>Ga0307508_10003327_pt1 | contig 16328 bp, 26 predicted proteins | sample 9_EM_MG_FD_203089 | JGI IMG/M metagenome (GOLD analysis project Ga0307508, IMG submission 203089) | Populus trichocarpa ectomycorrhiza microbial communities from riparian zone in the Pacific Northwest, United States - 9_EM | ecosystem: Host-associated > Plants > Roots > Unclassified | place...
CCTTCCTCATTGCTTCTTGAAAGGCTGGAGAAAGAGCCACCATCCAACGAAGAAATCGCCCGTCAGTGGTTTGAAATTTTGTCTAATCACGTTTCAAGTAAGCAATCTCCTTTCCCTTGGTCCTGCGGAGATCTTGATGTCGTTCAAGACTTTAAGCAAAATGAGCTTGACAGCCTCTCTCAATTGCCGATTGTCCCAAAAATCGTTTCTGGAGATCGGAAATGGCTGACTCCAGCCCAGTGCTATCTGGGAAAGAGTACGAAACATGATTTATATTCGAAGCTGTTTCACTTTGTGAACTTCGGCACGGGCTCGATTCAATTTTTGCATGCTTGTCACGCCAAGAACGAGCCCTCTGACGAAGATGTCGCAGCCACCCTAGTCGACGACCCCGAAAGATTTTATGAACTGGCAGGACCCGAACGGTAAGAATGGAAATACATGTGGATTACTACTAACTAGGGGACGCAGATACTTGCAAGAACTGCGCGATCTTGCTGCCCGGTCCAGTCGCATTTCCAGTGGCACTCTCGGCAAAATGAGGTCCAAACCCGTTTTGCTTGGTATGCGACACGAGAAAACCATGGATTCAGACGTACGGAAGAACACCCACTCACTGTGGATGCCCACGGAAATTGTCATTGTTGACGATATACAAACCTACCAGCTTTTTGATGACTTGATCATTGCTGCACCACGAGACATGCCTCCTGAACTTGAAGGTGAGGACAAATTTCAACCTTATAAAAATGTTTTACTTATTGAATGTAATAGAGTTTTATGTGTTACTCGGGTGCGGACGTTTGACCAAAGTCGTTCGGGAGCGATGCCAAGGGTCCGGTGAAAAGAAAGATGCGGCGATTTGTTCCAAATTCCGAGCCCTGGTTCCGGAAAGGCTCCGCTTATTCCTTCACCACAATCCACATCCCGGCACCCCAGTGCCCCGTTTTCGTAGCAATGACATCACCGTCAGGGTCTGGGAGCATCTGTCTGTCTCAAAAACCCTCGTCGTCGGGAACAACGAGACTGTCAGAGAAGGGAAAGCGTGGGCGTTCGCGAAGTACGAACAAGGGACGCTACAGCTGTGGCTTTCCGGCAGTGCAAAGCAGGACATGTACGAGTAAGTGGTTCCGCCACATTCTTACCCTCGGCCGTTTCAGGTACTCAAGAAGGCGAAAAGACTTGCCGTCTCTCTATGTCGGGTCTTGCTCGGTACAGTAAACCTTAGCGATGCCCTACTCCTTACGACTATTCTTTCCGAGGACCTCGATGTTTTGCAACGAAGAGGTTATGAGGGTCAGTTCAGTCTGCTTAAACCAAACAATGGGAAGGTGATACTTATACTGCAAAACACAGTTCGCCAGGAGGATCTCAACAACTCGGGGTTGACTGGCACAGTGAACCCATGCAGCTCAAGCGCACTGGGGACGTCCAACTATCCCTCGACAACACAACCCTCCCCAGAATCGGTCCTCGATCCCAAAGCTGAGGCACGCGCTGAACCCACTTCAGGCCATTCCCTTTCGCTTGGAGGGAGTGAGGCTGCGCCAGGTTCATTTAGTTCATATTCCGGGCTATCCTTCGTGGTCACCAAAGCTACGAACAATATTTGTGATGCGATTCATAAAGTTCGTAGTAATATTGCACCTCGCAGCATGGTGTCAAGCGTCGAGCCCTCTGGTACTGCGACTCTCATACGTCCCTCGTCTCTTTGGTAAGCTTGGTCATGGAATGACCAACATATCACTAATCTTCTCTTCCAGCCTTCCAAGCCGGGTGATGTCCCTGGAACACATACGTGAGTCACGAGAAGTCAGACCTGATCTTTTTATGACCGGTCGGACAGAATCTACTGTAGCGAAATCGATCCAGGCATCCAAATCCAGACAGGACACATCGCTCCATCATGGAAGCGATGCGGATATGAGTACGTTCTTGAAAGACGGTTACTGTGACATTTCTAGACCAGATCATGATTTGCAATCCCTTGGTCAGTTCGTAGCTCTTCGTTTCTTTCTTCCTAACTTCAAGATGTCTAGGACAAATGGAAAACGTGGAGGTCTATGCCAGTCAAGGTCATCCCCTCTCAACAATACGTTGGTATACTAAAGCGCCAACTACCCTTTCGAATAGGTACTCTCAACGTCGACACGTTCATGGAGCGCAAGCGAGAACGGCTCATTCATTTCGTGAACATCATCACCCCCATCGCCGAGATTTACGATCTCCCCATGGGATCATTACGCATATTCTATGACATCACTTCTGGGTGTATTGCGTTCAATCGCAAAGGCACCCTATACCTTAACCTTCGATACTTTGAAGTATGGCGTGAGTATAATTCAACTCGATCAGTGATCAAGCTGACGCATTTCATTAAAGACTACCAGGATGTGAAGAACGGCGACCTACGACGAGCTCTATCATCATGGTCCTTGTCCATTTCGCTGCTCGGGGCGTTCTGCAGTGATGGCTGACGAGGTCACTCATTTCTTACCAGGTTCCTCACGCTCGCACACGAAATCGCGCACAACCTTGTGGCGCGCCACGATTCAGAACACGAGTTTTGGTTTTCTGCCATCTGCGAAGCGCACGTTGATGCGTTTGTGCAGCTCCTAGGCACCCCTCTGCCTTTGGCTTGAAACAGTCGTGTTGAGGGAGGTTATCACGTACTTAGGGTGCTCTCGGAGTTGCTGCTTGATCCGTACATGACGTTCCCGGGTGGGATTACTTATGTAAATAAATGTGTGTGAAGCGTGTCGAAAGCTTGGTCAGGATTTACTCTTCGCATCTTCTCCGTGCTCTCATTGGTGCCGTGTGGATCGAGCCCCAACGTGATCAATCAAACATATGCCTTGATCTCCGTTCTCGCCATTCATCCGCGGTAGTTATAGGATGTCGACACGATCTTCTTCGTCACTGCACCATCCAAAGTTGAATGACGGAACGAAACCCAGCAACCATTTTGTATCGGGACGCGCCAACTACTCAAAAGGTGATGGTACGATTTTGCTGTTTTCGTGGACATCCGAGTCCTGGAGAGCATCTCCGCAACTGATTAGGTCTGTACGATGTGTCCCGGACACTTAGTTACAGTTCAAAAGTCGTTGGACGGTGCGGGATTGCGCCGAGGTGAACTGCCAGCACCGCCGTGACTTTGGGGTGCAGTGGAATAATGACCGATCAATCGATCGATCCAAGAGTAGCTTGTTTGATCTCGATCACACATTCGAGACATGACGAGGGATTAGATTACTCGAGATGCCGGGTATTTGCAACGGAGGCAATCGTGGATACATGGAATGTCCCTAAATCACAATGAAATCAACGTGCATTTCGCATCCTCCGACGTAGTCATTTCCTTGGCAAATATTCACCAACACTTCCGCGACATGGAAACGAGCCGAGTATACGACGCAGAGGTCGGGGGTTACAATCGTTTGGTCAAGGGTACCGCATGTTGTAGTTGGAAACGAACCAAGAGAGCATCGCCAAGGTTGCTCAGATAGTCGGCTTTGTCCGGGTAGTTGTTGGGGGTGGTCTGTGTGGCCCTCTCGAGCCAGTGGATTGCTCGGTCAAGGTCACTGGAGTCACGGCAGAGTTGAAATCGTCTCTGCAACGCGAGCCCAAGGTTGTTGTATCTGATAGGCCTGTCAAAGTAGTCGTCTGGGGGCTCTTGTGCGGCCGCGTCCAATTGTGAGATCAATTTGTTGAGTTCGGCGGAGTCATCAGAGTCCCTGAGCCTAAAGCGTTCATACGTCTGAAGCACGAGAGCCGCAGCACGTCGTTCATGAGTACCCTCGAGGCAAATATCCATTAGCTTATCGACGCGCTTGCGCAATCCGCCTTCGGCTGATTCTTCATCTCCCACTGTTCCATAGTGATACAGAAGAGCTTGGGATAGGTGGAGTAGTGTCATTGGCCGATCTCGGTGACCACTCTGGCGCAACTCGAGTGCTTCCCCATAATGAGAGACAGATTGACGAAAGTCATCGGTTTTGCCATGGGACTGATAGGTAAAAAACTCCACTTTGGCGAGGTTGAAGAGGGCAGCAGCGCGACACGGGTTTCCGTCAGGGCACTTGGTTAGAGCACGCTCGAAATGTGCAACGGAAGATGCGAGATCTTCTTTGTTGCGGTCTCTTTGGTAGCAAAGGAGAGTACAGTGCCCATCATTCGTTTCTTTCGTCACTTCTGCAGGCACTGAAGACTCTCCCTGGTCGAGCTAAAAGGGGGGGAGGTCAGAGGGGAATACGGTGGCAGAAATGACAATTCACTTACGGCACCGTTGACTTGGCTTGAACCAGGCGTCAGGTGGTTGCATTGCCACCGTTGCACAGCGACAAGGAGCGAAGAACATGGTGCCACAGGACCCGAGCCCATATCGAAGGACGTGAATACTGCGAACACTTCAATACTTGTAATATGAGCACAGAAGATGCTAATCCTTACAGTCAGTCCGATCAAGTAAAGCACCTACACTTGTTTCCAGTGTGCGGAGGGGTTCTCCTCTTCCCAGCATCGGAGCAAATTCGAAAGAAGCACAAACAACCAGTCGGACCATAATGGATGGATCAGACGGCCTAAATAGTTGTAAACACAGATAAACCACGAGGACAGCTCGAGGGTCCCGCACAGGTAGATCCGGTCGTCCCATTGGACAACGCGATCATATACTGGTGCAGCCTTATTTTTGGTTCGTCTGGACGTGCCTCCACCACACTCAATTTGAACATAGAATCCAACAGGGACGCGTCCAAGACCGACAGTAACATTTTCCGCCCGGATATCTACGGGATGACCGTTACCTCTCCGTGAGACCAAAAATAAAAGGTACGTACGTGTGATGACGATTTGTACTTCATCACTCACAGCTGTAGACTGCAGAGAGTCCGATATATGATGTGCACTGTTGGTGTCCTCGCTAGCAATGCAGCTTAATTGACAAGTCGGACGTCAGGAAGCGAACACCTACATTCTTCTTTGAAGATAAACAACATCTAAAAAAATTAACAGCAGCAGTTGATGATATAGCAACAAAATACTTGCTACGATCAGAGCGGCAACTATATTGTTTTGCTAAAAACTCCCGGAGTGTCTCCTCTTCCATCAGCTGTGAGTATGGCAGCTGGACAAATGGTCAATGTGTGCATGTCTGAGACGCAAACGCAACAACACACCTCGTCCTTTTCCAACATGTCTATCCATTCATTGTCATGAGTAATGGCCACTTGAGCTTCAGGATTCTAGCAAAAAGGATGAGTATACTATGACAACCATCAGTCTACCGTGTAGACCTTGTCCAATAGGTAGCGATTGATAAGATCCGAATAATGGAGGGGCTGATGACGGATCAGTCTTTGAAGATGTGGTACCTCGAATGATTGTACCAACTTGGGATAAGCGCGGATTGTATTCGACAGCTGCACTATGTCAGCGTCGTGATATAATGAGATGTGAAAAACTTACTGGCAATTGGAGGCAGCCACAATGGACACATAGCAAGTAGCTTCGCCAGAAGGGCAAGTAGTATTGCACCGAATGAAACGATGGCGCTCTGCCATCCTGTCACGTGCTCGACCACAGTCAACTTTCCAGCCAATCTCACTGTCATCTTGAAACCTTTTATGAGAACCGTTTGATTCTCGTAGCAGTTGTTTCTTGGCCCTGGCTGGTAATCCGCCTGGAATGCAAACGTCCATTTGTACGCCCCAGTTTCACCGTGAGGTTGATCTACAAGGATCCCCCTACCAGGCAGACCCTTGTCGAACGATGCCAAGGTCCATGAGCGCGCTGTATAGACGCCGGTGACCAGATAGAGGGAGTCCCGACGAGCGAATTTGCACCATGGAACTGCATATTTATTGGCAAATTCCTTGAATTTCTCTAACTTATCTTCGTTCCGGAGCTCAGAAAGAGTTGCACCTGATGGGAGGATAAGTATGGCGCCTGTATTGGAGGTTGCGGTGAACTTGTAGGCAAATCCCAGACTGGTACCAGGTTAGAGTTTGACGCAGTGTCTACGAAACAGACATACCCCAAGCCCTCGAGGTGTCGCTCGACGCCAGTCATGAATAGATGGTCCTCAGGGAGAGCAAGTGGACGTCTAGTGAACGCGTTTTCCAGCGGAATATGATCGAATGGAGGAACACCACACTCAGGCTGACGAAGCTCTGCCGGGAGGGGGAAACATATATTGAAAAGGCAGGTGAATTCACCATCGTTGTCGACGTAGCCAACATCCCCAATCTGAAAACCCTCCGTGTTATATGGGATTCGGAGTCCACTGGATGGCTCTGGATTGAACAGAGGGTACCCGCGATTCTGTTGTAGGTTGGCTGCATACACACCTTGCGAAGAGCTGCTCATTTGGGGGTCAACCGAGTGTATGTCGGGTTGTTGAATTGGATGAGCGTTAGTACAGGCGAAATGCGGTGACCTTGTGGACTTCACCATGATTTCTCAGGGTCATGTTAAGTAATACAGCTGTTTCCAGAATTCATGTCCGCGTCCGTCTGGGCCCTAGGCTAGCCTGCCAATACATACACAACAGCTGCTGTTCGTGTGAGGGGCGACGTCCTAGGGATGATTTGAATTCAGAAGTACCAACCAGTTCTTGCAACCATGTGGAGATTACCTTAGGTTGTACTGGGTTTGAATTCTTTCATTCCCACTCAGATTTGTCCGTCGAATGTTTCCCACACGCGAAATTCGTGAGAAAATGCGGCTCCATGACCTTTTTTTTTACTTGGCGCCAGCGTTTCCCAATACACTGTGCTCAAGCTCAGTGAGGCAGTATGGATTCAGAAGGTGCTTGTGTCTTTCTGTCAGGGCACTGAACAATGTACATACATATGTATCAGGATTACCCAATTACGCAGGGGCAAGAAGGATAATGATATCAGTGGGAGATATGCACTGATTGGTTGTAGGTTGGTAACAAAGATATCTCAAGTAGAGATAAATCCTCAGAGAGTATTCTTCAAAGAGTTCTGAGTGAGGGATGGAGCAAAGGACAATAGAAATAATCATTATTGAGACAGGCATAAGGCCATGTCTTATATAGGGATCAGTGATGAAACACTGTCCATACAGGTACATGTTTCAGGTATGAAATGTGTCAGAGATAAAGGGATGAAACACGTATCAGGTATGAAACATGTAAGAGAATGTGAAACATATATGAAATGTGTAACACATCTTATGACACAATGATGTCATAGTCTAGACCAAAGATAAGAGAAACTTATCTAATCTGGTGAGTAATATGGATAGCATAAAAGATAAGGTCATAATCTGACCAAGAATCTGGTATCAGGAAATGTTGTATATTTAGAATAAGAAATACCAGATTTCCAACAATATGATGTGCCTACCAGTTGAACAGTTGCATTCATGGGCAGAATTCCTTGAGACCAAGTTTCAGGGAAAAGGGAGTACCAGTAACACAGAGGAGGTGATCGACCTTGATCGTGAAGTACTCCAAGTTTGCCCACCCAGCCATTCCATGCAATCAGTCTCTTTGACTCATCCCCATGGTGGCTACAACCAACTTGGAGCTGTTGAACAAACTCGTATTAAATGGTAGTAGTTCATTTATAGTAGTTAGTTCACATGCACTTCATGTAGCATACTGTATATAGACTTCGGACTCAGACATCTGACTCATCAGCAAATCTCTGATTTCAGAACAGGAACTCACAGCCACACATCAATTTACAGCATACTTACAGCACTCTACAGTCACACATAGTGACAGGCACATTGTACTAGTACAATGGCACATACTACATGGTGTTAACGCTAAGTGTCGAACCTAGCCTGTGGGCTCAAGGGGGCTTGTCTCAGAGTGCAGGTGAGATGACGAAGCATGAGTACAATGACAAAGGACGCTCAAGTCCTGAATGCAAGTGCTACTAAGTTCAAGGTCCCATCACACATGAGTGAGAGGGAGGAACAAAGTGAAGCACGAGCAGGTGCCAGGAAGTCTCTCAAGGGGTGGTTCCCTTCGAGGTTTGGGCTAGATACAATGCTGGATTGTGTAGAACTAACTAGAGAGATGATATAGTACAAGGGGCACCTTATATAGTAATGAGTGGACTCTGAAGGGGAGTCCTAATCAGGGAACAGAAAGGTGAATAAGCCAATCAGGAGTAGGTGGTGTTCATAAAAGGAAAGAGACACAAACAAGAGCCAATTAGGAAGAGGACACTTCCATATAAGGAAAGTGGTCGCTGATTGGCCAGTGGATATAAAAGGAAGACATACGACGATTGGCCAAAAGATAGAGTTCCACAGTAGAAGAGCAGAACCAACAGAGCGGAACTCCATGGAGAGCGAGGCAAGCGTCTAAAAGGAAAAGAAGACAGCATTGGATGCGATAGAAGAGAAAATGGACTCAAAAAATTCAGGCTCGTACCAGTTGCCTAATAACAAGAGTAGCTCCCATTTGCTGCTCTTGTCCACAAAGGGGATTTCTGTAACATTACCCCCATTGTACACCTGAGGTACTACCTCAGATTTCAACGTCAGTGGAGCTGCCATCATTGGAGAATGGGTATTATCCAGGGACAAAGCAAGACCTGGAGGGGCAAGCGAGGGGAAGATGTCCAGGGGCAGTGATGTGGGAGAAGGCGCACTCCCACAGAGGACAGTCCTGTTTAAAGTGGCAGCGGGATCCACACTGAAAGCAGCGCCAGTGGTTGAGGGTCCCAGGGTGATGAGCTCGTCGTCTAGGAGAGGTGGGTTCAGAGGGGGCGTTGTTGGGGACAGGGGTGGACTCGGGGATAGGGTCGGGCTGAGTCTGGATGGACTCAGCAGATGCTGCAGAAAGGACAGATGAAACCACCCGTCTGAGTCGTGCAAAGTCAAGGCCGCTGAGTGTGGGGCATCTCTGAACAAGAGGGGGTATGGGGCAAGGACTCTGCGCCGGAGTGGGGACTGCTGACAGGGAAGGGTCAGAGTTGACGGGGGTGTCCTCATGGACATTGGTGTCAGGGGGGGAAGGAAGAATGGTTGGATCTGCAAGGATGAAGATCTCCCCTTCTGCTGCCAGATACTCCTCCCTGTAGACGTCAGGGAGGAGGGTGAGGGTAGTGCGAAGGAGGGACTGGAGGAGATCTGTTGGGACACATTGCTCAAAGAACTTCCTGAACTTAGCCAACTTGAGGAGCTGCAGGACTTCGAACCACATGGCAGCAAGACAGTTTGACCATCTCTGCATGGAGACAGCAAAGAGAGTGGAGGAGGTAGTGAGGTTGACTCGCACGTGCGCGTAGTTATGATAGAGCTGGATATAATTGTGGACAAGAGGGGTCCTCTTGAACTCTTGGTCTTGCTTGATTGTGAAAAGCATGACCGGATTTTCGAGGATCACGGCATAAAGGTTATGGGTGCCGTTAAGGGGAAGGTGATTGAGGTGGACAGGGATGATGGTGGGGATGGAAGTCATGTCCAAAAGGGTTTTGGATGGCGACCCAAAGGGGAAGGTCTTATATACCCTGGGAATAGCCCCAAGTGGATATAGCTGAATTTGCAAATGGGGTTCCGCAAGACTGTGGGCGCAAAGAAGTGTGCTGTGGAGAAGGGAAGGTGACTGTGGTGGAAAGATCCATGCTGTGGCGCAGCAGTTGAGGGGAGGTAGCAGAGCCAGAATCGAGAGGAGGATAAAAGAGTGAGGGAGACGACTAGAAGGGACAATGGAGTCCCACACAATTGACACCTTCCTCCTTGTCCTAGGATTCTGCTTTGCTTGTGTCGTGGTGGTTGCCTTGCAGGCGATTATCATGGTCAGTTGCATGACGCTGACCCTTCAAGAGTAGGTGGCGGTTTGTGCCATGCCCATCATTATGAGGGTGAAGTTTGGTAAGTGTCGTCACAAATAGCTTTGTGAAGACTGGCTGATCGAGCTAGTGGGCAAGATGTTTGAGGTGGTGGCTTATCAGCCACACTGGATTCACGACGGGAGAAAGGGGTGGAAGGACTTTGCTCGGTTGGATCAGTGAAGGTCGTATAGCATAGCCCAGCATGTGGACTTGAACTGGAGGGACGGTAACGTGCAGTTGGCAGGTTGGGGAGGTGGAACTGGTTGGGGAACGGGAGGAGGATGGCCAGACGAAGAAGGCGAGAATCTGTTGGGTGATGACGATAACTAGAGGGAAGTTACCATAGGAAAGTCTTTGGGTCGTCCCAATTTGTATGCCCGTAGGATGAAACGGGCATGACCTAAATGAGATTCAGGTTCCCAAGTGTCCTCAGCATGGGAATAACCTTTCCAAGAGACCAAGTATTGTCGTCGGCCAGGGGATCCTCGATGGGTGCAGATGGTTTCCACCTTGTACTCTTCTTCTCCATCAATGAGCTTGCTAGGCTGTGGAATAAAATTGGGGCCAAACTCAGGAGTTTCCTTGTAAGGAGAGAGAAGCGAAGCATGGAAGATGCTGTGCATCTTCCAGGTAGGAGGGAGGTGAAGGCAGTAGGTGTATGGAGAGATAACCTGGGAGATCTTGAAGGGGCCTTCTTGACGAGGGGCCAGTTTTCAGGAGGGGAAGTTGATCTTCAGGTTACGAGAGTCAAGCCAGACCTTTGCTTCTACTTTCCAGGGGGTGAACTTTGTTCCAATCCTTTCTTTAACTGTCTGAGTGGCCTTTGCGTGGGCAGCAGAAGCCTCCTTGCGAGCAGCATCTAGGATTTCGAGTCATTTATCGAGAGCAGGGAAGAACATCTTCCCAATTGGTGGGTAGGCTTGGGGCTTGAAGCCCATCATGAGTGAGAACAGCATTTGGTTGGTTACAGAGTGGGTGGTGAAGTTATGCAAGAACTCAGCCATTGGTAGAAGGTCTGCCCACTTTGTGGGTTGACCTTGGCAAAGGATTCTAAGGTAGGTTTCTAGTTCTTGGTTGACCTGTTCGGACTCACCATCAGTCTGTGGATGGTAGGCAGTAGAGAGAGCGATGTTGTATTCCAGAAGATGTGCCAGCTCCTTCACAAAGGCAGAGGCAAATTGTGGACTGCGGTCCAAGATAACTTTGTCATGAAGACCAAAGCGGGCGAAGATGTGGTTGAAAAAGAGGGCAGCGATGCCGGCGGCGTCGATAGCTTTTAGACAAGGGATGAAAATCACCCCCTTTGTAAGCCCATGGTCGACCACGACCAGAACAGAGTCAAAACTGGAAGAGAGCAGCAGATCCGTGATCATGTCACAAGAGATCTGTTGGAATGGGCAGGAGGCTGTCGAAGAGATAGGGCAAAGCCCGGGGACAGTCGGATGAGTGTTGACCTTGTTGGCCTGGCAAGTAGCACAGCCAGCCACGAATCAGCGAACAAAGGTGGTCAGTCCAGGCCACCAGTAGTTGCGTTGAACCAAGTGAACGGTGCAGAAATAACTGCCATGGCCTCCTGCCGGGGAAGCATGCAGGGAGCGTACCAGATCCTGGCATGCTGGTTCCAGGATGTAGAGGTGTCCCTTGAAGTACAGGGAGCCCTCAATGAACGTCCAGTTGTTGAAAGACGTGTGAGGGAAAAGGGAGATATGCTTGGACATGGCATCCCTAGCATCCTGAACCAGTGGATCGGTTGCAGTGAAGTCGGCAATTCTCTCAGCCAACCTCACATCCAGGGAGTGGGCAGCATGGTAATAGCGGTGTTGTTGAGCGAGGTGTCTACCTCATTGTAGCATGATAGCGCATCGGCTGGACCCATCTGAGAACTGGGACGGTTGTCCCACACAAGGTCGTAGTCCTGCATGAACATTGACCATCTAGCCTGTTGTTGGGAGAGATTCTGAGGAGACTTGAAGTATGTCAAGTTCTGATGATCGGTGATGATGGTGACGGGGTGTTTCGTGCCAGTAAGGTACTGGCGCCACTTTTCGAGTGACCGGATGACGGCGAGCAGTTCGTGGTTGTAGATATCATAGTTTTGCTTGGCCGGAGCGAAAGTCTTTGAGTAATAGGTGCAGGGGTGGAGATCCCTGTTGCTATCCTTTTGCATTAATATGGCACCTGAGGCCACTAGAGAGGCGTCGGTCATAATAAAGAATGGGAGGTCTGTGTTGGGATAGCGGAGGACCGGACACTTGAGGAAGGCTTCCTTGAGCGTCATGAAAGAGGAGGCGTGGTCAGGGAGCCACTACCATGCCACATTCTTCTTTGTCAGGGAGAGAAGTGGTTGAATGATGTTGGAGAAGTCAAGGATGAACTTTCGATAGAAGTTGCAGAAGCCCATGAATGAGCGAGGGAGGGCCCAGTCATTGATGGCCGTAAGTTTGACAGGGTCCATTGAAATCTGACCTTCACCAACAATCAACCCAAGGTATTCTGCCTGGGGTGCGCAAAAGATGCATTTCTCCAGCTTGACGCTGAGCTTGTGCTCACACAGTCATTGGAGAACCAACCTAACATGTGTGATGTGTTCCTGTAAATCAGCTGAATGCACCATGAGGTCATCCATGTAGATAATGAGCCATCCTTCCGCAAGGTAGTCGGCGAAGATATGGTTCATGAACGCCTGAAAGGTAGGCGGAGAGTTGCACTGGCTGAAGAACATCACCGTAGGTTCGTAAAGCCTGTAAGGAGTAGTGAAAGTGGCCTTCCACTGATCAGTCTCCTTGATCTGAATGTTGTTATATCCCCACTGGATATCAAGTTTCGTGAAGTAATGAGAATGTTTGAGAGTGTCAACAAGATCGGAGATGCGAGGAAGAGGGTAAGCGTTTTTGACCATATGAGAATTTACGTAGCAGTAGTCCTGGCAGGGATGGAACGTTCCATCTTTCTTTGGGATGAAGAAGAAAGGAGACGCCTGCAGAGATTTGGAAGGAAGGATCTTTCCTTCTTTGAAATTCTCATTGATGAACACTTTTAGGGCCTCCATTTCCTTAGGATTGAGCGAATAGTTCTTCGCTTGTCATGGAACGAAAGAGTCATTGAGTTCGATAGTATGGTCAAAAGACTAGTGGGGGGGGAGGGGCACTTCGGGCTTTTTGAACACGTCTGCAAAATCAGAAAATTCCGGGGGGAGGACAATCGGCTCTTTCTCCTTTTCGGCAGCTAGAGCGGTAGAGATCGTAGTTTGTTGAACGTACTTGGCATATCCCGCAGGATTGTATTATTTCTCCCATAAGAGAGTGATGGTCTGATCATTGTCTTGTCCATTATATCGCTTGAGATATCACATAGTCTCAGTGGATTCCGGTGGTCGCCTTGGCTTTGAATCAGGGAGTGCAACTGTGCCAGCGGCCCAGTTGATAGAGGGGTTGGCTTCTCATAGCCAGGGAAGTCCTAGGATAACGTCCTCATTCCCACATTGGATGTCGTAAAAGGTATGACATTCATCCTTGTCTCCTATCTGCAGAGTAAGAGACACCATGAGTCATATGAGACCATTATTATTCGGTGTTCCATTGATGTTGTAGGCTGTCCGCAGACTAGCCAATCGGATCGTTTGCCAGCCCACACAAGCAACCAAGGCTGCATCAACAAAGCATCCAGAAGCTCCACAGTTGACAAGAGCTTGAGTTTCAGTGGTTTTGCGGTTTTCACCAGTGAGAGAGATGGGAATTTGAATTGACTTTGACTCTCTACCAGCTACAAATACAGGCACAATTGACAGGGGAGGAGACACAGACACTGAAGCTGTTCTCCTCTTCAAAAATCCTTAGTTAGGAAAGCCATCATTTCAGATGACTGAGACTCAATAGGGGTTCCATCTTGGTTGAGTTCTCCATAGACAATTCCAAGGGAAGAGATTGCTTCTTTCTCCGTAATGTTGAGTTTCCTGGCATAGTTGAGGAGCAGACCAGGCTTGGAAACAACAGCAGCTAGAGTAAAGGAGGAGGGAGAGGCAGGGGGAGGACGAGTCTTAGTCTTGTTGCCAGGACGGGAATGTTTGTCAGTTCAACATCTGACTTTGTGGCAAATGAAGCACTTATTGTTATGCATATGCTCCGCTTGCTGAGCAGGGGAGAGTCGGATGGCATCAACGTCCATGGTGTTAGGGTTGTGATGGGAGGAGGAGGTGGGTAAGGATCGATATCCTCCAGAGGGTACGTAGGCATGGCTTCCAGACCGCAACTTCTTTAGTCATTGGGTCACATCATAGAATTGACCAGCTTTCGTCAGCCAGTCCTTGTATGTCTTGGGCTCGTTTTCCAAAGATGTCATCTTGAAGGCCAAGTCAGTTGATACTGCTTGCCTTAGCATGTCCTTAAGGATGTTCTCATCTACTATCCCGCTCTTTCCGGCCTCGAGTTCAAAGGCAGAGCGGAATCTGTGGAAGTCTCCTCTAAAAGGCGGACCTTCCATCTGGAGGTCGGCTAGGGCTGCCCGGGCCCTGCTAGTTTTATCTGTTGGCAGAAAGACCTTCTCAAAATCCTGTACGATAAGCTCTTTTGTCTTGTCGTCTTCTGGTACCTCGTTGTTGGTGATCTTTGAGAGCCAACCTTCGGAGAAGTTGGCGCCTTGTCCCTTGCTCATCTTGTTCAGAAGAATGAGCTTCATTTGTTTGTTGGTGTACCGGGTCCCGCACATATTAAAGTATGCACTCATAGCTAAGATCCATCGTCTGGCATCTTTGCTTCATCTGCTGAAGTCTTCAGGGAGACCAGCCTTTACATCTACAAGGGCAGTAGTAGTAGACATGTCGTCGTCTTCATCATGGAAAATATCTGAGTGGTCAGAGTCACTATCTGAACCAGAGAGGTCCAAACCAGGAGGACCAGGAAGGGTAGAATGTGGATGCAGTGGGAAAGGGAGAGAAGTCGAAGAGTCATGAGCAGCAAGCAAGGCTGGTTGGAAAGCCTGCATGTTGGGTGAAGGTGGGGCGGATGGAGCATGGATGGTGGAAGAAGTAGATCGGAAAGGGTGCACTAATGGTGGTGATGGGGCGGCAGGCATTCGGGAGGAGCCAGGTACGCGCCTGCTTGGGTTCTGATCACTAAGACCTGAAGACAAGCTAGGATGAAGTGGGTGACGTGTGGACTGGCAAGCAGTTGACTCGGGGACAGGGATATCACCGGAAGCTGAGGAGGATCTATCTTGTTCTTCAGGAGGTGATGGGTTATCTCTTCTTGATGCAAAGATGAGATCATTGAGGTTGATCTGGTTCGTGGTGGGGATGGTCTCGTCCTACTACCAAACGGTAGGGACGGAAGGCAGTTAGTTCTTTTGTTAACGCTAAGCGTCGAACCTAGCCTGTGGGCTCAAGGGGGCTTGTCTCAGAGCGCAGGTGAGACGATGAAGCACAAGTACGATGACAAAGGACACTCGAGTCCTGAATGCAAGTGCTACTAAGTTCAAGGTCCCGTCGTACGCGAGTGAGAGGGAGGAACAAAGTGAAGCATGAGCAGGCGCCAGGAAGTCTCTCAAGGGGCAGTTCCCTTCGAGGTTTGGGCTAGATACAATGCTGGATTGTGTAGAACTAACTAGAGAGACGACATACATAGTACAAGGGGCACCTTACATATATAGTAATGAGTGGACTCTGAAGGGGAGTCCTAATCAGGGAACAGAAAGGTGAATAAGCCAATCAGGAGTAGGTGGTGTCCATAAAAGGAAAGAGACACGAACGAGAGCCAATTAGGAAGAGGATCCATATAAGGAAAGTGGTCGCTGATTGGCCAGTGGATATAAAAGGAAGACATATGATGATTGGCCAAAGGATAGAGTTCTGCAGTAGAAGAGCAGAACCGACAGAGCGGAACTCCATGGAGAGCAAGGCAAGCATCTAAGAGGAAAAGAAGACAGCATTGGATGCGATAGAAGAGAAAATGGACTCAAAAAATTCGGGCTTGTACCAGTCGCCTAATAACGAGAGTAGCTCCCATTCACTGCTCTTGTCCACAAAGGGGATTTCTGTAACACATGGCAGCACATTACCTCACAGATGGATTGCCCGCATACGAGTATAGTAATACAGCCCTCACTAGTACTCACAATGTGGCACAGGCCTACAGGGTCCACAGTGTGTCGAGCACTCAACACAATTACATATTTTATACAGTATTTACTGTTCACGACAGTATGTACAGATCAGTGATATGGGATGACAGACACAACGTGATAACAATAAGTCTGGAGGGAGAGCAACACGACAGATACAATGGAGTGACTAGAGCTCAGCCTGAAAGCCAGAGGGGACTGTGAAAGATGTAAGCTAAATGTAATGGAAATTTTACAAGCCAGAAACATAGACATACAAGTAAGTTGAAGACTGTTCTGAGCATAGCTATTGGGACTGCTGGGAAGAGCAGATGGAGAAATGCAGGGGTGCTTAGGCATGTGTGGAACATCCAAGACTTGGTGGCCAACAGGAGAGTTGTGTAACAAATC
>Ga0307508_10003328_pt1 | contig 16327 bp, 16 predicted proteins | sample 9_EM_MG_FD_203089 | JGI IMG/M metagenome (GOLD analysis project Ga0307508, IMG submission 203089) | Populus trichocarpa ectomycorrhiza microbial communities from riparian zone in the Pacific Northwest, United States - 9_EM | ecosystem: Host-associated > Plants > Roots > Unclassified | place...
TGGTGGCGTTGTAGTTCTCGCCGAAATAGTCCGGGGTGAGGGCCGCGAACATCGGGTAGAAGGCGCCGCCGCCGAATCCGGAGAGGAAGGCGAAGACCAGGAACAGCCACTCGCTGCGGATATTTCCGGCCCAGATCACCCCGAACTGGGCCAGCCCCAGCACCACGATGACGAACACCAGGGTCGTCTTGCGCCCCCAGAAGTCCGAGAGCCACCCCACCAGTCCGCGGCCCACCCCGTTGATGACGGACATGATGCCCATCGAGGAGGCCGCGACCAGCGGGCCGAAACCCACCTCCTTCGCGTAGTCGACCTGGAAGGAGATACCGAAGATGGACACCCCGGCGGTCAGCACGAGCGAAAGCCACATCAGGGGCAGCATGCCCGACCTGATGGCCTCCTTGGGGGTGTACTGACGCACCGCGGGCGGATTCTTCGCCAGGCTCTTCGCGCTTTTCGCGTTGCCGCCGAAGGTGAGCGGATCGATGTGTATGGGCCACCAGTTCTTGGGCGGGTCCCTGAAGAACCAGCCGCAGATCGCGACGACGGCCAGCACATAGATGCCGATGAAGTCGAGCACACCGTGGTAATTGCCGGTGTCGAACCAGTAGTTGAAGATGAAGATGAAGGGCAGCGAGCCATAGGCGAACCCGCCGTTCACAAACCCCGTCTTCGCCCCGCGCCGCTCCGGGAACCACTTGCCCACCATGTTGATACAGGTGGCGTAGACGAGCCCGGAGCCGAGCCCGCCGACCACGCCGAAGCCGCAGATCGCGGCGAAGACGTCGTCCAGGTGTGATAACGCGAGGAATCCGATCAGGCAGAGCCCCGCCCCGATCAGCATCGCCCGGCGGGCGGTCAGAATGCCCTTTTCCCGCAGCCAGCCCGCCGGAAAGGCGATTCCGGCCTGGAAGAAGACCCAGACGCTGAGTATCCAGAAGGTGTTGCTCTGGGTCCAGCCGTGGGCCTCCGAGAGCGTGTCCTCCGCGGAGCCGTACGCGTACTCGGACACGCTGATCGCCATCATCGCGATCCACGGCAGATACACCATCAGCTTCCGGTTGAAGCCGAGGATGTCACGATCGGTCTCGCCGACGCGGTACACGCGCCCCTTGCTGTCCTGCACCTCCCGGAAAGCGACTATCCCCTCCGGTCGTTCCGCTGTGCTCATGTGCGTCCCCTTGGCTTCGAAGTGATCCGGCCGGCGCCCCCTGTCCCAACTCCTTCGTGCTGCGGAGAACGGGTGCGGTTTACGTGAGCAGCCGCGCCGACCGGGCCCAGCGGTATTTCGCGCCCAGCACGGCCACCGGCTTTTCCGTGGTGTAGGGATAGGCGACGACGCCGCGTTCGAAGAGGTACTGGCTCGCCTCCTCGACTTCGGTGTCACCCGCGAGCGAGGCCACCACGGGCTTCGCGATGCCGCGCGCCCGGAATTCGGCCACGATCCGCGCGGTCAGTTCGGCGAAGACCATGGGCGGGGTGACGATGGTGTGCCAGTAGCCGAGGACGAGCGCGTGGATGCGCGGGTCCTCCAGGCCCAGCCGGATGGTCGCCTCGTACGTGGACGGCGGCTCGCCGCCCGTGATGTCGACCGGGTTCCCGGCCGCGCCGAACGGCGGGATGAAGCGGCGGAAGGCGGCGTCCAGATCCGGCGGGATCTCCATCAGCGACAGCCCGTTGTCCACGATGGCGTCCGACAGCAGCACCCCCGAGCCCCCGGCGCCGGTGATGACGACGACGTTGTCACCCTGCGGCGTGGGCAGCACCGGCAGCGCCCGCGCGTACTCCAGCATCTCGTTCAGCCCCGGCGCCCTGATCACCCCGGCCTGCCGCAGGATGTCGTCGTACACCGCGTCGTCCCCGGCCAGCGCGCCGGTGTGCGATCCGGCGGCCCGCGCGCCCGCCGCCGTACGGCCCGCCTTCAGCACCACGACCGGCTTCCTCGGCACGGTCGCGCGCGCCGCCTCCACGAAGGCGCGGCCGTCCTTCAAGTCCTCCAGGTGCATCGCGATGCACTGGGTGTTGGGGTCCTCGCCGAACCAGGTGAGCAGATCGTCCTCGTCCACGTCCGACTTGTTGCCGAGTCCGACGATCGCCGAGACGCCGGTCTTCGTCGTCCGCGCGAAGCCGAGGATCGCCATCCCGATGCCACCGGACTGCGAGGTGAGCGCCACCGGCCCCTTGACGTCGTACGGGGTGCAGAACGTGGCGCACAGGTCGTGCCAGGTGGAGTAGTAGCCGTAGATGTTCGGCCCCAGCAGCCGGACACCGTGCTCCTCGGCGATGGCCACGATCCGGTCCTGCAGCTCGTGCTCACCGGTCTCGGCGAAGCCGGACGGGATCAGCACGGCGTTGGGGATGCCCTTGCGGCCGACCTCCTCCAGCGCGGCCGGTACGAACTTCGCGGGGATCGCGAAGACCGCCACATCCACCTCGCCCGGCACATCCGTCACCGACCGGTACGCCTTGCGGCCCAGGATGTCGTCGGCCTTCGGATTGACGGGGTGGATCTCGCCGGGGAAGCCGCCGTCGATGAGGTTGCGCATCACCGAATTGCCGATCTTGCCCGGTTCGTTGGAGGCGCCCACCACCGTCACCGAACGCGGCCGCATCAGCCGCCCCATCGCGCTCAGGATCTCCTCGCGGGAGTAGCGGCGGCGGGCCGGTGGGGCGTCGTCGCCGATCAGCAGCCGGACATCGGCGGCGAGCACTCCGCTTCCGGTCGCGAAGACCGGGTTGAGATCGGCCTCGGTCACTTCGGGAAAGTCCGTGACCAGGTCGGAGACCCGGACGATCAGATCGGCGAGCGCGTCCCGGTCCACCGGCTCCCCGCCCCGCACCCCGCGCAGCACCTCGGCGGCCCGGATGCCGTCCAGCATCGACAGCGCGTCGTCCCGGCTCGCCGGGGCCAGCCGGAAGGTGATGTCCTTCAGCACCTCCACCAGCACCCCGCCGAGCCCGAAGGCGACCACCTTTCCGAACGTCGGATCGGTGACCGCGCCGACGATCACCTCCTGCCCGCCGCCCGGGACCATCTGCTGCACCTGCACGCCCTGGATGCGCGCCGCCGGGTCGTAGGCGCGGGCGTTCGTGACGATCGCGGTGTACGCGCCGCGCACCTCGGCCGCCGAGCCCAGCCCGACCCGTACGCCACCGGCGTCCGTCTTATGTGAGATATCCGGCGAGACGATCTTCAGCACGACCGGGAAGCCGATCCGGTCCGCGAGCGCCACCGCGTCGTCCGCGCACTCGGCCAGCCCCTCGGCGGGGGTCGGTATGCCGTACGCGTCGGTGATCCGCTTGCCCTCGGGCGCGGTCAGCGTCGAGCGCCCCTCGGCACGGGCGGCGTCCAGCACCGCCCGTACGGCGTCTGTGTCGTAGGTCCTGTCCTGCGTGCTCACCGTCAGATCACCCCGTTCGTCTTGAGCAGCCGCACGTCGTCGTCGCCGAGCCCCAGCTCGCCGTAGATCTCCGCGTTGTGCTCACCCAGCAGCGGGGAGCGGTCGACCTCCACGGGGGAGTCGGAGAGCTTGAGCGGGGAGCCGACCGTGGTGAACGCCCCGCGCTCGGGATGGTCGACGCGGACGACCATCTCGTTGGCCGCCAGCGAGGCGTCCTCGACGATCTCCTTCGTGGACAGGATCGGCCCGCACGGGATGTTGTGGGCGTTCAGCTGCTCCAGCACCTCCCACTTGGGCAGCGTGCTGGACCACTCCTCGATCAGCTGGAACATCTTCCCCAGCTTGGGCAGCCGCACCTCCGGCGTCGCCCACTCCGGGTCCTCGGCCAGTTCGGGGCGTCCGATGAGCGCGGTGATCGGCTCCCAGCCGACCGGCTGCACGATCACGTAGACGTAGTCGTTGGGGCCGCCGGGCGCGCACTTGACCGCCCAGCCGGGCTGCCCGCCGCCGCTCGCGTTGCCGCTGCGCGGCACCTCGTCGCCGAAGCTGTCGTTCGGGTACTCGGCGAGCGCCCCGTGCGTCAGCCGCTGCTGGTCGCGCAGCTTGACCCGGCACAGATTGAGCACCGCGTGCTGCATGGCCACGTTCACCCGCTGGCCGCGCCCGGTGCGGGTGCGCTGGTAGAGCGCGGCCAGGATGCCCGCCACACAGTGCACCCCGGTGCCCGAATCGCCGATCTGGGCGCCGGTCGCCAGCGGCGGCCCGTCCTCGAAGCCGGTCGTGGACATCGACCCGCCCATGGCCTGCGCGACTACCTCGTACGCCTTGAACTTGGTGTACGGGCCCTCGCCGAACCCCTTGATCGAGGCGTACACGATCCGCGGGTTGATCTCCTGGATGCGCTCCCAGGTGAAGCCCATCCGGTCCACCGCGCCCGGCCCGAAGTTCTCCACCATGACGTCGCTGCGGCGGATCAGCTCGGTGAGGATCTCCTTGCCGCGCTCGGACTTGGTGTTGAGGGTGATGCTCCGCTTGTTGCAGTTGAGCATCGTGAAGTAGAGCGAGTCGACGTCCGGGAGGTCGCGCAGCTGCTTGCGCGTGATGTCACCGGTCGGCGATTCCAGCTTGACGACGTCCGCGCCGAGCCAGGCCAGCAGCTGGGTGGCGGACGGACCGGACTGTACGTGCGTCATGTCGAGGACGCGGACGCCCTCCAGAGCCTTGGTCATGGTTGGCGGGCCCCTCTACTTGTACATGGTCTGGTTCATCGTTCCGGGGGCGTACGCGTCCGGGTCCACCCAGACGTTGATGAGCGACGGCTTGCCGGACTCGCGGGCGCGCCGCAGCGCGGGCGCGATGTCGGCCGGGTCCCGTACCTCCTCGCCGTAGCCGCCCAGCATCCGCGCGAACTGGTCATACGGAACGTCGCCGAGGGTGTTGCCGATCCGCTCGCGGGTGTCGCCGTATTTGGCCTTCTGGCCGTAACGGATCTGATTCATCGACGAGTTGTTGCCGACGATGCCGACGAACGGCAGATTGAAGCGGACCAGCGTCTCGAAGTCCCAGCCGGTCAGCGAGAACGCGCCGTCGCCGAAGAGCGCCACCACCTCCTTGTCGGGGCGCGCGTGCTTGGCGGCCATGACGAACGGCACCCCGACACCGAGCGTCCCCAGCGGCCCCGGGTCCATCCAGTGGCCGGGCGTACGGGGCTGCACGACCTGCCCCGAGAACGTGACGATGTCGCCCCCATCGCCGATATAGATGGAGTCCTCGGTCAGAAAGTCGTTGATCTCGCTGACCAGGCGGTACGGATGAATGGGGGAGGCGTCGGACCGCAGCTGCGGCAGCCGCTTCTCGATCGCCTTCTGCTCGGCGGCGCGCAGCTCGTCCAGCCACTCCTTGCGCCTGCCCGCCCCACCGTTGAGACGGCCGGACGCCGCCTGGGTGACAGCTGACAGAATCTGATGACTGTCACCCACTATCCCGAGATCAATATCCCGATTCTTGCCGACCGTCCGGTAATCCAGGTCGATCTGCACCACCGTCGCATCGGACGACAGCCGCTTCCCGTACCCCATCCGGAAGTCGAAGGGCGTGCCGACGATCACGATGAGGTCGGCGTTGGAGAACGCGTACCGGCGCGACAGCTGGAAGTGATGCGGGTCCCCGGGCGGCAGCGTGCCGCGCCCCGCCCCGTTCATGTACGCGGGCACGTTGAGCGTCCGCACCAGCTCGGTCGCGGCATCGGTCGCCCGGCACGTCCACACCTGGCTCCCCAGCAGGATCGCCGGCTTCTCCGCGTGCGCCAGCAGATCGGCCAGCCTCTCGACCGCCTCCGGATCACCCGCGCTCCGGGTCGACGCCCGGTACGCCCCCGCCTTCGGCACCCGCGCCTTCTCGACGGGCACCTTGGCGTCCAGCACATCGCGCGGAATCTCCAGGAACGACGGCCCCGGCGCCCCGTGGAAGCACTCCCGGAACGCCATCGAGACCATATCCGCGGCCCGCGCGGTGTCCGGCACGGTGGCCGCGAACTTGGTGATCGGCGCCATCATGTCGACGTGCGGCAGGTCCTGGAGCGACCCCATCTTGTGCTGCGTATGCGCCCCCTGCCCGCCGATCAGCAGCATGGGCGACTCGGCCCGGAAGGCATTGGCCACCCCGGTCACGGCATCGGTGGTCCCCGGCCCGGCGGTGACCACCGCACACCCGGGCTTCCCGGTGATCCGGGCATGACCATCGGCGGCATGCGCGGCCACCTGCTCATGGCGGACGTCGATGACATCGATGCCCTCGTCGACGCATCCGTCGTAGATGTCGATGATGTGGCCGCCGCAGAGGGTGTAGATGACGTCAACCCCCTCCGCTTTGAGCGCCTTGGCGACCAAGTGCCCACCGGAGATGAGTTCCTGGCTGTCCTCGGGCATGGCGAATCGCGTCCCTTCGTAGGGGTCGGGTCCCGCGTGGATTGCATACAGTCGACGTTATCCTGTATGAAACCCGTTATCCCGCATCGGCCGATCGATGTCCAGGGGGCGTACATCAATCGTTCGATCAAGTCCCCGCCGTCGACGCCTGGCGGGCGGACCCTCCCCGGGACGCACCGCGTTGGCCCACGCGCCGCCCGGGCGTGTCACGCCACGTCACTCTTTGTGACGTCGCGCACACGCGACCCCTCTCGCCCCCGCGTTACCGCAGGTCGGCGCGGGGGTGGGCGCCGCGCATACGCGGGTGAAACGCACCCCAAAACCTTGGTATCGTTATCCATGTCGCCGCGGGAAACCGCGGGGCACACCCTGTCCGGGTGGCGGAATGGCAGACGCGCTAGCTTGAGGTGCTAGTGCCCTTTATCGGGCGTGGGGGTTCAAGTCCCCCCTCGGACACGTACCATTTCCCCACGGTTGCTTGTCGACCGTGGGGATTTGTCATTTGCCGGGTCGAGCGTGACCTCAGCGCGAACGGTCGTTTGGGCTGGGACGTAAGTGAGTCGGAGGCCCGGCTACCGGTAGATCTCGGCTTTGTCTTCGTCCTCGGCCTGCTGGATGACGGCGGCCAGGTCGCTGATGGAGCGGACGAGCCGAGCGATCTCATCCCGGGACATTCTGGCGCCGGGCCCCTCGGGCGCCGTGCGGAGCTCGGCTTCGGCTCTGGCGCGGCGGGCTTGGGTCTCGGAGATCCACTGGGTCACGAGGGCGGGGTCGGCGCCTGCTTCGAGGGCGGCCCGGTGGGTGGCCAGCTTGGCGTCGCAGTCGGCGATGACCGCGCGGGCGGCTGCGGCGGCAGCGGGCTCTTGGTCAGGTGCCGCCGCATTCGCCATGTGGTCGATGGTGTCGTCGAGCCGGTGCGGGAGCGGGATGCGAAAAGGTCTTGGACGCGGGCGAAGGTGTCGTCGTCGACCAGAGGGGCGTGGACGATCTTCTTGGAGACGATCCACTTGTCCTGGCTGTTCCAGCGCATGGCGGTCGTGTAGCCGAGGGTGACGTCGTGGATGTCGACCAGTGCCTCGTGTTTGTGCTGCCGGTTCCAGACTTGGCGGCCGATGTAGCGGGGATTGCCGAGGATCGCACGGCGCCATGGTTGCTGGTCATCGACAATGCTGACGAGCAGCGGCAGTCACATGGGAGACGGCAACGGCTGGATCCGCCGCACCACACGGGCCGGGCGGCTGTTGATCACCAGCCGCAATCGCAGTCACGAGGCCTGGGGACCCTGGGTGAGCCTGTGGCCGCTGGGTGTTCTGCCAAGCCAGGCGGCGACCGAACTACTCCTCGACCGGGTTCCCGGAGTCGGCACCGAGGTCCAGGCCGCCACGCTCGCGGAGCGGTTGGGGCAACTCCCGCTGCTGCTCCATCAAGCGGGCCTCTACCTGTTCCGGGCCGACCGCAATCCCCCGTGGCCGGACCAGCCTCGATGCTTCATCTCGCCGACCACCGTCGGCGTCGCGTACGTCGAGAACTCGACACCGAGCTCTGGCTCGAAGCGGTCGACCGACTTGATCAGTCGGGTGGGCACCGACATACCACTTCACCAGGCGTGACCTCGGCGCCGCCGTCGCGGCCCTCCCCGCCGTACCGCCGCACCACTACACCGCGGTGAATCCGCCGTCGACGGTGAGGGTGGCGCCGTGAATCTGGGACGCCTCGTCGCTCGCCAGGAACACGACGGCGGCGGCCACCTCCGCCGGGGTACCGGCGCGGCGGGAGGGCATGCGCGCGATGATCGGGGCCAGGTGCTCCTCCATCGCCGCCACCTTCTCCGTCAGTGTGGGGCCGGGAGCGACGGTGTTGACCCGGACGCCGTGCGGTCCATACTCTGCGGCCCACGACGCGGTGAGCGAGTGCACGGCCGCCTTGGTCATGCTGTAGAGCGCCGAATGCGCCATGCCCCGCATGCCGTTGATGGACCCCAGGTTGACCACGGCGCCGTGGCCACGCTCGGCCATGGGCGGTACCAGCAGGCCGGTGAGGAGGAACGTCGACCGCACGCTCACGGCCAGCGCCTCGTCGATGGTCTCCTGCGCAACCTCGGCAGTAGGAGTCGGTGTGAGCAGGAGCGCCGCGTTGTTGACGAGCACGTCGATCCGCCCGTCGGCCGCGGCGACCGCGTCGGTGGCGAAGCGGCCGATCACATCGGCGCCCGCGGACAGATCCGCCTTGACGAAGGTCGCCGCACCGCCGTCCCTCTCGATGCGCGCCACTACCTCTGCGCCGCGACGCTCGTCACGTCCGCTGACGACGACGAACGCTCCTTCGGCAGCCAGGGCTGCCGCGATGGCGGCGCCGATGCCCGTGGTGGAGCCGGTGACCAGGGCCGTCCGCCCGGTGAGTCGCTGGGTCATGATGCCGTGCCTCTCCGTACTGAACCGGTCTGTACTGAACCGGCTGGGAACGGCAAATCTGCCACCCAAAAAATGGACCTTCAAGTCCAGAATGTGGCAGGGTGGCGGCATGGCGCCACGACTGACCCCCAAGGGTGCGGCCACCAGGCAACGCATCATCGAAGGAGCTGCGGAGGAGATCCGCGAGCGCGGCGTGACCGAGACGACCCTGGACGACATCCGCGCCCGCACGGCCACCAGCAAGAGCCAGCTCTTCCACTACTTCCCCAGCGGTAAGGAGGGGCTCCTGTTCGCCGTGGCCCGGCACGAGGCTGACCGCGTCCTGTCCGACCAGCAACCCCACCTCGGTGAGCTCACCTCTTGGCAGGCCTGGCGCAACTGGCGGGACGCTGTCGTCGACCGCTACCGCAGACAGGGGCAGCAGTGCCCGCTCAGCGCGCTCATGTCGCAGCTGACGCCCGCCACGCCCGGCACGCAGGCCGTCACCAGACAACTGATCTCCTCGTGGCAGGCCCAGATCACGGCCGGCATCCGGGCCATGCAGGACCAGCGCGAGATCCCGCTCAGCCTCGATGCCGACCGTGCCGCGGCCGCCCTGCTGGCCGGCATCCAAGGCGGCGTCTTGATCATGATGTCCACCGGCTCCCTCACGCACCTCGAAGCGGCCCTCGATCTGGGCATCCACCAGCTCCTGGCCCCGCCCGCGCCGGTACGCGCGACGCCGACGGGCTGACCGGCCCGCGGGCACACGCGCAGGCATTGTCAACTTGGCTGGCAGGCACGGACCCTGGGGCGATCTTCGATGCTCGCGCGCAGCGTGGTCGTCTCGTACGAGACGGTCCGGCAGTGGTGTGCGAAGTTCGGTCCGTTCTCTGCCCGCGAGCTGCGGCGCCGCCGGCCGCGGGCTGGGGACAAACGGCACCTGGACGAGGACTTCATCAAGGTCAACGGCGAGTGCCGGTACCTGTGGCGAGCGGTCGACCAGGACGGCAATGTCCCGGACATCCTCGTCCAGAACAAGCGGGACGCGAAGGCGGCCAAGCGGTTCCTGGCCAAACTGATGAAGAAGAAGTGCCGGGTGCCGCGGGTGCTGGTCACCGACAAGCTCTGTAGTTACGGCACGGCCCACACCGCCCCTGACTACCGGGGTGAGATGACCCGCCGCTTCACCACCTGGAACGCGTCAAAAGGCGCTGCGTCGTGCAGCGAAGCCATGATCCACATCGCCTCGATCGAGGGCATAAGGGGTAATGTCGCCACGCCGGATGCCCTCTCAGCGCTGTGTGCGTGCGGCCATGGCCGCACGCAGTGCGTCCGCGTCGAGAACCGGGCCCCAGGCATCCATCGGATCGATGCTTCGGCCGTTGACCAGTGATCCGGCATCGACAGTGTCGAAGCCGATCTGGTCGATGAATCCGGTGACGGCTCGCTTCGCCTGGTCGTCGCCGCCGGCGATCGGTATGGCGCGCCGGTGAGGTGTGCCGGGCGGGCGTGCGTGCTCGATGATGTGGGCGGCCATGATCGCGTTGAAGGCTTTGACGATGTGGGCGTCCGAGAGGTGCGCGGCGAGTATTTCACTGGCCGCGGTGTCTCCGTTGTCGATGGCGGCGATGTGTCCGTCGCGCGGCGCGTAGTAGTTGTTCGCGTCGATGACGATCTTGCCGGTCAGGGGTTGCACCGGGATCTGCCGCACGTTGCGGAACGGGATCGCCACAACGACCAGGTCGCCGGCGGCGCCGGCTTGTTCGGGTGTTGCCGCGCGTGCCCTCGGGCCGAGCGCGTCGATCAACCGGGTGAGGGTGTGCGGGCCCCGGGAGTTGCTCATCACGACGTCGTGGCCGGATGCGATCGCCTGTCGGGCGAGGACCTGTCCGATGTTGCCGCTGCCCATAAAGCCGATGACGGCCATGATTGTCTTCCTTCGTGGGTGCACTGCAGTGAGTCGCCCGGGCGGGCACGGGATGGCCGCCTGCTCCGGTCGGCTTTGGCCGAAGCAGGCGGTCAGGTCCGAGCTCGTCGGCCGGATCTGGGCTTGTGCCGAGTGGTCAGGGTGTGAGGACGAGCCGGCCTCGCAGGCCGCCCTCCGCGAGGCGTCCGTGGGCCTGCGCCGCCTCTTCCAGTGGGTACGTCTGGGCGACCCGAAGGGTGAGCGCGCCTGAGGTGGCGAGGTCGGAGAGGGTGGTGAGCATCGCTGCGTCGGGGGAGACCTGGGTCAGCCGTACCCGGATGCCGCGCTCCGCCTGTGGCAGGGCATCCATCCGCGCGGTGACGAAGGTTCCGCCGTCCCTGACTGCTGCGATGACGCCAAGCCTGGTGGTGTCCAGCACGGCGTCGACTCCGTGCGGGTAGAGCCGGCGCACCGCGGCGGCGGGGTCGTCACTCGCGGGCACGAAGGCGTCGGCGCCGAGGACGCTGGTGACGAAGCTCTCGTCGTCGGCGCCAGCGCTTGCGATCACCGTCAGCTTGCGTCGCTTGGCCAGTTGCACGGCGTAGCCGCCGACCGCACCAGCCGCGCCGGTAATGAAGACGCTCTGCCCTTCACCGAGGCCGAGAAGCTCCACCGATTGCGCGGCGGTCAGGCCGTTCAACGGGATGGTGGACGCGTGCACGGCGTCGATCCCGGTCGGCGCGTGGGCCAGGGCGTTACTGGGCACAATCGTGTACTCGGCCTGGGCCCGCACGACACCGGTCGCCCCCTGCACGATCGCGATCACGGGCGTACCGACCTCCCACGTCGCGCCGGGGCCCACGGCGTCGACTGCGCCTGCCACGTCCCAGCCCAGCCCGAAGTGACTACCCTGCGCGGGAGCCGGAAACAGACCGCTCCAGGCCGCCACATCGGCCGGGTTGAGCGCGGCGGCATCCACCTTGATCCGTATCTCGAACATGCCCGGCTCGGGCAGGTCGATGTCTGCCACTTCGATGACGTCCGGTGCGCCGACGGACCGGTAGACAACTGCTCGCATGGTCTTCGTTCTTCCTTTGGTGTGATTCGGACACCACGAACGCTAGGTGGGTTACGATCGATTGGTAAGTAGGCACTTTGAAGTGCGTTGCGCTCCTGACGGGAGAGATGGATGGCCACCACGGCGAAGTCGGCGCGCCGGATCGAGCCGGGCACGTACGAGGCGTACATGCATGACTGTCCCGCGGTGGCGTTGCTCTCGACGATCAGCAACCGGTGGGTCAGCCTGACGATGTGCACCCTCGGGGCAAACGGCGATGCGATGCGATACAGCCACATCAGCCGCGAGATACCGGGCGTCAGCCAGAAGATGCTCACCCAGACCCTGCGCATGCTCGAGCGCGACGGCATGGTGAAGCGGACGGTCACACCGACTGTGCCGGTACGTGTCGACTATGAGTTGACCCCGCTCGGGCAAGGGCTCTACGGCCTGCTGTCCCAGGTGCGCGACTGGGCCGTGGACAAGACCGATGAGGTCGACGCGGCGCGGGCCCGCTACGACACCCGGCAGACCGACCAGTAACGACAACACAAGCCCCCGCAGGCTGTGCTCCTGCGCCCGAACGGGATGACCGGCCTCATCGTCAGCGACTGTCGCGGGGCCCTGAACATTATCACTGCAGGTCAGGGGCCCATATCAAGACTCGTGCATGGCGCGGCCGAGCACATGATCGGACTGTGGCCCTCCATGTCGTGCCCGAAGGCGTGGACGGCGTGCTCGACGCGGCGGCGCTGGGCGCTCCTGCGCCGGGGGCTGTCCGCGACGGCGGCATCTTCGTGAGTGTGAGGGGCGACGTGCTGCCGGCCCCGCAGCGGGGCGTGGTGGTACGACACACGACCGCCGGCCCCGAAGCGACCCGCCTCTCGTACCTCTCCGCGCTCGCCGAGGTGGGCGTGCTGACGCCGCGCGTGGCGCAGACCTACCCTCTGTCGCAGGCCGCCGAAGCCCGCGCCCAGCTCACCCGGGGCAGCCGGCGCGGCTGGATCGTGCTGGTGCCGTGACCGAAACCGACGGCACCGGAAGGAGCCGATCGTGAGAAGGGTCCCCCACCGCCACCGCGGTGACCAGGATCTCCGCTCCGGTGGAGGGCGTCTGGCGCGTGCTCGTGGCGTTCGACCAGTACGTGCAGTGGCACCCGGTTCTGTCCCTCGACGCGAAGCCCGAACAGGTCATGGTCGGGGCGGACATTCCGGGCCGCCGCCCGGGCGGCGACACCGGTCAGCAGGACGTCACTTCGAGGATCACCGACGGGCAGGCCCCCCACCGGCTGGTCTGGGAAGGCGGATCGCTCGACGCGATCCTGGGCAGGCACTCGTGCCGGAGCGTCCGGTGGCCGGTCGCGCCTGAGAGCCCTCTACCGGTCGACGGCGTCGGGGATGAGGTCGTCGGCGACCAGGCCCGCAAGTACGTCGCGCTACATGCTGCTTGCCGCGCTGTACCAGGTCCGCCAGACGAAGATCACCGGCGGGACCTGTTCATCAAGCTCGTGGCGAAGATGAACAGGCGGGCGGCAGGCGGACCTGAGGCGTCCGCGACCAGTTCGGTCCGCAGATGGCCGGCTGTTGCCCAGCCGACCACGCGGCGCGAGGCGTGTCGATGACGGTGGCCAGACGGAGCCGGCCCTCATCGGTGGGGACCGCGGACCGTCCGCGAACCGGACCCCGTGCCCTCCATGATGGACACCCTCCCGGGGAGGAACCCCTGATCTCAGATGTCCGCCACAACGGATCAAGCCCAGCCGGTGGCTCAGCCGATCTCGAGGACGACCTTGCCGGTGATGTTCCCGGTGGCGAAGGCGCGCTGTGCCTCGGCGGCCTTCTCCAGGGGGAAGACTGCGCCGACACGTACCGTGAGCAGGCTGGCCTCGGCCAGTGCTGTGACCGCGGTGAGGTCGGCGCGGTCCATGCGGGCGAAGACGTCCGTGGAGCCGGGGATGCCGGGTTCGGCGATGGAGGCCAGCCTGGCACCGGACCGTGCGGCCCCGGCCGACGCGGCGAGGGCACCGCCGCCGATCGCGTCGAACACTGCGTCCACACCGTTCGGGACCAGACTGAGCACCTGGTCGGTCAGGCTCTCGCCGTACGCGACCGCTTGGGCACCGAGCGTGCGTAGGTAGTCGTGATCGTCGGCTGAGCCCACGCCGATGACGCGGGCGCCCTGGGTCAGGGCGATCTGCACGGCGACGGACCCTACGCCGCCGGCAGCCCCGTGCACGAGGACGCTCTCGCCCTGCTGCACCGCGAGTGCGTGCACCACGCCCTGGTAGGCGGTGAGCGCGGCCAGCGGCAGTCCTGCGGCTTCGGTGAAGGACATGGTGCTCGGCTTGTGCGCCACGGTGCGCACGTCCGCGGAGACCAATTCGGCGAAGCCGCCGTGCGCGCGCTGCACATCGCTGCGGATGTACGCGATCACCTCGTCGCCCGTCGCGAACTCAGGTGCTCCGGGCCCGGAGCGCTCCACCACACCGGCGATGTCCCAGCCGGGCACCACCGGGAAGAACATTTCCACGGCGCCGTCCAGCGCCCCGGCTTGGATGGCGGCGTCCGCGCGGTTCAGCCCGGCGGCCTTGACCCGGATCAGCACCGAGTCCACATGAGTCTTCGGCTCGGGCAGCTCGGTGAGCTCAAGGGCTTCCGGTCCGCCGTAACGGCGGTACACAACGGCCTTCAACGGTTCAGACCTCCAGGATCGCGTACGGCATGTCGTGCAGGACGCGGTGCCGGACGATCTTCCACTCGCCGTCGACGCGGCGCAGGTCGGTGTCGTAGTAGCCGGACTCGATGGGCCGGATGGTGCCCTGGGCTCCGAAGGCGTCCTCGGGCCAGCCGCCTGCCGGGCGGGAGGTGGCGCGGACCTCGAAGACCACGAAGTGGGCGTTCATGTGCGCCCGGTCGCCGTCGACCTCGATGAGGTGGTCCGCAGTGACGTGGTGACTGGAGCCACCCTCGGGGTGCGGCGCCATGAAGTTGTCGACCGCGTACGCCACACCCGAACCGCCGGTGATCGGCTCGCCAACCTGCTCGTAGGCGTCCTGGCCGATCTTGACGAAGACGTGCACGGTCGCGTCCTCGGTGAAGAGGGCGCCCTGGCTCTTGCCGTCGCGTCGGTCGGCGGCGCGGACATAGCGTGCCAGGACCTCCTGGACCTTGCGCTCGTCGCTCATGGTTCGCATGTTCCTTCCGTGTTCCTGATGCGGGTCGTGTTCCTGTTTCGAGTGGACCACCGAGAACGGGCGCGAGCTATGAGGGTTCCGGCAAGGGTCGATACCCTGAAGGTATGGATCGTCTGGAGACCCGCGAACTCGACTATTTCGTCGCGGTCGCCGAGGAGCTGCACTTCGGAAAGGCCGCGGAGCGCCTGGGCATGGCCCAGCCCCCGCTGTCGCGTGCGATCAGCCGCCTGGAGCGCCGAATGGGAGTGCGGCTACTGGAACGCACCAGCCGCCGTGTCGCGCTCACCGACGCGGGTGCCGTGTTCTTGGGCGAAAGCCGACGGCTGCTCGACTCGCTCGACGCGGCCGTGCGGCGAACCCAGCGGGTGCAGCAGCCCGGGCGGCTGGTGATGGCGGTACGTCCCGGCACCGCGTCCGGGCTGATCGCGGATCTGGTCCGCTCCTTCGAGGTCGGCGGTCACGATGTCGTCTTCACGCATGACCTCCCGGCCGCCCTCAGAGATGGCAGGGCCGATATAGCGCTGCTGTGCCTCGGCAGCGACGACCTCACCGGGCTGCGGACCGCCGACCTGACTGAGGAGGCGCCCTTCGCGCTGGTCCCGCGTGGCCATCCACTGGCCCGGCGCACCGTGGTGACGGTCGCCGAGCTCGGCCAGGACGCGAATTTCGCGCCCGAGTGCCCGCCGGTCGGGCTCGACGAGATCGTCGACCGGGTCGTGCTCGGGCGGCTGGTCACCGTTGTGGGTTCGGGGGCTGCCGAACGGATTTCCTCTGAGGTGGCCGCAGTGCCGGTGTCGGACCTGCTGCCCACGCGTCTTGCCCTGGCGTGGCCCGAGGGGGCGTCCCATCCGACCGTCACCGCTTTCGTGCGCTCGGCCCGCGCAGCCGAGGCGACGCGGGCGCTTGACGCGAAGGGCAGAGGCGCGGCCGGGTCTTGAGGCTGCCCGGCAGTCAGTGCCGGGGCGTGGTTGCTATCACCTTGGCCTCCACCGCCCAGCGGCCCGACAGGACCTGAAGCCAGGGCCGGACATGCTGCGATCCTGTGTGAAGCCACCTTCGGTAAGGAGCGTGTGCCACTCGTTGACTTCGGACCGGTGTGGTGGTCGATGCGGTCCATGAAGCGTAGGCGGGCCTCCTGCTCCGGGGCTCGGAGCAGGAGGCCCGGCGGCCGCAGGGTCAGCGGAGTTTCCGGAAGGTTGCCCGGAGGTCGGTGACGAAGGCTTCGGTGTTTTCGTACTGCACGAAGTGGCCGCCCTTCTCGTGGGCGTTGACATGCCCGACTTCCGCCCCGCCACCGGCCGACGAAGCTGATCCCCGGCACCTTTCCGTGTCACTGCGCCTAGGGCCTGTATTTGGTCGTGATCAATCTGTGTGACTTGCCGGTGTCGTGGGACGTGATGTGGTAGTTCGTTGTGGATGACGCGGCCACAACTGACTGATGAGGCGTGGG
>Ga0307508_10003329_pt1 | contig 16326 bp, 11 predicted proteins | sample 9_EM_MG_FD_203089 | JGI IMG/M metagenome (GOLD analysis project Ga0307508, IMG submission 203089) | Populus trichocarpa ectomycorrhiza microbial communities from riparian zone in the Pacific Northwest, United States - 9_EM | ecosystem: Host-associated > Plants > Roots > Unclassified | place...
CCGGGACCGAGTGCCAGGACGCCTGCTTGAAGTTGGACTCCTGGGCGAGGATGCCGAGCATCACCTGCGCGGGCACGGTGCCGCCGCCGGTGAGCCCGACGCGCGGGAACAGCGACTCGGGGTCGTAGGCCTCGCTCTCGGTGCCGAGGTAGTTCGCCGGGCGGGTGATGTCCAGGTCGCCGTGGACGGCCTGGTCGACGGCCCACTCGACCATGTTGGGGCTCGGCTGGAGCGCCTGGGCGTTGACGTCGTCGCGCTTGACCAGGCAGTTGGAGTAATGGGTCGCCGGGTTGGGGTCGGTCGGGACCACGCCCGCCGTGGCGAGCGCGACCTTCTCCGGCTGGCCGCCGACGTCGGGTTCCACGTCGTCTGCCGTGTCGGCCGCGGCCGCCGCCGTGGTGACCTCGGTCGTCGAGGTGGTGTCGGACGCGGTGGCGAGGGCCGACACGTCGATGACGCCGGCGCCCTCGCCACCGGTGGAGCCGATCTTCGAGGTCATGCCCCGGAGTTCTCGGGAGGCCGCCGAGGCGGTGAGCAGATGGCCCTCGCGGGACACCGACAGGGGCTTGTCCGGGGCGCTCTTCTTCAGCAGGCCCTGCGCACCGCCGATGCCCGAGACGTCGCCCGCGACCAGGTCGCCGCCCTGCCGGGCGAACAGGCCGAGCTTGCCGAGCGGCGCGGTGCCCAGCTTCGTCAGCTCCTTGCCCGTCCAGCGCTGGAGCATGTCCTCGCCGTTCGTCACCTCGGCCACGTCGAGGGCGCCGTCGGCGGACGGGGCGAGGGCGAACAGTCGGCCCGGCAGCTTGGCGAGCGTGCTGGTCGCACCCCCGGCAGCCACCTTGACGAGCCGTCCGCCGAGCACGCCGACATGGCCGTCCGCCGTCGGCAGCGGGTTGGTGAACTGGCCGTCGACGGTGGTCTTCCCGACCGTCTTCCCGGTCCTGGCATCGAAGTCGAGGAGGGTCGTGGTGCCCTTCGCCGAGTCGCCCACCGTGGTCCGGGTGAAGGTGACGGTGTCACCGGTGCCGCAGCCGGGCGAGAAGTAGGCGAGCTGCACCCCGGAGGCGACCTGCCGCACCTTCCCGGTGTCCAGGTCGACGACCGCGGCGAAACCGCCGTGCTGCATCAGCGAGGGGGTGTTGACGGCGGCCGAGGGCGCGTAGACCGCGGCCGCGTACCGGCCCGAGCCGGTCTGGCACACGTACCCGGTCCAGGGTCCGATGCCGTCCAGGCCGTCCTGGGTGAGGTCGGCGACCTCCCGGTAGGCGAACGACTTCGACTCGTCGGCCACCAGGATGTGAAAACCCGCCGAGTCGCCCGTGCCGGTCACCGCACGGTCCGAGGACGTCTTCCAGCCCTGGCCCAGTGCGGTGTCCGGGGTGCTGAACAGGCGTCCGCCGGTGTGGGATTCGGACTTCGGGGCGGCGACGGCGGTCTGTGCCGTGGCCGACGTCAGGACGGACGCGGCGAGCGCCGCGCTGGTCATCAGGGCGATACGGGCCGACCGACTCGGCGAACGCCGGGCGCGACCGAAGGGCGTCAGTGCCATTGGGTGCACGCTCCGTTCGTTCCGGACCGCGTCCAGTTCTCGGGAGCCGGATCCTGGGTCGCCTCCAGGTCGCTGAAGCACCCCTTCGCCAGGGCGTCGCCGCCGACCATGGGAGTCGGCGCGGCGAAGACGCCGTCCGTGGTCACCTGGCCTCCGGAGAGCAGGGTCTCGCTGCCGCCGAGCTGCGGCACGTAGAAGAGGCTCACGTACTGCGCGTACAGATTCTCGTCGCTGGTGTCGAGCGTCACCTTCGCCCAGGCGGCGTCGCAGGCCGGCGACCGGAAGAACTTGACGCTGATCGAGGTTCCCTCGTCGTACTCGTCGAGCAGCAGCGCGTCCGTGTCACACCCTTCGGTGACCGGACTCCTTCCCGTGCAGTCGCCCCCTTGGCAGCCGACCGCCGACGCGGGCTGGGGGACCGCGAACAGACAGGCGCCCGTCAGGGCGAACAGGAGCAGTGCGGGTCTGAGGAACAACGTGGATCTGAGCATGGCCACCCTTTGCACCGAGGAATCAGGGCACTTCCGCACAGCGGTGGCGGACCCCCGGGCCTCCGGAAGCCATGCGTGACCCGCCCCCGCTCATGATCACGTGACGCACACAGACTCACCCTCGGAGCCCCACATGGACAACCAAGGTTGCCCCAAGCACCCACCAAGGTCGACTTCACTTGTGGAAAGCCCGGGCCATCAGTCCCTCGCCGACGTCACCGCCTGGTCCAAGGCCTGGAGGAAACGGTTCACCGTCACCCGGTCCCGCACCGCGAGCCGCAGCCACCGCTCGTCAAGGCCCGGGAACGTGTCCCCGCGCCGCACCGCGAAACCGAGGTCGCGCAACCGCCGTCGTACCGCGGCCGCCCTCGGCAGTCGTACGAGGACGAAGGGGCCCTCCGCGGGCTCGGTCACCCGGAGCCCGTCCGGGGCGAACTCCCGTAGCCCGGCGACGAGATGGGCCCGGTCGGTGGCGATGCGGTGGGCCGCGTGGGCGGCCTCCGCCAGCGCGCGCGGCTCCATGCACGCCCGGGCCGCCGCGAGCGCCGGAGTGGACACCGGCCACAGCGGCTGGGCCCGTTCCAGCTCGGCGATCGTCTCCGGGGCGGCGAGGACATAGCCGATCCGGAGGCCGGCCAGCCCCCAGGTCTTCGTCAGGCTACGCAGCACGACGAGTCCGGGCACGTCGGTCCGCCCGGCCAGGGCCTCCCGCTCGCCCGGCACCGCGTCCAGGAACGCCTCGTCGACCACCAACGTCCGCCCGGGGCGGGCCAGTTCGGCGATCGCGGCGGCCGGATGCAGGACCGACGTCGGGTTGGTCGGGTTGCCGATCACCACCAGGTCGGCGTCCTCGGGGACGGCCGCCGGGTCGAGCCGGAAGCCGTGCTCCTCCCGCAGCAGGACCCGGTCCACCCGGTGCCCGGCGTCCCGCAGCGCGGCCTCCGGCTCGGTGAACTGCGGGTGCACCACCACCGCCTGACGGACCTTCAGGGCACGCGCGAGCAGTACGAAGGCCTCGGCGGCTCCCGCGGTCAGCAGCACCCGCTCGGGCGGCAGACCGTGCCGGGCCGCCACCGCAGCCCGCGTCGCCCGCCCGTCGGGGTAGGCGGCGAGACCGGTCAGCGACTCGGCGATCCGCTCCCGCAGCCAGGCCGGAGGCGTGTCCGCGCGGACGTTCACGGCCAGGTCGACCAGGGTCGAACCGTCGTCGCGGACCTCCGCGTCCCCGTGGTGCCGCAGGTCGTGGGCGCCGTCAGTGCGCATGGGCGTGTCCGTCGTGGTGGTGGTGTCCGTGGTGGTGGCCCTCGTCGTCCGGGTGGAAGTGCGGCTGCTGCGGCAGTCCCACCTTGTCCTCGAACCCGGGCAGCGCGATCCGGTACACGCACGAGTCGCAGTTCATCCGCAGATCGCCCCGGACCGCCTCGTCGTAGCGCTCCATCACCAGGTCGAGCAGCTCCGGCTCCGGCCCGACGACCTCCGCCGAGCGCACCTCGACCTCCGGGTGCGCGGCTGCCCAGCCCTCGGTCTGGTGCCTCACCCGCTCCGGCAGGATCCCGGTGAACAGGAAGTAGGGGAGCACGACGATCCTGCGCGCCCCCAGCGCCACGCACCGGTCGAGCCCGCTCGGCACGTCCGGCGCCGCAAGCGACACGAACGCCGTCTCCACGCCCGCGTATCCGCGCCCCTCCCACAGCAGCCGGGCCGCCTTGTACACCTCGGCGTTGGCGTCCGGGTCGGTCGAACCGCGCCCGACGAGCAGCACGGTCACATCGGCGCGGTCGCCAGGCGAGCGTCCCGAGTCGCCGCCCAGTGCTTCGTCCAGCCGCCGCTCCAGCACGTTCAGCAGTGCCGGGTGCGGGCCCAGTGGACGCCCGTACGTGTACGAGATCCCCGGGTGCCGCTCCTTCTCGCGGGCCAGTGCCGCCGGGATGTCCCCCTTGGCGTGTCCGGCGGACACCAGCATCAGCGGCACGGCGGCGAACCGGCGTACGCCGCGCTCCACCAGCTCGGTCACCGCGTCGCCGAGCGGCGGCGGGGACAGCTCGATGAAGCCGCCCGCGACGGGGAGTTCGGGACGGCGGGCCCCCAGCTCCCGGACGAAGTCGCGGAACGCCTCGGCGCCGGCCTCGTCCCGGGTGCCGTGACCGGCGATGAGCAGGGCGGGCGGGGGGGTGGTCACTGTTTCTCCTCGGACAACGAAGTGGGGGGAAGCGTAGGGGAGTTGAGCGCGGGGTTCACTTCGGCTCCTCCTGCCAGCGGTAGCCGCGTGGCGTCACCATGCGGCCCGCGATGTCCCGGGTGGCCGTGTTGCCCACGGTCACCACCGTCATCATGTCTACCGTCGCCGGATCGAGGTCGGCCAGTGTCGTCAGCCCACTGGACTCGTCCGGCCGTGACGCGTTGCGTACGACCCCGACCGGCGTCGTCGGCTCCCGGTGCTCCGCGAGGACCGACAGCGCCTTGGGCAGCTGCCAGTCCCGGCCCCGGGAACGGGGGTTGTAGAAGGTGACCACGAGATCCGCCTCCGCCGCCGCCCGCACCCGCCGCTCGATGACCTCCCACGGGGTGTGCAGGTCGGACAGGCTGATCGACACGTGGTCGTGCCCGAGCGGCGCACCGAGGATCGCCCCGGCCGCGAGCGCCGCGGTCACCCCGGGCACCCCGACCACGTCGATGTCGTCGGAGGCCTCGGCGAGCGCGGGGGAGGCCATGGCGTACACGCCGGCGTCCCCGCTGCCGATGAGCGCGACCGCCCGCCCCTTCCGCGCCTCGGCCACAGCCGTCCTCGCCCGCTCCTCCTCGGCGCCGAGCCCCGACTCCAGGATCAGGGTCCCGGGCCGCAGCAGATCACGGATCTGGTCGACGTACTGGTCGAGCCCGACCAGCACGGAAGCACGCCCGAGCTCCGCCCTCGCGCGGGGCGTCACCAGGTCCCGGGCCCCCGGACCGAGCCCGACCACCGCGAGCCGGCCGCGCGCGGGACGCCGTACGACAGCGCAGGTCGCCATGGCGGGCCGCGCCGCCGACTTCCGCTTGGGCACGAGGAGTTCACCGCCCCGGACCAGTGCGGCGGCCTCCGCGACCGACGGCGTGCCGACGGCGGCGAGGGGAGCGTCGGAGGGGTTGGGGACGTCGACTGCGGCCAACTCCTCGGCGGAGTAGGTGACTACAGGCACGCCGAGCCGCTCGGCGGCCTCCACGATCCCCGGCTCCTGCGCCTTGGCGTCCACCGTGGCGAGCGCGGCGACACTGCGGGCGGACAGCCCCGCCTCGCGCAACACGCCCTCGATCAGCTCCAGTACCTCCTCGGTCGGCGCGCCCCTGGAGGCGCCGACGCCGACGACGAGGGTGGGCGGACGCAGCACGGCCTCCCGGTCGGAGGGCTCGACGAGCCGGTCCGTCACCCGGATCCCGTACGCCCCCTGTCCGGTCACCGGCAGCGCGGGCAGCGGCCAGCCCGACTCGTTGTGCAGCGCGACGGGTTCACCGTCCAGGAGGGCCCGCGACACGGCGGCCACCGCGCCCTCCACCGGCAGCCCGAGCGTGTCGAGCCCCGGCACCCCCACCGCGTCCGTCGCCGTCGTCACCACGGGCTCGGCACCCAGCAACTCGCCGATCTCACGGGCGAGTTCATTCGCGCCGCCGCCGTGCCCGCCGACCAGGGACACGGCGAACCGCCCGCCCTCGTCGACACACACCACACCCGGGTCGGACGCCTTGTCGCCGAGCAGCGGCGCGATCAGCCGGACGACCGCACCCGTGGCCAGGAAACACACGAGCTGCTCGCACTCCGCGAACGCCCGCCGTACGGCGTCCCCCACGGGACCGTCGTACACGCGCGTGCGGTCCGGCCAGGACGCGGCCAGCCGGTCGCGTGCCGCCGCCCCGGCCGCGGTGGCGGAAATGAGGCCGATCACTGGGCAACTCCTTCTCGCATCACACATTCCGAGGTCACGTGCTCGCACCCCGCTCACGCAACGCCCTGCGGGCCTCCGGGTCGGCCTTGCGGTACCCGTGGAAGTGACCGGGGTGGTAGAGGTGCGAGCGCGTGCCCTCCGCTTCCAGCGCCGGACCGACCAGGAACAGCGTGTGCTTCCACAGCTTGTGCTCCTTGACGGTCTCCTCCAGCGTGGCGATCGTGCACCGCACCACCAGCTCCTCCGGCCAGGTCACCTGGTAGGCGACGACGACCGGAGTCGAGGTCGGATAGCCGCCCTCGAGGAGCTCCCGCACCAACTGCCCACTGCGCGCGGCGGACAGGAAGATCGCCATGGTGGTGCCGTGCTTGGCGAACTCCCGCACCTCCTCGCCGGGCGGCATCGGCGTCTTCCCGCCGCCGAGCCGCGTGAGTACGACGGACTGAGCGACCTCGGGGATGGTCAGCTCGCGCTGCGCGAGCGCGGCGACGGCCGAGAAGGCGGAGACACCGGGTACCACCTCGGTCGCGATGCCGATCCGCGCACACCGGTCGAGCTGTTCCTGCGTGCCGCCCCAGAGGGCGGGATCGCCGGAGTGGATCCGGGCGACCCGCAAACCCCGCTCATGGGCGCGCTCGTACACCGCCACCACGTCCTCCAGCGACATGGTCGCCGAGTCGAGGATCTCCGCGTCCTCGCGCGCGTGCTGGAGGACCTCCGCCTGCACCAGGCTCGCGGCCCAGATCACGACGTCGGCCTCGGCGATGGCACGCGCGGCACGGAACGTCAGCAGATCGGCGGCGCCGGGGCCGGCACCGACGAAGGTCACCTTGCCGGCGGGGGCATCGGCCATGGGAATCGGACCTCCTACGAGTACTGCCTGATGTGCATGAACAGGGGTTGATCGGATACGAAGGGCCCATGGCGGTCTTCGTCGCGCTCGGCGCGTTCCTGATGACGCTGGCCGGCGGCTGGACGGCACAGCGGGTGACCGACCGCCGTCATCTGGTCCTGGGCCTGGCCGGCGGCCTGATGCTCGGGGTCGTCGGCCTCGACCTGCTGCCGGAGGCGCTGCACGCGGCAGGCGACGAGGTGTTCGGCGTCCCCGCGGCCCTGCTCCTCTTCGTGGCCGGCTTTCTGCTCGCCCATCTGGTGGAACGTCTGCTGGCGGCGCGACAGGCCGCACACGGCGCCGAGGAGACCGACGGCCGCGTCCCCGAAGTGGGTCTGACGGCCGCGGCGGCGATGGTCGGCCACAGCGCCATGGACGGCGTGGCGATCGGCGCGGCCTTCCAGGTGGGCGGCGGCATGGGCACGGCGGTCGCCCTGGCCGTCGTCGCCCACGACTTCGCGGACGGCTTCAACACGTACACGATCACCAGCCTGTACGGAAACGCCCGCCGCAAGGCCCTGACCATGCTGTACGCGGATGCCGTGGCCCCCGTCGTCGGCGCCGCCTCGACGGCGTTCGTCACGATCCCCGAGAGCCTGCTCGGCGGCTATCTCGGCCTCTTCGGCGGCGCGCTCCTCTACCTCGCGGCGGCCGAGATCCTCCCCGAGGCCCACCACGAACACCCCGCCCGCTCGACCCTGCTGTGCACGGTCGCGGGCGTCGGCTTCATCTGGCTGGTCGTGGGCCTGTCGGGCTGACCTTCCGGGTCTCACAACTTCCCGCCCCGCCCGCCCTCGCGCCGCGCGGGCGCGATCAGCGTCGAGAGATACGGCAGCGCGGCCCCGTCCAGCTCGGCGGCCGGCCGAATCGACTCGGCGTCCAGGCCGAGCGCCGATCCCCATACGGCGTCCTCGATCCGCCCCGTCTCCCGCAGCGCCTCGGCCACCTCACCGGCCTGCCGCCCGAACTTGTAGGCGACGACGGTGCCGGGCCCGCTGAGGGCGTCCTTGAGCACGGCCGCCCCCGCGGTGACGGGCACCAGGGTGAGCGGCTCGGTGCCCTCCGTCAGCACGGCCCCCGACCGCGCCGCGAGGTCCTGCATGGCGGTGATGCCGGGCACGGTCTCGACGACGACGTCGGGCAGCAACTCGCCGATGGTCTGCGCGAGATAGGTGAAGGTGGAATAGACATTGGGGTCACCGATGGTGGCGAAGGCGACGGACGAGTGCCCGCCGAGCAGCTCCGCGACCCGCTCCCCGGCCGTGTCCCAGGCGGCCTCCCTGCGCTCCCGGTCACTGCGCTCGTTCAGCGCGAAGACGACCCGGACGACCTTCTCCGCGGGCACGTAGTGCAGCACGGTGGCCTCGGCCCGCCCCCGCTCGCCGGTGTCCATCACGGGTACGACGACCACGTCGGCGGCGCGCAGGGCGTTGACCCCCTTGACGGTCACCAGCTCCGGATCCCCGGGTCCGACCCCGACCCCGATCAGCGTGCTGCTGCTCATGACGTCCGGCACCTCTCCACGAACCGACGGGCGACACCGGGCGCCGAGGCCCAGTGCGTGTGCAGATAGCTCGCGTGCACACCACGCTCCACGAACCCTTCGAGCCGCCGCCGGGGCACCCGCACACCCCAGGCCGCCGCGTCCCCCGCCTCCGGCTCTACGACGGTCCGGTGGAACTCGTGCCCCCGCATCCGGGTCCCGGCCACCGCGAGCGAACTGTCACTGACCGCCACGGCGTCCCGGTACCCCAGCGTGAGCCGCTCCGACATCCGCGCCCGCGCGTCCAGCACCCCGCACATCGGCTGCCCGTCGAGCTCACGGCACAGATAGAGCAGCCCGGCACACTCGGCGGCCACGGGAGCGCCGCTCTCCGCGAGGGCGGCGACGGCTTTGCGCAACGGTTCGTTGGCGGACAGCTCAGCGGCATACACCTCGGGAAACCCACCCCCGATGACCAACCCACTTGTGCCATCGGGTAGTTGCTCGTCCCTCAGCGGATCGAACACAACGACTTCGGCACCGGCGGCGGTGAGCAGTTCGGCGTGCTCGGCGTAGGAGAAGGTGAAGGCGGGGCCGCCGGCAACCGCGACTCTCAGCCCGTCCGGCGTTTGAGGACGAGGCCCTTCGGGCCGATGGGGGTCCAGGGGGCGTAGCCCCTTGGGCGGGGTCGAAGGGGCGGCAGCCCCTGGGGACGGGACGGGTAGGGGCGGCGGGGGCGAAGAAGCCAAAGCCTCAGCCGCATCCCAAGCCGCACAAGACAACACCCCGGCCCCCCGAGCCACCCCCAACAACCCCTCCAGATCACACCCCCGCTCCACCTGCGCGGCCATCTCCGCAACCGCATCCACCGCATCCGCCCGCCGCTCGGCGACCGGCACCAACCCCAGATGCCGAGAAGGCGTATCCACCCGAGAAACCCGCCGCAGCACCCCGAACACCGTCACCCCGACCGACTCCAACGCCTCCCGCAGCAACTCCTCATGCCGGTCCGAGGCGACCTTGTTGAGGATCACCCCGGCCACCCGCACCTCCGGATCCCACGAGACGAACCCGTGCACCAGCGCCGCCACGGACCGCGACTGCGACGAGGCGTCGACGACCAGCACCACCGGCGCCCGCAACAACTTCGCCACCTGCGCCGTAGAGGCCAACTCCCCTTCCCCCGCGGCCCCGTCGAACATCCCCATCACCCCCTCGACGACGGCGATGTCACACCCCCGCGCCCCGTGCGCGAACAGCGGCCCCACCAACTCCGCCCCGCACAGATACGCGTCGAGATTCCGCCCCACCCGCCCGCTCGCGAGCGAGTGATACCCGGGATCGATGTAGTCCGGCCCCACCTTGTGCGGAGACACGACAAGCCCCCGCGCGGCGAACGCGGCCATCAACCCCGTGGCGACGGTGGTCTTCCCGCTACCGGAAGAAGGCGCGGCGATGACCAGCCGAGGGACGGAAGAACTCACCACTCGATGCCCCTCTGCCCCTTCTGCCCGGCGTCCATGGGGTGCTTCACCTTGGACATGTCGGTCACGAGATCGGCGAACTCGACCAGCTTCTCGGGCGCGTTCCGCCCGGTGATGACGACATGCTGCGTCCCCGGCCGATTCCGCAGCACGTCGATGACCTCGTCGACGTCCACCCACCCCCAGTGCAGGGGATACGCGAACTCGTCGAGCACATACAGCTTGTACGTCTCGGCCGCCAGGTCCCGCTTGACCTGCTCCCAGCCCTCCCGGGCCTTCTCCTCGTTGTCCAGCTGATCGTCGCGCTGCACCCACGACCAGCCCTCACCCATCTTGTGCCAGTCGACGGTCCCGCCCTCCCCGGACGCCCCCAGCACCCGCAGCGCGTTCTCCTCGCCGACCTTCCACTTCGCCGACTTGACGAACTGGAACACCCCGACGGGCCACCCCTGGTTCCAGGCCCGCAGAGCGAGCCCGAAGGCGGCGGTGGACTTGCCCTTGCCGATGCCCGTGTGCACGAACACCAAAGGCCGGTTACGTCGCTGACGAGTCGTCAGCCCGTCGTCCGGCACCACACTCGGCTGTCCCTGCGGCATTACGCGGCCCTCCTCTGTACGTCCTTGACCAACCCGGCGATCGAGTCCGCCCGCAACTCGTCCAACGTCACCGCCGTACCCCCCAGTTCACCCGCGAGCTGCCCCGCGAGCCCCAGCCGCACCGGCCCGGACTCGCAGTCCACGACCACGGACGCGACCCCCTCGGCGGCGAACAGCCGTGCCGCCCGCCCCGCGAGGGCGACCGGCTCGGGCCCGCCCGTGGCCCGCCCGTCGGTCACGACCACCACGAGCGCCCGCCGCGCGGGATCCCGCAGCCGTTCCACCCGCAGCACGTCATGGGCCTTGAGCAGCCCGGCGCCGAGCGGCGTACGCCCACCCGTCGGCAGCGACTCCAGCCGGACCGCCGCCGCGTCCACGGACGACGTCGGCGGCAGCGCCACCTCCCCGGCCGACCCCCGGAACGTCACCAGACCCACCTTGTCCCGCCGCTGATAGGCGTCGAGGAGCAGGGACAGCACGGCCCCCTTCACGGCACTCATCCGCTGCCGCGCCGCCATCGACCCCGAGGCGTCGACCACGAACAGCACCAGGTTCCCCTCGCGCCCCTCGCGCGTCGCCTGCCGCAGATCGTCACGCCGGACGACGAGACCACGCCCCGACCGCCCCCGCGCCCGCTGATGCGGCGCGGCCGCCTGCACGGTGGCCGCCAGGTGCAGCTTGGTCAGCGCCCCCTTGGGCCGCCGGGCCCCGGTCGTGCGCCCGTGCTCGGTCCGCGCCCGTGACCGCCGCCCCGCGGCACCGTCCCCGAGCCCGGGCACACTGAGCACCTTGGTACGGAACGGCTCGGCGGCCCGTACGGCGGACTGCTCGCCCGCGCCGCCACCGGAGGCCTGCGGCTCCCCGCCGTCCCCGGCCTCGGGCTGCGCCCCGGAATCACCGTCGCTCTCGGGCCCCTCGGACGGCGGCTGTCCACCGCCGCCGTCGCCCCCGCCGGGCCCGTCGGGATCGGGGTCCTCGTCGTCGGAGCCGCTGAACTCCTCCAGCGTCTCGTCGAGCTTGTCCTCGTCGAGTCCCGGCGCGTCAAAGGGGTTGCGGCGCCTGCGGTGCGGCAGCGCGAGCAGCGCGGCCTGCCGCACGTCCTCCGCCAGCACCTCGGTCCGCCCGGCCCACGCCGCCAGCGCGGACGCGGTACGCGCCATCACGATGTCGGCCCGCATGCCGTCCACCTCGAACGCGGCACAGGTCGCCGCGATCTGCCGCAGCGCGGCGTCACCCAGCCGCACCGACGGCAACAACTCCCGCGCGGCGACGATGCGTTGCCGTACGGAACTCTCCTCGTCCGCCCAACGTGCCGCGAACCCGGCCGGATCGTCGTCGTACGCGAGCCTGCGCCGTACGACCTCCACCCGCTGGTCGGGCTCCCGCGAGGCCGCGACCTCGACGGTCAGTCCGAACCGGTCGAGCAACTGCGGCCGCAGCTCGCCCTCTTCGGGGTTCATGGTGCCGACGAGCAGGAACTTCGAGGCATGCCGTACGGAGACGCCCTCGCGCTCCACGTACGACGCGCCCATCGCGGCCGCGTCGAGCAGCAGGTCGACCAAGTGGTCGTGCAGCAGGTTCACTTCGTCGACGTAGAGGATCCCGCGGTGCGCGTCCGCGAGGAGCCCCGGCTCGAAGGCCTTCACGCCCTCCGACAGTGCCCGCTCGATGTCGAGAGCGCCGACCAGCCGGTCCTCGGAGGCGCCGACGGGGAGTTCGACCATCCGGGAGGGACGCTGTTGCCCGGTACCGGCCTCGTGCGGCCCGTCCGGGCAGGCGGGGTCCGGCCGCGCGGGGTCGCACGAGAACCGGCACCCGGCCACCACCTCGACCTCCGGCAACAGCGCCGAAAGCGCCCGCACCGCCGTCGACTTGGCCGTGCCCTTCTCACCGCGTACCAGCACACCACCGACCGCCGGCGACACGGCGTTCAGCAGCAGCGCGAGCCGCAGATCGTCCTGACCGACAACGGCCGTGAACGGAAACGGGGTACTCACTTCTCGTCACCTTCCAAGTCGCCCTCGAGCTCCAGATACGTGGCCCGCAGCCGCTCCAGCGTCTCCGCGTCCGGCTCGGCCCACAGTCCGCGCTCCGCGGCCTCCAGGAGCCGTTCCGTGATGCCCCGCAGTGCCCAGGGGTTGGACTTCTTCATGAAGTCCTGGTTCTCCGCGTCGAAGACGTACTCCGCGCTGAGTTTCTCGTACATCCAGTCGTCCACGACCCCGGCCGTCGCGTCGTAGCCGAAGAGGTAGTCGACGGTCGCCGCCATCTCGAAGGCGCCCTTGTAGCCGTGGCGGCGCATGGCCGCCATCCAGCGGGGGTTGACGACCCGTGCGCGGAAGACCCGGTGGGTCTCCTCGCCGAGTGTGCGTGTGCGCACCTGGTCGGGTGTGGCCGAGTCGCCCACGTACGCCTCGGGGCTGGCGCCCGTCAGATGGCGCACCATCGCGACCATGCCGCCGTGGTACTGGAAGTAGTCGTCGGCGTCGACGAGGTCGTGCTCACGGGTGTCGACGTTCTTCGCGGCGACGTTGATCCGCTTGAACGCCGTCTCCATGTCCCCGCGCGCCGCCCGCCCGTCCAGCCCGCGCCCGTAGGCATAGCCGCCCCACACCGCGTACACCTCGGCGAGGTCGGCGTCCGAGCGCCAGTTGCGGGCGTCGATCAACGGCAGCAGCCCCGCCCCGTACGCCCCCGGCTTGGAGCCGAAGACCCGGGCCGTGGCCCGCCGCCGGTCACCGTGCTCGGCGGTGTCCTCGTCGGCGTGCGCCTTCACGAAGTTCCGCGAGGCGGGCTCGTCCAGCTCGGCAACAGCACGCACCGCGTCGTCGATCAGCCCGACCACGTGCGGGAACGCGTCCCGGAAGAAGCCCGAGATCCGGACCGTGACGTCGATGCGGGGGCGGCCGAGTTCCGCCAGGCCGACCACCTCGAAGCCGGTCACCCGGCGCGAGGCCTCGTCCCACACCGGCCGGCACCCCAGCAGCGCCAGGATCTCGGCGATGTCGTCGCCCTGCGTACGCATCGCGGACGTACCCCAGACCGTCAGCCCGACGGACTTCGGGTACTCACCCGTGTCCTGGAGGTACCGCTGCACGAGCGAGTCGGCGAGGGCCTGCCCGACCTCCCAACTCAGCCTGGAGGGAATGGCCTTGGGGTCGACGGAGTAGAAGTTCCGGCCGGTCGGCAGGACGTTGACGAGCCCACGGGTCGGCGATCCGGACGGCCCGGCCGGGACGTAACCACCGTTCAGCGCCTTGAGGATGTGGGTGATCTCGTCGGTGGTCCGGGCCAGACGCGGCACGACCTCGTCGCAGGCGAACTCCAACACCGCGACCGCGTCCGGGAGTTCGACGCCCAGGACGTCACGGACGAGGGCCGGGACGGCCGCTGCGTCCCACGCGAGGGCCTCCATCCCCTCCGCGACCCGCCGGCACAGCTGCTCCAGCAGATCGATCGCGTCGGCGGCCGAACGCGACGGCCCCTCGACCAGCTCGGTCAGCTCGACGGGCACCTTCAGCGGCGCACCCGGCTCGGCGAGCAACTCCTTCTCGCTGAACCCGAAATGAGCGGCGAACGAGGCCCGCAACCCCGGCAGGGCGTTCGCCTGTCCGCCCCACACCTGCGAGGCCCGCAGCACGGCGAGCACGAGGTTGACCCGTGCCTCGTCGACCGGCCCGCCGCCCAGGATGTGCAGCCCGTCCCGGATCTGCACGTCCTTGATCTCGCACAGGTAGCCGTCGATGTGCATGACGAACTCGTCGAACGCGGCGTCGTCCGGCTGCTCGTCGACATGCAGGTCGTGATGGAGCTCGGCCGCCTTGACCAGCGTCCAGATCTGCGCCCGCACCGCCGGTGCCTTCGTGGGGTCCAGGTCGGAGACGAGCGCGTACTCGTCGAGCAGCTGCTCCAGCTTGGCCAGGTCGCCGTAGGTGTCGGCCCGGGCCATCGGCGGCACCAGATGGTCGACGACGGTGGCGTGTCCGCGCCGCTTGGCCTGGGTGCCCTCGCCGGGGTCGTTGACGATGAAGGGGTAGATCAGCGGCAGCTCACCGAGCACGGCGTCCGGCGCGCAACCCCCGCTGAGGCCAAGGCCCTTGCCCGGCAGCCACTCCATCGTCCCGTGCTTGCCCATGTGGACGACGGCGTCCGCACCGAAACCGTTCTCCAGCCACCGGTAGGCCGCCATGTAGTGGTGCGACGGCGGCATGTCCGGGTCGTGGTAGATCGCGATCGGGTTCTCGCCGAAGCCGCGCGGCGGCTGGATCATCACGACGACGTTCCCGAACTGGAGCGAGGCCAGCACGATGTCGTCCCCGTCGACGTACAGCGAGCCCGGCGGCTCGCCCCACGCGTCCACCATGGCCCGGCGCAGCTTCGGGTCCAGCCGGTCGAACCACGCCTGGTAGTCGGCGAGCGGCACCCGCGCGGGCGCCGACGCCAGCTGTTCCTCGGTGAGCCACTCGACGTCATGGCCGCCGGCGTTGATCAGCCGGTGGATCAACTCGTCGCCGCCGGAGGGGTATTCGGTGAGCGAGTACCCGGCGTCGCGCAGGGCGTCCAGCACCCGAATCGCGGACGCGGGCGTGTCGAGGCCGACCGCGTTGCCCACCCGGGAGTGCTTGGTCGGATACGCGGTGAAGACCAGCGCGAGCTTCTTCTCTACGTTCGGCTTGTGCTTCAACTTCGCGTGCCGTACGGCGATCCCGGCGACCCGCGCGGCCCGTTCCGGGTCGGCCACGTACACCGGGACGTCGTCGGGCCCCTGCTCCTTGAAGGAGAACGGCACGGTGATCAGGCGTCCGTCGAACTCCGGGATCGCGACCTGCATCGCCGCGTCCATGGGGGAGAGGGCGGCATCGGAGTCGTCCCAGGCGGCCCTGGACGACGTAAGACAAAGTCCTTGCAGCACCGGTATATCGAGGTCGGCCAGCGCCCCGATGTCCCAGGCCTCCTCGTCACCGCCCGCCGAGGCCTGCGAGGCGTGGGTGCCGCCGGCGGCGAGGACGGTGGCGACGAGGGAGTCGGCCCGGGCGAGCAGCTCGTAGAGCCCCGCGTCGGCCCCGCGCAGCGAACCGCAGTACACGGGAAGGGAGTTGGAGCCCGTCGCCTCGATCGCGTCGCACAGCGTGTCCACGAAGGCGGTGTTGCCGCTGAGTTGATGGGCCCGGTAGAAGAGCACGCCGACGGTCGGGCGCCCGCTCTCCAGCGCACGCGTGCCGTGGACGCCGTACTCCGGCATCTTCCGCGGCTCGACGAACCCCTCGCCGGTCAGCAGCACGGTGTCCGACAGGAACCGGGCCAGCTCGGTGAGGTTGGCTGGCCCGCCCTCGACGAGATACCTGAGTGCCTCGGCCACCACCCCGGCCGGCACGGAGGACTCGGCCATCAACTCGGCGTCCGGGACGGCCTCGCCGCCGAGCAGGACGGTCGGGATGCCGGCGGTCTTCAGCGCGGCGAGCCCGTCCTCCCAGGCCCGCTTGCCACCGAGCAGCCGTACGACGGCGATGTCGGCGCCGTCGAGCAGCGCGGGCAGTTCGTCGGTGACGTCGACGCGGGTCGGGTTCCCGATCCGGTACGAGGCGTCGGAAGCGGCCCGGGCCGCGAGCAGATCCGTGTCGGCGGTGGACAACAACAAGACTGTGCTCATGCGGGCGCTCCCGGTGGGATGAAAGGCAGTCCTTGCGGCGCACCCGACTCGATGAGCCGCCACAGCGCGTCCGTGTCCGCGTGCTCCTCGATCAGGTCGCCGAGCCGGTCGAGCTGCTCCTCGCGCAGCGCGCCGAAGGAGGTGTCGGGGGCCGGCACGAACCGGCGGCCCGAGGCGGCCGCCACCTCGCGCAGGAAGGCCCGCCGGAACCCGTCCGACTCCAGCGAGCCGTGCCAGTGCGTCCCCCAGGTCTGGCCGACCCGG
>Ga0307508_10003330_pt1 | contig 16325 bp, 14 predicted proteins | sample 9_EM_MG_FD_203089 | JGI IMG/M metagenome (GOLD analysis project Ga0307508, IMG submission 203089) | Populus trichocarpa ectomycorrhiza microbial communities from riparian zone in the Pacific Northwest, United States - 9_EM | ecosystem: Host-associated > Plants > Roots > Unclassified | place...
GGGGCTTGGAGCGCGGCAACCTGGCCGCGCCCCAAGCCCCTCCACCGCTTCGTGGTCCCCCTCCCCGTTCCGGGGAGGATTAAAAGTTACTCCCATCCTTCCGCCGAAAGCCCCCGTTCCCGAACAGATGCATGTCGATATCGGGGTAATGGCAATCGCTGTCGGCCTTGCGCCCGATGGCGACGAAGACGCAGTCCGCATCGCTCCGGTTCTGCAGGACATGGCCATTGGCCTCGCCCTTCGGAAAGGACGCGCAATCGCCCGGAAGCATCACATGCTCGCCGGCATCGTCGACCAGCACCGCCTCGCCTGAGAGCATCACGACGAACTCGTCCTCATCCTCATGCCAGTGGCGCTGCGACGACCAGGCGCCGGGCTTCAACGTTACATGGCTCACCCCGAATTCGCTCAAGCCGCTCGCGGGGCCGAGGCGGCGATACCAGCGGCCCTCAACCGCCCCGGCATATTCGGGCGGATAACCAGTCGCATTGGTCTGTGGGATTGTATCAAGGTCTAGCTTGGGCAATGTCGCCTCCCATGGATGCCGAAACCAGAATGCCCGATGTCGTCGAACTCACCAAGGCGCTGATCGCCGCCGAAAGCGTAACGCCCGCGCGCGGTGCGGTGTTCAACGTGCTGGAGGCAGCGTTGATCCCGCTCGGCTTTAGGGTCGAACGTTTCATCGAGGGTGAAGCGCCGGACGGACCGGTCGAAAATCTGCTCGCGGTGCGCGGCCATGGCGGGCCGCATTTCGCCTTTGCCGGCCACCTCGATGTCGTCCCGCCCGGTGCCGGCTGGACGAGCGGCGCCTTTACGCCCGAGATCCGCGGCCGCCTGCTCCACGGGCGCGGCGCAGTCGATATGAAGGGCGCGATCGCCGCCTTTGTCGCGGCCGCCGCGCGAACACCAGCCACAGGCACGACCAGCCTGATCATCACCGGCGACGAAGAGGGGCCCGCAACCTTCGGCACCCGCGCGCTGATCGAGCGGATGGCCGAGCGCGGGCTGAAGCCGGATTTCTGCCTGGTCGGCGAGCCCACCTCAGCGCAGCGGCTCGGCGACATGATCAAGATCGGCCGGCGCGGCTCGGTGAATATCTGGATCGATGTGCCCGGCCGCCAGGGCCATGTCGCCTATCCGCAGCTTGCCGATAACCCCATCCCCAAGCTGGTCGCGATCCTCGCCGAAATCGATGCGATCGTGCTGGATACCGGCACCGACTGGTTTCAGCCCTCGAACATCGAGGCGACCGATATCACCGTCGGCAATCCGGCGACCAACGTCATCCCGGCGCACGCCTCGGCGCGGTTGAGCATCCGCTATAATGATCTCCACACCGGCGACGCACTTGCCGCGCGGATCGAGGCGATCGCGCATCGCCACGCGCCCGACGCGACCATGATCGCCCGCGTCTCGGGCGACGCCTTCGTCACCGCCCCGGGCGCCTTGTCGACGCTGATCAGCGACGCGATCGAGGCTAGGCTCGGGATCAGGCCCGAGCTATCCACCACGGGCGGGACGTCAGACGCACGCTTCCTGTCTAAGCTGTGCCCGGTGGTCGAGTTCGGCCTGATCAACGCAACGATGCACAAGCTCGACGAGGCTGTGGCGATTGAGGACCTGGCAGCGCTCACCGATATCTATGCGGATATCATGGGGCGAGTTTCGTAATCCCGCTACTACACACTCAGCCAAGTGATTCTGATGACTCCCGATTCCCCGCGACTCGTGGTGACTCCTAGCTTCTTGTAGACGGGAGTCGCCACCTCGCGTAGTGTCCGATTAACCATAATGGTAAGCGGACATGCCCATCGACCCCTGGTTCATTGTCGCGATCGTCTGCAGCCTGGGGGGGTATGCCGTCTATCTGACGGGTCTTCGTCGCCAGCTTGTCCAGCCCAATCGCGCCTCCTGGTTGATCTGGAGCGCAGCGACCGCCGTCGAGGCCGGCACCTATGCCGCGGTCAACCCCGATGTCGTACAAAGCTGGGTGCTGGCGCTGTCCGCCACCGCCTGCGTGGTCGTGACCGCCAGTATCTGGCGCCGCTCGGACTGGAGCGCACCCAGCCGCGGCGAACTGATCTGCATGACCGCCTGCCTTCTCTCGCTGGCGCTCTGGATCGGATCGGGCAATGCCTTCTGGGCGCATATGCTGGTCGTCGCCGCGGTGCCGGTCAGCTTCTGGCCGACCTGGGAAAGCGTCTGGGAAGACCGCACCCGGGAGCGTTCGCCCGCGTGGGGCCTATGGGCGATCGGCGATCTCGCGACCTTGCTCGTCGCCAGGCACAACGGCGATCAGCATGCCGGCGAATATGCCTATCTCCTCGTCGAGCTGCTCTGCCATGCCAGCATCTGGTTCATGATCGGGCTCGCAACGATCAATCCGCTACGCTCGCTCGGCTTTCGCAACGGGCGCTTTTATGTGCTCGACGGCTATAGTCCCGCCACCAATCCGTTCTCGGTGGGTGAGACGCATCTCGGCAAGGCGGTCTATGCGGCGCTCGGTTTTGCCGAGGGCGAAGAGATTGTCCGCTTCACCGGCCGCCGCTTCCGCGCCGATCGCGTGCCCAGCGTGATGCGGGGTGCGAGCGACCGTTTCCTCCAGGTGACGTCCGAACATTATATGGGCCCATCGGGGCGGATCGACGATCTGATCAACCATAGCTGCTCGCCGAACGCGGGCCTCCGGTTCGCGGCGAACGGGGTGTTCCTCGTCGCGATCCGCCCGATCGCACCAGGCGAAGAGATCGCCTGGGACTATTCGACGACGCTCAAGGAATCGAATTGGCACATGATCTGCCAGTGCCGCAGCCCCGATTGCCGCAAGGTGATCGGCAACTTCGAAACGCTGGCGCCCGAACGCCAGGAATGGTTCCGCGCGCGGAACCTGGTCGCCCCCTATCTGCGCCGGCGCGACGATGTGGCGGCGGCGCGCAACCGGGCGGCGTGATCGGCTAGGGCGCGCGCCCGATCATCTCGCGAATCCGCGCGCCAAGCGCCTCCATCGAAAAGGGCTTCGTCACCAATTCCATGCCCGGTTCGAGCGGCCCATCCCCCACCACCGCATTCTCCGCAAAACCGGTGATGAACAGCACTGGCAGTTCCGGCCGCGCGGCGCGTGCAGCATCCGCCACCTGCCGGCCATTCATACCGCTGGGCAGACCGACATCGGTAATCAGCAGATCAATCCGCGCGTTCGAATGCAGGAAGGCCAGGGCCTCGGGCCCGTCACTCGCCTCCATCGCCACATAGCCGAGATCGTCGAGAATCTCGGTGACCAGCATTCGCACCGCCGGCTCGTCGTCAACGACAAGGACCGCCTCGCCCCTGTCGCTGCGCGGGACTTCGCCCCGCCGGCCCGCCTGGCCACTGTCTTCGACCGGCCCGTCATGCCTGGGAAGATAGAGGCACATCGTCGTCCCCTCGCCCACCACCGATTCGATCCGCACCTGCCCGCCCGACTGACGCGCAAACCCATAGATCATCGAAAGGCCGAGCCCCGTGCCCTGCCCCATCGGCTTGGTGGTAAAGAAGGGATCAAAGGCGCGCGCGATGACCTCAGGCGTCATGCCGCTACCGGTATCGGTGACGCTGAGCGACAGATACTCTCCGGGCGTCAGGTCACGGTCGTGCGCCCCGCGCGCGTCGAGCGAGATATTGGCGGTGCGGATCGTCAGATGACCGCCCTCGGGCATCGCGTCGCGAGCGTTGATGCACAGGTTCAGCAACGCGTTTTCGAGCTGGTTGGGATCGACCAGGGTCGGCCACAGCACCGCCTCCCTGATCACCTCGACCACCACGCCGGGACCAACGGTGCCGCGCACCAGATCCTCGATATCCGCCACCAGCCGGTTGACGTCGACCGGCTTGGGATCGAGCGGCTGTCGGCGCGAAAAGGCGAGCAGCCGGTGCGTGAGCGCCGCTGCCCGCCCCGATGCCGTCTGCGCCGTGGCAATATAACGCGGCAGATCGGCAATCCGGCCCTGCTTCAGCCGCATCTGCATCATCTCCATCGCGCCGGAAATCGCGGTCAGAAGATTGTTGAAATCATGCGCCAGGCCGCCGGTGAGCTGCCCGACCGCCTCCATCTTCTGCGCCTGGCGGAGCCGGTCCTCGAGCTCGCGCTGCCGCGTCACATCGATGCCGACACCGATCACCTTTTCAGGCTTGCCGGCGGCGTCGAACACCATGTGATTGCGCGACATGATCCAGCGCACCGTGCCATCCTCCAGCAACAGGCGGTATTCGATTTCGTCATCGCCGCGCGTCTGCGCCGCCCGGGCGATTGCTGCCTGAAGGCGGGGGAGATCCTCGGGGTGGGTACGCGACAGGACCTCGGCCATTGTCGCACCCCGCCCGAACTGATCCGGCTGGAAACCATAGAGCGCCGCGAAGCCTGCGTCGCTGTAGAAGCGGTCGGCGGCGATATCATAGGTCCAGACCCCAACCCCATCCATCGCTTCGAGCACGAGCCGCGTGCGCTCCTCGGCGGCGAGCAGGGCCGCCTGCTGCCGTCGCTCCTCAGTCACATCGCGCGCGGTGACGTAGATACGGTCCTCAGCGCGCGTTGCCTGCCATGACAGGGTACGATAGTCGCCGCTGCTGGTGCGATACCGGTTCTCGAACCCCGAACTGTCCTTCCCCCCGATGACGCTTATGATCTCGCGGCGAGTGGGTTCCTGATCGTCGGGGTGATGCAGCCATTCGGAGGTCCGGCCGATAATCTCGTCCTGCGGCCAGCCCAGCATTTTCGTCCAGGCCGGGTTCACGCTGGTCCAGACGCCATTCAGATCAAGCACGCCGAGCAGATCGCGACTGACCTCCCAGATCCGGTCGCGCTCGGCGGTGCGGTCAGCCACCTCGCCGGCCAGGCTTTCATTGACCGCCTTCAGGCTGGCGGCGGCCCTGACCCGGGCAGCAGCATCCCAGGAGAGCTGGGCGATTTCCTCGACGAGACTGACTTCCTCAGGCGTCCAGGCGCGGGGCTCGGCATGGCTGAGGTAGAAACCCGCCTCCCAATGCCCGCCGCGAAGGAAAGGCACGCTCACCCCGGCCTTGGTGCCAATCGCGTCCAGCGCCGCATCGGCCGGGCGGATGGTGTCGCCCGGCGCGCCGAAAACGAGTGTCCGGCCTGACCGGATCACCTCGCCCAGCTCCTCGCCGAAGGTCAGCGATGGCGCCGAACCGGTCAGGGGCGGCAGGACGCCATCGACCCAGCATGCACCATATTCGAGAATTCGATCGTCGATCACCGTGAAAAACCCGGCGCGGTTGACGCCGAGACGGCGCCCGACCGCCTCGGCCGCGATCCGCATCACATCGTCCGGCTCTTGCTGGGCGCGAAGCCTCTCGACCAGATTGAGGATGAACTCGCGCTCTTCCTTGGCATGCCGAAGTGCCGCCTCGTTGCGCTTCGCCTCGCTGATGTCGAGGCTGATGCCGGCGAAACGCTCCGGCCGTCCATCCGCGCCATTGCGACTCCTGCCTCTGACCGACAGCCAGCGCTCAGTGCCGTCAGGAAAGACGAGACGATATTCGTGCGAAACCGGACGACCATGCGCCAGCCCCGCCTGGATCACCTCGCTGAACGGCAGATAATCATCGGGATGGATATGCTGCAGATAAGCCGACGCCGGCGCGCCCTCATCCGCGAACCGGGGGTCGACACCGTATAGCCGCGCCATTCGCTCGTCACCGACCACCACATCGTTGACCGGGTCCCATTCCCAGGTACCGACATCGCCCGACGCGTCGAGCGCCATCTGCAGCCGCTCCTCGCTCGCGCGGAGCGTCCGTTCCGCCACGGCCTTTATGGTGGTATCATTGCCCTGGCTCATGACCCCGAGCGTCGCGCCGGTCTCGTCGCAAATCGGAGACAGGCTGTAGGTCCACCAGGTATCGACAATCTCGCCGTCCCGCATCATCGGCAAATGCTCATCCGTAGCGGAAAGCCCCTTGCCGCTTTGCAAGACCGCCTCGAGCTGGGGACCTATAACCTCCCAGCTGTCGTAGCGCGCTTCCGCGCCCGGCCGCCCCAGCGCGCCAGGGTGCCGCTCCGGAAAAGTCACCGCCCAGGCGTCGTTGTAGATCACGTGGAAATCCGCGCCCCAATAGACGGCGCTGGGGAAAGTCGAGTGAAGGCACAGATTGACTGCAATCTTGAGCGACACCGGCCATTGCTCGACAGGGCCAAGCGGATGCTCCGACCAATCGAGCGCAGCAATCCGCTCGCCCATCTCGCCGCCACTATGAAGGAAGCCGGGAGAGGACGTCATCGGATCACCGGCACGCGCAGCGGATGCGATAGGCCATTTGGGATCGATACTCATGCAACAGTAAATATCAGGTTGGGCGATTGCCCCGTCGCCGCGCCGCGAGCCTGCGGATTGCCGCTCCCGCTGTCAACGTTCCTGCGGAACTGGCGCCCGCCTCGCAGCTCGGCTAATAAAGTTTCATCAGATACCGGTTTTCTCCGAAGGACGCTTCTTCCATGACCCTGCACAGCCTGGCGCATTACGGGCTTTCGGGCGAACGCGGCTATTTGTCGCAGGCCGAGATCGACGAGATCATACTGCCCGCCGACTTTGCCGAGGTCGAAAGCGCCGCTGCCCGGCTGTCTGGGCTCGTCACCACAGGCCGTATCCGCCACTGGCTGAAGGACCTGCCGGTACCGGACATGGACCAGTTCCTCGGCAGTGCCAGCGATGCGCAGATCAGCCTCGCGATGGTGCGCTATGCCTTTCTCGTCCAGGCCCATGTCTGGGGCGAACCGACGCCTCCGGAGGCACTTCCGGCGAACCTGGCAGTACCCTTCGTCGCGCTGGCCGATCGGATCGGCGTTCCGCCGGTGATGAACTATGCCGATTATATCCTCGACAATTGGCGCCGGCTCGACCGCTCCGGCCCGATCGCGATCGGAAATGTCATGCAGGTGCAGAGGTTCGCGGGCGGGCTCGACGAGGAGTGGTTCGTCCAGATCCATGTCGCTATCGAAGCGACCGCGGGCCGCGCGCTTGAACTTGCGGTTGAGCTCGTCCGGGCAAGCGACACCGGTGATGCGGCTGCGGTCGAGACGATGCTGATCGAGATGGAGGCGGTGTGGGAGAGGATCATCGCGATCTTCGATCGCATGGTCGAGAAGTGCGACCCTTATATTTATTACAACCGCATCCGGCTCTACATCAACGGCTGGAAGAATAATGCGGCGATGCCCGAGGGGCTGATCTACGAAGGCGTCGCGAAGTTCGGAGGCAAGCCCCAGGAATTTCGTGGCCCGACGGGATCGCAAAGCTCGATCGTGCCGACGATGGACGCCCTGTTCCAGGTCTCACACGAGAATGACGAGCTACGCGACCTGCTGGTGGAGCTGCACCCGTATCGCCCGCACCGGCACCGCGTCTTTATCGAGGATCTGCAGGCGGCGAGCCATTTGCGCGACTTCGCCGTGCAGCAGGAGCCAGGCTTGAAGCATGCATTCAACGCCTGTGTCGAGCAGGTCGCCCGCTTCCGCACCCGACATCTCGAATATGCGGCCAACTATATCAACAAACAGGCGTCGTCCGGGATCGGCAACGATCCCGATATCGGCACCGGCGGCACGCCCTTCATGAAATATCTAAAGAAGCACCGCGACGCGAACCGCGCGCAGACCATCTAAACCGTCGAGGTTAAAGCGCGCCCAGATCGATCTCGGCGAACCGGTCGAGCGCCTTTGGCGCCTCGGGCATCGGATATTTCAGCCCGGTCGCGCAATTGAACAGCACCACGCGCTCGTCCTCGTCCACCAGCCCGTTCCGCATCGCCTCGCGATAGGCGGCCAGCGTCGCGCCGCCCTCGGGGCAGAGCAACAGCCCATCACGCCGGGCGCAGTCATCGACCGCCCTGAGGATTGCCGGATCGCCGACCGCGACAGCCTGCCCGCCGCTCGCCCGCACCGCGCGCAGGATCAGGAAATCGCCGACCGCTTTCGGCACGCGAATCCCGGCGGCGACCGTGGCCGCATCCTCCCAGCGCTCGGCATGCTCCTCGCCCGCCTCGAACGCGCGCACGATCGGCGCACAGCCCGACGCCTGCACCGCGTACATCCGCGGCCGCTCGGAGCCAATCCAGCCAAGCGCCTCGAGCTCGTCGAACGCCTTCCACATGCCGATCAGCCCGGTGCCGCCTCCGGTCGGGTAGAAGATCGCATCGGGCAATTTCCAGCCGAACTGGGCGGCGAGTTCCAGCCCCATCGTCTTCTTGCCCTCGATCCGATAGGGCTCCTTGAGCGTCGAGAAATCGAACCAGCGCCCCTCGGCAGCGCCCCTGCCGACGATCGCGCCGCAGTCGTCGATCAGGCCGTTCACACGGTAGACCCGCCCACCCTGCACCGCGATTTCCCGCACATTGATCTCGGGCGTATCGTCGGGACAAAGGATGATCGTCTCGATCCCGACCCGGCTCGCATAGGCGGCAAGCGCAGCACCAGCATTGCCATTGGTCGGCATCGCGATCTTCGTGACGCCGAGCGCCTTCGCCATCGCCACCGCCATGACGAGACCGCGCGCCTTGAACGATCCGGTCGGCAGCCGTCCCTCATCCTTCACCAGCACATTGGGGCTGCCGCCCGATTTCGGGATCGGCACCAGTGGAGTCTCGATCTCGCCGAGGCTGACGATATTCGCGGTGTCGCGCACCGGGAGCAGCTCCCGCCAGCGCCACAAATCGCTTTCGCGGGCTGCCAGCGCTTCCCTCGAAAGCGCGGCGCGGACCCCGTCCAGATCATACCGAACCAGCAGCGGCCGCCCGACGCGCGACAGACCATGCAGCATGTCCGCCTCATAACGCTCGCCCGTCATCGAGCATTCGAGATGGGTGACGAAGGTCGGGCGATCGGCGGTGAGGTTGGTATTGATCATACTTCTCCGTCACCCCGGACTTGTTCCGGGGTCCACTGCGCCGCAAACCAAACGGAGGAGGCTCCAGCTCGACGGTGGATGCCGGAACAAGTCCGGCATGACGAAGGAGTCTATTCCGAGGAGTCTATTCCGGCTTCTTCGCCACCCCAACCAGCGCCGGCCGCAACAGCCGATCCTTGATCATATAGCCAGGCTGCATTTCCTGAACGATCGTGCCGACCGGCTTGTCGCTGGGCAGCTCGAACATCGCCTGGTGGAAATTAGGGTCGAGCGTCTCGCCGATCGTCGACATCTTCTTGATGCCGTGGCGCTGGAATACCGATTCGAGCTCACGCCCGGTCGCTTCCAGCCCGGCAATCACGCCTTTCAGCTTTTCGTCCTCGCGCAGTTCCGCCGGGATCGCCTCGAGCCCGCGGGCGAGATTATCAGCAACCGACAGCAGATCGCGGGCAAAGGACGTCGCTGCATAAGCGCGCGCGTCGATCGCTTCCTTCTCGGCGCGGCGGCGGACATTCTGCGCCTCGGCATGGGCATAGAGCAGCGACGATTTCGCCTCGGCCAGCTCGGCCTCGAGCGAACCGATACGGTCGTGCTCGGCAAGCTCGGGCGCGCCCTCGGCGGTTTCCTCGCGCAGGTCGGCCGCGTCGTTGGCGTCGGCGGTCTCGATCTTTTCGTCTTCGATCATGTGTTCGCTTCAATCCTGTTATGGCATCAGCCGCGCCAGTGTCGCGGCGGTGAAATCCACCATGGGCACGACACGGGCATAGTTCAACCGAGTCGGCCCGATTACGCCGACCACGCCGACCACGCGCCCATCAAGCCCGCGGAACGGTTTCGCAATGACCGATGATCCCGAAAGCGAGAATAATTTATTCTCGGCGCCGATGAAAATGCGGGTCGCATCGCCCGCGCCGGCGCTGTCGAGCAGCTGCGCAATCTCCTGCTTGCCCTCGAGATCGTCAAGCAGATCGCTGATCCGCTCGAGGTCAGCGGCAGCGGCGGCATCAATCAACCGGCCCTGGCCGCGCACGATCAGCACCGGGCGCCGATCGCCATCCTCGCTCCAGATCGCGAGGCCGCGCTCGATCAAGGCGCGCGCGACGGTGTCGAGCAAAGCGCGCTCCTCGCCGATCTCCCGCTCGATCCGCGCGCGTGCCTGGGCAAGCGTCAGGCCGGAGAGCATCGCGGTCATATAGTTACCGGCCTCGACCAGCGCCGAAGGATTCACCCCCGTCGGCAGATCGATCACCCGATTCTCGACCGCCCCCTCCTCGCTGACCAGCACCGCCAGTGCCTTGTCCGCGGAGAGCGGCACAAAACTCATCTGGCGCAGCACCAGCTCGCGCTTGGGGACCAGCACCAGCCCGGCACAGGCCGAGAGGCCGGACAGCGCGGCAGTGGTCGCGGCAAGCGCTTCCTCGACCGGGCCGGCCTGATGCGCGCGCGCCTCGATCGCGGCGCGCTCCTCGGCCGAGGGTTCGAGCGCCTGCATCATGCCATCGACGAACAGCCTGAGCCCCGTCTCGGTCGGCATCCGACCCGCGCTGGTGTGCGGCGCGGCGAGCAGGCCCAGCTCTTCCAGATCCTGCATCACATTGCGGATCGAGGCGGGCGAGAGGTTGAGGCCCGACAGGTGCGCGATGGTGCGAGACCCGATCGGCGTGCCGGTATTCAGATAGGAGTCGACGACGACGCGGAACACGTCGCGGGCGCGATCATTGAGTTCTGTGATCGGGGGCGCGGGCATGGGTGTCATGTAAGCGCCTACGCTGCCCGCCTCAACGCCACTTGTCACGCACCACCTTTCGCTCGCCGGCGCGCAGGCAGGGGTGACAGTGTGGAAACGCAGGGTTAGGGCGAGCCTTACCCTCAGGAGATTCCTATATGCGCCCATCCGGCCGCACCCCCGACCAAATGCGCGCGATCACCATCGAGCCGCGCTTCACCAGGCATGCCGAGGGCTCGGTCCTGATCGGCTTTGGCGACACCAAGGTGCTCGTCACCGCCTCGGTCGAGGAGAAGGTGCCGCCGTTCATGCGCGGGCGCGGCGAGGGCTGGGTCACGGCTGAATATGGCATGCTCCCCCGCGCCACCCATACCCGCGGCTCGCGCGAGGCGGCCAAGGGCAAGCAATCGGGGCGCACGCAGGAAATCCAGCGGCTGATCGGCCGCTCCTTGCGCGCCGTGACGGATATGAAGCTGCTCGGCGAGCGCCAGATCGTGCTCGATTGCGACGTCATCCAGGCCGATGGCGGCACCCGCACCGCCTCGATCTCGGGCGCCTGGGTTGCGCTCAGGCTCGCGATCGACGGGCTGATGGCGAGCGGCAAGCTGGCCGAAGATCCGCTGACCCAGAAGGTCGCGGCGATCTCATGCGGCATCTACAAGGGCACGCCGGTCCTCGACCTCGACTATGACGAGGATTCGAACGCCGATGCGGACGCCAATTTCGTCCTGCTCGAAAACGGCAACATCGCCGAGGCACAAGCCACCGCCGAGGGCGCGACCTATGACGAGGAAGCGCTGCTCCGCCTGTTGAGGCTCGCCCGGATCGGCTGCGCGGATATCTTCGCGGCCCAGGCACAGGCAGTCGCAAAATGACCGAGGACGTGGCTCCGCAGGCGATCCGCAAGCTGAAACCCGGCAAGCTCGTCATAGCGAGCCACAACCAGGGCAAGGTGCGCGAAATCCTCGAAATGCTCGCGCCATACGGGATCGAGCCGGTTTCCGCCGCCGATCTCGACCTGCCCGAGCCCGACGAGACCGGCACGACCTTCCTCGCCAATGCCGAATTGAAGGCGCTCCAGGCGGCGGACCTCACCGGCCTGCCCGCGCTCGCCGACGATAGCGGCCTCTGCGTCGATGCGCTTGGCGGCGAGCCGGGCATCTTCTCCGCACGCTGGGCGGGAGAGACCAAGGACTTCAAGGTGGCAATGCAGCGCGTCAACGATGCGATCGAGGCGACTGGCCCTGATGCCAGCCGCAACGCCCATTTCGTCTGCGTCCTCGCGCTCGCCTGGCCGGACGGCCATGTCGAATGGTTCGAGGGCCGGGTCGACGGCACACTGGTATGGCCGCCGCGCGGCACCGGCGGCTTCGGCTACAACCCGATCTTCGTGCCCGAAGGCAGCGACCAGACCTTCGCCGAAATGCCCGATGCAAAAAAAACAATCAGCCACCGCGCCATGGCCTTCGAAAAGATGATGGCAGCGGTCCTATAAACCCCTCTCCCTCCGGGGAGAGGAGATTTACAGCGCCATCTGCCCCATCACATTCCCCGGCGGCGTGTACCGGCACACCAGATAATCATCAGTCGCATTGCTCGCGGTCGCACAGCCGAATTCAGTCGTGCGGCGCCAGATAATCTGGGTGTAATGCGCGACATCCTCCCCACGGCCGGTGGTGCTGAAATCAGGGGTAGGACGCGGGCGATAATAGCGGGCCTCATCGACCCAATGCCCCATCATCTCCTCATAACGATACGCGCCGCGCGTGCCGGTCCATAGATTCTCGCCCTCAGGTACCCTCCCGCGCGGCTCGCGCGAATGCTCGAACCGCCCGGTACGCGCCAGCTCGTTCGCATAGCCTTGCGCATCGGCGGCGAGCATCGCGTTCCACCTCAGCGGCGCCGCGCCGGCAGCGGCGCGAGCCTCATTATGGCCCGCGATCATCGCCTGGCGGAGCAAGGCAGTGCCGCGCGGCGCCTGGCCGAAAAAGGCACGCTCCTCCACCACCCGCTGCGGCGGGGCCTCGGCGGAGCAGCTCGCGAGCAGGGCCAAAGCCATCAACCAAATGCGCATCTTTCCACCTCTCCTTCCCGCGACCATATGGGGGGCGCATGAACGATCCCGAAACGCCGCCGCTCGCGCTTTATGTCCATTGGCCGTTCTGCGTCTCGAAATGCCCCTATTGCGACTTCAACAGCCATGTCCGCGAAAGCGTCGACCAGGCCGCGTGGCGCGCCGGCTTGCTCGCGGACCTCGCCCATGAAGCAGCGGAGACGCCGGGACGAAAGCTCGGTTCGATCTTCTTTGGCGGCGGGACACCCTCGCTGATGCCGCCCGAGACAGTCGCGGCGGTGATCGGCGCGGCTGAATCGGCCTGGGGATTCCTCGACGACATCGAGATCACGCTCGAGGCCAACCCGTCCTCAGTCGAGGCGGCGCGCTTCGCCGACATCGCGGCCGCCGGGGTGAACCGGGTGTCGCTTGGCCTGCAGGCGCTCGACAATGAAGCGCTGCACTTCCTCGGCCGCGCGCATGACGTAGCCGAGGGTCTGGCCGCGCTCGACACAGCGCAGCGCGCCTTTGCCCGGGCGAGCTTCGACCTGATTTATGCCCGCCCCGGCCAGTCGCTTGCCGCGTGGGAAGCTGAGCTCGCCCGTGCGATCGGCTTCGGCACCGAACATCTCTCGCTTTACCAATTAACGATCGAGCCCGGCACCCGCTTCGCCACCGAGGCGGCGGCAGGGCGGATCGTCATCCCCGACAGCGACCATGGCGCCGACCTGTTCGAGGCCACCCGCGCGATCACCGCAGCAGCCGGCATTCCAGCCTATGAAATCTCGAACCACGCCCGCGCCGGCGCCGAGAGCCGCCATAACCTCACTTATTGGCGCTACCGCGACTATGCCGGGATCGGCCCCGGCGCGCATGGCCGGCGCGGCGGTATGGCCATAGTCCGCCGCAAAAAACCCGAAAACTGGATGACGGCGATCGAACGCAACCAGCACGGCATCGAGCTCGAGGAAGTCCTCGCCCCGCATACCCGCGCGACCGAAGCCCTGCTGATGGGGCTAAGGCTGCGCGAGGGTGTCGATCTCGCCCGGATCGCCACGCTCGGCGAGACGAGCATCGACGCCCTGATCAACCGACCCGCCGCAGATCGCCTCGAACAACAGGGTCTGCTGGTTCGCTGCGAAGAGCGGCTGACGATCACCGATGCAGGCATGCTGCTGCTCGACGCGATCCTGCCGGAGATTGTTCGGGACGCGGCCTGATCGACATTCGGCGCCCAAGTCGGCGCTTTGAAGTGGTTCACGCGAAGGCGCGAAGGCGCGAAGGAAATATTCGAGCTGGCGTGCACCGGCATTTACGACTGTGTCATGCTGGCCCGCCTCGGGCTGGCAAAAGCCTCCTGCACTCTCTCTTTTTCTTCTTCTCTTCGCGCTTTCGCGCCTTCGCGTGAACCCATTCAACTGAGCCGCGAAGACCGAGGCCCGAACGTGGATCAGGTTTAGCGATCCCCGAACCCGCTCGGCGCCGGCGACACCACCACCGTCGTCCCGCCGCGAATCTCCTGAACCTCGAGCGCCCGCTCGGCGACGCTGTCGCGACCGAAGCGGAAGGCGCCGTCAATGCCGGCAAATCCGTCATGATCGCGCAGCCGCTCTTCGGGGAACGCGCTCCCGATCGGCCAGTCGCGGGCGATCCGGACGGTCAGCAGCACCGCGTCATAACCAAGGCTCGACAGCCGATAAGGGCCGGCACCGAAGCGCGCCCGATATTTGGCGGCATATTGGCGATAGAGCGTGTTCGACACGCTTGCGTACCACGCACCGGCCAGCGCCGGTCGTGTCGCGACGGAGGATTCCGAGTTCCACAATTCGGTGCCGAGCACATGCGCTCCACCGCCGCCATTCCTGCGGACCATCGGCACCGCGAGCGATGCGGTCGCGCCGCCATCGGCGATCAGCACGCCCTGATAGGGCCCGTTCGGCGCCATGCGCGTAACCGCCGCGCTCAACGATCCGGCTGCGCGATCATAGGTCTGGAGCGAACGCACCTGTCCGCCGGCTCTTTCTACCACGCGAAGGAAGGCGCTCGATGCCCGCTCGCCATAAGTGCCATTGGGCACCAGCCCGGCAAAATCGGATATGCCCTGCGCCTTGGCATATCCGACCACGCGCTCGATCGACTGGCCTGGGACATAGCCCATGACATAGGCGCCATTGCCGGCCGCGGTGCTGTCATTGGAGAAGGCCACCACAGGCACACCGGCACGGTGCGCGATCGGTGCCACCGCCTTGACATCTTCGGCGAGCAGCGGCCCGAGGATCAGGCGGTTGCCATCAGCCAGCGCCCTTTGCGCGGCCGCGGCGGCACCGCCATTGGTATCATAGGTGGTGATTCGCACCCGCTCGTTCTTGGTGTCGAGCAGCGCCATCTGGGTCGCGTTGGCGAGGCTCTGGCCGACGCCGGCATTGGTGCCGGTCAACGGCACCAGCAAGGCGACCCGGTGGCGTGCGACATCGGTCGGAATGCCGGGCTCGACTCGCTGGGGCTGATCCTGAACCGCGCGCGGCGGCGGCGGCGCGACAGGGCCGCTCCTGCGTGGTACCACCGACTGGCACCCGCTCAGGATCAATGCTCCCGCTATGATGGCGGTGCGAAGAATTCGCCCCCCTCGCTGTCTGCCCCGTTGCGGTATCGATACGCCCTCTGCCATGAATGCTCCCAATGAACCCCGAACTCCCGCCCGGTCTCTATATCGTCGCCACCCCGATCGGCAATCTCGGCGATCTGAGCCCGCGTGCCGCACATATACTCTCGAACGCAGCGGTAGTTGCAGTCGAAGACTCGCGTGTGACGGCGGGCTTGCTGCGCCATATCGGCGTGAAGCGCCCAATGACACCCTATCATGATCATAATGCTGAACATGTCCGCCCGGGGCTGATCGCGCGGATGGGGACTGAAGCGGTGGCCCTGGTGTCGGACGCCGGAACGCCGCTGATCTCCGATCCCGGCTACAAGCTGGTCCGCGACGCGCGCGCGGCGGGCCATCTGGTGGTGACGATTCCCGGCCCCTGCGCCGCGATCGCCGCACTCACGCTGGCGGGATTGCCGACTGACCGCTTCCTCTATTGCGGCTTCCTGCCCCCCAAGGCGCAGGCGCGCGCGGCGGCGATCGCCGAGATTGGCGCGGTGCGAGCCACGCTGGTGCTGTACGAATCGGGGCCACGCCTCGGCGCGACACTGGCGGCGCTGGCCGAAGGTCTCGGCGACCGCGAGGCGGCGGTGACGCGCGAGATCACCAAGCGATTCGAGGAAGCGGTGACGGGTACGCTTTCGATGCTGGCAGCACGCTATGCCGATGCGCCGCCCAGAGGCGAGATCGTCATCGTCGTCGCCCCGCCGGGCGAGCCGGAAGCAGCGAGCGTGGACGATGCGGAGGCGGCGCTGGTGGAGGCACTGACCCGTCTCTCGACAGGTCAGGCGGCAAGCGAGGTGGCGAAACGGCTGGGGGTGGATCGCAAGGAGCTCTACGCGCGAGCTTTGGAATTGAAGAAGTGACGAGCGCCCCCCTTAGTTCCTCCCCGGAACGGGGAGGGGGACCGCCCGCCTCTTCGGCGGGTGGTGGAGGGGCTTGGAGCGCGGCGAGCGTGCCGCGCTCCAAGCCCCTCCACCAGCTTCGCTGGTCCCCCTCCCC
>Ga0307508_10003331_pt1 | contig 16322 bp, 15 predicted proteins | sample 9_EM_MG_FD_203089 | JGI IMG/M metagenome (GOLD analysis project Ga0307508, IMG submission 203089) | Populus trichocarpa ectomycorrhiza microbial communities from riparian zone in the Pacific Northwest, United States - 9_EM | ecosystem: Host-associated > Plants > Roots > Unclassified | place...
GCTTTTGCGCGTCACTCCAGCCACAGCTCTTGGCAGATTCGGAGCTGGCTGCGCACACCGTCGGCATCAACGCGCTCAACGACTCCATCAAGGCGCTCGACACGACCGACCCGGACACGCTCCAGATGGCGTGTTCGTGGGAGCCGCTGCCGCCGCCGGCGCCGCAACCGAGCCCGGTGCCTGCTCCGCCACCAGCCAGCTTCTGGCAGCGCGTCGAGCTTCTGACGAGCCGCTTCGTCCACGGCGCGAGCCCCGCCAATCCCTCACGGCAGTAGCCAGCGCATGACCGTGCCTGCGTCGGAGAGCGGCCGCCGCGCGCGCTGGGCCGTCTATTTCTGCACACTGGCGGCGTATGCGTTCGGGCTGTGGGGGCCCTTTCAGTTCGATGACGAAGGCGTGATTCTGCGCGACGCCACCGTCCACTCGCTCGGCAGCGCGCTTTCGGGCTTGGGCGGGCTGCGGCCGCTGCTCAAGCTCAGCTACGCCGCTTGTTGGGCCCTCGGTGGGTGGTCGCTGCCGTTTCACGTGTTCAACGCGCTCTTGCACCTGCTGAACGTGGAGCTCGTTCTGCGCTTGTACACGGTCGCGACTCAGCGGACGGCGCGTTGGCCGTTCCGGCCTTTGCTCGACCGCGGCGCGCTCTTGGCCGCGCTGCTATTCGCGCTCCATCCCCTTCAAACCGAGGCGGTCAGCTACATCAGCGGGCGCTCGGCCTCGCTCTCGACCTGCTTTCAGCTGCTGGCGCTCTTGCTCTACGCCGAAGGCGTGCGCTCCGGTCGGGCCCGCTACTGGTTGGGCCTCGCCGGGCTGGCGTTCCTGGCCGCCTTATCCACCAAAGAAACCAGCGTGAGCTTGCCGCTCGGTTTCGCGCTCTGGGAGCTGACAATCGAGCGAGCCGGCCCCAAAACGATTTTGCGACGCCTCGTGCCGTGGTTCGCCATGGGCGCAGGCGCGGCCACGCTGCTCGTGATGCATCCGCGCTATTTTGCTCTGCTTTACCACGTGCTGGGCCAGCGCCCGCTGCTCGATTCGTTGCAATATCAACTCGGCGCACTCGCGTACTTGGCAGGGCGCTTGAGCCTGCTCGCGCCGCTCTGCATCGACCCGGGGCTGTGGTTGGCGCGGCCGAGCGCGCTGGTCGTGGGCGCGACGGCAGTGGTGGTCGTGAGCGCGCTCGTCGCTGCCACACTTTGGCGAAAAAAGCAGCCGCTGCTTCTATTCGGGCTCGGCTGGTTCCTGCTGCAAGTCTTCGTGCCGTTCGTGTTTTTGCCGCGCATCGACGTGATCAACGAGCGCCACGCCTACCCCGCCAACGTCGGGCTGTTTCTCGCGTGTGGCTCGTTGTGGGCTGCGGCCGTCACGCCATCCGCGAGCAGACTTTGGCGGGTCTGGTTGCCGTCGGCAGTCGCGCTCGCTCTGGCTGCCCTCACGGCGCGCCGAAACTTCGACTACCGCAGCGAGGTCGCGCTCTGGGAAAGCACCACCCGCGCCGCGCCCGAAAATCCCCGCGCGCAAAACAACCTCGGAGTCGCCTACGAGCGAGCCGGCCGCGCCGAGGAAGCCCGCGGCGCCTTCACACGTGCCTTGTTGCTCGAGCCGCGCTACGTCACTCCCCGCGAGCACTTGCTGCGAGCGAGTCGACGTGGGCGCGCGTAAGCAAAGAGCAAAACCAGCGTCGATGTCGGCGCCAGCGCGAGCGAGCGGCTGGTCGGCTTTTGCTCCTGGCGTATGCTGCGCTGGCCCTAGGGCAGGCAATTCACGCGCTTGGTGTCGAGTACGATGTCGTCGTAGTAGCGATCGACGGCGGCTGAGGCGCCCCACGAGTGGAAGCCGAAGCCGAAGAAGTCGAAGCCGCCGATGATGCCGCTGTTGTTTCCGTTCAGGACGCTGCCGGGCGTGCGTGTGGCCGTGGTGAAATCGATGTGCTGGACGTCGAGCTGAGCGAGCTGTTTGCCGTTGACCCACAACACCATCATGTCTGGGTTGTCGCCGAACTCCCACTCGATGCAGCTCCACGTCGCTGTCGGTGTCTTGTCGCGTGCCGGAGGGTACGACGCCTCTTCGACGAAGCCCTTGGCAATGTTGGGCGCCGGGGCGAACAGATCGAAGCCGAGCTGCCACGAGCCGGAGAATTCGGCGAACTCCATGTAGTTGAAGTTGATGCCCTTCTCCATGGTCATGATCGAAGGCGGCACGCTCGGGTCACGCGTGGTCCCGGCGAAACCGAGCTGGACGTGCGCGGGCAGGTTTGCCGCCGCGTAGAGATACGTGCGACCAAAGACCGGGCCCGCTCCGCGCAGCGCCATCGGCAGGTTCTTGGTCAAGATCGTCGCGAAGTCGCCTCGGGCACCGGTGCCGTGCACGTAGAGCGCGTACTGGCCGTGCGCCTTGATCTGCTGCTGAATCACTTCTGTGCCGCCGGCGCCCTTCTGGATGTCCCATTTGGCAGAGTCGAGCTGCCCTTGGCCTTGCTCGAAGTCTTCGCAGAACAAACCGCTGCAAGGGCCGCCGTTGGTCGACCCGGCCGCGCCGCCGTTGGTCGAGCCGGCTGCGCCGCCGTTGGTCGAGCCGGCTGCGCCGCCACTGTTCGAGCCCGCGCTGCCGCCGAGCCCGGCGTCCGTGGAGCCGCCGCTCCCGGCCGCTCCTCCGCCGCTGGTCGCCGCCGCGCCGGCGTTGCCGCTGCCTCCGCTGCCGCTCGCTCCACCGACCGGCCCAGCTCCGCTACTGCTTCCGCCGACGCTCGACGTCGCGCCGCCGCTGCCCGCAGCACCACTGAGGCCCCCGCTGGGCGGCTCCTGTGGCGAGCTCGAGCACGCGCTGAGCACAATCGGCCAAAGGGCGAGCGGCAACGGCAAATAGCGCATGCGGTCGAGTCAGTCAGTCAGGGTGACATGCCAAACGTCGTGAAGGAACAGTGGTGCGTGGTCGCGTCGCAGGTGGCGCCTTGACCCGCGCACCAGCATTTGGCCCCCGTCGAGCAAGTGCCCAGATTTTGTGACGTGGCGGGGACGCAGGTGTGGGTGTCGGAGCTGCACACGTCGCCGCCGCAGGCCTTGCCGGCCCCGTTGCAGTCGGTGTCGTCGGTGCAGGGCATGGGCTTGACGTTGGCTGGGTCGTCAGGCTTGAGGCCTGGCGAGATGTTGCCGCCGCCCGTAAGATTGGTGATGCGGCCGACTTGGTTGCCGTCGAGCTCGGTGAAGTAGATGTTCTTGTCCGGGCCCTCGCAGATGCCAGTCGGTACCGAGCGTGGCGTGGGGATGCTGTACTCCGCGATCGAGCCGTCGGGCGTGACGCGGCCGATGGCGTTGTTGCGGAACTCGACGAACCAAACATTGCCGTCCGGCCCGCCCGTGATGGCCGCAGGGCTCCCGCCCGACGGAATCGGGAACTCGGTGATAACCCCTGCGGGTGTGATGCGACCGATCTTGTGGCCGTCTTGCTCGGTGAACCAGAGGTTGCCGTCGGGGCCAGCGGCGATGCCGTAGGCGTTGCTGGCCGGCGTCGGGATCGGAAACTCCATGAAAACCCCGGCTGGCGTCATGCGACCGATCTTGTTGCCGGTGCTGTGCTGCTCGGTAAACCAGAGGTTGCCGTCGGGACCGCTGGCGATGGAGAAGGGGCCGGCGCCCGGCGTCGTCACGTTGTATTCGGCGAACGTGCCGGCCGGCGTGACACTGGCGATTTTGTTGGCGACCGGTTCGGTGAACCACAGGTTGCCGCCAGGGCCGCTGGTCACGTAGCCCGAGTCGCGACCGCCGGGGACGCCGCGTTCGGTGACCTTGCCGTCCGGTGTGACGAGGCCCATGCCTTGTTGCTTCGCGTACCAGACGTTGCCATCGGGACCGGCGGCGATACCGACGGGGCCGATGTTGGTGGTGCTGGTGTTGAAGCGCGTGAACATTCCGGCCGGGCTCATGCGCGTGATCGAGCTCGGACCGGTCGTCTCGTTGTTGAACCAGAGATTTCCGTCTTTACCGCTGACGATCAGGCCCGGCTCGCTAGAGCTGGGGATCGGAAGCTCCGTGATCGAGATGCTCGGGCCCATACCGCTGGGCGCGCCGCCCGCGCCGGACGCCCCGCCCGCGCTGGGCGCCCCGCCGCCACCGGCAGCGCTCGTTTGGCCGGCGGTGCTGGCGGTGGCGCTGTTGCCGCCGAGACTCGGCGCGCTTGAGGTACCGTCGCACGACCAGCCGCTGCCCATCCATTTGCAGCCGCTCGGCGCGCTACCACCCGTGCTCGGCGAAGCGCTTCCACCTGTGTTGGCAGGGCTGGTATTCGCACCGCCGGTCGTGGCACCACCGGCAGCGGCACCACCCGTGTCTGCGCCTGCGTTCGGCGCGCCGCCGTCGCTACAAGCGGCGACGCTGAACGCCAGCGAGGTCAGGAGTAGGGACGAAAACTGACGTCTCATTGCCGACTACGCCAGAAGCTCCGAGATGGCGCCGGTCGTCGCGGAGTCGCCCATGCCGTACGAAGTCGCCGTGCCGCCCATGGCGGTGAGCAGCGTGTACGGCACCTTGCTCACGTTGTCGCCGACCATCCGGATGTGCGTGTCGCCCTTCAGCTTGCCGCCCGCCTTGCCCGAGACCAAAAGCGGAAAATCGAGCCCGCTGTGCGTCGGCGCCTCGGAGCAGCACGAGGTCGTGTAGATGCAAGAGTTGTCGAGCAAGTTGCCGGCGCCGTCGGGCGTGTTCTTCATGCGCACCAGCATGTCGGCCAGGCACGCTATGCTGAAGCGGATGCCCTGGTTGAAGCCCTCCGTGCTGGCCGCGACGCCGCCCGGTCCGCCGCGATGGCCGTAAGCGCCGTGGAAGGTCGTGTCGGCCAGACCAATTTCCGTGTAGTGCCCGTGGCACGCGGGCGAAGTGAACAGGTACGAGAAAACGCGCGTCAGGTCGCCCGATAGCGCGAATACGAGCAGGTCGGCGAAGGCCTGGGTGCGTTGGCGGGTGATCATGCCGTCGGCGCCGCGGTTCGGAAACACCTTGTCGGGATCGTTGAGGGTGCCGAGCTTCTTCGGCATTTCCATCTGCGCGATCTGCCCTTGCAATTGGTGCAGGCCCGACAGATGTAGATCGAGCCGTTTCTGATCTTCGACGCCGAGGCGCGCTCGCAGCGCCTTGGATTCGTCGGCGATCGCGTCGAGCACCATGCTGCGGCGCAAGAGCTCCGGATCGGGGGCCATCGGCTGGCCGCTGGCGGGCGTCGCGTACTTCACCAGCTGGGCGAACAACTTGGCAGGGCTGAGCTCGGGCGGGTTGGGCGCGGCGGGGCCGTTGTAAGACAGGTTCAGGCCCTGGCCCGTGCCACCGTCGGTGTTGCAGATGGCAACGTGCAGGCCATTCTTGTACGTCGCGCCGGTGTTGGTGATGGCGCCGACGACCTGATCGATGGTCGGCAGTTGCACGATGCCCTGGCCGGTTTGGGCGCCGGTCAGCGCCTGTATGGGGTGCGATTGATGCGCGTTGGTGTCCGCGCTCTTCATGTTCAGGCCGGTCACGACCGAGATGTACGGCTTGACCTCGATCAGCGGCTCCAGCTGCTCGCTCAGCTTCCACTCGTCGCCGACACCCACCAGATTGGGAACCCAGCGGCTGGGAATGATGCCGTTGCCGAAGAACCAAGTGCCGAAGCGCACCGGTAGCGCGCCGCCCGCCGCGTAGGCGGTGCCGTTACCGTTGAGCATGCCGCACAGGCGCGGCAAAGGCACCGAGACGGCGACGCCGGTTCCGAGCATGCCTCGCAAAACCGTGCGACGCGAAATCATATTGCGACTGCTGCTTGCCATCATGTCTCCTTACGGCGCCGTCGGTTCTACGAAACGAAAGCCATCGCTCGCCACCACATCCAGCAGCAGCTGGTCGAAGCGGTTGCCGCCAGCGGCGAAGCGGGTAGCCAGAGCGTCGAGCAGCAGGGCGTCGCGTTCGACGGGCGCGCGACCCAGGGCTTGCGTGTAGAGCTTGCTGACCAGGCACGGCCCGGCGACGGGCGCGTTGCGGAGCGCCTTGCCCAGTTCTGCCAGCCCGTTGAAGGGCACGCCGTCGAGGTTGCCGGTGGCGTCGATGGGCTGGCCCTTGTCCATGGTGCGGTATTTTCCGACGCCGTCGAACGCCTCGAGCCCCAGGCCGATTGGGTCCATCAGCGCATGGCAGCCGGCGCAGGCGGGGCTAGCGCGGTGGTCCGTCAGGATCTTGCGGATGGTGTCGTTCGGATTCCTGTTGGGCGGCAGCTGCGCCATCACGTTCGACGGCGGTGGCGGCACGATTTGGCAGAGCATTGCGTCGCGGATGAACTTGCCACGCCTGGTTGGAAAGGTGCGCTCGGGCAGGGCCATGCCGGTCAAGAGGGCGCCGCTGCCCAAGATGCCGACGCGCGGCGAGTCGGCAGGGAAAGTCACGCGCTGAAAACCGCTGCCACCGAGAGCAGGTAAGCCGTAATGTTTGGCCAGCTCGTCGTTGACGAAGGTCGTTTTGCTGTCGAACAGCGACAGAAAGTCACTGGGCGAGCCAAAAACGGCGTCGTCGACGCGCATTTCGAGCTCCGTTTGCATCGCCTGCCGGAGCGTTTCCGTGAAGCCCGGGTAGACGGTCGGATCGGGCATGGCGCCGTGCAAGAAATGCAGCGCGTACAGGTCATCGACGAAAGCGGTCAGGGCCTGGTGCGCCTTCGGATCGGCCAGCATGCGCTTGGCCTGCGCGCTCACGCCGTCGGCGTTGGTCAGCGTGTCGGCCGCGTCGAGCAGCGCGCCGTCCGGAAGCGTGTTCCAGAGCGTGGATGCCAAGCGCGACGCCATCTCGAAGCTGGTGTATTTCAAGCGGCCGCCGTCTGCGGGGCTGGCCGCGCCTAGCTCCACCCGATACAGGAAATTCGGCGATTGAATGAGCATGTTCACGGCGTGGCGCATGCCAATCAGCATGCTGCTACCAGCTTGGCCGGCGATGGCGGTGGCCAGCGTGACCAGGCGATTCGTCTCTTCGTCGGTGAGGGGCCGGCGGTAGGCGCGGCGCCCGAGCGTAGCGAGCGCTTGCTGGGCGCAGGCGGTGTCGGTGGCGGCTTGCGGTACGCAGGCAAGCGCCGCCTTCAGCCGTGCGGGATCGCTGAACAGCCAGGTGGTCGCCGCCGTGGCGGCCGCCTCGTAGAGCCCGCCGCCCGACGGCGAAACGGACACCGTCGACGCGCCCACGTTGACGAAGCCGTCGTCCAAAAAGTCGGGATCGACGGCATCCACCGGTACGTCGGCACCCAGCAGATCGCGCAAGCTATTGGCGTATTGTGACGTCGTGAGCCGGTGCATGCGGGCGATGGGCTGGTCACCGCTTGGCGTCGTTGTCGTCGTTGTCGGCGTCGTCGGCGTCGTCGGCATGCCGCCCGGCCCAGCATCCGAGCCGGCATTCGGCAGCGGGGTGGCCGCCTGGCCGCCGCCAGCAGCGCTAGCACCAGCGCTGGGCCCCGCGATTCCGGTGCAAGCGCTCGTTGCCAGCGAGGTCACCATCGCGCTGACCAGAGCGATGGCTCCGGCTGTTGTTCGCGTCATACGATAAAATGACCCCGACTCAGCGCAGTGGTTCAACATTTGGTTTCCTCGGAGCGGCCAGCTGACTGCTTCTCGGGCACAGCGGCACGGCGCCCCGATGGCTGTTAGTGGCACGCAAGGCGAAATCGATCACGACTTCGCACGGGATCTCAAGGAGTCAAGCGCCGCTTCCGCTCCAAGAGAAAGCGCCGGACGCCGGGATCTTCGGTCAAGCCGATGGCTCGGTCGTAGGCGTTGGCTGCGTCGCCACGTCGCTCGAGTTGCTCGAGAAGGTGCGCCCGCGCCGACCAGTAGGGCTGGTAGGTGTCGCGCAGGGCCAGCGGCTCGATCGCGTCGAGCAGGGTCAGGCCGTGCAGAGCGCCGTCGGCCCTGGAGCTTGCGACGGCGTGGGCGACGCGGGCACCGAGGGTCGGCGCGACTTGCACGAGCCCCGCGTAGAGAATGGCGATCGCCCGCGCATCGCTCGAACCGCTCAGTCGACCGTGGATGTGCGCGGATTGGATGGCTGCCTCGAGCTGGAACGGACCGATGCGCCGCATGGCCGCGGCCTGCTCGAGCATCGTTTCCGCCTCCGCGAGGCCTGCGCCATCCCAGCGCGAGGTGTCTTGCTCCGAGAGCGGCACGTACACGCCGGGCACGCTGCGCCGCGCTGGTGCACGCGCCTCGGCGTACAGCATCGTCGCGAGCAGGCCTCGCGGCTCGGGCTCGTCGGGCAGCAGTTTGACGACGAGCCGCGCCAGCCAGATGGCCTCGCTCGTGAGGCCCTGCGACGCGACGCCGTCGAAAGTCAAATCCTCCCAGCCGCTGCCGTAGGCTGCGTAGATCGCTTCGAGCACCGCGAACAGGCGCTCGCCGAGGTTCTCTGGCTCGACCTCGAAGGGGACGCGCGCTTCACGGATCTTGATTTTGGCGCGCCAGAGTCGCTGGCCCATGGTCTTTGGCGCGACGCGCAGGCAGGAGCCGATTCGCTCTGCGGCAAGGCCGAGGACTGCCTGCAGCATGAGCGGTGTGCGAGCCGCCGGATCGATAGCCGGATGCGCGCAGACGAAAAGCAAGCGCAGGCGCTCGTCGGGAAAATCCGTGTGCGCGTCGTCGCCGGTCAGCTCTCCGTCGAGCGCGAGCAGATGCCGCTTTTCGTCGCGGGTTTTGTGGCGGCGGGCGGCGTCGACGATTTGACGCCGCGCCGCCGTCCACAACCAGGCATCGGGATTGTCCGGAACGCCATCGCGCGGCCACGCCTCGACGGCGTCGAGGAACGCCGCCGCGAGAGCGTCTTCGGCGCCGGCGAGGTCACCACTCCGTACGGCGAGCATGGATAGCAGGCGCCCGTACGAAGTGCGGGCTGCGAGCTCCGCGGCGTGCATGTCACGCTACCGGTGGCAGCGCCGGCCGGACTTCGACGACGCCCGAGGGCAGTGAAGGACAGCGTGCGGCCCACTCCAGCGCCTTGTCGAGATCGGGCACTTCGATGAGGAAGAAGCCTCCGAGCTCTTCTTTCGTGTCGGCGTACGGACCATCTTGCACTTGGCGCTTGCCGTCAGTCACGCGCAGGGTGGTCGCGGTGGTCGCGGCTTTGAGCCCGGCTCCCGCGATTCCAACCCCGGCTTCGTAGAGCGCGCGGACATAGGCGGCGTAGGCCGCCTGGTGCTGCGGGTCTGAGCGCGCCTGCATGCTTGCCTCCGACTCGTAGACGAGAATGACGTATCTCATGAGGCCCTTTTTACACCCCAATCGGGGTCAGCCGCACGGGGTCGCTCGTAGCGCAAAAGCGCGCCGGCGCCGCTCTTCTCGACCGAAACGAGCTGCAAGTCGCGTGGCGCGACACCGTCCTCGAAGAGACGCGTGCCGGCGCCCAAGATCGTCGGCAAAATCAGGATCCGGTATTCGTCGACGCGATCTCGCTTCATCAGCTCGTGGACCACGCTGGCGCTGCCCGTGATGATGACGTCGCTCGACGCTTTCTGCTTTTCGATGGCTTCGAACAGCTCGCCCTCGATGCGAGACGAATTCTGCCAGCCGCTGAAATCGGCCTGCGTGCGTGACGCAACGAGCTTTCCGATCCGGTTCATCGACCTGGAAAAATCATCCGACCTGTTCGGCCAAATCCCGGCGAAAAGCTCCCAGGTCTTACGTCCGAGCAGCAGAACCCCCGTCTCGAACAGTGGGCCCAAACGGAATTTGTCGCCGGTGACCGCCTCGGGGCCATGACGAAACATCCAGCCGCCGTTCGGCGTGCCGCCCCTCCCGTCGGGATCTTGGATGAAGCCGTCGAGGGTCGAGAAGACAATGACGATGGTTCGATGCATGATTTGCTCCTTTTTTTGCAGCTTTGGCCGAAGCCGAGCGCCGCTCTCGACTCCATGTCGCGCGAGGCGGGTCGGTTTCTACAGGTCCGCGCCTCCAAGAACGCGCTGCCCCGGGCCCCGCACGCGGGGCCATCGACACCATCCCGATGGCGCCGGCGATCGCCGACATTTTGCGGTCGTGCGGACTACCGGCTTCGATCTCGGGTGCCATGTGTTGCATGCCGCCAAGGCGGCCGGCAATGCGAGGCACCATGATCGACCTGAGGCACAAAGTCGCGCTCGTGACAGGTAGCTCGCGCGGCATTGGCGCGGCCATCGCTCGCGCATTCGCGGCGCACGGAGCAAAGGTCGCGCTCACCGGTCGCGACGAGGCCGCGCTATCCGCCGTTCGCGAGTCGATCGCGAGTCAGGGCGGTATGGTCATGCAAGTTCCGGCCGACGTGACGCAATTCGATCAGATCGAGAAAGCGCGCGAAACCGTGGAGCAAACGCTGGGGCCCATTGACGTGCTGATCGCCAATGCTGGAGCCAATTTGAGCGACCCGCGCCTTCCGCTCGAGCAGATTACGGAAGAGGCTTTTCGCGCTTCGGTCGCGGATCTGGCCACCGGGAAAGCGGCGCTAGATCTGAAGCCAGCCAAGCGTCCTTGAGAGCCGAGTTCAGTGGCAGATGAGTCAAGTCTCGCTGAACAGTCGAATTCGAGCAGTCTTCAGTCGCGTCCTGCGTCGCGGGCTACCTGAGACCCTGCGGTCACCGGCCTCACCGGTTTGTTCTCGTGGCTGGTTCCTGCTCTCGCCGATCGTGATCTGGTTCTTCCAAGACTCACATGTCTTTGTCGGGCTGGGGCCCCTGCCAAAGCCTAGTCGGTCCTAGCTTGGCGCCGCTCAGGAGCTGTCGTCGAGCCGCCGAGGGGGGCGGGCGCGGGACCATCAGTTCACTTTCTCCTGTTAGGAAGCGGAAGCTGGCACCACTCAAGGTTCAAGAGGACATGCCAGCTATGCGCAACATTTCAACGGGCCTGCTATTCATCAGCTGTTCGAGCATGGCTTGCTCTGGCCACTACCTGGTGGGACAGATGGACGATCACGCCATTGCGGGCGACTCGAGCGGCGGATCCGCTGCTGCCGGCGGCTCCAGCGCTGGGGGCTCGGCTACGGCTGGAGACTCGGCTAGGGCTGGAGGCCCGGGTGCCGGCAAGGGCGGCGCGGGCCAGGGCGGGGTCAAGACAGAGTGTGAGCTCCCTGTGAGCGATCCCGCGGCGCTCACGGCGCCTTTCGCCGAGCCGGACGTGGTGTGGCAAAGGCTGAGCCTTTGGCTCAACGGCGTGGCCATGGGTGCTCCCGGCCCCATGCCGAGCAGCACGACGTACGACTGGTCCGGTCAGGTCGCCCTGGATGCCTTCCAGTTGAGCCGGCAAGACCCAACTGGGCCCTTCGCGACCCTGCAGTACGTGACGACGGCGTTCGACCTCGAGCCAGACTCCGCGATAGCGGGCGACTGGACCAACCGGCTCGCGTCTAGCGTCGAACCGCTCCAGCTGCTGTACGCGACGCCGTGGGGACAACATCGCACGGGCATCTTCGGCGAGCCTGAGTGGCTCACTCGGCACCCGCGCGCGGTTTCGCGTGGCGTCAACATGTTGCGCAGCGTTTTCAATCAAATGGTCCCGCCTCCGCCGCCGAGCGTACCGCCATTGCTGCCGGTGGACGACACCAATTTGTCTTCCCGCGAGCGACTAGCGCAACACCGCGCCAATCCCACCTGCGCCGTATGTCACACCCTCTTCGATCCGCTCGGTCTCGCGCTCGAGCATTTCGACATGACCGGCAACTACCGCGAGCTCGACGCCGGAAAGCCCGTGGACAGCTCCGGCACCTACACCTCGACCTACAGTCGCCAGCTTTTCAGCTTTCAAAGCATGGAAGACTTGGGCCCACAACTTGCTCAAAGCTGCGAAGCGCGCGTGGCCTTTGCCGATTTGAATTTCAGACGCGCGCTCTTGGACGCAGGCTTGCTGCTCGAAGGTGAAGACATCACCCTGGCCCATCAAAAGGACCTGACCCGTGTGCGCCAGACCTTCGTGCACCACCACGACTACCCGAGCTTGATCCGAGCCATCGCGCAGACTAACGCCTTCCTGCGCTAGCGCTAGCCCGCCAGCTCGGGACGCTCAGGCACGAATCACGGCGCGCTCAGGTCGACGCCCGCACGAAAGGCTGAACGCGCCGAAGCGGTGTCGCGCGGCGTTCGTGCCGGCCCGAGAACGGCTTCGTTGGCCAAGGCGCCCCGGTTTCGTTTGCAGCCGACCGTGCTTTAGCGCTGCGCGCTGAGAGCGGCTTTGAGCGCCGCGCTCAGGTCTTTGACGCTCGGGGCACCGTCGAAGCGCTGACCGTTGACGAAGAAGGTCGGGGTGCCGTTGACGCCGCTTCTTACTCCGCTCTTGAAATCGCTTTTGATGCGTTCGAGATGCCGGTGGGCGCTCACGTCTTGCTCGATTTGCTGCGGGTCGAGGTTCAGCGCGAGCGCGATCGATTCGAAAGCTTCCAGGCCTAGCGATGCTGGCCCGTTCTCGCGCGACCAGGCGAAGATGGCGTCGTGCGCTTCCCAAAACTTGCCTTGGAGGGCGGCGCTCTCGGCGAATTCCGCGGCTGGCTCGGCCGCTGGATGCATTTCAGTCAGCGGGAAATTCCTAAACACGAAGCGCAGCTCCGCCGCGAAGGCGCTCTGCACGGCGCGCACCACCGGATCGGCCGCGGCGCAGTGCGGACATTGGTAGTCGCCGTATTCGACGAGCGTGAGCGCCGCGTCGGCGCGGCCCGCCGCGTGATCGTGCTCCGAAACAGCGGGGCGCAGCGTCATGATTTGCTCGCTTTTTGGTTGATGCCCTCGAGCGCGTCGAGGATGCCGTCGGCGCCGGGATTGACGCCTGTCGGCGACAGGTAGCTCCAGCGGATCACGCCTGCTGCGTCGATCACGAACAGCGCGCGCTCCGAGATGCCCTCTTCGGCAGCGTAGACTCCGTAGCGCGTCGCCACAGAGCCCTTGGGCTCGAAGTCCGCAAGCAGCGGGAACTTCAGGTGGCGCGCTGCAGCGAAGGCCGCGTGGCACCACACACCATCGACCGAGATGCCTAGCAGCTGCGCGTCGAGCTTGCGAAACTCGTCCAGCGTCTCGTTATACAGCGCCATTTGGTCTCCGCACACGGGGCTGAAGTCAGCCGGATAGAAGGCCAAGATCACGGGTTTGCCGCGAAACTCCGCCAGCGTGAGCTTGCGGTCCGGCGCGCTCGCCAAGGTGAAGTCTGGCGCAAGGCTGCCTGGAGCGAGGATCCGACTCATCTGATGCCGACCTGCCCAACCTTGCTAGCACGGGATCGCGGGCGAAGCCCTCACTGTTCAGTCGTTGTCGACCGTGATCCAGCAGCAGACGTAGGCTTGCTCAGTGCCGGCCGGCGCTGATGATTGGCTGACCCAACCGAGCGTCAGCGGCTCGCCTGCCAAGAACGCCGCGGTTTGCGCCTCGCCCCAAACGAAGTCGTCTACGTCGTCTTGATTGGCGATCGGAGAGCCGAGCTCGCCGCCGCGGGTCACGACGACAGCGCAACCCCCGTTGACGTGGTGCCCGCTGTCGGGAAACGAAAAGCTGCGCACGAATGGGGCCGGACTTGCGAAAAGTGCCATGGCATGAACCTCGGGCAAGAGCTGAAATAGCGTCCCAATCAAGTGATTGATGGATAACCGATGCGAGCGGCCTGGTCAAGCAACGACCGTGTAAAGAAGCGTGAATTGCGTGGCGCAACGCCTCGCGGTACTCTCAATCAAGTGATTGATTATGCAGCGAAAACGCGCGCCAGCCCGGGCGCCCGCCCGTGTCAAGAAGACTGAGAAGAAGCAGCCGTCTGCCTCCGCCTCGGTGTCGCCCACCGACGGCAGGCGGCGCGAGCTCGTGCTCGCGGCGTACCAGCTGATCGCCGAGAGCGGGCTGGAAGAGCTGCGCACGCGCGACATTGCCGCGAAGGTTGGCATCAACATCTCCACGCTGCACTACTACTTCGAAACCAAAGAAGACCTGATAGCCGCCGTCGTCGATCACATGACGGAGCTGTTCAGGACCTTGCGTCCTCCGCTTGCGCCGGACGCGACGGCGCTCGAGGAGCTGCGTCACGCGTTCGTGACTCAAGCCTACCGACGCCGCGTCGAGCCGTGGCTCGAGCTGGTAGTGCAAGAAATGATGCTGCGCGCACGCCGGGACGAAAAGGTTCGCGCGCGCCTGGAGCTGATGCTGCTCGGTTGGAACGCTTACGTCGAAACCGTGATCGCGCGCGGCGTGCGAGAAGGCGACTTCGCATCGAACCTCGACCCCAAAGTCGCGGCCGCCATCGTCACGTCGTACTCGATGGGCAGCAACCTGCAACAAGGCGTGCGCCCCGGGAAATTCCCGCAAGAAGCGGCTTACGAACGCCTGGTTTCCTTGCTCAGGCCCAAGTAAGCCTGCGGCGGCAGCTGACGATCAAGTGCGGACGCTTGCGCTGGCCGGAGAGCCTTCGAAACCCGAGCGCGGGTGGGCCCGCCCAGACCGGCGAGCGCCGCTTGGGCTTCGCGCGTACCGTTGCGCGCCAGGTGAGGCGTTTACAATGAATCACGAGCTGGGCAGCACTCGTGGTCCGATGCGCATTGTTTCCAACTCGCTAAGCCGCAGGTTCCAACTCGCTAAGCCGCAGGTATGACGCTCATCTAACGTTGCGCTCCGTAGTTCCCCGGATAGCACGCACGCCGGCGCCAATGTAGGAGCCGAGCTGTTGTCGGAGTCGCAGCAAGCGGTTCGACAGCATAGTAGTTCCTGCAAAGCGTCTTTGCTGAGCAGGCGTTTCGGCCGTCGTACAACATGCATCGACTAGGTGGGCTCCAGGGCAGTGTGGCGAGTTTTGCGCGAGCGGTTCGCTTCGCCCTCTTCGCGGTGGCGTGCGTGGCGACTCAGTCGCTCGTGACGTTTCGGTCTTTGGCGCAGGCACCGGCCGCTGTGGACGCCGCCGAGCATGCGACGACCCTGACGCTGACCATCAGCGAGCCGAGCGTGCTGGTGACGATCGATGCCGTCGTCCAAGGCGTGACTCCGCTCGAGGCGCCGCTCGAGCTTGCGCCCGGGCGTCATCGGCTCGAGCTGTTTAAGCAGGGTTTTCAGCGCATCGTGCGCGATCTCGAGGTCTCGCCAGGCGCCCAGTCGCTGTCGTTCGAGCTGGTGGCGGAGGGCGCAAGCGGCAAGCTCTCCGTCGGCGCGTCGCTCCTGCCGGCGGCCCTGATTCTCGACGGCAACGAGGTTGGTCCGCTGCCCTGGACCGGCGACGCGGCACCCGGCGAGCACTTGCTTTCGGCGCGCAGCGCGGACGCGGAAGGACCAGACCTGAACGTCACCGTGAGGACGGGCGAGACAACCGTAGCGACTCTGAGCCTGCACGTGCGCACCGCGCGATTGCGCATCGAAGCTCCCGACGCTTCGATCAGCCTGGACAGCAAATGGCTGGCCGTCGGCTCGTGGTCTGGCGAAGCGTCACCCGGAAAGCATCGCATTCATCTGCAGCGCGTCGGCTTTCCAGCAAAAGAGTTCGACGTCAGCCTCGCGCCCGGTGAAGAGTGGACTCTTCCGAACGTCGCGTGGGATGCGGCGCCTGCGCTGCCGGGCGAGGCGAAGCCCGTCGCTTGGGCTGGCGTGTACGCACAGCTCGGCCTGTTCGGATTGTTTGGAAGCAAGCCAACCGACGAAATCAAGCAAGACTGCCCAGCTGCGCGCGTCAATCCCGGGCGCTGTCATTGGCATCCCCCGGCTGGCGGCGGGCTGGGTGTGCGAGTCGGCTATAGCTTTGGGTGGGTGGCGGTCGAGGCAACTGTCACGGGGCAGGCCGACGCCTGGTATGAGCGGACCCAATACCAGACTGCGGAGACCGCCCAAGAATCGGACTTTTACGGCCCGCCACGCACGGAACGTTACACCTTCTTGCGCTACGGGACGGCTGTTGCGCTGGGCGCCAGGCTGCTCACGCCAACTCACTATATTCGGGGGACGCTCGGTCTAAGCGCCGGAGTGTTGCAGCGCTGGGAGCGATACTTCCGCGTCGCCACGACCGTCTCGAAGCTGGCTACACCGCTAGGCGGCGCGATGATCCCGGACGCGCGCACCGACAGCAGTGATGTGGCCTCGAGCGCCTGTCCGTTGCTACTGGCCGACGTAGGCGTTCTGTTGGGCGACACACCAGGCCTCAAGCTGCACCTCGGTCTCGTGCTCGAGGCCAGCTTTGGCGGAGACGCCCACGTCTCCTCGACGCACGCCGTGTTGGGGCGCGACCCGTCGACGGGCCAGAGCGTGCCGTTCGGCAGCGGACCCGTCGATAGTAACCGTTCAGCCCCTCGCGCCGGGAGCGGAGCGGGAGGCTCGTGGGTAGCGGCGTAAGTGATCCACTTTGCTCCATAAATTCGAAAGGTCTTTCC
>Ga0307508_10003332_pt1 | contig 16315 bp, 20 predicted proteins | sample 9_EM_MG_FD_203089 | JGI IMG/M metagenome (GOLD analysis project Ga0307508, IMG submission 203089) | Populus trichocarpa ectomycorrhiza microbial communities from riparian zone in the Pacific Northwest, United States - 9_EM | ecosystem: Host-associated > Plants > Roots > Unclassified | place...
TTGGCCCCCTTGTACCCCCACCCCCCCCCCCCCCCCCCCCCCCCCTCCCCAACACGGTATCCGCTTCGAATAAATACTTCGCTCACTCCCTTCCGACTTCTACCCTTCAAGTTCGATCATCTTCATATCTTCAGCCGTTAACTCTGCTGTCTTCGCCTGCAACCAGTCTGTATCGAATTCCCCGAAAGCAATGCAGAAGGCGTTGGATTCACCGCTGCCATTCACAACGACAATGGCATCGGCAACAACAACAACAACAACAACAACAACAACAACAACAACAACAACAACAATGAAGACGACGGCGGCAGCAACTGCTCGTTCGCCTGGTGGCAATGGCAACTGTGACGGCGGCGCCCAAACTGTGCCTCCGTCCCCCGGAACCTCCCTCTTCGACGGATTGGGCCAGAAGGAGATCGAGCGCTTAGGAAGAGCGCGGCCCGAATGCTTCAAGACCCAGTGGTCCGAGATCGCATTCGTGTCTTCCATATGCATGGCCCAGATCTTGGTGGTTCGTACTCGCCGCAATTAAAACAACCTGAAATTTTTCCCCCATATCCTCGCCTCTTATCGGACGGTTCGCTCACTCTTCGCACCGCGCGCGCAGGAGTACTTCGTTTCTGGATTCAATGTGCTGGTCCCCACGGTCGTTGACGCTCTGGAGATCCCAGCAGCATCGGCGACCTGGCCAGCGTCCGCATTCTCGCTCGTGATTTCTTGCTTCCTACTGCCGATGGGCAGGCTCTCTGACATGTATGGTGGCAAGCGCCTGTTTGTCATCGGCGTCGGGTGGCTGGTTATCTGCAGCATAGTGGCGGGAATGGCTCGGACGGAGCTGATGCTAGATCTAGCGCGTGCTATGCAGGGGCTCGGGCCCGCTGCTTTCCTCCCGAGCAGCGTCATGCTGCTGGGAAGCGTTTACCGTCCTGGGCCTCGGAAAAATTTGGTTAGTCGAGTCGAACCATCCCCCCGGGCGCCCCCACCCCGCGTGAGGCGCACCATACCGGATTCCGGGGACCGGAAATCTGTCCGTCGGCTCGAGAGAGATAATCCTGGCAGCTGACGGCGCAAACTCATTCTACTAGGTTTTCTCGGTTTACGGCGCCTGTGCTCCTCTGGGCTTCTTTGTGGGGATATTCTTCGCCGGTCTTGCGGCACAGCTGATGAGCTGGCGCTGGTACTTCTTCATCGGCGCTGTTTTGAGCGCGGTCTCGTTCTTTCTCGCCTGGGCGTCGATGCCCTCGGACACCGACGAGCGCGCTGCACTCGGCATCAAAATGGACTGGCCAGGCACGGTCCTGATCGTGGCCGGACTCGTCCTGGTGGTATTCTCGTTCACGGCGTCGCCCAGCACGCCTCAGGGCTGGAAAACGCCGTACATTCCTGTCACGTTTTGCGCGGGAGTAGTGATCCTGGCGGCTGCCACGTGGTGGGAGGGCTGGTGGGCGGAACAACCACTGTTGCCCGTTGAAATCTTCAAGGTGGACACGTTCCCAGCCGTTGTCGGCGCCATGTTCATGCAGTATGGAGGCCTGGGCATCTTCCTGCTCTACACGACCTACTAGTACGCTTTCCCCCCTTCGTCCGCGGTAGAAAATAAAAAAAAAACCGCTAGACTGACGCTGTCCGCAGCATGGATGCGATTATCGGCGGATCTCCACTGCAGATCGTGGTCTGGGTCTCGCCCATGTGCATTGGGGGCATCATCATCGCGGCTGCTGGCGGATTCGTGCTCCACCTACTGTCCGGAACGATCCTGATGCTCATCGCGGGAGTGTCCTGGGTCATTGCTCCGCTGCTGTTCGCCATCATGCCCGCAAACGCCTCGTACTGGGCCTACGTGTTCCCGGCGATGGTGACGGCGACGATCGGAATCGACATCAGCTTCAACATCACGAACATCTTCATCACGACGTGCCTGCCGAAGCGGCAGCAGGGGCTGGCCGGTGCGATGTGAGTTTTTTTTTCTTTTTTTTTTTTTCTTGTTACTTTTTCTCACTTTACTTCCGGACCAATAATTGCGTCCTTTTCCCAGCAGTAAGCTAACGTCATCTCACAGAATCAACTCCAACATGCATCTCAGCATCGCGTTTTTCCTCGGATTGGGCGAGATCTTGGCCCACGAGACAAAACACCACGGCCTTCAGCAGAGCTACCGCTACGTCTTCTGGTTCGAGGTCGGGCTGGCGGCGGTAGCCCTGCTGATCATGCTCGCGTTTGTCCGGTTGGACCGAGCCAAAAGCGACATGACCGCCGACGAGAAGGAGCGTCTGAAGAAGATGCAGCTCGAGGCCGAGTCGTCCGATTCGGAATAATTTTTTTTATTATTTTTTTTTATTTTCAATCTTGGAACCTTTTTCTCTAAAATTTCCGTTCGACACCGTTTTTCGTTTTATTTTTATTTTACCTTCACTTCGGCTGTTCGAATTAGATTCTTTTCTTTGTTTGGGTTTAGGGGTTTTCTACTGCTTCTGGTTTCCTATTTGGGATTTGGGATTTGGGGGTTTTCTTTGGGGGGAGTGCATGTCCACCAGGGGGGGGGTGCTTTTTACATAGCGCACTAACGATGTACAATACGATACGATAACTTCGCCGAGTCAAAAAAGCGGGGATTGGGAGAATATGGTTTCTTTTCTTTTACTTTTTCTTTTCGTTCCCTCCGTTCTCGTTCTTTTTTAAACGACACGGATGAAAGAGGCATAGTGCCCCTTTGGTGTGGTGGGATCCAGAGCGGGGATTGGTGGCGGGGAAAACGGGCATGGCCGGAGGAACCGGGTTGGGCAGTCGATGCGCATGGAAATGTGGTCGAGAATGGGTGGGTACCGACGAGAGAGAGAGAGACAGAGAGAAAGAGAGAGAGAAGGAAGGAGAATGAGAACATAGGAGAGACTGGCTCACTCTCCATCTACCGGCTCACCCGCAGCAGAGCTTCTTTCTCTCGGATGGGCCGGAGTCGAATGGGTCCTCTGCATCCTGCCTTCCGTAACTATACACGACCGATATCATAGTAGTTGTCTGTACAAAATGACACGAAGCCGGTGCTGCCATACAAACGGTGGCGTACTCTCTGCAGACATATAGACTTTCCCGTCTGCCAGGTTATCGCCGCGGAAGTTCTGGCGTTTAGGCGCTCGGCTGTCGCACTATCTAAGCCCCCAGCGTTGTTTGCACTCTCAAGCAATAACAGAAAAAGCAAAACACGAATCCGCCGCCTGCGCCGTACATATCTAGACTGACCGCAACATCCGGTGAGACGGCCGGTGGGGGCGGGAGCGTGCGATAGGGTCCCGCCACGGTGGGGCCGCTGGCTTGTTCCATTCCACACCAGTCCAACTGCCAGCTGCTATAGAGCAGATATCTATTATATACCTACGTACATACATACAGTAGCCCCGGAAGCGGATGCGGCAGCCAGACACGCTGACGGACAGATAGGAGGTGCTGGCGAACCACCTTCCCAGCCCCGTTCCGGGTGGAGCAGACGGCCGGGAGCAAGCCCATCCCCGCCATTGCGTACCGTCCCTCGGCGCGTCGGCCGCGGAGGTGCGGTTTGCACGGCTAGATACGATCGGTGCTCCTCGATACATATGTAGCAGGGCAGCGCTGCGTATTGTGCCACCATGCATCGCGCTCCCTGGTCGCGCGGACGGATGCCCTCGACTGCTTTCCCGGGGCCAACCCCCCCCCCCCCCCCCCCCCCCCCCCCAATCCCGACCCCACAGCCGATCACCAGGGGCACGCAGTCAGCACTCATTACGGCGTCGGTAGTTGGGGGATGCGACCCACCAGGTGTCGGCATGGGTTGTAAAATATATTTTTTTTCTTCCTTAATCCCTGATTCTATCTCTCTATTTATTTATTTTCTTTCTTTTTTGATACGGCATAGCATCGTCTTGTATGGGTTGTCGGTTTGTCGTCGGTCTAAACGTGGCAGCACACAGGACGTGCGGCTACTGCGTTTGCGACGGATAGATAGGTAATGGGAAAAAAAGCATGCTCCTGCTGCAGCTGCCGCCGGGCCGGGGCTACGTACTATGTAGATAGATAGATACATATATATATACAGCCGTGCGTCAGATCGGCTGTCGCCGCGGCCTGGCAAGCGCCGATCGGCTCGGCTCGGCTCGGCTCGGCTCGCAGTCGAGGCTTATCTAACAGATTTACGCGGAGAGCACCCTGCCGAGGCCACCGCGGCCAAACGCCGTCGATCCGTTAGATAGTTTTATTTACATACATCGCCGAAGTCGCGGACGAACAATCCCCGTCCGTGCTGCGCCGTTGCTGCTGCTGTTGGTTTTTTTTCTTCTTTCTTCCCTTCGACTACCTGCCCTTATCTCTAGCCGCCTTTCCGTTAGGGATGTAGATATTTCTTTTTTTTTTCTCCTCTTGCTGCTGCTCCGTGGACGTTTCGGCTCGCTCGCCGCTTACACGCGGCCGTTCTACACGGTGTGTATGTATGTATGTGCTCGTGTGTGCGTATGCGTGTGGAGTTCATGTCGGTATGTGTTTCTGTGTGTGTATGTATGTATATTGTATGTACGCTGTATGCAGGTGCGCATCCAGTGACTTTGGTGGCTTTCTGGCAAAAGAAAGGGGGAAAAAAAGAAAAAAGAAAAAAGAAAAAAAAACAAACCCGAATGTGCCTAATTACATACGACTAGGCCGGAGCGGAGTCAGTAACCACTTCGCACGCAGGCAAACGACAAACATCTGCGCTCTTATTGTGCGTGTTTGACTGTCCCGTGTTGCGTCCCGTGTTGGTTGTCTCTCGTCTCTGCGGTCGCCGACGACGTACATCTCGCTCTCTCACCCGACGCGCGATATAAGTGATCCTCGACAAGTGAATCGTAGAGTCGAAAGACAAAACGGGAAGAAAAGAAAGAAAAAAAGAAAGAAAATGCAGCTGTTGGACCGCGGAAACGAAGGACTGGATGGCGGATGGATTGAGTCCGATCACGCGAAAAGAAAACGAGAAGAAAGAAAAAAAGAAAGAAAGAAAAAAAAAACAGTAATGAAGCCGAACCTGGTGACCCTTTTTTTTCCTCCCCCCCATTTTTTTCTTCTCCTTTCTTCGCTGGCACATGCACAAAAAATTTTCTTTTCGATCCCAGTTTCGGTTTCTTTCTTCCTTCACCGACTTACGTCGCCTTCCCCCACGTCTGTAGCCTTGTCGTGCACAACATATGTACATACGTATGCACAGAGAGTGACTGCTGCACCGGAGCGCAGTCGGAGCGACGCCGAAGACCCGGAGCGGCGCTGCCGCCGGGCGGCGGAGAGACCTGCGAGCGAGCGCATGCATCGCCGTGGGGGACCGACTCCCCCCGTAACCCAGTGCTGCTGGAATCCCAGGCAGCATGTACGCCTATTTTCGGCCGCGCGCCGTGTGCCATGTGCCGCGACGCATCTCGCCGACAATACGCCCAACATGCGACTCGGCGCTGCCGATGCACGCTTGCGGCGACGGAAGCGGTTGCTTCATGGCCGCTCACTCACCCACGGCTGGCCAGTCTCCTGATGGATCGATGTCACCCCCCCACCCCGGGCTCGGCATCTACCGTGACTCGACCCGCCATCCCCGCCCTGTGACGAGAACCGCATGCGCGTGGCCGACCGACACAGTGCGCGCCGCAAAAAGCATCAACCCGATGCTCGATGTCTGCACAGCTGCTGCTGCAAGTGCGTTCCGACGCGATGCCCCCCCTTCACCCCCCCTCACTCCCCACTCACCCCTTCGCCGCATCGCATCCCAGCGAGCCGCGTCCAATTCGGGGCACAAACCCGAGTCGTTGATGGACAGGGGTCCGTCCCTCCATCCGCCAATCGTCTGGCCGCATGTAGAGTCGAGTGCGCTGCGCAGCTCTGCACTCTGCGGAAAACAGCGTGCCGCAACACAGCAGACAGCAGTGCGGCCCCACCCACGGGCTGGCGAAAAACCGGGTCTGCGTGCGGCTGCATCGCGAGCTTTCCATCTGGTGTCGATGCGGTGCTGCTGACTGCTTGCGATGCCATCTGAGCGTGCTGAGTGGGGTGGGGGGGGCGCTGCACGGCACCCCCCACAGAGCTCCCCCAATCGCCCACATCGACGTCCACTAGGACCGTGCTCGCCCCGCCCGGCGTCCAACTCGATGGCGATGGTTGGCTGGCTTGGACGCCGTCTGCTCTGCGTTTCGATCGCCGTCTCGCGGGCTGAGAGGGTGTTTCCGGGCGGATCGCCCGCAGACCGGTGGCCGAGCCGCTGCCGTGTTGCAACAATATCGATCACATCTCCAAGACGGGCGGCGGCGGGAAAACGACGACAACTGCTGCCGCCGTCCTTGGGCGTCTGCGGGACCCTCGCTTCTTCGCGGCCCAGTCGGCCGGTAGAGCTAGCTGCCTGCAGATGGAGGTCCTGTGCGGCACGTGGCTGTACGGCGGATGTTGGCTGCCTGTGGATCTCCACTGGACAGGCGTTGGCGGCGTCGTGAGAGGGAAGCGGTTGCACAGGCCGGTCGTTTCCAGCGTATATTCTAGTTCCTGCGCTCAATTTTGTATTAGCTGTCCTGCTTCGTATGGGGTTCATTTATTATACATGAAATTTATTTCTTTTGAATGATCTGTTGTATAGGGACGTTTATAGATATCAATAGATGGTAGCAGTAGCCACACGGCTAGTACGTAGAGTAGTAAAACACCCGCTAAGAAGCATTGAACAAAGTAGAATATAGAAATCAAAGTCTTTCGCTAGCGACACATGCACCACATGTGGGAAGTAAGCCTGTAGAAGTAGGAAACAGTAGAAAGAAAAATAGATGACACCAGATAGGACGCTTCTCCGGCGGTCGCTGTATAGCTGGTACCTTGTGCTTGCTACTTGACATGGCTGAAGCGAGAAAAGTAGTGGAGGAGCGAGCGAAATGTTCAAGTGGTGTAGCGGTGCAGTAGTGCATTGGAGTGAAGGTATGTACAACGCACTATATCCCATGCGAGAGGGGTAGTCAAGCGAGAGACGCGTGGAGCGAGCGAGGGTCCACACGAGTGAAGCAACAAAGAAAGAAGACACGACTTGCGCCGCGCTTCTCTCATGCCTAGAGTGTAGTACTGCACAACTTACTCTGGTAGCTCAGCGCGTACGGTCCATTCCTTGGGAGCAATAAGGTCGGGCGAGGAAGCCTGCGTCCGGAATCTGGTTCAGAACATAATTACGGAGACTCCATTCAGTCCCCCAGAATGCCCGACATGTTTGCACCATCATTGTCCGCCCCTTCCACGAACAGGGTATGAACACCGAGCCGTTATAGAGCAATGCACTTCTGATCTTCGAACTTCCTATCTTTGTCTCCGGAAAGTTGTAATTGCGTAACTTGTAAGGGGACCATTGCGGCGCTGCAATGGTTCTGCAGCTCCGCGCCCTGAAGTTCGAGTGCTGATCGTCGTAGTGAAAAGCGTGCCGAATGCAGGAAAAAGAGTGCTCGTCGTAGTTGTAAAAAGATGGGTCGTAGTTGTAAAGAGAGTGCTGGTCGTAGTTGTAGAAAGGGTGCTGATGATGGTAATAAAAAGTGCTGGCCGAAGCAGTAAAAAGAGGGGTGATAGTGGTATAAGATTGCTGATCGTAGTATTAAAAAGAGTGCTGGTCGTAGTTGTAAACAGAGTGCTGGTCGTAGTTGTAAAAAGAGTGCTGGTCGTAGTTGTAAACAGAGTGCTGGTCGTAGTTGTAAAAAGAGTGCTGGTCGTAGTTGTAAACAGAGTGCTGGTCGTAGTTGTAAACAGAGTGCTGGTTGTAGTTGTAAAAAGAATGTGGGTCGTAGTCATAAACAGTGTGCTCGTCGTAGTTGTAAAAAGAGTGTGGGTCGCATGTAGTTGTAAACAGAGTGCTGGTCGTAGTTGTAGAAAGAGCCGATGATGATAATAAAAAGTGCTGGTCGAAGTAGTAAAAAGAGGGGTGATAGTAGTAAAAGAGTGCTGACCGTAGTAGTGAAAAGCGTGCTGAATGTAGTAAAAAGAGTGCTAGTCGTAGTTGTAAACAGAGTGCTAGTCGTGCTAATGAAACGATAGGGGATGGAAAGGAGGAGGGTGGGAAAGGAGGACGAAGGAGGGAGGAAGAGGAAGGAAGGAAGTTCGGTATTTATGGATATTTTTCCCCACGAGTCGACCCGGGCCCAAAGCCCTAATCTCATCCACCCTGATAGTGAGGGCTGCCCCACATATGCCCACCTTCTTCTTCCCCTCCTTTTCTTCTCCGCAGCGTTGGCAAGATCGGTGTGGGCCAGGGGTCTCAATAGTCCGCTCGGCCCGCGAGCAGCTCGCGGGCTTTTGGAATGGTCCAGTCCGGGCCGGCTTTCTGATGACCCAGTCTGGCCGGGTGGGCCCAGTGGCCGAATTGCGTCGACCCGGCCAGCCAGCGGACGCCCGCGGGCCAACGATAGTACTAGTGGGGTAAGCCTTCGTCGAGCGACTCCACGGATAACCGCAAGTCAACCGCCCGCACAGCGGCCAAGCATCGAGCCTGCATATGTGCACACAACAAGTAGTCAACTACGTACCCATGATGCGAGTCAACAGTACCAGTTATGATCCCTATGCGCCACCCGATTCCACTTACCAAAATCCGGAAACCAAGAAATGGCCACCGGAATTCGCTTACAGTTCTGCCATCTCTTGTCCGATCAAAAGAATTCTTAGATAATCTTGCTCCTCTACTCTTTCTGATGTTCTCCTGCTAGGACGCTAAGGGAGCATGAGTTCTCACTCGCTTGCACTGCCTGTTGACCGACCCACCCAGAGCAGCCGGGCTGCTCCAAAATTACTTTTTTATCAATGAGTCATCATCATCAGCCGGGCTCCAAAAAGCCGGCCGGACTGCTGAGACCCCTGGTACGGACCGACGCACCGTCCCTTACGCGGACAACGTTTTTTACCTTCTGGGGTTCCTCTGTAAGAAAAAAATCGCCTCCCTGGCTGCAATGCTTTTTTTTTTGTTTATTCATTACTCGCATGCGATCTATGGAGATCATGGCGAGAATATATACAGTCCGTTTCCTGTCCGCTGTCCGCGCAGTGGCGGCTCGTTGCAAGCACCCCTTTTTGCCCTCCGCCCAGGCCTGTCCCACGAAAAAGGTAGACGCGCCCAAGGAAATTAACAAAGGGAAGAAACAAAGGAGAAGCGCACCCCGCCCCCCTACTCCCCGCCTGTCGACGCCATGAAGTCGGGCGTGGGTAGGAACAGCGGTAGTTCCCCCCCGGCGTCCTGCTCCTCGGCCCCAGCCCCCTGCTCCTCCAGCCACTCCCGCACCTCCAGCTCCGACACCACACTCACGGCGTCCTCCTCCTCCACCCCCGGCGCCCGCCTGCCCACCTCCGTGGTCGAGAGGAAGTCCAGCACCGCCTGGCTGCACCTCCCGTCGGCCAGTAGGTCCCGCACCTTCCACCGACCCTTCCCTTTCCCAGTCTCCCTCTTCACTTCCGCCCACAGGATCTTCTGCTGCGGCTTCCACTCGGGGCACTCCTTGAAGAGGTGGTCCCGGGTCTGCGTTTGGTACCGGCACCACCAGCATTGCGGGGTGGGTCGGTTCTTTGTCCAGTTTAGGTACTGCCCCGTTAGGCAGTGCCCCGTCTTCAGCTGGTAGAACCGAGAGGCGAGCCTCTTGGAGCTGTTGGCCACCGCGCCATCGGGCTTCTGGCTGTTCGGCATGCGGTACTTCTTCTTGGAGGTTCGGCCCCCAGCCCACTGGCGTGCCTCCGCCCACTTCTTCTCTGAGATCTCCCGCTTGAGGTTGGCGAAGGATCGTGGCAGGGGCGCCCCCCGCACCTCCGTTCGTACTGGGAAGTTCGGCCACTCTACCCCGCGTGTGCCTGGCTTCTCTGCCCCTGTCTTTGCCCACTCATCGGCCTTCTCGTTGCCAGCGACTCCTTTGTGCGCCGGGCACCACCGCACTTGATGACGATCCGCCAGCAATGTCCCGTTCAACAAGACCGCTACAAGGTGGCTCGGGGTATGGCTCGATTCGCAGCTCACACTCAGAGACCACCACGCCACCCGGCTGAAGGAGGGGCGCAAGGCTGCGGCTCGGCTCCGCCGCCTCACTGGGCAGATGGGGCTGTCACCTGCCAACTGCAGAAAGGTGATGACAGCATGCGTCCAGTCTGTCGCAATGTTCGGCGCTGAGCTGTGGTGGAAAGGTGACCATGTCCGGGGGACTATGGGCCAGGCGGACGAGCTGCAATTGCTGGTCAATCAGGAGGCACGGGCGACGACGGGCTGCTTTCGGACGACAAACCTGGGGGCCCTCTCAATGGAGTCGGGGCTCCGAGCCGCAACAGCACAGCTCGAGAACAGGCAACGGCGGTTTGGGCTGCGACTGCTCAGCCTGCCGCGGGGAGACCAGGGACGAGGAATCGTCGGTGCAAAAACGGCGATCGGACGGCGGCTCACGAATGCCCTGGCACACAGGGGACAGACGGAGAGCACAGTCCTGCTCGAGGAGCCGGAAATTCTCGACGCGGAGCTGCGGCAAGAGGAGGAGGCTGAGGCAAGGGTGGAGGCAGAGCGGGCGCGACCGGGACTAACCATGTTCACCGATGGGTCACGGCTGGAGAATGGGGCGACCGGATACGCGGTAGTGTGGAGGAGGGGCCGAACCTGGGCGGGCGCAAAGGTGCACATGGGCAGCAACCAAGAGGCCTATGATGCAGAGTGCGCCGCTCTCGCCCGGGCACTCGAGGAGGCATCGAAGAGGAATACGATCCCGGAACGGGTAACAATCTTCACAGATGCGCAAGCGGCCATCAGACGAATGGCGTCGGACGAACCTGGCCCCGATCAGCAGTGCGCACTCCAGGCGCGGAAGCACATCGCCACGCTGCGCAGGGCCAGACCGCATTGCCATCGAGATCCGGTGATGCCCAGCGCACAGGGGGGTCGTCGGCAACGAAAAAGCGGACGAGTGGGCCAAGGCGGCAGCGGAGCAGGCAGGCAGCCACAGGCCTATCCCGCGATCTCTCGCCAGCCTCAAGCGGGAAATCTCGGAGAAGAAATGGGCGGAGGCACGCCAATGAGCGGGGGGCCGAACCTCCAAGAAGAAGTACCGGTTGCCTGTGAGCCAGCGGCCCGATGGTACGGTAGCAGGGAGCACCAAAAGGCTCGCCTCGCGGTTCTACCAGCTCAAGACGGGGCACTGCCTGACCGCGCAATACCTCAACTGGACAAAGAGCCGCCCCACCCCGCAATGCTGGTGGTGCCGGTACCGAACGCAGACCCGGGACCACCTCTTCAAGGAGTGCCCGGAATGGAAACCGCAGCAGAAAATTCTGTGGGCGGAGGCGAAGAAGGAGACGGGGAGGTGGAAGGACCGGTGGAAGGTGCGGGACTTACTGGCCGACAGGAGGTGCAGCCGGGCGGTGCTGGACTTCCTTTCGACCACGGACGTGGGCAGGCGGGTGCCGGCTGTGGAGGATGACGCCGTGAGCGCGGTGTCGGAGCTGGAGGTGCGGGAGCGGTTGGAGGAGCAGGAAGCGGGGGCCGAGGAGTCGGGCGCTGAGGGGGAACCGCCACTGTTCCTGCCCACACCCGACTTCATGGCATCCGCCGGCGAGGTTTAGACTTTTTCATTTGTTCTTTCGCGCTTTCTCGTTGTCTTTTCCTTGGTGCGCTTCATATCTTCACGGGACAGGCCTGGGCGGAGGGCAAAAGGGGTGCTAGCAACGTGCCGCCACTGCGCAGACAGCGGACAGGAACTGGGCTGTACATAATTTCGCCATGATCTCCATAGGTCGCACGCGAGTAATGAATAAACAAAAAAAAAGAAAAAAAAAACTTCGATGACGATCCCTGGCCCGGACTGGCGCAGCGTGGCGATGTGTTTCCATGCCTGGAGGGCGTAATGCTGCCCTGGGCCAGGTTCGTCCGATGCCATCCGTCTGATGGCTGCCTGCGCATTTGAGAAGATGGTGACTCGTTCCGGAATCTCGTTCCTCTGTGACGCCAGCTCCAGGGCACGGGCAAGCGCAGCACACTCGACATCGTAGGCTTCCTGGTTGTTGCCCATGTGCACTTTGACCCCCGCCCAGGTTTGGCCCTTCCTCCACACCACCGAGTAGCCGGTCGCCCCACCGTCAAGTCGTGACCCGTCCGTGAACATGGTAAGGCCCGGTCGGGTCCCCTCTGCCGCCGCTTTCGCCTCAGCTTCCTCCTCCTGCAGTAGCTCCGCATCGAAGGTTTCCGGCTCCTCGAGAAGCACTGTCCTCTCTGTCTGCCCGCCATATGCGAGGGCGTTCTTGAGCCGCCGCCCGATTCCGGTGGGGGCTCCTACCACTTCCCGTGCCTGATCCCCTTCCGACAGGCTCAGCAGCCGTAGCCCGAGCCGCCGCTGTCTGTTCTCCAGCTGCGCTGTTGCTGCTCTGAGGCCCCCTGGCTGCAATGCGAGGGGATGAGATTGTTTGATCCAGTGATGAGATGAGGGTGTTGCTTGAGGTCGTGACTATGTAAGTCATTGGCACTCACTCGTGTACCTCGAGCCCGGTCGGTATTTATGTAACTACGCTCCCCTTCCACAGACACTGGAATCGCTTACGATTAAGTGAGTGGGGCAGCACGGCTGCCACTGTCCCGAGCCGCGGTGATAACCGAGCACTGGATCGTCATGATGCCTTGTCAATCGCAGGGCCATCGAGTTGGGGTCAGCCTCGTGACTTGCCACGACCCGCTTGAACATTCCGATCGCCCGGCGAGTCGCAACGTATCCGGTAGCTACCTTATACCGACCACAGGGCGGGGGGTAGCTAAGTGAGTGTCAATGGCTTTGTTGCGACTTCAACCAACGCCCCTCTGCTCATCGCTGGGGCAAAAACCCTTATCCCCTCGCATTGTAGCCAGGGAGAGGATGTTTTTTTTATGGAGGATTCCCAGAAGGTAAAAATCCTTGCTCGCGTAAGGAGCGGTGCGTCGGTCCACACTGCTCTTGCCAGTGCTGTGGAAGAGAAAAGGAGGGGGAGAAGAGGGTGGGCATTTGTGGGGCAGCGCTCACTCTCGTGGTGGGTGAGCTTACGGTTTAGGGTCCGGGTCCACTCGAGGGGAAAAAATGTCCATAAGTACCGAGCTTCCTTTTCCTTCATCCTCCTTTCCAGCCTTTCTCTTTTCTAGCCCTCCCCATCCCCTATCGTTTTATTACTAAAACCGACCAGCACTCCTTCACAACTACAACCAGCACTCCTTCACAACTACAACAACCAGCACTCTTTTTACAACTACGACCAGCACTCTGTTTACAACTAGGACCAGCGCTCCTTCCACAACTACGACCAGCACTCTTTCCACAACTACGACCAGCACTCTTTCCACAACTACGACCAGCATTCTTTTTACAACTACGACCAGCACTGTTTTCACAACTACGACCGGCACTCTGTTTACTACGTTCAGCACGCTTTTCACTACGATCAACACTCTTTTACTACTATCGCCACTCTTTTTACTACTTCGACCAGCACTTTTTATTACATCATCAGCACCCTTTCTACAACTACGGCCAGCACTCTTTTCACAACTACGACCAGCACTCTGTTTACTACATTCAGCACGCTTTTTACTACTTCGACCAGCACTTTTTATTACCACGACCAGCACGCTTTTCACTAATACCGGCTTCCTTGGACACCAACCTCAACCACAAAGCCGTCGGCTGGCGCACTCGACCTTCAGGGCGCGGAGCAGAATCATTGCAGCGCCGTGATGGCCCGTTACGTAGTTTCAACTTACCGGAGACAAAGATAGGAAGTTCGAAGATCAAAAATGCATTGCTCCACCCCTGGCTCGGTGTTCAATGCCCTGCTCATGGAAGTGGTGGGGGATGATGATGCTGACATATGGGCACTCTGGGGGTCACTGAATAGAGCTAGCATTTATGTTCTGAACCGGATTTCGGCTTCCGGCTTCCTTGGACGACCTTATTACCAAAGTAAAGGACCGGCCTTTGGCCGGAATGCGCTGAGCTTCCAGAGTTGTGCAGTACTACACTCTAGCCAGGAGAGAAGCTTTTTTTTTTTGTTCATTCATTACTCGCATGCGGCCTACCAGATCATGGCGAGGATATGTACAGTCCGTTTCCTGTCCGCTGTCCGCGTAGTGGTGGCACGCTGCAAGCGCCCCTTTGCCCTCCGCCCAGGCCTGTCCCAAGAAGATGTGAGGCGCACCAAGGAAACTACAAAAGAAAGGAGAGCGAGCGTGAAAGACAAAGGAAAAGACGAAAGAAGGACCGCTGTCCACCACTCCCCCCCCTAACCTGGTCCTGCAGGTGCCATGAAGTCGGGCGTGGGGAGGAACAGTGGAGTCCCCCCAGCACTCGGCTCCCCGGCCCCCGCTCCCTGCTCCTTCAGCCACTCCTGAACCTCCAGCTCCGACACCGCGCTCACGGCGTCATCATCCTTGGCTGGCACCCGCCTTCCCACATCCGTAGAGTAGAGGAAGTCCAGTACCGCCCGTCCACATCTCTCGTCCGCCAGGAGGTCCCGGATCTTCCACCGGCCTTTCCCCTCCCAGTCTCCTTGCGTACCTCCGCCTACAGGATCTTCTGCTGGACCTTCCACTCCGGACACACCTTGGAGAGTTTGATTCGGGTACCGGCACCACCAACTTTGCGGGGTGGGTCGATTCTTCGTCCTATTGAGGTACTGCCCAGTCAAGTAGTGCCCTGTCTTGATCTGGTAGAATCGCGAAGCGAGCCTCTTGCTGCTACCGGCCACCGCGCCATCGGGCTTCTGGCTCTTTGGCATGCGGTACTTCACCTTGGAGAATCTAAAATATGTGCTAGAAACGACCAGGCCCTAAGGATCGTAAGCAACTACTCTCTTCTCACGACGTCGTGAAGGCATGCATGTCTAATGGACGATCGACGGGCAGTCAGCATCCGCCGCCCAATCGCGTGCCGCGCAGGACTCTCTATCTGCGGGCGGCGGCTAGCTCTACCGGCCAACTGGACCGCGGAGAAATGAGGGGCGACGCAGACGCCTGAGGACAGAGATAGCAGTTATCGCCGTTTTCCCGCCGACGCCCGCCTTGGAGACCCGCTCGATAATCCACCGCCACCGCTGCCGCTCAACCACCGGTCTGCGAGCGATCCGCCCGGAAACACCCGCGCAGCCCGCGAGACGGCGATCGAAACGCAGAGCGGACGGCGCCCAAGGGCCCTCTGGAGGAAAAAGGCAGCTATGCAGGACTGCCTTGCGATCTGGTCAATACCGCGCACGCTTGGGCGAGCGCGCACTGATCTTGAGATGTGGATTCAGGCCTCAGTGTTAGTGGTAGAGACGAAGAGAATTAAGAACCTGCCGTGAATGACGACTGGAAGCGAATGGGGCCCAGGCGATTATTAATGTTTTTTTATTTTTATTTATCCATCTCATTAATCGCGTACGACCTATCTAGATCATGGCGATGTACACACTGTCCGGTTCCTGTCCATTGCCCAACATTGACCTCGATCCGTCTGCAGATGGCCCGTTATAACTAGCTCCTTTTGCCCTCCGCCCAAGCCGATTATCAAGAGACTGGCAGTCAGACGTGCGAACGAGTGTTTGTGGAGCGAATAGGGCTTAACGGATTGATTTCGGGAGAGTTGGGTGCCACGAAAGCTGGGAGAAACTGGCGGACTAATCTTGGGATGCCGAAGCTTGGGCAATCCAATGATTCCTAGGGGGGGACCAATGGTATTCACTTGGATGAAACTCATGGTAGAACAACTTTTCAGAGCTCGGAGGAGTGTACGTATTGCGAGTGAGATTGGGCGAATGCGGCCGGAAGCATGTATTCGGCCTCGGGAGGTTGATGGGATCTCGGGCGTGGTCAGTCTCGATAGGATGAATCGGTTTGGAAAAAAAGGTGACGACCGGTAGAGTGAACGGGCCGGATAGGTACATCTAATTGCACTGCACGCGGTCCACTATGTTTCAAACCCTCAAGTCCGCATCACCGAGCGCAAGATAATGGGCTGATACATATGTATCCCACACTCATTGTCGTCACCAAGGCACAAACAGACCCGAAAGCCGCCGTCGTTCATTCTATCCGCTGCCTCGCAGCCCGCACAGCAGCCGGTAAATACACGCGCCGATCGATACAATTACAACAGAGCATACTAGGAACAAGTAATTAAGTGAATAGGTCGAGTGAGAAGGCAAGCAAGTGCGTAACCCAAGTACTCAACTTGCACCCAAACCTATACAACTGCGGAACCAAAAAAAAAAGGATGGGGGGGGGGGGGGGGGGGGGGGGGGGGGGGGGGGGGGGGGGGGGGGGGGGGGGGGGGGGGGGGGGGGGGGGGGGGGGGGGGGGGGGGGGGGGGGG
>Ga0307508_10003333_pt1 | contig 16315 bp, 17 predicted proteins | sample 9_EM_MG_FD_203089 | JGI IMG/M metagenome (GOLD analysis project Ga0307508, IMG submission 203089) | Populus trichocarpa ectomycorrhiza microbial communities from riparian zone in the Pacific Northwest, United States - 9_EM | ecosystem: Host-associated > Plants > Roots > Unclassified | place...
CCCTCACGAAGTTCTTCGCCGTCCGCAAGTACGGCGGCATGCGCAAGGCGCTGGCCGAAGCCCGTGCGGCCGAGGTCACGCTGCAGCAGACCGCACAACCCACCTCGCCGCGCGTCGGCCCGCGCAAAACGGCCCAGTCCAACAACACCAGCGGGCTGATCGGCGTGCGGCCGCGCTACACGGTGTTCGGCGAGACGCCCTACCTCTACTTCGTCGCGTCGTGGAGCAAGGACGGCAAGGCCTACAGCACCAGCTACTCGGCCGAGAAGCACGGCATGCTCGAGGCCCTGAAGCTGGCGATGGAGAAGCGCGAGAAGGCCACCGGCTTGCGCTACGACATGTCGCCACGCAAGGCCCTCAATCGGATGAAGCACCTGATCGCCGGGCATTGACGGCGCCGGGGGGCCACTGGGGCCGACCGTGAATCTTTCACGGCCAACTGCAGCCCACGGCCCTCACCCCTCACGCCGGGGATGTAACTTCATGTTTCAAATTCTGACAATGTGGGCATGCAGAAAAAGCAGCTTGCCTTCAAAGAAACCCAGTTCTTCGACTGGGACACCGAACCCAAGGAAGAACGCCCGAGCGAATTCCACACCACGGGCTTCTCGACCGCGTCGGGCTATTACCACTCGTTGGGCGATGCCACCGTCGCGCCAAGACCGCGTCGTTCATCACGGCCCAACGGAAACACGACCTTGATCATCGGTCTGCTGGCCGTGATCGCGGTCGGAACGGTCGCGGTGTACTGGCTCGCGCATTGGCTGCGCGCCTGAGCGCCGAATCCCTCTTACGGAACGTGCGGCTCGAAGCTGGTTTCGGACCAATGCGTATGCACCCATTCGGCGGGCTCGTGGCGACCGCTTCGGGCTGAGTCGCGGGATCGTCCTGCGACCACGGCGGCGTCGCGCTTTCGATCGTTGCCAAACAAGGAAGCACAGGTTTCCTGCAGCGAACGCGCGGGTGCGCGCAGGACCTGCATCAAGGGTGTGTCGCTCATGGCATGGGCACCGTCGGGCTGGAGGAACAGGCTGCGGATCGTGCATCAAGCCCGGTCCGTCCGCCACCGCGATCGAGTCACTGCGTGTGCGGAATCGCCGAAAGCGTGAACACTTGGCACGTGAATGCCGGTGTTCGCGCTGAACGCGCCTCAAGTTCCAGGTGATGCCGTCCGCGCTGCGCGGTTTCCGCGGACCGACGCTGACGCGGGCACACGATGACCGAACAGCGTTCGATATCTCGCCGCAGGCGCTTCCGTCTGACGCTCGGCCTGCCGCTGCCGGAGCGGGGCGGCCGTCGGGTTGGCAAGCACGAAGATCTCTGCCGCGCGCCGCGGGTCGAGATCCGACGCATGGTGGATGCTCATGACGGCGTACTGCACCGCCGAGCCGATGTTCAGCGTGGGCCGCAGCTGGATCAGCCGCGCGGCGAAGCTGCCAATCCACGAATGGGTGCAATGGGTGTTGACCATGGCAGGAATTGTCGAAGCGACAGACGTTCGCCGAGCCGTCGAACTGCCGGGTGAAATCGGAGATGCGCATCGACGGCGTGACGGATTTCGCTTGCGGATCGAGCTTGCATGCAGCCCATCGATATTGCCGACGGTCACTGTATAGGCTTAAGGGGTATCCACTTAGCTCCAGTTAAGCCACAAGCACTGGATATCCACCGCGAGGACGACGAGCACCTTGCTCGTCTTGCTCTTGCGCCCCATAGAGGATAGGGGCTCCTCGCGGTCGGTGATGGCCAGGTAGGTTTCGTCGACCTCGACGCTGCCCTTCAGGCGATCCCGGTCCGGGCGCACCCAGTCCAGGAATTCGTTCCAGTTGTGGGGGTAGTCTTTACCCGCCTCGAGCAGTACGATATGCTGGATATCCATCCAGTAGTTCCGGCGTCGCTGGAGCTAAGAGGATACCCCTTATAGGCGTACAGTATCGCGTCTGCCCAACCAAGGACAACGAAATGCGAGCAGCAGCACCCACGAGCGACTGGATCGAAGCCGTGTCGGCTCGGCTTCAACGGCAATGGCAATGGCCCAGCCTCGATCCCCAGCGCATGGATGATGTGGCGCTGGCTTTGTGGCGCGATGAGAATCTGCGCGCCATGGATCCCGATCAAGCGGCCGACAAATGGCTCGCACCGGCCATGGCCGACCGATGACGGCCTCCGCAGCGTCGGAGCATGCCGCCAGCACCACCCCACCTTCTTCCGGTTGCCGCTGTTCCTGATCACACGCTGTAGGCGACCTGAGCCGGCCTGTGCGCCTACAAGAACGCACCCGCCCGAAACGCTGGCCGCGGGCTTTTGTCTGACGCTGGCCGGTCATTGCGGGGCGCAACCTGCAGAGGAGCCAGTCAGCCCCACAAAGCTACCCATGAGCCCTGATCCGACCTCCATCCCCGCCGTCGCCGAAACGCACGCGCGGCTGAACCATAGGTGATGCTGCACTCCGCCGCAGAAGCGTCCCGGACCGTCGGCCTCAAGACACAGCACATGTGCGCCCGCTTGGAAAACGCCGAGGCGAGCCGCCCGACATTCCTCGAACAATGCACGCGCCTGGTCGCGGCCAGCGTGGGTTGCTCGCGCGCGGGGGTCTGGGTATTTCGCCACACCGCCCGCGGGCGGGAGCTGCATTGCCTGGCGATGTACGACGGCGTCGGCGATCACATGACCCGCGTGGAAGACGAGGCGGGCGAGCAGGTGCACACCTATTTCCAGATACTCGAGCAGGTCGGCTACGTGATCGCGGCGGACGCCCAAACACATTTCGCGACCGCCGGCTTCTTCAGCGACCGACTGGAGCCCAGGGGAGTGCGCTCGATGATGGCGGCGAGCTTTTCGGTGAACGGCAGGCTCTTCGGTGCCTTCACCTGCACTCAGGTGGGCATTCGGATGGAGTGGAGCCGGCCACAGCTCAACGTGCTGCGGCAGATCGGCTCCCGGGCCAGCCTGGCGCTGGCCACCTACGACGCGCGCACGGCGCTGGACACGCGACCCGCAGAACTGCCGGTCTGAGACGCGCCAGCAACGCGCAGCGTCGCGATGCTCGTCAGCGCATCAGAGCGCGGCGTCCTTGAGCTTCTTCAGCGCGCGCGTCTTGATCTTGACAGTCGCGGGCTTGGCCGCGAAGACACGCTCGACCTTCGTGAACGGGTCGATGCCGGTGCGCTTCTTCTTGGCCGGCACGTTGATGACGTTGACCTTCAGGAGGCCGGGCAGCGTGAACGAGCCCAGGCCCTTCTTGTGCACCGATGCGAGGATCGTCGCCTCCAGCGACGCGATGACGGCCTTCACCGCCTTCACTTCCACCGCAGCCACGTCGGCCAGGTGAGCGATCAGGCCGGTCTTGTTGAAGGCGGTCTTGATCGGCTTCGCGATCGTGGTCACGGCCTTGGCCGGTGCCGCGGCCTTGACGGCCGTCTTCTTCGCGGGTGCGGGTGCTTTCACGGTTTTCTTGGTGGGAGCGGCGCTCTTGACGGGCGTCTTGGTCATCGTCTTCTTTGCAGTTGCCATCGGGTTTCTGTGTCCTGAAATTGAAAAAGTGCCCGCGATTGCGGGCCGGGCGATTCTAGAGGCCAGCGCCCGCACGCCTTCGCTACTGCAGCCCGAGCAAGCGCAAGCCTTGGCGATGGGTCGGCGACAACGGATCCGCCAGCTCGTGAAGCACGTCCATGTGGTTGCGCCCTGGAACCGACAACGCCGCGACGACCGTGCGCGGTCCCCAGCGCTTCGCGATCAGCGCCGCCTGGCGCTGGAACTCCTCGCTCTCGTCGCCACCGACGACCGTGACCAGCGACCCGCGCGGTGCCGGCATCGCCACGGGGCTGAGGCGACGCGCCGACGCCGCGGAGAGTCGGAGATCCGGCGCCAGGAACGGCGCATGCCGGAGCGGCTCGAGGTCGTACAGGCCCGAGATCGAGAGCGCCCCCGTCGCCAGGTCCGCGGGCAGATCGGCCGCCGCCGTCGGCCAGGCACAGGCCAGCAGCATCGTCGCGAGATGGCCGCCGGCCGAATGGCCGGCGACGACGATGCGCGCCGGATCGGCGCCGTACTCGGCCGCATGCCGATACACCCAACTCAGCGCCCGCACCAGCTGCAGCACGATGTGCTCGATGCGCACCGCGGGGCACAGCGCATAGTTGGGCAGCACGACCATCGCGCCGGCGTCGACGAAGGCGGGCGCGACGAAGCTCTGGTCGCGTTTGTCGAGCGCACGCCAGTAGCCGCCGTGCAGGTAGACCAGCACCGGCGCACCGGCCGTCGCAGCCGGAAAGATGTCGAGCCGCTCGCTCGGGTCGTCGCCGTAGGCGCGCTCGACCATGTTCGTGTGGCGCTCGAGCGCACGCGCGGAGGCATCGGCCCAATGCTGCAGGATCGCCGGGTGCCCGGGAATGCGGGCGCGGTTGTTGTACTGCGCGTCGAACCAGGCAGGTGATGCACGAGGCATCAGAGCGTCTTCATCGCCGCCGCCGCCTTCGCGCCGTTCGGCTTGGAACGCGGGGCGCGTTTGACGGCCTGTGGCGCCGACTCGCGCAACGCGGCATCGATCAGCGCATCGGCCATCCACAGCGCCGTGCGCTCGACCTCGCGATCGGGCAGGCCCCAGATGTCCTTCAGGATCACATAGGGCTCGATGCCGTAGACGACCGACAGGGCGCGGTGCAGGCGGTCGCGCACGGCGGGGCGCAGCGACGGCGCGAGCGGCTCGATCGCATGCTGAAGAATGCGCACCCGATGTCCGCGCCGATACGGTTCTTCCTCGAGCAGCCCGGCCCGTTCGAGCGCCCACTGCTCCAGCGAGAGTTGCGCCGCGGCACGCAGCTGCGGCTCGAACTCCTTGAAGCGCGGAAAGGTCTGCAAGAACAACTCGTGCACACGCTCGCGGCCGCTCGGGTTGTCGGAGGCGAGCATGCGCACCGGCCCGAGCGAGCTGTCGATCACCGCGGTGACGAGTGCGCTGCGGCTGGTGAAGTAGCGGTAGGCGGTGGCGCGCGAAATGCTCGAGCGCACCGCGACCTCGGCGACCGAGGGGATGTGGCCGCTCTGCTGGATGATGTTCATCGCGGTATCGAGCAGCAATTTGAAGGTCGCGGCCTTCACGCCGCGCGCGGGCGGCACGGGCGGTTCGGTCAGCTTGTGCTTCAGGCGAGCCATGGGGTTTGTCCGGAGTCTTGTTGTGTCGGCTTCACTTGTGAAGGTCAGATACCGGCACGTATGATGCACGCATCCCGATTTGAGACGCAAGTCTCAAAAACGCGGATCCGGTCCCAATCCGGAGCGTGACCACCGATCTCGAGGCAGCGGGTGTGAGAGAACCCGGACGATCCTCGAGGCACATGGAGACACTGTCGATGCGCATGGCCAGTTGGCAATGGGGCGGACGCGACCACGTGGGCACCATCTCGTCGGATGGGCGCGAGGCCACGCCGCTCGCCGTCGCCGATGCGTCGCGCGGCGTGTTGCCGCTGATCGAGGCGCTGGCGCGCGGCGACACCCTGCCCCACGCGTCCGGCGCGCGTCTTCCGGTCGACGTGATCACGCTGCGCGCCCCGCTGCCGCGCCCGCTGCGCAGCCTCTTCTGCGTCGGCCGCAACTACCGCGCGCATGCCGCCGAGCTGGCGACAACGGTGTTCCGCGACACGATGCCCGCGGAAGACCCGTGGCCCATCGTCTTCGGCAAGCTCGGCGAGTGCGTGGTCGGGCCGCACGACGTGGTGCGCCTGCCATCGAGCGCCGTATCGATCCAGATCGACTACGAATCCGAGCTGGCCGTGGTGATCGGTCGCGGCGGGCGCGACATCGCCCGCTCGCGCGCGATGGACCACGTGTTCGGCTACACGATCGTCAACGACGTGACAGCGCGCGACGTGCAGATGCGCCATCAGCAATGGGATCTCGGCAAGAGCTTCGACACCTTCTGCCCGATGGGGCCGTGGATCGTGACCGGCGACGAACTCGACGGCGGCGCGACGCGGGTGCGCGGCTGGGTCAACGGCGCGCTCCGGCAGGACGGCTCGACCAGAGACCTGATTCACGACATCCCGACCCTGATCGAAACCTGCTCGCGCGGCATCACGCTCCATCCCGGCGACGTGATCGCGACCGGCACGCCCGCCGGCGTCGGCATGGGGCTGAAGCCGCCCCAATGGCTGAAACGCGGCGACGTGGTGCGCATCGAGATCGATGGCATCGGCGTCATCGAAAACCAGTTCGAGTGACATGACGGCGCTGGCCTGACCATGACATTCCAACTCATCGACCGCATCGCGGTGGAAGACGAAGGCGAAGGCCCCGCGATCGTCTGCGTGCACGGCCTGGGCGGGAGCTCCAACACCTACACGCCGCTGATGCCGGCGATGGCGCGGCACCGCGTGATCCGCATCGACCTGCCGGGCAGCGGGCGTTCGCAGCGCGTCGAAGGCGAGTTGTCGATCGCGGGCTACGTCGAAACGATCCTGAAGGTGTGCGCGCGGCTCGACGTGACGCGCGCTCATTGGGTCGGGCATTCGATGGGCACGATCGTGTGCCAGCACATCGCGGCCGCGCATCCGAAGCTGGTCGCGAGCCTGGCGCTGTTCGGGCCGCTGATCGCCCCACCCGATGCGGCGCGCAGCGCGATGAAGGCGCGCGCCGCCAAGGCACGCGAAGGCGCGGCCGGCATGCACGAGATCACGCTGGCGCTGCTGAACGCCGCGATCTCGTCCGACACCCGCGAACACCAGCCGCTGGCGGTCGCGTTCGTGCGCGAAAGCCTGATGCGCCAGGACGGCGACGCATACGCCCGCAGCTGCGAGGCGCTGGCCAGCGCGCCCGCCGCGGCGGTGGATCAGATCGAGGCGCCGGTGCTGCTGGTCACCGGCACCGACGACGGCGTCGCACCGCCGCAAGCGGTGCGCGCGATGGCCGACAAGCTGCACAAGGCCCGCGACGTGCGGGTCGTCGTGCTGCCGCGCTGCGGCCACTGGACACCGATCGAGCGGCCGGACGACTGCCAGCGCGAGCTGCGCGAGTTCCTGGCCGCCCACGCGAGGAGTTGACATGGCCGACGTGCTCTTCACCAACGTGCGCATCTTCGACGGCGGCGGTGAAGCGCCGTTCACCGGCGACGTGCTGGTGCAGGGCAAGCACATCGCGCGCGTCGCGCGAACCGACCACGGCACGCGCTTCGCGCCGGTGACGGGCGCACAGGTGATCGATGGCGCCGGCGCCTTCCTGATGCCGGGCATGGTCGAGGCCCACACGCACTTCTCGTGGAACGACCAGCCCAGCCTCGACGCGATCCAGCGCATGCCGCCGGAGGAGCACATCCTCTGGTGCGCCGAGGTCGCGAAGCGTTATCTCGACATGGGCTGGACGAGCTGCGTCGGCGCCGCCGCCGCGAAGCCGAGGCTGGACGTCGTGATCCGCAACGCGATCAACGACGGCACGATCGTCGGCCCGCGCTATCTGGCGGCGAGCCAGGAGATCACCGTGCCCGGCGGCCTGGGCGACACCACCCAGCCGCACCTGCCGCAACCCGAGTTCGCATTCGGCGCGATCGTCAGCGGCGCCGAGGAGATGCGCCGCTGCGTCCGCATGTTCGCCAAGTACGGCGTCGACTCGGTGAAGATCAATCTGTCCGGCGAGTCGATCACCGGCATGCCCAGCGAGATGAGCCAGTTCACCGAAGACGAGATCACGGTCTGCGTGCAGGAGGCCAAGGCCTGGGGCAAGCGCGTCGCCGCCCACGCGCGCTCGACCTGGTCGATCAAGCAGTGCGTGAAACAGGGCATCGAGGTGATCTACCACGCGAGCTTCACCGACGAAGAGGCGCTCGACCTGCTCGAGGCCCACAAGACCGAGCACTTCATCGCGCCGGGCCTGGCGTGGCTGATCAACACCTGCCACCACGCCAGCGAATGGGGCCTCACGAAGGAGGTCACGATGAAGATGGGCTACCACCGCGAGCTGGACGCGGCGATCGAGAGCATGCGCGCGCTGCGCAGGCGCGGCATCCGCATCCTGCCGGGCGGCGACTACGGCTTCGCATGGACGCCGCACGGCACCAACGCCAAAGACCTGGAGTACTTCGTCAAGTACGTCGGCATGAGCACGATGGAAGCGCTGCTCTCGGCCACCGCGTGGGGCGGCCCGATGATGCGGATGGGCAAGATCATCGGCTACATCCGCGAGGGCTACCTCGCCGACATGCTGCTGATCGACGGCGACCCGCTCGCCGACATCACCGTGCTGCAGGACAAGGCGCGGATCATCGCCGTGATGAAGGACGGCGAGTTCCATCGCGCACCGCCGATGCGCCAGGCGCGCGGCGCCCAGCACACGACCCGCTGGGCCGCCTGAGGAGAACGACGATGGCCGATGTGGTTTTCACGAACGTGCGCATCCTCGACGGGACCGGGCAGCTGCCGTACAGCGGCAGCGTGCTCGTGCAGGGCAATCGCATTCGGCAGGTCGGGCGCAGCACGGCACCGATCGCACCCGGAAACGCGATGGTCATCGACGGCGCCGGTGCGACGCTGATGCCGGGCATGTGCGAGGCCCACACGCATTTCTCGTGGAACGATGCCGCCACGCTTTCGGCGATCCAGACCATGCCGCTCGAGGAGCACGTGCTGTGGTGCGCGAAGGTCGCGAAGCGCTACCTCGAGGCCGGCTTCACGTCCTGCGTCGGCGCCGCCTGCGCCAAGCCGCGGCTCGATGTGGTGATCCGCAATGCGATCAATGCCGGCCAGATCCCCGGCCCGCGCTACCTCGCTGCAAGCCAGGAGATCACCGTGCTCGGCGGCCTCGGCGACGAGACCTTGCCGCACCTGCCCTTCCCCGAGTTCAGCTTCGGCGTGAACATCTCCGGCCCCGACGAGATGCGCAAGGCGGTGCGCCTGTTCCTGAAGTACGGCGTCGACTCGATCAAGATCAACCTGTCGGGCGACAACTTCACGCCGCAGTCGCCCGCCGAGACGACGTGGATGATGGACGAAGAGGTCGAGGCCGCGATGCGCGAGGTGCGCATCCGCGGCAAGCGTGGCATCGCGCACGCACGCTCATCGGACAGCGTGAAGCAGGCACTGCGCCACGGCATCGACCTGATCTACCACGCCAGCTTCGTCGACAACGAAGCGCTCGACATGCTCGAGGCCGCGAAGGACCGCGTCTTCATCGCGCCCGGCATCGCGATCCTCTACGCGATGCTGCACGAGGCCGAGGCGTTCGGCATCACCCACGCGATGGCCGTCGGCATGGGTTACGAGACCGAGTGGGAAGCAGCGATCGTCTCGCTGCAGAAGATGCACAAGCGCGGCATTCGCGTGCTGCCGGGAGGCGACTACGGTTTCGCGTTCACGCCGCACACCCAGAATGCGCGCGACCTCGAGTTCTTCGTCAAGTACCTGGGCTTCACGCCGATGGAGGCGATCCGGTCGACGACGCTGTACGGCGGCCAGATCATGATGCAGCCGGACGAGCTCGGCGTCGTAAAGGACGGCTACCTCGCCGACCTGCTGCTGATCGACGGCGACCCACTCGCCAATCTGTCGATTCTGCGCGACCCGAAGCGGATCCTCGCGGTCATGAAGGACGGCGTGTTCGCGAAGCAGCCCGAGATCGCCTCGCAACGCGCCTGGGGACGCGCCGCATGAGTCGCCACCCGCAGTGGGCGCTCTGGTTGCTGTTCGGCGGCCCGGTGCTGGTGTTCGCCGCCTGGGCCATCCCCGACAACCCGACGCTGTTCTTCAAGACCCTGTTGAACGGGCTGACGCTCGCGTCGCTCTACTTCCTCGTCGCCAGCGGCTTCACGCTCGTGTTCGGGCTGATGCGCAACGTGAACCTCGCGCACGGTTCGCTGTACCTGTTCGGCGCGTATGTCGGCTGGTTCGTCGGCGAGCACACCGGCTCGTGGGTGCTCGCGGTGATCGCCGGCTTCCTGTCGTCGGCGGTGCTCGGCCTGGTCATGCAGCTGCTCGTGTTCCGCCACATGCAGGGACAGGACTTGCGGCAGACCCTGGTCACGATCGGCCTGTCCATCGTGCTCGCGGACCTGATGCTGTGGGTCTGGGGCGCGGAAATCTACACCTTCGATCCGCCTTCGTGGATCTACGGCTCGACGACGCTGCCGCTGATCAACAAGTTCCCGACCTACCGGCTGATGGTGCTACTCGCGTCCATCGTAATCGGCGTCGGCCTGTGGCTGCTGCTGGCGCGCACGCGCATCGGCATGATGATTCGCGCCGGGGTCGATGACCGCGGCATGCTTGCCGCGTCCGGCGTCAACGTGCAGCTCGTGTTCGCGCTGACCTTCGCGATCGGCGCCGGCCTCGCCGGGCTCGCCGGCGTGGTCGGCGGCACCGCGCTGTCGATCTCGCCGGGCGAAGACACCCGCTATCTGCTCGCATCGCTCGTCGTCGTGATCGTCGGCGGGATGGGCAGCGTCGTCGGCGCCGCGATCGGCGCGCTGCTGATCGGGCTGGCCGAACAGTTCGGCCTGGCCTACGCACCGACCTACAGCGTCGTCTTCACGTTCGTGATCATGGTCGTCGCGCTTGCGTTCAAGCCGCGTGGTCTGATGGGAAGGAATCCATGAGCGCGGCCCGATGGCGCCGCGCGATGAACTCGTCGGCCGCGGCGGCGACGGCAACCCGCAGCGCGCACGGCACAGCGGTCGTGCACCCGCTGCGGCCGAATCGGGCCGCCGACACCTCGCCCCCGGCGCAAGGCGAGGCGCCGCGCTGGCTGCGCGCGATCGTCCGGCCGATCCGCTGGCACCACGTCGTCGTCGCCGCGCTCGTGCTTGTCTACCCGTTCGTCGCGACGCCCTTCTTCACGTTCCAGATCGGTGCGCAGTCGCTCGCGCTCGGCCTGATCGCGTTGTCGCTGACCTTTCTGGGCGGCTACGGCGGCATGGTGTCGCTGGCGCAGATGACGATCGCGGGCCTGGCCGCCTATCTGCTGGCGATCTTCGGCACCAGCAGCAATGCGGCGATCAGCCTCGGCTGGCCGTGGTGGCTCGCGCTCGCGGCGGCGCTGACCATCGCGACGATCATCGCGGCCGCGATCGGCTGGCTCTCGGTGCGCACCGAGGGCATCTACACGATCATGATCACGCTCGCGGTCGGCGTGGCCTTCTTCTATCTGGCGCAGCAGAACTACACGCTCTTCAACGGATTCCAGGGCTTCAGCAAGATCGCCGCGCCGACCGTCTTCGACCTCGACCTGCGGGAGCCGACGGCCTTCTACTTTCTCGCGCTCGCCTGCGCGGTCGCGGCCTACTTCTTCGTGAAGCACCTGATCCGCGCGCCGTTCGGCGTGGCGCTGCAAGGCATCCGCGACAACCCGCGGCGCATGCAGGCGCTCGGCTACGCCGTGACCGCGCACCGCGTCGGCGCGTATGCGGTGGCGGGCCTGCTGGCGGGTGTCGGCGGCGTGCTGATGGTCTGGTACAACGGCCGCATCTCGCCCGGCACGGTCGGCACCGGCGCGATGATCAACATCCTCATCATCGCCGTGCTCGGCGGCATGAAGCACCCGATCGGCGCGTTCATCGGCGCCGTCGTCTTCGTGCTGCTGCAGAACTTCGCGATCGATCTCGTCGACCGCGAACGCTTCAATCTCGTGATCGGCGGCGTCTTCCTCGCGATCGTCCTTTTTTCTCCCGATGGCCTGCTGGGCCTGTGGCAGCAGCTGCGCGCGCGCCTGTCGGGGCGGGTCACCCAACCGCGGCACAGACCGCATTCATCCACGAAAAACAGGAGCGAGACATGAACAGCAAGTATGGAAAGGTTTTCGCGCGCAGCGTTCTAGGCGCTGCCGCGCTGTTCGCGGCGGCCGGTGCGGCACAGGCGCAGGAGGTGCTGAAGATCGGCTTGCTCGCCTCGCTCGAAGGGCCGTTCGCGGCGCCGGGGCAGGACAGCATGCGCGGCGCCGACCTGGCGCTCAAGGAGCGCAACGGCATGGCCGGCGGCAAGAAGATCGAGTTCGTCAAGGTCTCGTCCGACGCCACGCCGGACAAGGCCGTGAACGCGACACGCAAAGCGGTCGAGCAGGACAAGGTGCAGATCATGATCGGCCCGCTGTCGGGCGACGAAGGCATCGCGGTCAAGAACTACGCGAAGACGCAGCCGAACATCACCTTCGTCAACGGCTCGTCCGGCGCGCAGGCTGCGACCTTGACCGATCCGGCCCCGAACTTCTACCGTTTCAACACCGAAGGCGCGCAGTGGATGGTCGGCCTGGGCGAGCACGCGCTGGCCAAGGGCTACAAGAAGGTCTACCTGATCGCCGAGGACTATGGCTTCCCGTACTCGCAGGTGCAGGGTTTCATGGCGAGCTACTGTGCGAAGGGCGGCAAGGTGCTCGACAAGGCCTGGGTGCCGTTGGGCACGAAGGACTACGCGTCGGTGATCGCGAAGATCCCGAAGGACATCGACGCGCTCGTCGTCGTGCTCGGCGGTTCGGACGCGGTGAACTTCCTGACCCAGTACGAACAGGCCGGCGGCGACAAGCCGATGATCGGCGGCTCGATCACGGTCGACCAGACGGTGCTGAACTTCAAGGGCAAGCGTCGCGAGTCGCTGCTCGGCACGGCCTCCGCCGGCCCGATGGCCGACTCGATCGACACGCCGGAGTGGAAGAAGTTCGTCGCCGACTACAAGGCCAACTTCAAGGACGGCTTTCCGAGCCCGTCGCTGTTCGCGTACCTGTACTACATCAACACCAAGGCGACGCTCGACGCGCTCGACGCCGTGAAGGGCGACTTGTCTGGCGGCCAGAAGGCCTACCGCGAAGCGCTGCAGAAGACCAACTTCAAGGGCCCGGCCGGCGACGTGAAGATCGACGCGAACCGCAACGGCGTCGGCACGACCTACATCACCGAAGTGACGAAGGCGGCCGACGGTTCGTTCTACAACAAGGTCGTCAAGTCGGTGCCGAACATCTCGCAGACCTTGGGCCTGTCGGACGCCGAGTTCAAGAAGATGGGCCTGGGCACGCGCGACGTGCCGGACTGCCGGAAGTAGGCAGGCAGGCACCGGCGATGGCGTCGATCACCTCGTTCGGCTCGGCGGCGGCGCGCAGCGGCGCGCTCGTCGGGGGCGTGCGCACTGGCGCGGCGGGCCAGCTGCTCTCCGGCGACGCGCTGACGCTGAGCGGGGTGACGCGTGCCTTCGGTGCGCTGCGCGCCGTCGACGACGTGAGCCTGAACGTCGCGGCCGGCCAGAAGTACGCGATCCTCGGCTCGAACGGCGCCGGCAAGACCACGTTGTTCAACGCCATCACCGGCGACTTCCCCCCGACCGCCGGGCGCATTCATTTCTTCGGCGAAGACATCACGATGCTGCCGCCGCACGAGCGCATTCGCAAAGGCCTGCGGCGCACCTACCAGTCGTCGCTGCTGTTCCGTGAGCTGACGGTGCGCGACAACCTCTTTCTCGCGGTGCGCGGCGTCGCCAGCGGCCGCTTCAGCTTCAGGCACGCCGGCGCGGACCATGCGTCGGTCGCGGCGACGAACGACCTGCTCGAGCGCACGCGGCTCTCGCACCTCGCCGACGAGCGCGTCGCGAACCTCGCGCACGGCCAGCAGCGCCAACTCGAGATCGGCATGGCGCTGGCCGGTGCGCCGCGCCTGATCCTGTTCGACGAACCCGCCGCCGGGCTCTCGCCGGCCGAGCGCCGCGAGCTCGTCGTATTGCTGCGTTCGTTGCCGGCGCACATGAGCTTCGTGCTGATCGAGCACGACCTCGACATCGCGTTGCGCGTGGTCGACCGCGTGACCGTGATGCACAACGGCCGCGTGCTGCGCACCGGCAGCCCGGAGGAGATCGAGAACGACGCCCAAGTGCAGGAGATCTACATGGGGAGCAGACATTGATGGCCTGGTTCGGTGGTCACGCCCATGAAGATTCAAGCGATTCCCGTGCGCCAGTGCTCGTGATCGAAGGGCTCGACGTGTTCTACGGCCGCGCCCATGCGCTGCAAGGCGTGAGCCTGTCGCTCGAACGCGGTGTGCTCGGCATCGTCGGCCGCAACGGCATGGGCAAGACGAGCTTGTGCAACGCGATCACCGGTCTGGTGCCGGCGCAGGGCAGCGTGCGGCTCGGCGGCGAGGAGATCCTCGGGCGCACGCCGAACGAGATCACGAAGCGCGGCATCGCGTACGTGCCGCAAGGGCGGCGCGTCTGGCCCTCGCTGTCGGTCGACGAGACCTTGTGGCTGGTCGCGCGCCAAAAGCGCGAGGTCGACCGCATCTATGCGATGTTCCCGCGGCTCGCGGATCGGCGCCACCACGGCGGCGCGCAGCTCTCCGGCGGCGAGCAGCAGATGCTCGCGATCGGCCGCGCGCTGCTGCTGAAGCCGCGTCTGCTGGTGATGGACGAGCCGACCGAGGGGCTCGCGCCGGTGATCGTCGAGCAGGTCGCGCAGACGCTGCGCGAGCTCGCGGCCGAGGGCCGGATCGCGGTGCTGCTGATCGAGCAGAACCTCGGCGTCGCGCTGGCGGTCGCCGATCGCATCGGCGTGATGGTGAACGGCCGCATCGCGCAGGAGATGCCGGCCGCGCAGCTGGCGGGCGACCGTGACCTGCAGGAGCGCCTGCTCGGCGTGCGCTCGGGCGGCCCGGACGACGACCCCGAGGCGCTGGTCGCCCAACGCGGCGACGACGCGGCAGCGCCACAGGTGCTGACGGTGCGCCGCGCCTACGGCAATGGCGCCCCGTCGCTCTACGACCTCGCGCCCAGCACAGTGCGCGGCTTCACGCGCTGGAACGCCGGCGGCACCGCGGCGCCGATGGCCGACATCGCCCGCACGGCGCCCGCCGCATCGGCGCCCGCGACCCAGCCCGCGGCCGCCACATCGCCGCAGGTCTTCGACTTTCCGGTCGCCGCGAGCAGCGGGCGCGCCGCGTACGTCGTCGGAACCTTCGACACCAAGGCCCGCGAGCTCGTGTTCCTGCGCCAGAGCCTGGAGCGACGCGGGCTTCGCGTCGTGACGGTCGATCTGTCGACCTCCGGCAAACCCTCGCCCGCGAGCATCCACCCGCGCGAAGTGGCGCGCCACCATCCGCAGGGCGAAGCGGGTGTCTTCAGCAACGACCGCGGCAGCGCGACCGGCGCGATGGCGCTCGCGTTCGAAGCCTTCATCCAGACCCGGAGCGACCTCGGCGGCATCATCTCGGCGGGCGGTTCGGGCGGCACCACGATGAGCACGCAAGGCATGCGCGCGTTGCCGATCGGCTGCCCCAAGGTGATGGTCTCGACGATGGCCAGCGGCGACACGCGCCCCTACGTCGGGCCGAGCGACATCTGCATGATGTATTCGGTCACCGATGTCCAGGGCATCAACCGCATCAGCGAGAAGGTGCTCGCGAATGCCGCGAACGCGCTCGCCGGAATGATCGCCCACCCGGCGGCCGAATCGACCTCGACCAAGCCTGCGATCGGCCTGACGATGTTCGGCGTCACCACGCCCTGCGTGCAGGCCGTGACACGGCGCCTGGACGACGCGTACGACTGCCTCGTCTTCCACGCCACCGGCGTCGGCGGCCAGTCGATGGAGAAGCTCGCCGATTCCGGCCTGCTCGCCGGCGTGATCGACGTGTCGACGACCGAGATCGCCGACGAGATCGGCGGCGGCGTGCTGTCGGCCGGCGCGACCCGCATGGACGTCTACGCGCGCCACGCCCTGCCCTATGTCGGCTCGTGCGGCGCGCTCGACATGGTCAACTTCGGCGCGTGGGACAGCGTGCCCGAGCGCTTCAGGTCGCGCCAGCTCTACCGGCACAACCCGACCATCACGCTGATGCGCACCACCGTCGACGAGTGCCGCGCGATCGGCGAGTTCATCGCCGCCAAGCTCAACGCGATGCAGGGACCGGTGCGCTTCCTGATCCCCGAGGGCGGCGTCTCGGCGATCGACCGACCCGGCCAGCCCTTCCACGATCCGGCCGCCGACCAGGCGCTGTTCAGCGCCATCGAGCAGCAGTTCAAGCCCGGCATCAACCGCCGGCTGCAGCGCCTGCCGCTGCACATCAACGACGAGGCGTTCGCCGCGTCGCTGGTCGCGGCCTGGCACGAGGTGTCGAGCCCGCTCGGCAGCAGCGCGCGGCGCGCCTGACCCTCCACTTTCCACGCACTGCCATCCACACCATGCCCCGCATCGCACGAACCACGCTGCTCGAACGCTTCCGGGCCAAGATCGCCGCCGGCCGGCCCATCATCGGCGGCGGCGCGGGCACCGGCCTCTCGGCCAAGTGCGAGGAGGCCGGCGGCATCGACCTGATCGTCATCTACAACTCGGGCCGCTACCGCATGGCCGGCCGCGGCTCGCTCGC
>Ga0307508_10003335_pt1 | contig 16304 bp, 13 predicted proteins | sample 9_EM_MG_FD_203089 | JGI IMG/M metagenome (GOLD analysis project Ga0307508, IMG submission 203089) | Populus trichocarpa ectomycorrhiza microbial communities from riparian zone in the Pacific Northwest, United States - 9_EM | ecosystem: Host-associated > Plants > Roots > Unclassified | place...
GCTTCGGTGCTCGCGAAAACCTCGCCAAAACCCAAGATCGCGAGGCGGCCGGCTGAAATGTGATGGATGATGAGCGTATGCGAAGTGACTTTCGAGACACGCGGAGGGTCGAACCTCAACGAGTTTCTTGCGAGGTCGGAAGCAGGTCGGAACAAGCGGTATTGGGCGCCGAGCCGTTTGAGCTCTCGCGCCCCAAACGGCGGTTACGAAACGAGCCAATACGACGCAAGCTCCGCAACGTCGTTGCGCCCCCAATTCTCGCCTTCTGAGCTTCTTGTGAAAATCTGGGTCAGGCCAGCGCCGTCTCCAGTTTTTTCGAATCCGAGACCCAGCCGAAGATGCCGCCCTGGGCTTTGATCATGCGTAGGCCCATGTCGTGGAATTCGGGGAAGTAGGAGCTGCAGCAGTCGCCGGGTACGATGCACTTGTAGCCGCGGTCGTTGGCTTCTCGCACCGTGGTGTGGACGCACACCTCGGTCGTCACGCCGCAAACGATCAGCGTTTCGATGCCGCGGTGCTGCAAAATCGACCCCAGATCCGTGGCGTAGAACGCGCCTTTGCCGGGCTTGTCGATGATGGGCTCTCCCGGGAGCGGGTACAGCTCCGGCACGATGTCGTGGCCTGGCTCGCCGCGAATCAGGATGCGGCCCATCGGGCCGGGTGCGCCGATGCGCATGGACGGGGCACCACGTTCGACTTTGGCTTTCGGGGCATCCGACAGATCGGGCCGATGGCCCTCGCGGGTGTGGATGACCAAGATGCCGTTGCGGCGCGCGAGCGCGAGCAGCGCCTTGCAGGGGCCGACGGCTTTCTGCAGCAGTGAGACGTCGTTGCCCAGTGTCTCCCCAAAGCCGCCCGGCTCCAAGAAATCGCGCTGCATGTCGATGATCACGACCGCGGTCTTGGCGGGATCGAAAGCGATGGGTTCCGGCTCGGCGTCGACGGTGACTAGCTTACTCATCTCCGACGAAGGTGCCGGTGAAGGCGTTTCGGCGCCTTTTCCCCACGATTGCGGTCACCGCTACCCCGCGACAATTTGCCCAACCAGCTCGAAAAAACGCAAGTTCGACAGGCAGCGACCGTTCTTTGGAGGGTGGCGGCTCCGGCTAGTGGCAGACCCTCGCGATCGAGCGCGCCGCCGCGACTTCTCGCGCGCTACGAGTCCACGGGTTTGTCGCTCGGCGCCCACGACAAGCTGCGTGCCGCCGTGTTGAGCGGCGTTGCCGGCTACGTCGACGCAGCAGGCTTGCTGTCGCTGGCCGCGATATTTCCGGCTCACATCACCGGAGAGCTGGTCACCGAAGCCGTGGCATTTTCTTCCAACCACCATGGCGCTGCATCTGGGCGGTTGTGGGCCTTGCCCGCCTTCGTGCTAGCGGTGGCGCTGGCGGCGCTCGTCGCGCGGCTCGAGCGTCGTAGACGGCGACCCCCGATGCCCAGCCTGCTGCTCCTGCTCACGCTTGGGCTTTTGGCGTTCACGTTGAGCGGCCTCTTGGTGCGCATCTGGCCGGGCGCGCCCGTCACCGCCATGGCACGCGCCGAGGTCTGTTCTGCGGTTGCGGCGATGGGCTTTCAGAACGCGATGATGCGCGAGTCTTTGCTTGGCTCTGCGCCCACCACCTTCATGACCGGCAACCTGACGCAGATAGTCATCGAGCTGGTCGACCACGTGCTCGCGATCGGTCGCCCGCCTGGCATGCTCGGTGACGTCCAGCGCAGCGTAAGCCGCGCGCGGCTGAAGACGGCCGCAATCGCGCTGGCCTCGTTCTTGGTGAGCGCCGGCCTTGGGGCTTACTTCACGCGCAGCTGGGGCGCGCTCAGCGGCGCCTTGCCGATGCTGCTGGTCGGTCTGCTCACGCTGCAGGCCTTCCGCGAGCGCCACGCCAAACCGGTGGCCGCCGAGCTGTCGAATCCGACCGTGGGCATGCGCCGTCCCACGCCCATCAATCGGCCGCTCAGCAAGCAGCCGAGGCCCGAGTCGGGCACGCGTTTCAAGGCAGTTCGCCCGCCCAGCGACGTGCAGCTAGCGGAGCCGAAGAAGGCCGACGAAGAATCGGCATGAATCGGCCCCGCGTCGGCTGAATCAGAAGCCCGGATCGAGCTCGTCGTCGCCAGAGCGAACGCGCTTGCCCGCTACGCCCGCGACGTGGACGGGGCGCGGCGTTTTGGCGGGCTTGGCGGCGGCGTGCGCAGCCGTATCGCTCGCAACGGAGCTGCCCGCTTTGCTTGGCGCCGCGCTCGCGGTGACCGTCGGCTCCAGATCGAGATCGATGACTTTGCTCGGAGGGCGCTGGACGACCGGCGACGCCAAAGGCTCACCAGCCGGTGGGCGCGCGGCGGCCGCGGGCGCTCCAGAGCCGGACGTCCCGCCCCGGACGGCGAACACCGCCGCAGCGGCTGACAGCGCGCCGACCGCCACGAGCATCGTCCACTTACCGCGAGATTTGGCGGCTTTGGTCGGCGTTGTGTCGCTTTCGACGTCGATGTCGAGAGCAGCGGGCGTGGTCGTGCGGGGCGCGGCGACAGCGAGCCCGCCGGTGGTGACTCGCACCGAACTGATGGCGGGCGGATAGGCGCTGGCAAGCTCGAACTCAGTCGAGAGCAGGCCTGAGTTTTTGAGCATGTGGTAGCAACGCTCTGCCGAAATGCGGGCGCGCCGTGGGGCGAACGGATAGAGCGACGCTGCCAGCTCGGCCACGTTTTGAAAGCGGTTGTCGGGGTTTTTCGACAGGCAGCGCAGCACCACGTCTTCTAGCTCGAGCGAGGCGTCGGGTCGCAGCGTCTGCAGTGGCACCGGTTCGCGCTCCAAGATGGCCGCGCTAAGCTCCAGGAGCGACGGCTCGTCGAAAGCCGTCACACCCGTGAGCAGCTCGAACAAGACGCAGCCGAGCGCCCAGATGTCCGAGCGCGCGTCGACCTGATCGCTGCGTCGAATCTGCTCCGGCGACATGTATACCGGCGAGCCGAGCGCCATCTGCGTGCGCACCAAATCGCGTTTGCCGCGCGGCAAGGCAATCTTCGAGATCCCGAAATCCAGGACCTTGATCATGCTCATGCCCTGGGCCTGCTGCGTCAGAAACAGATTTTCTGGCTTGATGTCACGGTGAACGATGCCGTGCGCGTGCGCGGCCGCTAGCGCCTCACACGCTTGCATGACGTATTCGACCGCGGTGCTGATCGGCAGTGCGCCCTGCTGGTGCAGGTGGTCGGCTAGGTCCATGCCCGCCAGGTACTCCATCACGATGAACGGCGTGCCGTCGGGCAAGACGCCGACGTCGAAGACGTTGGCGATGTGCTCGCTCCGGATCTTGGCGGCCGCGCGCGCTTCTCGCGCGAAGCGTTCGACCAACTCCGCGTGCGCCAGCGCCTCGGGCCGCAGAAACTTGAGCGCGACCATCTCGCCCAGCTCGCAATGGCGCGCAGAAATCACGTAACCCATGCCGCCGCTGCCGAGCAGACCGGTGACTTCGTACTTGCCAGAGACGATGTCGCCGACCGCAAACGGAACCTGCAGCGGTTCCTGCGAGAGCTCCTGCATGCCGCTCGTCGGGAAATTTTCGCGCGCTTGGGATTGCGTCAACGCTCGTGCCTCGCCTGCGGTACGTCCGGCAAACGGGTGCATTAAGGCACCGACGGACGCGCGGGCTTGGGGCAGTTTCGTCACTGTCCGCACTGCTGGTAGCTGCCTGTCTGCTGTTGCAGCATGATGTCGAACATCAAACCGGAGCTCTGATAGACGGGTTTCGCGGCGGTTCCGCCGATGCACCACATTTCGAGCGTTCCGCCCTTTACGGCACCGTTGCTGTCCCAATCCAAGACACCGAAGCTACCTACAGCGGTGATATTGGCGCTGCTGCCGAGCTTCTGAAAGGCGGCGAGCAAATTCGTGCCAAGCGTCGTGAGCTTGGAGCCGCCGCCGGCGAGCTTGCGCAAGCCGAGAGCGATCGACGCGCCCGAAACTGGCTGATCCTTCGTGGCGGCCAGGGCCAGGCCGATCGCGTAGGCTGCATCGTGCGCCGGGCCCATGCCCGAAATGGTCGAGGTGCCGCCGGGGTAGCGCACTTCGTAGTCAATCTTGAAGCCATTGTAGGCCTCGGCAGGCGTATCTTTGCCGGTCGGTCCCGGGGTGATGCCCGTGCCGCGCACGCGCGAACGTAGGTCGTCGTTGTTCGTAACCGCCGTGAGCAGCTCGGGCACCTTCGTGGAGTCGATGACCACGTAGGTTGGTCGCGCAGGGGCCGTCCATTGCGCTTCGAGTGGCACCATGACTTTCGTCACCGCCTCCGCCGTACCTGCGAGCACGATGATGTCGGGCGCGAAGCTCACGTATTTGGTGACGAGCGCCTGCTGGTCGGGATCGGTCGCGGCGTAGCCGTCGATTTGCACGTGATTTCCGAGATTCACGGGGTCGGTCAGGCCCTTGCCGTTGAACACGAGGTCGTTCAACGACGTGCGTGTCCCGACGCCGAGCGCGTCGTTGCGGAAGACGATGCCGAGCTTGACGGCGTCCAGGCTGCGCGCGATCTTGAGCGCGCTTTCGAGCGTGTTGAGCTGGCTTACCATCAGCGGCGCGCGCTGTACGTCAGACGGTACCATCAACCAGGTGAGATCTTTGTCACTGAGAGAGGTGATGCTCGAGGCAACCGCTGTGGGCGTGACAACTACAGTGCCGCCCGGAACGGTGACCTTGCTGGAAACGTCGAGCGTGTCTTGACTCGTGTTGGGTCCGACGATGGCGGGCACACCCAAGTCTTTCACCAGATGCTCGGCAGCTCGCACCAGGTTCGTCGATTCGTCACACGACACCAGCACGAGCGGGCGGCTGGCGGTCGACGCGGCGTCGGGTGGTACGCCGCCGATGGCGTTGATTTGCTCGATCGCAAGCGCCGCCGCTTGCTGCCGCGGCAGGTTGGTTGCAGCCTGCGTGCCCTTGGTCGAAAACAGCGAGCCCAAAATGATCGCGCGATCGTTGGCGTAGTCGCCGGTGACGCTGTCGCAGTCTTCGCTCAGCAGCTTTTGACAGCGACCCTGGGGCTTGATGCAGACCGCCGGGACCCGGGCGTCGGCAGCACCGCCTGCGCCCGTTGTGCCTTGTTTTGGGCTGAATTGGTCGATGCACTGTTGGTTCTTGGTGCACTCACCGACGAACATATGACCGCCTTCGCCGCCCGCGCCGGCGTCGCCGATGGCTGGGCTGCCGGCGTTACCCGTAGCGTCCGCGCCGCCGTTGGCTGCGCTGCTACCGTTGGAGTTGCCCGACGTCGTCGCGCTGCCGCCGTTGGACTTGCCCGCCGTCGCGCCGCCGTCGCCGCCGCTTGCCGGCGTGCGCTCCGCCCCACCGCTACTGACGGAAAGATCGTCGAGTCCTACGATGCTGTTGCAAGCGAGCGCGAGCCCCGTAAAGAGCGTCGCCGCGATGATTGAGTTGGTAGGCGTGAGTACTCGCATCATTTGACCTTCAGCACGAAGACAGGACCTGCTGTCGCTGTTGCAACGGCTTAAGCAACGCGGCGATAAGCCGCTTAGCCAGCGATGAAGCGATGCGACCGCGTCCTCAAGTCAGCGTTGGGACTTTTTTGCACTGTGGCAGAGTTGTACTCTGTTCCGGCACGAGCTGAAGATGCGTCTGCGGCGGAAACCGCTGCGGCTCGCGCGCTCGCGGTCGAGGGCTTGAAGCTGGCGCAAGCCGGCGATTGCGCGTCAGCGGTTCCAAAGCTCGAGCGCGCCGAGAAGTTGTATCACGCGGTCGTGGTCGCGAGTCGCTTGGGCGAGTGTTACGTCAGCGTCGGACGTCTCGTCGAAGGTACCGAAACGCTCAGGAAATTGCTGCGCGAACCGCAGCCAGCCGACGCGACGCCCGCCTTGTCGAAGGCGCTCGATCGAGCTCAGCGGGCGCTCGACGCTGCCAAGCCGCGCATCGCAGGGCTCACGGTCAAGGTTGCCGCCGTGCAAGACATGAGCGTGAGGCTCGACGGGGTCCTCGTGCCTAGCGCGCTCGTCGATACGGAAATCCCGACGGATCCGGGTGAGCACAACATCGAGGTCAGCGCGCCGGGATTCTTGAAATCGAGCACCCACATCAAGGTGGCCGACGCCGAGAAGAAGAACGTGACATTGACGCTGACACGCGATCCGAACGCCGCGGTAGTCGTAGCGCCACCCGACGCGGCTCCCCGCTCAGTGGCTCAGAGCCCCGCTTCGAGCGGGCCGCAGCCGACTGCGCCAGTGGTCGAGCCGCGCGCGGCGCCGACGCATCCCCCCAATCACACGACAGCTTACGTGTCGCTGGGCGTGGGCGCGGCAGGCCTCGTAACCGGCGGCGTGCTGGGGGTGCTGACGCTAGGGCAGCACAAGACGTTGCACGACCAGTGCCCGAACGACGTGTGCCCGAGCGACAAGCAAGCCGACCTCGCCTCTGCCAAAAAGCTGGGCACTCTTTCGACTATCGCTTTCGGAGTCGGCGGCGCGGGCTTGGTGCTTGGCACGGTACTGCTGTTCACGACGGGCTCGGGCACGACGGATCGCGCGGCGGCCGCGCCGAAATCGGGCTTCGCCGGGATTGCTGCGGCGCGCGTCGCGGTTGGACCCGGACAGATCCTGCTCGACGGCAATTTCTGAGTTAGTGCAGCGCTAGTGCCGGCACCGGCTCAGGGATCGCGCCGTTTCTTCAGCTTGCCGTCTTCGAACTCGGACTCGACGTCGGGATCAGCGCTCGGCTTCCGGTCGGCGGCGTCGTCTTCGTCGTCTTCGTCTTCGTCTTCGTCTTCGTCTTCGTCTTCGTCCTCGTCGTCGTCCTCGTCCTCGTGACGCTCGTCGTCGCCCGCTTCGTCACGCTCGTCGTCGCCTTCCGATGGCCCTGCGCTTCCGCTCTCGGCCGGCTCTTCGTCTTCGTCGTCTTCGTCGTCGTCGCGGGGTGCGTCGCCCGCCTCGACCCAGCCGACCGGCTCACGCCGCTTGAACGCGCGGTAGAGGCCGTAGAGACCCAGCAGAAGTCCGGGGAAGCTCAGCCACTGGCCCATCGAGATCAGCGAATCTTTGGGCAGCGCCTCGATCTCTTTATAGCGCTCGGTGAAGAGCCGCCCGCCAAAGTACAGCACGAAGAACCACGAGATCAGCGCGCCGCGCGGCCGCTTCTCTTTGCCCATCATGCGGTCGGCGATCAAAAGGCCGACGAATACCGCACAGCCCAGCGCGATCTCGATCAGTTGGCTCGGATAGCGGTAGGGAACTTTGGCCAGCTCTTCCACACCGAAGCTCGGCTGTTCCATGCTGCCGGGAATATCGGCGCGCGGGAATTTCATGCCCCAGCTTTGGTCGGGCACCATCTTGCCGACGATCTCGGAATTGAGCAGGTTACCGATGCGCACGACGGTGGCGCCGAGCGTCGCCGAGAACGCGAACCTATCCGCGCCTTCGAGAAACGGCACGCCGCGCCGCTTGGTGAACAAGTACATCACGATGATCAGGCCGATCACCGCGCCGTGGCTCGCGAGCCCGCCGGTCCAAATCTCCAGCACCCAAAGCGGATTTTGGATGGCGTGGTCGAGATCGTAAAACAGCACGTGACCGAGGCGCGCGCCGACCAGCACGCCGATCACACCGTAGACGATGAAGTCGCTGGCAACCTCGGCGCTACCACCGCCGCGTTTGACCTGCCAATTGAGGAGCGCGTGCCCGCCCAGGAATACGACCACGAACAGCAGGCTGTAGTAGCGGAGCTGCAAGTGCTCCGGCATGAACAGAAACATCGCGCCGGCCATGGCCAGGAACAGCACCCCGGTCGTGGTCTGGTCGGTGATCTTGCGCTTCAAGCCGAGCAGCAGCGACACGATGCCGATGGCTGCGACGAGCGCGGCGGCTGGCGCTTTAGCCGGCGCCCACAGCACCGGGTTGACGGTCCAAGTCCATTTCGGGAGGAGAGCGATTGAAGCGAGCAGCATCGGGGCGGCGGTACCTTAGACGCATTTCTCAGCTTCGGCCCGGGCTAAATGCGCCGGGGTGGGCCGCTATTTGCGGGATTTTTTGGGCAATAGCGCCGACAGGCCGTGCTCCTGCAGCTCTTTTTCGACCAGCTCGGCCCAGCCGCGGTTGGCCTTGGGGCTCGCCGGGCTTGGATGCGAGATGGTGGCGATGACGCCGTCGAAGCTCGGCAGCGCGGCTTTCGCGCGCGCGGTCGCGAAAGCTCCGACGCCGATCACGAACTCTGGCGCAAGCTCGCGCACGATGGCTGCGAGTGCAGCGTCGCAGGCCTGGAACAGCGGCGCTTGCTCGGTCTTAGGCAACTTGTCCGGCGTGCGATTGGCGCCGCTCTCTTCCATGAACGCAAGCGGGCAATAGTTCACGACGAAGAAGTGCTTGAAGAATTTGGCGGGCGAGCCGAAGCGCGCTTCGGCAAAACCCCACAGCCGCCTGCCGCTCACCTCGCCACGCCCACAAGTAAAGCCTTCGATCGGCCGCTTCGGATGCTCGGAGCTCGGGCGTCCGACCTTGCCGGTCACGCCCAAGAAGTCGCGCACCATGCCGATGTCGCCGAACGGTACGCCGGTTTGCGCCATGCCGAATGGTCCCGGATTCATGCCCAACAAGAGCGCGCGCTTCGGCCCCTTGCCCCACTCGGTCAGGTAGCGCTCGTGCGGCTCGCGCGCGTAGCCTAGCGGATTGTAAATGTGCGTGACCGGCGCCGCGAACTTTAGCTTGTCGACTTTTTGCGAAAGCTCACGGCTGATGCTGACGAGCGACACGGCCGCGTAGTAGTGAGCAAGTCTGCGCCGAAATCAATGAGCTTTCAGCGCTAGTCGGAGCAGGCCGAAAAGCAGCGCGACCCCGCCCGCCGCCGCGAGTCCCACGGACATGCCCGGGTCACCCGCCCGCGCGAAGGCGCCGCCCAGCAAGAAACCGAGCGGCATGAGCAGCAGCGCCGCCAGCAGCGCGCGCCCGGCCAGCGGATCCTCGAGGCGTGGCCAAGCGCGCGCTGCGAGCGCGTAGCAGACGTTCAAGAGCCCGAGCAGCGTGCCGTGGGCGTGGGCCAGTCGCCACAGCAGCCGGCGCGTCTCGTTGTCGACGTCGAGATAGAACCCCGCCTTGAGCCCGTGCAGCGCCTCGAGCAAGAGTCCGAGCGCCGTGAACACGCACAGCGCCAAAAATCCGGCGCGCAGGTTGAGAGGCGGTCGCTCGGTTTCGGTCATTCGGCAATCGTCACGTGGCGGCGGTCACGGGCGTCGAGCAGACGCGTGAACAGCGCCGGCGGCAAGGCGTCGGGCAAGGGCCCGAGGTCGAGGCCGCGGCGCGAGCGTTCCGCGATGGAGCGCACGGCGGCGTAGTCGTCCTTGGCCAGGACCGACAAGAGTTGGGCGCGGAGCGCCCGGGCTGCGCTCGGACCTTCGCTGCGCCCGAGCGCAGCCGCCGTGATGGCTCGCACGGCGGCGTCGCCGGACAGCGCGAAAACGCCGCCGGCCGGCGTGTGGGCGGCTTCGAGCGCGTCCGCGCGCTCGAGCACGAAGCTCGGCTTTTGACCGAACCAGGCCGCAGCTTGTGCGGCCGCCCAGGCTTCACTCTGCTCCAAGTGGCACAGGTTGCAGGCATTCGGACGATCTTGCCGACTCGCGTCGAAGGCGGGCGAATCGACGCGGTGGGAGCGGATCGCGCCCAGCAGCGCGTAGCTCGTGCGCGGCATGTGGCAGTTGTAACAAAGGCTGCCGGCGGACGACTCGGGGTGGTGGGTGTGAGCCGAGACGTTCGCTCCCTGGGCGACGTGGCAGTGCGTGCAGGCGGCGTTGCCCAACTTTTCGGGGTCGAGCTGCTTGTCCGGCGCGCCCTGGTGCATCGAGTGGCACGAAAGGCAGGAAAGCTTCTTGTCGCCGTGGCCGCGCTCGTAGCAAGCAGAGCGCAAGAGTCCGTTGTACTCGCGCCCGCCCACACGAATGGTCCCGTCGCGGTAAAATAGGCTGTCGGCGCTGGCTCCGAGCTCGGGCGCGTCGGGCGCCGCCAACACCTCGGGGCTGAGCAAGCGCTGCGCTTGCGTGAGATCACCGCCGGGCGCGTAACTTCGCGCAAAGCCGTGCAGCCACCAATCGTCTTCGTGCTTGGGAAAGAAGTAGGCGTGGCAGCGCCCGCACACCTGCGAGGCGCGCTCGCTCGAAAGGCCCGCGGGGTTGACGATGCCAAGCTCGGTTTTCGAGCCGGCGTGAGCCCGGTAACGCGCCAGCGGATTCTGCATCGCTCGCACGTGCGCGGCCCCGCCGCCGTGGCACGCTTCGCAGGCGATCCCAAGCTCCGCTGCCGAGCTTCTGAATACGTCGCGCGCCTGGTCGTGGCCTGGCGCACCCGCGACCGCATGGCACTGGATGCAGTTCGAATTCCAGCGCACCGCCTGCTCCGGTGCGTCGGGCGGATTCAAGAACGCATCGTGCCGTGGGATCAGCCGCTGCTCCGCGATCAGGTAGACGGCCGGCAGCACGCAGAGCTCGCCTTGCCGCGCACCGGAGAGCCAAAAAGCCTGATGCCGGTGCGAGCCGGTGATGAGCTCGACCGGCACTTCGCGCATTGGCGCCGCGCGAAAAGACGCTTCGTACGCCGCCGGGGCTGCCGCCGAAGTGACGCCCGGATCGGGCAGGCGCGCGCGCAGTTGCTCACGCTCCGCAAACAGCTCGACGGTTCTGCCGCTGGTCTCGACATGCAGCCGCCCGCCATGGCGAAGCGCCTCGGAGGCTACCGATCCGAGCGTCGCGTTTTGCGTCATGGTGCGGTGATAGCTGGCGTGCCAGCTCGCGTACTCCGCCGGGTGACAGCTGCGGCACGCGTTCGATGTCGCGAAACCTGCGTAGCTGAGCGCGATCGGCTGCGGTGGTGCGGGTTTCTGCGCGCTTGTCGTCATCACCGCCAAGGCGGCCCCGCCGAGCGTCATCAGCGCGACTAATGGCGCAGTAAGCCGCTGCCCGAACGCCAGCGTTCGGACACCTACTAGGGCTGCGAGTGCGATGAACAGCCACTCTAGCGCCACACGCGGCAGGCTAACGGCAGAGCGGCGTCCACTGCAAGCGGATGCGCATCTATTACAAGCCGAGACGCGCCGCTTGGTGCATGCTTCTTGATCGTATGCAGCGAAGGTTCGCAAGGTACGCGGCTCTGCTGTGGAGTACGGGCGCATTCGTCGCCTGTGCGACGTATGACGGCCTTACCACGCAGACGAACAATCTGGGCGACGCCGGTGCGCCTGGCTCTGGCAAACCCGCGAGCGACGGCGGCACGTCCACTGCAGCTGCTGGCGAGTCGACGAGCGCGGGCAAGGCATCAGCCGCCGGTCAAACCGCTGGCGGTAGCGGCGGCACCGCGGCAATCGAAGGCGGCGCGGGTGGAGTCGAGAGCAGCGCCGGTGCGGGCGTCCTCGGCGGCGGCACGGCAAGCACGGCAGGTAACGGCGGCAACGGCGGCACGAGCGGCAACGGCGGCAACGGCGGCACGAGCGGCAGTGGCGGTGCAGGAGGTAGCGCGAGCAGCGCTGGCGCTGGCGCGGGCGGGAGCGGGAGCGGCGGCGCTGCGCCTTGCAGCAGCAAATCCCCCGACGCCAGTTGCAGCTGCGTCGCGAACGCGGGTCAGGACTATTGGTTCTGCACGAAGTACCAGACCTTCGCCGCGGCAGAAGCCAAGTGCACCGCAGTGGGCATGCACTTGCCGAAGGTCGAGACCCAAGCCGAAGACAACTTCATCTACGGCACCAGCGTGATCAAAGTCTTGGGCGAATACTACTTGGGCGGGACCGACGCCACCACGCCAGACACCTGGGTCTGGCTGGCGGGCGGACAATTCTGGAAGGGCGTCGCCAACGGCACTGCCACGGGCTACACCCATTGGAGCGCCAACGAGCCCAACGCCAGTGGCGATTGCGTGGTCGTCCAAGGCAACGGGGGCGCCTGGGACGATCGCATCTGTACCGACGGGCGCAAGTTCGTGTGCGAAGCGCCACCGTGACGCAAGCTTCCCGTTGGCGAAGTTAGCGGTGGTTACCAGCCGCCGCGATGCCAGCGCCAGTGCCCGTGACCGGCGCCTTCCCAACGGGGCTCGCGATACACGTAACCGCGGCGCGCTAGCACGTAGTGCCCAGGCATCCACACGTGGCGACGCCCGTCCCAACCCCAGTAGCCGCGGATCCACAGATGCCGCGGCGATGGACGCCGCGGCACGACTTCGACGCGTGGCGCTGGCGGGGCAATTTGCACTTCCACGAAACGTCTCGGCGAGCGCCGAGCGCACCTTTGGGGGACGCGAGCAAGCAGCTGCCCGCAAGCAGGAGACTGATCCGGAGCGAGAATTTGGGGGTCGAGTCGAGTGGCGCCGCAACGAGGCTGCGCCGTCGACGAACAACGACGCTCGGCTCGAACAGAAAAATCTCCTGATCTCCCGATCTCTTTGTGAAGAAATCTCGTGCTCGCGTCTCGCGAGGCGCGGCGACGCCGAGGGCGCGCGTTGGCGGCCCTCAGCTTTCGGGGTTGGTCGATTCCCAGAAGGCTTTCACGACGGGGCTTTTGAGCTTCTTCTTTTCGGTGCAGACGCCGACGCGGAACGCTTGCAGCTTCGGGTCGGGTTCGAGCAGCGTGAGCGAGCCCTTGAGTGGGCTTTGATCGGCGACCAAACGTGGCACGACGCCGACGCCGCAGCCCAGGCTGACCAGCGACAAGATAGCTTCGCTGCCCGCCACCTCGCCATAAATGCGCGGCGTGATGCGCTTCTTGCGGAACCAACGGTCGACGTAGTCGCGCGCGAGCCCGGACGACGGCAGCACCATCGGCACCTCGCTCCACGGAACGGCGTCACGGCTCAGCAAGTCGCTGACCGCCGACGTCTCCGCCGGCGCCACGAACACGAGCGGAATCTTCACCACCACGCGCGCCGCCAAGGTGGGCGGAATATCGTCCGGCAACGCCGCGACCGTCACGTCGACTGAGCCGCCGCGCAGCATCTCGAGCGCGTCCAGCGCGTAGCCCGTCTCCAAACGAATCTGCACGTCGGGGTACTGGCGACGAAACTGCGAGAGCAAGGGCGGCAAGAAGCTTTGGCAAGCCGTGACCGAGGCGAAAATAGACAGCGCGCCCTGCAGCCGATCTTGGCTCCGCGACAGCCTTTGTTCGAGCGCTTCGAAGCGCTGCAACGTCTCTTGCGCAAACGTCTGCAGCAGGCGGCCTTCTTCGGTCAGCGCCACCGAGCGCCGGTCGCGAACGAACAGCGCGGCGTTCGATTGCTCTTCGAGTCGCTGGATGGTGCGCGACAGCGCCGACGGGCTGACGTGGCATTCGCGGCTGGTGCGGCCGAAATGCAGGCTGCGGCTCAGGTGCAGGAAGAGCCGTAAAGCGTCAAAATCCATACAAATTTCCTAAGGCCAGGAGGCGGGGTCGGGGCTCCGCCGACCATGAGACAGTCCCGTTGCGTTTTTTGCAACTATGTATGCAAAAGTTTGCATTTTACGCAACGCACGCGGGCCGTTACCTTTGAGCGCATGGCAACCCCGCACGACTTCAGCTCCAAGGTTTTCCAAGTAGACACCCTCGACCTCGGCAACGGCCACACCGAGAAGATCGTCAAAGGCGGGCGCAACCTTTTGCCGCTCTTGCCCAAGGCGTTCGCGGGCATCAAGCAGATTGGCGTCATCGGCTGGGGCTCGCAGGGTCCGGCTCAAGCGCAGAACCTGCGCGACTCGCTCGAAGGCACCAGCATCAAGGTCAAGGTCGGCCTGCGCGCGGGCTCGAGCTCGTTCGCCGAAGCCGAGAAGGTCGGCTTCAGCAACGCCCATGGCACGCTGGGCGACATGTTCGACACGGTCAAAGAGAGCGACCTCGTCCTCTTGCTGATCTCCGACGGCGCGCAGAGCGAGCTGTTCAGCAAGGTGTTCGAGCTGATGAAGCCCGGCGCGACGCTGGGCCTTTCGCACGGCTACTTGCTCGGTCACTTGAAGAACGTCGGCGCCAAGTTCCCGACCAACATCAACGTGATCGCCGTGTGCCCGAAGGGCATGGGCCCCTCCGTGCGCCGCCTGTACGTGCAGGGCAAAGAAGTGAACGGCGCCGGCATCAACGCCAGCTTCGCGGTCGAGCAAGACATCGACGGCAAGGCCACCGACATCGCGCTCGGCTGGTCGGTGGCGCTCGGCTCACCGTACACGTTCCAAACCACGCTCGAGAGCGAGTTCAAGAGCGACATCTACGGCGAGCGCGGCATCTTGCTCGGCGCCGTGTGGGGCATCGTCGAGAGCCTGTATCGCCGCTACATCGGCCAAGGCCAGAGCCACGAAGAGGCGTTCCGCCAGACTGCCGAATCCGTCACCGGCCCGATTTCGAAGACGATTTCGAAGCAGGGCATTCTGGCGCTTTACGAAGGACTCGACGCTGCCGGCAAGAAGACGTTCGAGCAGGCGTACTCGGCGTCGTACCCGGCCTCGCGCGAAGTCTTGCAAGAGATTTACGACGAGGTCTCGAACGGTAACGAGATTCGCAGCGTGAACCTGGCCGGCGAGCGGCTGAAGAAGCGCCCGATGGGCAAGATCGACGGCACCGAGATGTGGCAGACCGGCAAGAAGGTGCGCGCCGCGCGCGACGAAGCCAAGATTCCGCTCAACCCGTTCACGGCCGGCATCTTCACCGCTTGCATGATGGCGCAGATCGACATCTTGCTTGAGGCAGGCCACCCGTATTCGGAGGCCGCCAACGAGTCGGTGATCGAAGCCGTCGATTCGCTGAACCCGTACATGCATTCGCGCGGCGTCGCGTACATGGTCGACAACTGCTCGATCACCGCGCGCCTCGGCACCCGCAAGTGGGCGCCGCGCTTCGACTACAACCTGCAAACCCAAGCCTACGTTGACATCGACAATAGCGCGCCCGTCGACGCCAAGCTGATCGAGGCCTTCAAGAAGAACCCGATCCACGCCGCACTGGCCGCGTGCGCCAAAGTGCGTCCCTCCGTCGACATCTTCGTCGAGTGAGCTGTCTTCAAGGCGGCGTTCCCTCCGGGGAGGGCGCCTGGCGATCTTGGTTTTTGGCTTCACTGCGCCTTCGGCGCTCCCTCGCCTTCGGCTCGGGCCGTAGGCCTCCGTGGACTTCGTCTACTCCGGCTCGTTTTCGCTGCGCTCCGATGCTCACGTACTCAAGTACGCTCCGCGGGCGGTGGGCCCGCCCACTTGGTGCTCGCGAAAGCCTCGCCAAAAACCAAGCTTGCCAGGCGGGTGTCTGAGAAGTGGGGGCGCGCCGGAAACGGTCTTGCGGCGCGCTCGACGCTCGCAGACTCAGTGTTTCGGGAACAGCGACGCGGCGCCGCGCAGGCTGGCTTGCAGCACTTGGTCGGGCGTGAGCTGCCCCGAGATGCTGAAGGGCAGTTCGACGTTCAGGCTCTCGCCGCCGAGCCGCGCGGTACCGTGGAGGCGATACGGCAGAGGTTTGGCGCCGAGCGCGTAGGGTGCGAGCAGCGCCACGTTGGTCCAGCGCATGCTGAGCGCAGCCGGCACCGCAACGCTACCCTGGGCCGGAATCGTGAAGGCCGGCGCTGCGCTGCCCTGACCGAGCTGTGAGCCGTCTTCGAGCTCGATGACGGCGCTCACCGCGCTGGCGTTGATGGGAAAGCCGTTCGGGTTGTGCACGTCGAGCACCACAGCTAGGCCGACGCCGTCTGGCCCGATGCTCGAGAGCTGCACCGACTGCGGGGTGATTTCGACCGGCTTCGGTTTGAAGCAAGCCGGCGCCAGCAGCGCACAGGACAGCAACGTCAGATATCGGAGGCTGGCTCGACGCCACATGGGGCTGACTCTCCTTAGCGCGACTTCGCGGGGCACGCTTGCTGCAACGGGCCGGCCGCTTCTCAACCACTCGCAAAGGAAATCATCATGTCACAGCTCTCTTCACGCTTGCGTGTAGCCATGTGCGGCACTTCAGCAATCCACATGCCAACAGGCGCGAGGCCTGGCGTCTAAGAGCCAATCCTAAATCCCTCCCGTCGCCCGCCCGCGGATCCGCGTCGCATGCCGTCGTTGCTCCTTCTCGGCGTACTTCAGTACGCCTCGTCGTCGCGCCTGGGCCTGCTCGCGCCTCCTTGGCGGGCTCGGTCCGGGTTTTAGGACTGGCTCTAAGTCTCGCCGCTGCCCGTTTTGGCTGGCGGCACGGGCGCGGCTACAGCCGGCATGAAGCCAGAGTGACTGCGACCATTGGCCAGGGCGTTGAGCAAGAGTGCGAGCATGCCTTCGGCTTTGCGCATCGATGCCGGATTGCGCGCCACGATCAACTCCAAGATGCCGAGCGAGGGCAGGACTTGTGCAAGGCGGCGCA
>Ga0307508_10003336_pt1 | contig 16302 bp, 23 predicted proteins | sample 9_EM_MG_FD_203089 | JGI IMG/M metagenome (GOLD analysis project Ga0307508, IMG submission 203089) | Populus trichocarpa ectomycorrhiza microbial communities from riparian zone in the Pacific Northwest, United States - 9_EM | ecosystem: Host-associated > Plants > Roots > Unclassified | place...
GCCGCTGCCGGCAGCCTCACTGCCATCCTCATTGACATCGTACTTGTCGCGTCTTGATGTCATCTACGCTGCCAGCATCATCTTTTCATCGACATCGTACTTGTCGCGTCTTGATGTCATCCACACCGCCGGCATCCTCTTTTCATAGATATCGTACTTGTCATGTCGCGTTGTATTGTACAACTTCCCACTGTCCCTGAGAGTGCTATGCTAACAATTCATGAAGTTCATTGATCTTCACGCCGTGTCATATTTGCTATCATCCTTGCCGCTGCCGGCAGCCTCACTGCCATCCTCATTGACATCGTACTTGTCGCGTCTTGATGTCATCTACGCTGCCAGCATCATCTTTTCATCGACATCGTACTTGTCGCGTCTTGATGTCATCCACACCACTGGCATCCTCTTTTCATCGACATCGTACTTGTCGCGTCTTGTTGTCATCCACACTGCTGATATCCTCTTTTCATCGACATCGTACTCTTCGCGTTGTATTGTACAACTTCCCACTGTCCCTGTGAGAGCTGTGCTAACAATTCACGAAGCTTGTTGACCGTCTCACCAGGTCATATTTGCTATCGTCTTTGCTGTCGGCAGCCTCACCGCTATCTTCATTGACATTGTCATCATCGTATCGTGTCTCATCCGGCAAACTGCCTTTGTTTCAGTCACGTAGAGCTATGCTGTCTATGGTGACACAGAGCTATGCTGTCTATGGTGACGTGGTAGATAGATGTAAATTCGATGTAATGAATAGAACTCGCTTGAGTCACAATGCCTGGAACCAAATGTGTTACACTTTGAAATATCACAGGTCAGTACGTACTCTTAGGGAAGTATATACAGAAGATAGATAGGTATGGGTAGCTAGCTATTCCAGGAAAGATCGGCTCAGAGAGTCTAGGCGGGAGATAAAGGGAATGGAGTTAGCTTATGGCCGAGAGACCGGCTGTAAGAGATAAAAACTCTGGGATGAGGGGAAGATAGCAAATAGGCGGGAATTGACCAGATTCGGGCCCTCCTCGAGATGAGGGGAAGCCACACTGCCTCTGATAGGTGCGCGAGAAAAGAGTCTGGACCCAGTACCCCGCTTCGTTGCAGGAAAAACTCATCTCCCTTATCTACAACCCGGTCAGGATCAATGAGTCGTCCACGGGGTCGATACACCTCGGAGGAATAGTCAGCCCAAGTCATCAGATCTCACGACGACCAGTATGATATATAACCTGACTCTTCACTCTGGGAAAAAAGAGAGAAAGAGACAGCATGAACACTACCACTGAAACCCACACACAAGATCTAAGATTATTCCGTTGTGAATTATCGAAAGTAGCCTGATCACCTTTGATTCTCCTACACTCCGGTTGCGAGACAACCCCAGTGTCACACTATAATCTTGGATCTAAAAAATCACCCTACTTTCCCGAAGAAGGAGACCAGCACATGCCCTCCTTCGAAGAAGATCATGAATACCTCCTCGAACTTTCACACATATTCGAACCAAAAAGGCAATACTCGTTCGACTACACATTCGACTTGGTCGACGACAAAATTTCAAAGTACGAGCAGTGGGAAGAATTCTCCGATAAACCAATCCCAGGAATCATGCAAATCAATTGCACCCCCAACAACTGGTACACTCAGTATTGGTCCAACTGCGCATCATGGCAACTTGCGGCTGACCTCGACGGATACGAATTCCGAGAAATCTGCGATTATACCTTTGAAGACGACGAAACCATCTATGCAGGACACTTCTTGGACCTATACTAGAAAATGACAACTTCCACGGACTTCAACATACTCCGGCACGAAGCCCCCCGAGACCTGCTCCAGATCACCGAGGGATCCCCGGCCCCCGAGCAAGCGGTGAAACTAGCCAACCCCGTAGTCTGGGTCCGAACCATGGCGCGACAGCAGTGTCAGGCCGAAAAAGACCTACGGCAACTCTCTGAGCTCTGCGGCAACAGCATCGACAAGAACGATCAACGGATGCAGCAGAATGAGCAAGCCTACCGAGCTCTGGCGGATGGCACCAGATACATATATAACCGAGTAAACGCTAATGAGGCAATAGCCAAAGAATTGATACGCAGCGAACTGTTGACCGCAGCAAACACATACCAATCCCTGGCCAGGAATGTATGGCAGGCCATCATCAAACGCACCAATGAGGCCTACAAGTGGCAGATATGTCAAGCCACTCAGCTGGCCCGGGTAAACGACGCACTGTCCTTCTTGGGGGAAGCTAAGATGGCCCGAAACCAACACCTAGCCAACTTCCAGGGGAACGTGGAGCTATGGGCCGCTGTCCACCAGGAACGAGTAGCCACCCTGGAGAAACAACTTCGGGAAGCAAGGAGGGAGATCCAACAAGTAGCAACCAGAATCCCGCTACCCACAACACCCATCCGCCGCCAAACATCAACCGGGTGGCCCGTATGGAGAAGCCCCATCCACCCGACCAGCACCAGTACCCCATCGGCCCCACCGTTGCAACCCGCTTTGGGAAGCCCGTTACGCCTATACCCAGCTCCGGTGACCCAATGAAACCGACCTCCGGCGCTACCCACGATGCCAGATATGAGGCAACGGCCGGACCAACTCCGATGCCCACCTTCCCCGCAACCACTGCCACCCAAGCCAGCGGTGACCATGGGAGGAGCCCCACCCGCGTCGCACCCAGGATCCTCGTCGGGACCATCTTCGGTCCCTCTGTCAGAGCCATCTCCACCACCCTTCCAACAGTTCTGATCGCCCTCACCCCCCAGAAATCCTGTGCCTACGATCTCTATGCAGGACATTATACGGCTAGTGGCAGAAGAGGTAGAATGGGCCCGGCAGGACCAGCAACCAAGGGAGGAGTGAATCTGCACGTCCCGCCTCAAGATGACGAACCCTGAGACTTTCAACGGAAAACCCTCGACCTTGTTCAGCACATGGTAGAAAATGGTGACCAAATACCTGAGCTTCTATCCAGAAACAGGGGATCAACAGAGAATCGCTTGGGTAGGCACCCTCCTTACCGGCACCACGAAAGCATGGGATTTGCATCGTTACGATACGCTCGGAGAAGGCAACACCTGGGTAAACTACTCAGCAGCAATCCAAGCGGAATACTTAGACACACGGGAAGCTGGGAATGCCCAGCTTAAGTTGAGCCAGCTCAAATACAATGGCGATATCCGATCCTACTTTACCGAATTCTGGGCCCTCAACAACTACGCCTGCGCCACCGGAGAAGGCCTGCAGGCAAAAGTGGATCTAGCAATGACGTCGGAAATCTTGCGAATGAGATTCTCTCACTACCTGGGGGAATTCGCTGACGTCTAAGGATTTCTTGACGCCACCTATCAGGCAGGACTGCAGGTTGAAAGAATAAAGGCACTTGAAAAAGCCCGAGAAGGCCGTTAAGAAAGAATAGAAGAGAAAAAGAAGGAAACATCGAGAGAAAAAGACTGCACCCCAAAAAAGGAAGAAATACGGGAAAATAACCTCCCAGATCGTTGCAACAACCTGACACCAAGGAAGTCAAATTGGTTCAGGAAAAATGATATCTAGAGTACGGCGGACGAGGTGATGAAAAGTGTACCAAATGCCGAAAAAGAGGAGTATTGGCAAAGCCGGGAAGATTGCTGGCAATGTGGGCACGGGGGGCATAAAACTTACGAATGCCTAGCCTTCAACACCCGGAAAGGAACGATACTACCACCGGCTCCATGGCCACTGTGGCCACTACAGGGAGAAAACGCCCGTGCATGGAAGAAACCTACAACCCGCCAGCTAAGCAGCAGAAGGTAGCTGCTGTGGAGGTCATGGAGCAAGACGTCCCACAGCTGGGAGTCATCTGGGACAGCGATTCGGATTTTTAGGAAGCCGGGACAGGCCGTGACCTAAGGCTTATGGAATAATATGCGGCACAGCTAGGAAACAGAAAAACCTGGAAGAAAAAGAAGAAAGGAAAATGAAGAAACCCCGAAACAGCACCCGACCAATAATAACCATGATAATACACCATGGAAAAGAGAAACACATGGTCAAAGTGCTGTTGGACACAGGCTGTTCAGTAGCCCTTATAAACAAGGAAACAGCCCGACGTATGAAAATACCCCTTTTCAAGCACAAGTAGGAGCACCGAATAGAGAACTACACTGGAGAGCAGGTGCAAGGGGCAGGACAATACTACACAACCCAGTTGCATCTGCAGTACCAGAAACACTATTCTAGGGAGACATTCGAAGTCTCACCAATGGAACCCGAGATAGATATATTCCTGCCCTTCCGATGGGTTACGGCACATCCGCTCCAAGGAGCCTGGGAAAACAATGAGGTCCGTTTTAACAGCCCAAAATGCCTCGAGCATTGCACAAAACACGAAACAAATGAGTTTTCCCTAAGCTGGGACGAATCAGTGGCCACGGACCCTACGGCACGTGTCGTGGGATATGTCTAGGCAGTCACAGAAGAGGAAGGAGACTCCTTGGAGCGAGTACCGCCAGAGTTCTGCCAGCACCTACGCATTATGAGCAAGGAGGCAGCCGATGTACTCCCCAGACACCAACCATATGACTGCAAAATTGATCTCAAGAAGGATGCATGGCACCATGGGGACCTATTTACCCGCTCTCGGAAGTTGAGCTCCAAACCCTCTGAGAATGGCTAAAAGAAATGGAGAAAACAGGGAAAATAAGAAGATCAACCTTGGCAGCTGGCTCCCCTATGCTCTTTGTCCCAAAACCCATCGGATGAGGACTCAGATTGTACGTCGACTACCGAGGGTTGAATAACATCACGATCCCAAACCGTTACCCGCTACCACTCATGCAGGAAATCCAGGATCGGATGCACTGAGTGCAATGGTTCACCAAGCTGGACCTAAAAAACGGCTTCAACCTCATACGTATAAGAAAGGGAGATGAATGGAAGACCGTATTCCGGACTCGAGACGGCTTATACGAGTTCCAGGTAATGCCATTTAGACTCACCAATGCTCCGTCAACCTTCCAAGACATGATGAACCATGTGTTCTCCAACTTGCTGGACCTGGGAGTATTGGCCTATATGGATGACATCTTAATATATGCAAAAACAATGGAAGAACGCGACAGGTTGGTTAAGGACGTCCTAACAAGGCTACAAACAAATGGGCTGGCGGTATCCCTGGAGAAATGCCTGTGGAAAACGCAGGATGTAGAATTTCTGGGATATGTTATTGGGCGAAGTGGGATAAAAATATCAGAAGGAAAAGTGGAAGGGGTGCTGGGATGGAAGACACCAAGTTCATTAACAGAAGTCCAGTCATTCCTAGGATTCGCCAACTTTTACCAATGATTTATCCAAGACTACTCGAAGGTGGCGAAACCACTTACGGAATTAACCAAAAAATCAAACGAATGGATCTGGAACGAAGGCGCTGAAGTAGCGTTCAGAGAACTAAAAAAGCGTTTCACCACGGCTCCGATCCTCGCTCATTTCGATGTGGAGAAACAGGTCATAATCGAAACCAACGTATCAGGCTTCGCGATCGGAGCGGTACTATCACAGCGAGATACGGAAGGACATCTACACCCAGTGGCATTTCACTCACAGAAATTCCAACCCGTGGAGATCAATTACGAAATTGACGATAAAGAACTATTGGCCATAGTGGATGCATTCAAACACTGGAGGTGCTATTGCGAAGGAGCAACCCACCAAATACAGGTATTCTCGGACCATCAAAATTTAGAATACTTTACAACAACCAAGGTGCTCAATCGACAGCAAGCGCGGTGGGCATAGGAATTGGCAGGAATCGACTTTAAAATCTATTACCGACCAGGAGGCCAAAATGGGAAAACGGATGCATTGTCGAGGTATTCGGAGTACCGCCTGGAAAAGGGGGGGATAGAAAACCAACCCATCACGTTGGTTTTGGGAAAAAATCACTTCGAAGAAAAACTTGCACACTCCTTCATCTGCTCGTCCGCCCATCTTACGTCACTCCCAGCACGAAAATGGAGCAAAGACTTTATAAAAGAAATCCAAGATGCAGGGAAAAAGGACGAGGTATACCAACTGGCATGGAAGGAGGCAGACAAGGAAGCCGCTTGTAGAGAGAAGCGGATGGTCCGAAAGGCCAGGAACAATGAATTGGAGATGTGGGATGGGCTGCTTTACAGGAAGAACCTGCTGTAGGTTCCAGGAAAAGAGTTGGTCAACACCATTCTGGAATCAGAACACAATACGAAGATAGCAGGATACATGGGACAAGACAAGACCATCGAGCTGATTCGGCGAAACTTCGGGTGGTCAAAAATGAACAAGTGAATAATCGACTTCGTACAGAGCTGTCCGAAATGTCAACAAAATAAAGCCGCTTGCCACTAGCTGTATGGACTATTGTCACCACTGGAACTACCTTACGCCCCCTGGCAATCCATCGCCATGGACATCATTATGGAATTCCCGAGCTCGGAAGGATGCGACCAGTTATAGGTAGTAATCGACCGATTCACCAAGATGGCGCATTTTCTACCCCTTAAAGAAAAAACGGCATTGAACCTGGTTAAGATCTTCGCATGGGAAATCTGGAGACACCACAGGGTCCCTACCGACATAGTATCGGACTGAGACTCCCGATTCACATTGGAAACTTGGAACCCGCCCTCGTATGTCCACCACGTTTCACCCTGAGACTGACGGACAGACCGAGTGGCTTAACCAGACCATCGAAACCTACCTTCGAGCATTTGTATGCAAGGAACAGAGCAACTGGGTATCCTTGCTACCGATGGTGGAATTTGCCTACAACAACTCGGTTATAACCGGAAATGGAATATCACCGTTCTTTGCGAATTACGGCTTCCACCCGGCCATGGCCAACCCGCCAATGACAGAACCATTAAACCCAGCCAGTATGGTATATGCCCACTGGATGCAGGCGGTATATGATGATTCTTGACAAGGACTAGAAGAAGTGCAGGAACAAATGAGGCGTTACACGGACCCAGCTCGGAAAGAACCGCCAGCATATCAGATAGGAGATCTGGTAATGCTCAACGGGTGCAACATCAAAACGCGCTGGCCTACGAAGAAGTTGGACCACAAAAATCATGGTCCCTTCCAAGTGGAGAAAATCATCTCTCCACTCGCAGTACGTCTCACACTTCCCCGCAATTGGAAGATCCACAACGTCTTCCACGGCTCACTGCTCAAACCCTACAGAACTAGCAAACACCGAGCACCCCCGGATCCCTCGAAGGTGTTGCGAGAAGCGGAAGACATTGAACAGACGGAAGAATACGATGTGGAGGAAGTTATGTCTTCGGTTGAGCGTGGCCGAGGAAATAACAAGCGAATTCTCTATCTCGTCAAATGGCTCGAATATCCGGAACGCAAGGACTGGACGGAAGAACTATACGATAACTTTTCGGTAGGCAGCCTGGAGAAACTCCTGGAGTTTCATCGATGGAATCCGTGCGTGCCAAGGGACTACCGGCTCACCGAGGGCTAGACCAGTTCCACCGAGGACCTGGCGGTAGTGGGCTGAAGGGGTGGAGGATCTCAGTACCAAAAACACTGCAAACCGACAAAAAGACCCGCCTCTCAGGCACCCACGAAAAACTGCTGACCGAGCATCCAACGAAAAAAGCCCAAATCAACCCAATGAACTTGACGCGCTCCTGTACGGTCATATTCTCCTTACCCCGAAACAGAACTGGCGACAGAGCAAGCATGACGGTCATACGATCCCCGAATAAGGCGCAGTCACTCCTACCTACACTGTCGAGCCCTAGACCAGGCCCAGTCACTTTCGGGATACCGGAGTAGCTACGAAGGATACCATACCTCAGCCGATCCTCTGCAAACCCTGTCAACCCTGGAACCAGAGTACGGGAAGCAGTCATAGCGAATATGCGACGCGATCAAAGTTCATCCAGACAGTAAGAGTACGTACCGGCTTACTCTGAGGGCCCAGTCATTTTGACATATTACAGAGTCATGTCCTGATCCAGTGACTGGGAGGGCTGTAGGGGAGGAGGACTACAGTCACAATAACAACACAACAAGTTACCCCGCAAAAAGAAAAAGTGCTCGGGACGAGGCTTGGGAAGAGGGGAGGTAGTGTTACACTTTGAAATATCACGGGACGGTACGTACTCTTAGGGAAGTACGTACAGAAGATAGATAGGCACGGGTAGCTAGCTATTCCAGGAAAGATCGGCTTAGAGAGTCTAGGTGGGAGATAAAGGGAACGGAGTTAGCTTACAGCCGAGAGACCAGCTGTAAGAGATAAAAACTCCGGGATGAGGGGAAGATAGCAAACGGGTGGGAATTGACCAGACTCGGGCCCTCCTCGAGATGAGGGGAAGCCATGCCGCCTCTGATAGGTGCGCGAGAAAAGAGTCTGGACCCAGTACCCCGCTTCATTGCAGGAAAACCTCATCTCCCTTATCTACGACCCAGCTAGGACCAATGAGTCACCCACGCGGTCTATAAACCTCGGAGGAATAGTCAGCCTGAGTCATCAGATCTCATAACGACCGGTATGATATATAACCTGACTCTTCACTACGGGAAAAAAGAGAGAAAGAGACAGCACGAACCCACCAAAACCCACACACAAGATCTAAGATTAATCCGTTGTGAATTATCGAAAGTAGCCTGATCATCTTTGATTCTGCTACACTCCCATTGCAAGACAACCCCAGTGTCACAAAATGCGAGTTTAATAGTCTTTGCTGCAATGTACCGTGCCCTGACGGTCGCATTTCCATGCTACCAACGTGACCACTCTGTTACCTATGTGTGGTACGCTATCGTAAGCCTCGTCTGCCATTTGCGTTGATACTCTGTGTCTGTACGACGTGCTGCATCCGTATGGCGAAGACACTCCTCGTCCAAAAGGCAGATGCCGTGGCACGTATTGTCTGGACGACATTTGCCTTGACACTCTACGTCCAGAAGAAATTTGCCTTAATATTCTACGTCTGTAAGACACGCAGTGCGTTCAGAACGCAAATATCCTGATACCCCTCATCTGGACGACATCTTCCTTGACACTCTGCATCTGTAAGACGTGCGCTACCTCCAGAAGGCAAATGCCCTGACACTCCTCATCAGGAAGGCTGATACCATTGCATGCATCATCCGGAAGACATTTGCCTAGACATTCTGCGTCTGTAAGACACGCGCTGCGTTCAGAAGGCAAATACCCTGACACCCCTCGTCCGGAGGACATCTGCCTTGACACTCTGCGTCTGTAAGACACGCGCTGCATTCAGAAGGCAATTGCGCTGAAACTCCTTGTCCAGAAGGCAGATGCCATGGCACTTGTCGTCCGGATGACATTTGCCTTAACTACCTATGTCGGTACGACACACGTTGCATCCAGAAGGGAAATGCCCTGACACTACTTGTCTAGAAGCATATACCGTAGCCGCTGTGTTTGGACACACGATGCCGTGGCGCGGTGCGTTGCAATGTATGGGGCCATGGCAAGCATCATCCGAATTAAGCAGGTTGCGTCTGAAACATCTAGTACGTCTCGAGCATCTGAACACTCAGGACTCAATTTTTTTTTTTTCCTGATGGTTCTCGTAACTCCCATACATCCTCCTACTCATACCCGCACAACTCACATACGTACTCATACTCACATATGTGCTCATAACCACGCAACTCATACAACCTTCTCTTATGCAATCGGGGTCCAGAACCGACACCCTTTCCAAGATCGAGACATCCGGAACGAGATGACGACACTCTTTCCGAGATCGAGACATCCGGAGTGAGGTGCTGACACTCTTCCCAAGATTGAGACATCCAGAGCGAGGTGTCGGCATCAACAACGAAATCAAACAGCCAAAGCTTCCTAGCACCCGAAATTAAACCACCAAACCCAAACCGAGCACCGCGATCTGCACTGTGACAGTATCCCCCTCCTATCGCTGAGCTCCTGTGAAGCTTTATTCGAGAGGCCCTGGCTTGTGGGGGTATTGTTCGTAGAATCGAGTAACCCCTTCTAGCTCGTTGACATTTTCCGCTGGCTCCCAATTTGGGTGATCAAATCCGGTCCATTTAACAAGGTAGTGTAGTCATCTTCGATACATTCGAGAATCAAGAATGGAATCCATAAACCATTCTTGCTCCCCTACAATTTCCACTGGAGGAGGCGGTGGTTGTCGTTGTCCTGGAAGCGGATCCAGTGCTGCCAGCTCAAGTATGGACACATGAAAAACAGGATGTACCTGCATCGAGCCGTAAAGTTCCAACCGGAAAACATGAGAGGAAATCTTACGTGCGATCTTGAATGGGCCCTGCCGTTGATGATCCAACTTTGCTGATGGTCGTCGAGTCTTCCAATTTCGAGCGTCGAGCCACACAAGATCCCCTATCTGATAGTGCAGAGCAGGGAGATGATGGGTGTCCGTGGTTTCCTGATAGCGGAGTTGGGTGCGATGCATTTCTGTCTGCAGGTGGTCATGAATTTTGGACAATATTTTCGCGGCAAAATGCACTTGTTGATCTTCTGCTTGGTTGGGTAGGGAGGCCGAAAGGTCGAATTGGCAGTGAAGGTCATAGCCGAGGTTTGTAAAGAATGGAGATACAGCTGTCGTTTCCAAGGTATGGTTATTCGATACGAATTTGGCGATCGGCAACCAGTCAGCCCAATCATCTTGCAGGTAGTTAACGAATGACCGCAAGTATTGTTCCATTACGGTGTTTATTCGTTCGGTCTGACCATCAGTCTGTGGATGGAAAGCAGTAGACAGCTGCGGTTTAATTCCCAGTCGTGCACAGAGACGATGCCAGAATGCAGAGGCATATTGAGGCCCTCAGTCTGAAGTTATTATTCATGGAAGTCTATGTAATCGGAAGACATGTTGGAGGAACAGGTCAGCCAGATCGTAGGAATCAACGGTAGTGCTGCCCAGGACCAGATGCCTCTGTTTCGTGAGCGGATCCACTACCACCCAGATAGCATCGTGATGCTTTGATCGTGGTAGGCCCGTGACAAAGTCCATCGAAATGTCCTGCCATGGCTGCTGGGGAATCGCCAATGGGTGGAGGACTCTTTAGGGTGCGTGTCGACTGGTTTTTGATCGCCGGCAAGTGTGACAGTTCCTTATGAACCTTTCCACATCTTGCCGCATTTTCGGCCAGTGGTAGTTCCTTGAAAGCGATTTGAGTGTTTTCGATTGTCCTGGGTGGCCCACTACCGGTATTTCATGATGCGCTTGAATCAGATATAATCTCAGAGGGCTTGTGACACTGGGGTCGTCTCGTGACCGGAATGCAGGAAAATCAAAGGTAATCAGGCTACTCTTGATAATTCACAACGGAATAATCTTAGATCTTGCTTGTGGGGTTTTTTTGTTGAGAGTGCGTTCGGTGCTGTCCTCTCTTCTTCCAATGAGGCGGAATCTTTCCTAGCTATATAGTCTCTTGCGGTGTCACGGAGTTCCTCTAGAGAGTCCTTAACTTTCTATCCCATCTCGGGGGCTTTCTGTCTGCTAGTCAAGACCCTGCACCCCACAGGCCCCGTTCTTCCAACTTCATTGGTCCTGGTCACTCTAATGATAAGCCGACTGATCCCCGCACCGTGTATTTCCCTCAATGAGGGATTACCAGCCTATCAGAGTCTGGCAAGTTATCTGGCCTCAAGGGTCCAGGCTTCCTCACTCTGTATAGTTGCGTTCACAGCCCGACTGGAGATAAATCCCTTACGATCGGTACAGCTGTAAGACTCTAACTCCAGGCTATCTCCCTCCTAGACTCTCTGAAGCTGACTAAGCTCGATTTCTCGCTCCGAGTGGTCTTTAGGTAAATTCTCACATGCCCTGACTATGTAGCTAACTAAGTATTCTTCCCCATGTTTCCGAGGTGTAACACTACTCCCCCCTTCTCTAGCTTCGTCCCAAAGCTAAGAGGTGCAGTTCCTTTTTTATCTAAGTAGCCTGTCTCTTTTGGTTGTGTTGTTAGCATGACTGTAGTCCTCCACCCCTACAGCCCTCCCAGACACCGGATCAGGACATGACTCTGTAATTCGTCGAAATGTCTGGGCCCTCAGAGTAAGCCGGTGCATACTCTTACTGTCTGAATGAACTTGATCACATCGCGCATTCGCTATGACTGCTTCCCTTACTCGAGTTCCGGGGTCGACAAAGGTCGCAGAGGATCGGTGGAGGCTTGGTATCCTTCGTGGCTCGTCTGGTATCCCAAAAGTGACTGGGCCTAATCTAGGGCTCTACAGTGTAGGTAGGAGTGACCACGCCTTATTTGGGGATCACATGACCGTCATGCTTGCTTTGTCGCTGGTTCCGTTTCGGGGTAAGGAGAATATGACCGTACAGGAACGCGTCAAGTTCATCGAGTCGATTCGGGCTTTTCGTCGGACACTCGGTCAGTGGTTTTTCGTGGGTACCCGAGAGGCGGGTCTTTTTGTCGGTTGCAATGCTTGGGTACTGAAGTCCTCCACCCCTTCAGCCCACTACCGCCAGGTCCTCGGTGGAGCTGGTCTAGCCCTTGGTGAGCTGGTAGTCCCTTGGTGCATCTGGGTTTCGTCGGTGAAACTCCCGGAGTTTCTCCAGACCACCTACTGAAAAGTTGTCGAATGGTTCTTCTGTCCAGTCTTTGCGTTCCGGATAGTCGAGCCATTTGACCAGGTATAGGATTCGCTTGTTATTTTCTCAGCCACGCTTGACTGAGGACATAACCTCTTTGATGTCGTATTCCTCGCTTTGTTCGATGTCGTCTGCTTCCTGCAGCACTTTGGACAGGTCCGGAGGTGCTCGGTGTTCGCTGGTTCGGTAGGGTTCGAGCAGCTAGACATGGAAGATGTTGTGAATTTTCCATTTTCGCGGCAGCGTGAGGTGAACGGCAAGCGGGGAGATGATTTTCTCGATTTGGAATGGACCATGATTTTTGTGGTCTAGTTTTTTTGTGGGGCGGTGTGTTTTGATGTTGCACCCATTGAGCATAACTAAGTCTCATACTTGATATGCTGGAGGTTCTTTTCGTGCCGGATCCGTGTATCGCCGCATTCTTTATTGTGCAACTTCTAGCCCTTTTCTCGATTCCTCGAATACTGTGCTCATCCAGGGTGCGTACGCCGTTGACGCCGGGTTGAGGGGCCCCATTGATTCGTTCAGTGGGTTTATCGTTGCTGGATGGTATCCGTAGTTAGTGTAGAACAGGAACATACCGTTTTTGCTGGTTGTTGAATTATTGGACGTAAACACTGCCATTGGTAGCAGGGATACCCAGTTGTCCTGTTCCTTGCTGACGAAGGCTTGTAGATATGCCTCGATGGTCTGGTTGAGGCGCTCGGTTTGTCCGTCCGTTTGCGGGTGGAACGCAGTGGATATTTGTGGTTTGATCCCCGAGTATCGCAAAAACTCCTGCTATACTTCTGAGGTAAATCGGGAGTCTCGATCTGACACGATATCTGTGGGAAGTCCATGGTACTTCCAGATTTCTTTTGCGAACGTTACCACTAGGTCAGCAGCTGTTTTTCCGTTTTTTCTCAGGGGGATGAAGTGTGCCATTTTCGTAAAGCGGTCAATGACCACCCACAACTGGACGTGCTCTTCTGATAGGGGTAATTCCATAATGAAATCCATAGCGACTGATTGCCATGGTGCATAGGGGAGTTCCAACAGAGACGATAGCCCGTAGGGGTGATGTCGGGCTGCTTTATTCCGTTGGCATTCAGGACAGCTTTGGACGAAGTCGATGATGCGCTCGTTCATCTTATGCTACCAGAAGTTTCGACGTATGAGCTCAATAGTTTTGTCCTGACCCATGTGTCCGGCTATCTTGGTGTCGTGTTCGGATTCGAGTATTCCTTGCATGATTCCCTCTGGGACCCATAGCATGTTTTCCCTGTATACCAGGCCATTTTCCATCGTCTCGCTCCTGGCCTTTCGGTTCATCCGCTGCTTCCCTTCTGGCAGAGCGGCTTCCTGTTCCAATTCCTTTTTCCTCTGTTGGTAGGCTTCGTCCTTCCCGGCCGCCAGACCTATTTTTGCCTCGAATTCTTTCATCCACTTCTGAGTTCTCAGCGATACCAGTCGTCCCGAGAAGCAAATGAACGAGCTTCCTCGTCGATCCGTTTTTGCAAAGTGATGTTTCTGCAGAACCGTCGTAATTGGCTGGTTTTAACTCCCCCCTTTTTCTGGACAGTACTCCGAACGTCTTGACAGCACGTCTGACTTACCATTTTGCATACCTGGACGGTAATAGATGCGGAGTCGATTCCTATGAGCTCCTGCGCCCATCTTGCCTGCCGTCTGTTTAGTACCTTTGTTGTGGTGAAGTATTCCAAGTTTTGGTGGTCTGAGAATACTTGCACCTGGTGCGTCGCTCCTTCGCAGTAACGCCTGCACTGTTTGAAGGCGTCGACGATAGCTAGAAGTTCCTTGTTGTGGATCTCGTAATTGATTTCCGTGGGTTGGAATTTCCTGGAGTGGAAAGCCACTGGGTGCCATCTTTCCTCGTCGTCTTGTTGCGAGAGGACTGCACTGATAGCGAAATCTGATTCATCGGTTTCGATAATTACTGGTCGCTGGACGTCGAAGTGTACTAAAATCTGGGCTGTAGTGAATCGGTTTTTTAGTTCCTCGAAGGCTGCTTCCCCTTCATCGTTCCAGGTCCAGTTGTCTCTTCCTTTTTTGGTCAGCTCGGTTAATGGTCGAGTGACTCGGGAGTAGTCTTTGATGAATCGTCGGTAGAAGTTAGCGAACCCGAGAAAGGATTGTACTTCCATTAGGATTCGGGTTTCCTCCATGTTAGCATGGCCTCCACCTTATCCTTCGACATTTTGATCCCGTTTTCGCCAATTACATAGCCTAAGAATTCGACTTTATGGACCCCCCAAACACATTTTTCTGGGGAGACGGCCAGTCCGTTCGTTCGTAGTCGTCGTAGTACTTCCTTGACTCTGTCGTCATGCTCTGTTTCGGTTTTGGGGTATATCAGGATGACGTCCATATAGGCGAGGAGGCCTAGATCGAGCATATCAGAAAAGATGTGGTTCATCATATCTTGGAATGTTGAGGGAGCGTTGGTTAGTCCGAATGGTATTACCTGGAATTAATATAATCCGTAACTGATTCGGAAGGCTGTCTTCCATTCGTCTCCCTCCCACATTCAGATTAAGTTGAATCCGTTCCTTAGATCCATCTTGGTGAACCATCTCGCTCCCTGCACCTGGTCCTGCAGTTCTTGCATGAGAGGGAGTGGGTACCGGTTCGGGATGGTTATCTGGTTGAGGGCTCGATAGTCCACGTATAATCTTAGTCCTCTCCTGTTAGGTTTTGGTAGGAACAGGATTGGCGAGCCGGCAGGTAAGGTGGATCGTCGGATTTTTCCTGTTTTCTGCATTTCCTTTAGCCACTCGCGGAGTGTCTGCAATTCTATCTCGGATAGAGGGTAGATGGGGCCCCATAGGTCCTTGCTTCCTTCTTTTAGATCGATTTTGCAGTTGTAGTGGCTATATTTCGGCAGGGTGTTGGCTAATTTGTCGCTCATGACATCCAGGTACTGCCGAAATCTGGCCGGGACCTGGTTTTCTTCATCCCGTACTGCCGATATGTATCCGATCAGTCTGGCGCCAGGTTCCAGACACATGGCTTCATCCCATGATAGCGAAAATTCGGACTGCTCATGCTTGCTGCATTTTTCCAAGCACCGGGAGCTGTCGAACCGTACTGTCATGAACCTGGCGCAACAGGCTCCTTGGCACCGGCGCCGGTGCCACTCTCACCCTTGTCGCCCTGTGGCTCGTCCTCGTTTCCACTGCCGCAGCCGCGGTCATCCTCCATGCTTAGACACCTCGACCAATCCCCACCATATCGCTCCAGTAGCGATACCCCCGACCGCAGGCCTGTCTAGACCTCTCTCCTTTGTTTCTTCTATGTTGCTTACGCGTCCTTCTCCCATGTTCGTTACGAGTATTGTTTTCCCTTGATTAAGTTGTACATCAGTCTTCCTTTCCTTTAGTGTTACTGCTTGCGCGTCCTTTCTCCTGTCGCCATGAGTAGAGTGTTGGCCGCACGACGGCTGAGTGCGATCATGTGTTTTCCTTGGGTGCGGCGATTGAGTCATGATGTTAGACGGAGGAACTGTGTCAGTCTTGCGGGCAAGCTGCAATGCCACAGAGGGAAGGAAAAGTATAAAAGAAGGACACAGTAGCTAGTCTGGAGATTCTTCTCCACGCAATCTATTCTCACCGATCCCCCCCCCAGCTTTTTCGACCACCAACATCGATCCCCACCATCGAATAAGCCCTCTACATTTCCAAAAGATTCTTCAAAA
>Ga0307508_10003337_pt1 | contig 16302 bp, 16 predicted proteins | sample 9_EM_MG_FD_203089 | JGI IMG/M metagenome (GOLD analysis project Ga0307508, IMG submission 203089) | Populus trichocarpa ectomycorrhiza microbial communities from riparian zone in the Pacific Northwest, United States - 9_EM | ecosystem: Host-associated > Plants > Roots > Unclassified | place...
AACCCAAGAAGCTCGCTCTCACGGCTTGCGCACGCAAACTCCTGACCATCCTCAATGCGATGGTCAAGAGCGGCAAACCGTTCGACGCTGCTATTCATTTGGGTTGACTGTCAAGACAGTTGCTGATGGAACATGCAGACCAAATCGTAGGAAAGCAGGGACATGGCCGCTTTCTGCAGGGCGCACTACTCAACATCGCATTTGAGAACGGCGCCTCGGGTTTCCACCAGCCACCAAGTCGAATGTCGACAGTCTGGGCGCCCCTAGGGACCACCACACCCCTCTGGCGCACACTTGGATGCGGCTAGCTGCTGGCGCGCGCGGTACTCGCCAGGTGGCATACCGAAGTGCGCCCGAAACACCTGCGTCAGCTGAGACGGCCGACTGAATCCGCAGTCATAGGCCACATCGGTCAGGCTGCGCGAGGCGTTGCGCGGATCGTCGAGCGTCATCCGAGCGTGTGCGGCACGTTGCTTGACGATGTATCCAGCAACGCCATCGGGCTCTTGCGCAAAGGCGTTGTAGAGGTGGCGGCGACTGCAGTTCAGCGCGCGCGCAATGGCGTCGACACTCAGACTCGGGTCACGCAAATGGCGCGCGACGTGTCCGACGATCCGATCTCGCAAGACCTCGCGCTGGCTCAGGGCGCTGCTGCGCCCCTGCACATCGAGCAGGCTCAGATGAACCAGCTCAGTCAGGACGTTGGCCATCCCGTCAGCGGCCTTCTCGCTCAGCTTCGGCAACTCCTGGTACAGCGACAACATCGTGTCCCACGCGAGCCGGCCCACGCCTTGCTGGCCTGACAGGCGATGCATTACCAGGGACTCCAGCGATCCATCGGGCAGCGCCTCCGGCAAGCATCGCTTCGGGATCATGATGACCAGTTGCTCAACGCTCACCGGATTGGTCACCGTGTAGGCACGGGTCGTGTCGTAGACACTCCAGTCGCCAGGTGACAACCACACTTCGCGCCCTGCCTGCTGAAAGCACGCGCGGCCATGAAGCTGAGCGACGACCTTCAGATAGCCCTCGTCGGCGGCCCGGATCAGTTCGGGTGTGCGAACGACGCGGTGGCTGGTCGCCTCGAGACGACACAACCGGAGGTAGCCAGCGCTCGTGGTAACGATGCGACCGTTGAAGTTGTCTTCGCCAAATGCCTCCGAGCGGAGGCCGCCGACGTTGCGCCAGATGGCCTCGCCCCACAAACTGAGGCGATCCTTGACGGACACCGCCTGGGTGGAAATCTCGGTAAATGGATGCATCGAACTATGGCGCCTTGCCCGTCGCAAGCCAGATCGAGGTTGATCTGACGAATGGAAATCTGAAGTGCACGATGGTGTTCGGCTAGGTTTTGAGCAAGCGGTCAAAACCGAAGGGTTCAACGCCTCGATTTGTCGCCGCTATTTTCGCTGATGCAGCCCTCAGTTGAACACCCAGCGTGTGCCGATCAGGGATATCTCCGGGATGTAGGTGATGAGAGCGAGCGCAATCAAGTACAGCCCGATGAACGGCATGATGCCGCGGTAGATCGTGGCCAGCGGCAGCTTCAGGGCGGCCTGCGCGGTGAAGATGTTGATGCCGAAGGGCGGATGGAACAGGCCGATCGCAATGTTCACGGTGAACACGATGCCGAAGTGCACAGGGTCGATGCCGGCCTGTTTGATGATCGGCACCAGCAACGGTGTCAACACGAGGATCGCCGACAGCGGATCGATGACGCAACCGACGATCAGCAGGGCGATGTTGAGAACCATCAAGATCGTCCACTTCGAGAGATGCCAAGAATCGATCATTTGCACCAGCGTCGCTGGCACCTGATTGACCGTGAGCAGCCACGAGAACACATTGGCACTCGCCACGATGATGAGAATCTGCGCCGTCAGCTTGGCCGTCGTGCCTGCGACCTCGAAGATGTCTCGCCAGGACAGCTCCGCGTAGATGAATCGGCTGACCGCGATGGAGTACACGCACGCCACAGCCGCCGCCTCGGTCGGTGAGAATGCGCCGCTGTAGATTCCGCCCAGGATGATGGCCGGTGCCCCGAGTGCCCACCCGCCGCGCCAGACGGCGGGAAGGAAGCGCTTCAAGCGGAAGACTTCGCCGACCGGAATGTTGTTGCGGTGTGCGAACCAGACCACGTACGCGGCGATGATCGACGCGATGAGCAGGCCGGGGACGACGCCGGCGGCATACAGACGAGCCACCGATTCGGAGGCTGCGGCACCGTAGACGATCATCGGGATGCTTGGTGGAATGATGATGTCGATCGCGCCGACGGCTGTGATCAATCCAGCCGAAAAGTGATCCGGATATCCGCCGCGCCTCATCGCCGGCAACATGATCTTGCCGACCGTCGCAACGCAGGCAGCGCTCGCACCGGAGATTGCGCCAAAGATGCACGAGGTGCCCACCGCCGTGACACCCAAGCTACCGCGTACACCGCCGACCCCTTCCTGGACCAGATCGACGAGCCGTCGCGCGACACTGCCACGACCCATCAGTTCGCCCGCGAACAGGAACCCCGGAACGGCCAACAGCACAAAGTTGTCGATGCTGCCGAGCATGATCTGCGGCAGCATTTGGGCCGGCACGTGCATGAAGGTTACGAGCGCTGCGATCGCCGTCGTGAGAAGGATGACGAACATCGGCACGCCGAGGACAAGCAAGGTTATTGGCAATGCTCCCATTACCAGTACAGGCATGTAGCTCACTTTGAGGACTCCAGTTCGAGTCCGCCGGGGTCGTCGCTGAATTCTTTGTTCCGCTCACTCGAACCATCGACCACACGCCGCCACGCCAGCGCCGTGACGATCAGCATGGCCACGAAACCGACGAACACGGCCGCGTGTGGAACAACCATCGGCATGCCGATCGCGACGCTGTGCAGATCGGCTCGCCACAGTTGCTTCAACAACGCCCAGGACCCCACCGACACGACCGCACAGGCGATCAATGTCGCCACCAGGCTGAGAACGTTAAGCCAGCGTGCATGGCGCACCGACAAGGCAGACACCAGAAGATCCATGCGCAGGTGCGCGTTCTCAAGACTGACCAGGACTGCACCGAGAAAGACGCACCAGACGTTCATGTATACGGCCGCCTCTTCGGCCCAGTAGAACGGGGCGTCAAAGAAGTGCCTGGCGACCACGTTGGCGAACATCAGGCCCACGCCGGCCAGGAGCAGCAACGCGATTGCCGCCTTCACGCCCCGCGCGACACTGGCTCCGATCGTTGTATGCCCGGAGCCCGTATGGGATGCAACGGGGCCGTTCACTTGCGCTTCGCCGCGCCGAGCAACTGGTCGTAGAGCGGCTTCAGTGCCACCCTTTCCTTGACCACCTTCTCGCCCACACCACCCATGCGCTTCATCAACTCGGCCTGGTCAGCCGCCGACAAGCGAATGATCTCGCCACCATCGGTCTTCCATTGCGCGACCATCTTGTCTTCATATGCGGCGGCCCAGGTTTGAATTTCGGGCTCCATCGCGCGCGCACTGTCGATCACGATGCGCTGCAGGTCGGGCGACAGCGCCGACAACCAAGCCGCGCTGACAGCCACGTAGCTGACGAGGTAGGTGTCCTCGGTCACCGTCATGGCCTTGGCAAGGTCGTTGTACTTCAGCGTGACATACACCGCAGGCACGCTGCGCGTGCCATCGATGACACCCGTCTGGAGCGCCGGAATCACCTCGGAAAGCGGCATCGGCGTCGCGGCTGCGCCCAGGGCCTGCACTGAGGCGCGTTCGACTTCGCTCGCATTGATGCGCAACTTCTGGCCCTTGAAGTCCTGCAGGACGCGAATAGGCTTGCGGGCAAGGTACGCCGGCGTCCCCAGGACGAACGCCGAAAGCCCCTTGATGGATCGGCTCTCGCCCAACGACATCAACGCCTGACGCACACCGGAATCCTGCAACGCGGTGATCGCCTGAGCCCGGTCGTTGAACATGGCCGGAATGCCATAGACAGCGAAGCGTGGATCGACGCCGACGAAGAAGTCGGTCGGACTGACAAATCCCTCCACTGTGCCCAGCTGAAGTCCTTCGATCATGCGTGGAATGCTGCCCAACTGGCTAGCAGGATAGATGTCAACCTTGATCTTGCCGTTCGAAGCTTTCTCGACACGCTCCTTGTACATCTTCATCCACTCGTGCTGCGCATCGTTGACCGTGGCGGTCCCGATCTTCATCACGATGGGCTGCGCCTGCACGGCCATGGCGCTGGCCAACGAGAACGCGAGTGCCGCGCCGACACGTCGAATGCACGCGGCGAGAGTGGTCCTGAATCTCATGGGTGTCTCCTGTCATTTTTGTGGTGGATTCGTATGGCGCCGGCAATGTCGCAACGGCTCAGGGCATGAGAACACTCGAGCCGATCGTCGCGCGAGCCTCCATGTTTCGGTGCGCGCGCACGACCTCGTCGAAGCCATAGCGCTGGCCGACGCGAATCCTCACGGTGCCATCAAGCAGCGTCGAGAAGTAGTCGGAAGCCATCGCGAGCAGGTCCTCGCGACGGCTGGTGTAGTGCACGAAGCGCGGCCGCGTCAGGTACAGCGAACCCCGTTCGGCCAAGGCATTGACATCCACTGGCGGGAGCGGGCCCGACGCCGAACCGAAGCTGACGAAGGTCCCCCGCATCGCGAGCGATGCCAGAGAGTCCTGGTAGGTGTCTTGCCCCACCGAGTCATACACCACCTGGACGCCTCTTCCGGCCGTGATCTCGGCCACTCGCGGGACGATCTTTTCTCGCGTGTAGATGATCACGTCGTCGCAGCCGTGCGCCTTGGCATGCGCGGCCTTCTCGTCACTGCTCACGGTACCGATGACATGGGCACCCAGGCGCTTGGCCCACTGGCAGGCGATGCTGCCCACGCCGCCCGCGGCGGCGTGGAACAGCACGGTATCGCCCGGTTGGGTGGCATACACGTCCTTGAGCAGGAATCGTGCAGTGATGCCTTGCTGGAGCGTGGCGGCCACCACCGCGTCCTCGATGCCCTCCGGCAGCGGCACCAGTCTGTCCGCAGCCACCAGACGCGCGTGTGCATAGCTTCCGGGCGGCACCCCGGCATAGCCGACGCGATCGCCTGGCCGAATGTCGGTCACACCCGAACCGATCGATTCGACGATGCCGACTCCGGCGACGCCGAGCCCGCTCGGCAGCGGTAGCGGGTAGTGGCCCTGGCGTTGATAGATGTCCAGGTAGTTCAGTCCTATCGCCGTGTGTCGGACCAGCACCTGACCCTCACCCGGATCAGGCGTGGATACGGGTTCCCAGGTCATAACGTCCGGCGCGCCGAAGCTGTGGATGCGGATCGCGCGGTTCATGCCGCGACGGCCTCGCGCTTGTGTTCGATGATCGTCATGTCGTCTCCGCGCTTGCGACGCGCTTCGAACACATTCGATGGGCCGCTTTCGTGCCTACGATCATCGGGCGGCGGTCGCGCTGCGTCCAATACCGTTGACGTAGAACTTGATACCAGGAAGGTATGGTGTTGGGCGTCGGTGAGCAAACTCAAACCCGCGTTTCGCGTCCATACCGAACTCGCCCTCGCGCATCTGGATCCTGCAGCGCCTCCTGGCCGCACGCAGGACTTCGCTTGTCGTTGCAGCAACAGCAGCGGTGCCGCACCCTGGCCAAACTGGAATCGTTGCCGGTCTCGACGGGAAGAGAGAAGACACATCACTTGGGACATCGATTTGATAGAGGGGCGCGCCGCAATACGTCCGCGACCAGCGGACCGGCCTGCCGCGAGCCGACCCTACGGATTCAAGTATCCGCATCCGACGGTCGCTGCGGTCAACGGCCACCCCGACGATCCGCGACCTCTAAGGTGCCTATCGCCGTCGGCGCGAGACGGGCGCTGAGTCGGCCTCGGTCTCAGAGTCATCGGCGGGCGCCTGACTCAAGGGCGCCAGCAACGCGTCGAGCACGTCGTAGGCCTGTTGGAGGGTCTCGACTCCCACCTGCTTCTCGATGCTGGCATAGCGCTCTTCAATCGCCGGGATCATGCGCCGCCCGAGCTGCCGGCTACGCGCGGTGACGGAGACGCGGACACGACGCTGGTCATCTGCCATTCGCTCGCGATTGACCAGCCCGGCCTCTTCCATTCGCAACAGAACGCCGACGATGCTGGGGCTGGATATCTGGCACAGTTCGCACAACTGGCGTGGCTCCAGAGGCCCTTGCGTCAACAGCGCCCGGATGATCCGCCACTGCTGCTCCGTCACGCCGTTCTCGTTCAGGATCGGCCGGAACTGCGCCATCAGCGCTTCGCGCGCCTGAAGCAGCAGCTGGGGCAGATTGCGGTGACGCAATGCGGTTGACATGCTCATTCCTTGCAGGGTTTCGTCCGAGGGATCCGTTGGCACGCGCCCATGCCGCTTTGACTCACATCATAGTGAATCTGCGGCGCGCAGCACTTCGCTGACCGCGCCGCTCCGGGTAATCCCCGAGATCGCAGCCACCGCAGACACTTGACTCACTAACATATAAGCAAAATAATCACACACATATTAGCAAGTCGACGGCTGGAAATGAGAGGCCGCTCGCCAGCCCCGATCCACGAACGGAGACAACCCCCATGCCCACTTCTCTCAGCCGCTGCGGCCGACTCGTCTGTGCCGCCCTCGCCCTCGCCTCTTCCGCGCTGTATGCACAAGAGGTGACGACGCTCAAGGTATCGCACTTCCTGCCGCCGAATTCCAACTACCAAAAAGGCGTGCTGGAGCCATGGTGCGACAAGCTCGCCAAGGACTCGGGCGGCAGGTTGAAGTGCCAGATCTACCCTGCGATGCAACTCGGCGGCACCCCGCCGCAATTGGCCGACCAGGTGAAGAATGCCGTGGCCGACATCGTGATGACCTCGCCCAGCTACTCCACGGGCCGCTTCCCGTACACCGAGGCGCTGGAGCAGCCTTTCACGCTGCCCCCCGGCGGCCTGGCCGGCAGCAAGGCGATGTGGGAGTACAGCCAGAAGTACGCCATGAAGGACTACGCCGACTTCAAGCTGCTGGCCATGTTCAGCGGCAGCGGAGTCATCATGAGCACGTCCAGCAAGCCGATCCTGACTGCCGATGGTTTCAAGGGCGTCAAGCTGCGCAGCCCTTCGCGCAGCGCCGCCAAGTTGCTGACGACGCTCGGCGGCACGCCGGTCAGCATGCCGCCGGCGCAGATCACCGAAGCGGTCTCCAAAGGCGTGGTCGACGGAGCGATGGCCACCTGGGAACTGGTGCCTGCGGTCAAGCTGCAGGAAGTGACGAAGTACCACATGCAGGCCCCGGCCAATCAGATGGCCTTCACTCAGAACCCGCTGGTGATGCTGATGAACAAGGCCAGGTACGACGGCTTGCCGGCTGACTTGAAGGCCGTGCTGGACAAGGCGAGCGGCACCTCCCTGGTGGAACGGGCCGGCTCGGCATGGGACAAGGCCATCGACGACGGCCGCAGAACAGCCAACGACGCCGGCAACAAGACGCTCACCGTGAAGCCCGAGGACTACGAGGCGATGCGCAAGGCGTCGGCCTCGGTCGAGTTGGAGTGGGCCAAGGAAGTTGCACCCAAGGGGTTGGACGGAGCGATGCTGGTCAAGGACGTTCGGGCAATCGGCTCGAAGTACATGAAGTGATCCATCCCCATTGCCTCGGAGATTCACACCATGGCTGAAGTCATAGAGCGTGCGGGCGCCACTGAGCTGGTGCGCCGGCAGGGAGCAGGGCGACTGCTCGACCGCGTGGCGACGTGGTTCGCGATGCTGGGCGGCCTGACCTTCTGTGCGCTGATCATGATGTCTATCGTGTCCCTCGTCGGGCGCAAGCTGTTCTCCGCACCTGTTCAGGGCGATGTCGAGCTGATGCAGATGGGCGCTGCCGTGGGTGCGGCCGCCTTCCTGCCGTTGTGCGAGCTGTACGATCACAACGTCAAGGTCGATGCCCTGACCGGCTGGATGAGCGATCGCAGCCGTGCGACGCTCGACACGGCGGCACACGGGCTGCTCACCGTCGCGGCGGTCCTGATTGCCTGGCGCACGACGCTGGCCGCGATCGACGGTTACTCCTCGGGCGAGGTGTCGACCTTGCTCACCGTGCCGATGTGGCAACCGGTGGCGCTGCTGGTGCCGAGCTTTGCGCTGCTGGCGCTGTGCGGGCTCTACCGCACCGCCCGGTCGCTTTGCGAAACGATGGGGCGTGCCCCATGAGCGGCATGGCGATCGGCTTGACGGTCTTCGCCTGCCTGATGTGCTTGCTCGTGTTCCGCATCCACGTCGGCATCGGCATGTTCTTCGCAGGATCGGCAGCGTTCCTGGCGATGAACCACGGCGATTCGAACGCGCTGCTGTTCACGCTCAACAACATCGCCTACGCCCGTTTGTCCAACTACGACCTGGCGGTGATCCCCCTGTTCATGCTGATGGGCCAGTTCGCCACGAACGGCGGGCTGTCCAGATCCTTGTTCCGCTGTGCTGCGGCCTTCATCGGTCACTTCCGCGGGGGGCTGGCAATGGCTGCCACGGGTGCCTGCGCTGGTTTCGGCGCCATCTGCGGCTCGTCCCTGGCCACAGCAGCAACGATGGGGCAGGTGGCGCTGCCCGAACTGCGTGCGCATGGCTACTCGGGGCGGCTGGCCACCGGCACGCTGGCCGCGGCTGGCACCTTGGGCATTCTGATCCCTCCGTCGGTGCCGCTGGTGATCTACGCCGTGCTGACGCAGGAGTCGATCGGCAAGCTCTTCGTCGCCGCGGTGATCCCTGGCCTGATCGCGACGCTGGGCTACATGGTCGTGATCCGCCTGTTCGTCACCATCAACCCTGCCGCCGGCCCCGCCGGCGAACGGGCGAGCTGGTCGCAGCGCATGGCCTCGGTGGTCGAGGTGCTGCCGGTGGTCTGCGTGTTCCTGGTCGTGATCGTCGGCATCTACGGCGGCTGGGCCAACCCGACCGAGGCGGCGTCGATCGGCGCGGCGGCCTGCGGCGTGCTCGCGGTGCTGCGCGGCGGCATGCGTTGGCCGGGGCTGCGCGCCAGCATCATCGGCACGGCCCATGCCACGGCCATGATCTACATGGTGCTGCTCGGTGCCGACGTGCTCAACGCCGGCCTGGCGATCACGCAACTGCCGGGCGAGCTGGCGAATTGGGTCAAGGGCAGCGGCCTGGCGCCGCTGCTGGTGATGGCGGCGATCCTCGTCGTCTATATCCTGCTCGGCTGCGTGATGGACTCGCTGGCGATGATTCTGCTCACGATCCCCATCTTCTACCCGGTCGTGATGGGGCTCGACTTCTACGGCATGCCGCCGGTGGACAAGTCGATCTGGTTCGGCATCCTGGCGCTGATGGTGGTCGAGATCGGCCTTGTGCACCCGCCGCTGGGCATGAATCTCTTCATCATCCAGAAGCTCGCCAAGGACACGCCTTACATCGAGACCGCCAAGGGCGTGATGCCCTTCCTCGCCTCGGACCTGCTGCGCATCGTGCTGCTGCTGCTGGTGCCGGGCATCTCGCTGTGGCTGGTGCACCTCAACGCCTGAAGGCGGGAACGGAGAACGCCTGATGATCTTCATGCTGAACCAAGCGCTGGCCCATCTGCAGGGCGCGCCACTCGCGACCGAGGCGCCCGTCGCGCACTGGGAGACATTGGCTTCGACCGCGGGTGGGCAGGCCTTTCTGCCGCCCACCCGCGGCACGGTCTATGGCACGCTGCTGAACCATCGCGACGCGCTTGCCGCACTGGGCGAGCAGGTGAACGCGGCTCCCTACAAGGCACCACCGCAGGCACCGGTCCTGTACATCAAGCCCCGCAACACAGTGGTCGGCCACCGCGTACCGGTGCGCGTGCCGGGCGGCGCCACCGAATTGGAGATCGGTGCCACGCTGGGCGTCGTGATCGGCCGCACCGCATCGCGCGTCTCCGAAGCCGAGGCGCTGGCCGTCGTGGCGGGCTACACCGTCGTCAACGACATCAGCGTGCCACACGCGTCGGTCTACCGGCCGTCGATGCGCTTCAAGTGCCACGACGGCTTCTGCCCGATGGGGCCGGCCATCGTTGCGCGGGTGCTGGTGCCCAACCCCGACGCCCTGGACATCGCGGTCGCCATCGACGGCGAGACGGTGCAGCACAGCAACACCGCCGGGCTCGTGCGACCGGTGGCACGCTTGATTGCCGACGTCACCGAGTTCATGACGCTGTTCCCCGGCGACGTGCTGACCGTCGGCGTAGCAGCCGATGCGCCCCGTGCCTGCGCCGGCCAAACGGTGACGATCACGATCGACGGCGTGGGCCAGCTCGAGAACACGCTGGTCACGGGAGCTGCCGCATGAAGCGCGCCAAGGTGGCGTATGCCGGCGCCATACACGACGCCGTCGAGCACGGTGCCGGCTTGCGGTTGGCCGATGGCCGCGTCGTGGCGGAAGAGGCCGTGGTCTGGCTGCCGCCGTTCGAGGTGGGCACGGTCATTGCACTCGGACTGAACTACGCCGATCACGTGAAGGAGCTGTCGAAGGAACTGACGCTCACGTCCAAGGACGAGCCGCTCGCGTTCCTCAAGAGCCCCGGCGCGTTGATCGGCCATCGCGGGCAGACGCGCCGCCCCGCCGGGGTGAAGTTCATGCACTACGAGTGCGAACTGGCCGTGGTCATCGGGCGCAGCGCACAGAACGTGAAGCGCGAGGACGCCATGGCCTGCGTGGCCGGCTACTGTGTCGCCAACGACTACGCGATCCGCGACTACCTGGAAAACTACTACCGCCCCAACCTGCGCGTGAAGAACCGGGACACCTGCACCGTGCTCGGCCCGTGGCTCGTCGACGCGGCCGACGTGTCCGACCCGCACCGCCTGGCGCTGCGCACACTCGTCAATGGCAAGGTCACTCAGCAGGGCAACACACGCGACATGATTGACGACATCCCGGCGCTGATCGAGTACCTCAGTTCGTTCATGACGCTCGGCGCCGGCGACGTGATCCTGACCGGCACGCCCGACGGCGTGGTCAACGTGAACGTCGGCGACGAGGTCGTCACCGAGATCGACGGCATCGGCCGCCTGGTCAACACCGTTGTCGGCGACGCTCTATTCGGCCGCTGAGCCACCAGGAGAAAGCAATGCGAGTTCAACACCTCATCAACGGCAAGGCAGTCGCAGGCCGCAACTACTTCGAGACCGTCAATCCGGCAACACAGGACGTCCTGGCCGAGGTTGCTTCAGGAACGGCGGACGACGTCAATGCAGCAGTGTCCGCCGCCAAGGCGGCCTTCCCGGCTTGGGCCGCGCTGCCAGCAACAGAGCGCGCCGCGCTGATGCGAAAGCTCGGTGATCTGATCGCCAAGCACGTGCCCGAGCTGTCGGAAACAGAGACCCGCGACTGCGGCCAGGTGATCTCGCAGACGCGCAAGAATCTGGTGCCGCGCGCGGCCGACAACTTCTACTATTTCGCCGAGATGTGCACTCGTGTCGACGGCCACACCTACCCGACGCCCACGCACCTGAACTACACGCTCTTCCACCCCGTCGGCGTGTGCGCGCTGATCAGCCCGTGGAACGTGCCCTTCATGACCGGCACCTGGAAGATCGCGCCCTGCCTGGCCTTCGGCAACACCGCGGTGCTGAAGATGAGCGAGCTCTCGCCGCTGTCGATCTCGCGCTTCGGCGAGTTGGCCACCGAAGCCGGCCTGCCGCCGGGCGTGCTCAACATCGTGCACGGCTTCGGCAAGGAGGCGGGCGAACCGCTGTGCGCACACCCCGACGTGCGCGCGATCTCGTTCACCGGGTCCACGGCCACCGGAAACCGCATCGTGCAATCCGCCGGGCTGAAGAAGTTCAGCATGGAACTCGGCGGCAAGAGCCCGTTCGTGATCTTCGAAGATGCTGACATGGCGCGCGCGCTGGACGCGGCGGTCTTCATGATCTTCTCGAACAACGGCGAACGCTGCACCGCCGGCTCACGCATCCTGGTGCAACAGTCGATCTACGCCGAGTTCGCGCAGAGGTTCGCCGAGCGTGCAAAGCGCATTACCGTCGGCGACCCGATGGACGACAACACCCTCATCGGCCCGATGATCAGCCCCGCCCATTTGGCCAAGGTGCGCAGCTACATCGAACTCGGTCCGAAGGAAGGCGCAACGCTGCTCTGCGGGGGCCTCGACGCGCCGGAGCTGCCTGCTTCGATTCGTCGCGGCAACTTCGTGAAGCCAACGGTCTTCGCCGATGTCGACAACCGCATGCGCATCGCGCAAGAAGAGATCTTCGGCCCGGTGGCCTGCCTGATCCCGTTCAGCGACGAGGCCGATGCCATTGCCAAGGCCAACGACATCCAGTACGGTCTGTCGAGCTACGTCTGGACCGAGAACCTCGGCCGCGCACACCGCATGGCCGCCGCCATCGAGGCCGGCATGTGCTTCGTCAACAGCCAGAACGTAAGAGACCTGCGCCAACCCTTCGGCGGTACCAAGGCGTCGGGCACCGGGCGCGAGGGCGGCACCTGGAGCTACGAGGTGTTTCTCGAGCCGAAGAACGTCGCGGTATCACTGGGCTCGCATCACATTCCCCATTGGGGCGCCTGAAGCTCGCCGATCCATTCTCAAGGAGACCCACCATGGGCCAAGTTGCTCTCGCTGCCAAGATCACCCATGTGCCGTCGATGTACCTGAGCGAGCTTGACGGCCCGCGCAAGGGCAGCCGCCAGGAGGCCATCGACGGCCACGTCGAGATCGGCCGCCGCTGCCGCGAACTCGGCGTCGACACCATCGTGGTCTTCGACACGCACTGGCTCGTCAACGCCGGCTACCACCTCAATTGCGCGCCGCAGTTCGAAGGCAGCTACACCAGCAATGAGCTGCCGCACTTCATCAGCAACATGGCGTATTCGTTTCCGGGCAACCCGACACTCGGACAGCTGCTGGCCCGGGTCTGCAACGAGCATGGCGTGGAGGCACTGGCCCACCCCGCCACCACGCTCGGCCCCGAGTACGGCACGCTGGTACCTATGCGCTACATGAACGCCGACCGGCACTTCAAGGTGGTGTCGGTCTCGGCGCTGTGCATGGTGCACTACCTGAACGACAGCGCCCGCCTGGGCTGGGCGATGCGCAAGGCGGTGGAAGACCACTACGACGGCACCGTGGCCTTCCTCGCCAGCGGGTCGCTGAGCCACCGCTTCGCGCAGAACGGCCAAGCACCGCATTACGCGTTCAAGATCTGGAGCCCTTTTCTCGAGACGCTGGACCATGAAGTGGTGGAGATCTGGAAGCGCGGCGACTGGAAGACCTTCTGCGAGATGCTGCCCGAATACGCAGTCAAGGGCCACGGCGAGGGCTTCATGCATGACACGGCGATGCTGCTGGGCGTGCTGGGCTGGTCGGCCTACGACGGCCAGGCCGAGGTGGTGACGCCGTATTTCGGCGCCTCGGGCACCGGGCAGATCAATGCCATCTTCCCGGTCACGCCGCAGGACGGCCATGCAGTCCCGAAGGCCGTGGCCTCCGCGGCCGACAGTTCTTCTTCGATCGCAACGCGACTCTAGGCAGCGCGACGATGCCCCACCTCGTCATCCTCTACAGCGGCAACCTCGATGGGCGCACCGACATGTCGGTGCTCTGCCGCAGCCTCGCCGACACGATGCTTGCGCAACGCGACGAAGCCGGCAAATCGGTGTTTCCGCCCGGCGGCACACGCGTGTTCGCCTACCCCGCGCCGCACTTCGCCGTCAGCGATGGCGGTACCGCCGGTCGCGCGGCGAACGGCGATGGCGACTACGGCTTTGCCTATTTGAATCTGCGCATGGGCCGCGGCCGCAGCGAGGCCGTGCAGCAGAGCGTGGGCCGCGCATTGATGGCCGTGTCGAAGACGCACTTCGAGCCCTTGATGGCCGCGATGCATCTGGGCGTGACGCTGCAGATCGATGTAGGCGCCGAAGTCTTCGATGCCAAGCACAGCACCCTGCACCCCCTCTTCATCACGCCGGACTGACCCATGCTTGCGCAGAACACCATCGACCAACTCGCCCGCGAGCTTTATGAAGCGCGCAAGAGCCGCACCCAGGTGCGCCACTTCTCGAAGCGCTTCCCGGAGATGACGATCGAGGACGGGTACGCGATCCAGCGCGCCTGGGTCCAGCTCGAACTGGCCGACGGACGCACCATCAAGGGCCGCAAGATCGGCCTGACCTCGCGCGCCATGCAGCAGGCCAGCCAGATCACCGAGCCCGATTTCGCGCCGCTGATGGACGACATGTTCTTCGCGCAGGGCAGCGACATCGAAGCCAGCCGCTTCATCGCACCGCGTGTCGAGGTCGAGCTCGCCTTCATCCTGGGCAAGCCGCTGAAGGGGCCGGCCGTGACGCTCTTCGACGTGCTCTCAGCCACCGAATACGTGACGCCGGCCATCGAGATCATCGACTCGCGCATCGAGCAGTTCGACCGCGAGACCCAGGTCATGCGCAAGGTCTACGACACCATCAGCGACTTCGCCGCCAACGCCGGCATCGTGCTCGGCGGCCGGCCTGTGCGGCCCAACGACGTTGACCTGCGCTGGGTGGGCGCGTTGCTCTACAAGAACGGCGTCATCGAAGAAACCGGTCTCGCTGCCGGCGTCCTCAACCACCCGGCGACCGGCGTGGCCTGGTTGGCCAACAAGATCGCGCCTTACGACGAACAACTCAACGTCGGCGATGTGGTGCTGGCCGGTTCCTTCACGCGTCCGACTGTGGCAAAGGCCGGCGACAGCATCCATGCCGACTACGGCCCGCTGGGTTCGATCGCGTTCCGCTTCGTCTGAAGGCCGAATCGTGCGCACGCCCATCAACCCTTTCAAGCACGCGCTTCGCGAAGGCCGGGTACAGATCGGCCTGTGGGTCGGGCTGGCCGATGCCTATGCCATCGAAGCCATGGCCGGCGCCGGTTTCGATTGGCTGCTGATCGACGGCGAACACGCGCCGAACGATCTGCGCACCGTGCTCGGCCAGTTGCAAGCCGTGGCGCCCTACCCCACGCACGCCATCGTGCGGCCGGTGATCGGCGACGTGGCGCTGATCAAGCAGCTGCTTGACGTCGGCGCGCAGACCCTGCTGGTCCCGGTGGTCGAAACTGCCGAGCAGGCGGCAACGCTGGTGGCGGCCACGCGCTACCCGCCGCGCGGCATCCGCGGCGTGGGTTCGGCGCTGGCGCGCTCGTCGCGGTGGAACCAGATCGGCGACTACCTGCACACGGCCGACGAGCAGATGTGCGTGCTGCTGCAGGTCGAAACCAAAAAGGGGGTCGACAACCTGGCTGCCATCGCTGCCACGGAAGGTGTGGACGGCGTCTTCTTCGGCCCGGCCGACCTGTCCGCATCGATGGGTCTGCTCGGACAGCCCGGCCACCCGGATGTGCAGCGCGCCATCCTCGACGGCATCGCCGTGGTCCGCGCCGCCGGCAAGGCGCCGGGCGTGCTCTCGCCCGACCCGAAACTCGCCCGCCTGTACCTCGGCGCCGGCGCCTTGTTCGTTGCAGTCGGTGTCGACACCACCTTGCTCACCCGTGCCTGTCGCGATCTGGCCGCAGCCTACAAAAACAACGCCGACAAGGTTGCCTCAGCTGCGTCCGCACCCGGCGGCGCGTACTGACGCACCGCACCGGCGCGCCTTGTCTTTCCCCATCTGTCCTGGACCGAATTCCGATGCTCAAGCTGAATGACCCCTCCCTGTTGCGCACGCAGTGTCTGATCGATGGTGCGTGGGTTGGCTCCTATCCAGAGCTCGGCATAAAGCGCATGCCCGGCGCAAGTTCGACGAACTGGTCGGCACCAGCGAGGTAGCCAAGGAGGCGATCAAACGCATCGGCTGGATCTACCACGTCGAAGGTCAGTTCGAAGGAATGGAGGCGCAGCAGCGCCTGGGGGCGCGCGAGCAACTCACGCGGCCGTTGTGGAAGGAGTTGCACGTCTGGCTAAAGCTCGAGCGCGGTCGCGTGCCTGACGGCGGTTCGATCGCCGGTGCGATCGATTACAGCCTGAACGGCTGGACCGCACTGACGCGGCACCTCGAAGACGGGTCCGTGCCGATCGACAATAACTTCATCGAACGCCAAATAAAGCCGTGGGCAATGGGACGCCGCGCATGGCTCTTCTGCGGCAGCGAGTTGGCCGGCCAGCGCGCAGCGATCGTCATGAGCCTGGTGCAGTCAGCCAAGCTCAACGGGCACGATCCATGGGCATACCTGCGTGACGTGCTTGAGCGGCTTCCCAGCCATCCCAACAGCCGCATCGCTGGCAGAAATCTACCGCCTGACCGCGGCCCGCTGGGCGCCGAGAGCCTCGTCGCCTCGACGCCGTCACGTCACGGGGA
>Ga0307508_10003338_pt1 | contig 16301 bp, 13 predicted proteins | sample 9_EM_MG_FD_203089 | JGI IMG/M metagenome (GOLD analysis project Ga0307508, IMG submission 203089) | Populus trichocarpa ectomycorrhiza microbial communities from riparian zone in the Pacific Northwest, United States - 9_EM | ecosystem: Host-associated > Plants > Roots > Unclassified | place...
CGGTCAGAAGATATGAGAAGAAGGACTTCGAGCTGGATACTTGTTCGGCATGCTCAGAACTCTTGTAATGATTGAGGTAGGAGGCCAGAGTTTTGACGTGTTCTTCGAAAGACACCCGATTCTCCCTGGTCATCCAATGAGGCATGAGGGTTTGAATCAGTGATATGGATACATGACTCACTGGAATGCACAGTGCCAGCGATTCTTCTGTATTAAGGGCCAAAGGTTGACAGCGTCCTCCAGGTCGATAGTTCTAAGGTGGTGGAGATTTGAATTGGTTTGAGCGGACTTTTCTTGTTGGTTTTCGTCAAAGTGGGGGGCGATCCGCAGTCGGTGGTGAATGTCCACGGTCTCATCGAGGCAGGCATCTAGGTCTGTCCCAGGTATCTTCGTCGGAGATTGGTAAGCAATTAGGACAGTCGTAGTCTCTGCGATGTGGCAGGTAGAAATGACTTCGTCATGTTGCGCGAGAATTTCAGCGAGTGCTTCTAAAGGGTGGCGATCCTTATCTCTAACTTCGGAGGTCTTCATGGACTTGTGAGCCCCATAATCTTGATTTAGGAGAATCGCGAGGCCAAGCAGAAACGTGACGTTAACAAACTTGGAGCGAAGGTCAGGGTCTTTCGACGTCCGAGTCACTTCCGACACTAGTGCCGACATCGACTTCTTCACAATCTGGAAATGCTTAGGCGGTCATAAAGGTAAGTAATATGAAACTGAGTAGCTCTGCTGCGCTTTACATGATTGCGTGACACCGGAATGTAACGGTGCGTTACTGTGTAACACATATGTATACTGGCAGTGTACTGATATACGACCAACTCTTCATGCCTTGTGACCCGTGACGGTCATGAAGAGTTGGACAACTCTTCGAAAGGCAGGTGGACGCGTGACATCTCCCAAATTTAAAATACCTCAAAATTAGTAAGAAAATACCATATATGGTAGCCCCGCAGGGCGGAAAAAAATTTGTCCCTCTTCAAAATCACATGGGACGCGTGACATTTGGAAAATCTCTTCTCTTCAGGGCCTTGCGTGACCCGTGACTGAAGACTTGGTCGTATCACTACAGTATTTGGGTCTTTGCCAACTCTCTCAGGAATCTTTGAAGGTTTTGTCACGGTTTTGTCATGTTTTGCAAGTTTGGACTTGGTAAAATAACCTACATGAATTACAGCTAAATGCAAAACACTAGGCACCTGTGGATTTTTTTCCTTGTCCACCTTTGTTTGTCAGTGAACCACTCCACCAACAGTGCAAGCACCCTTTTGTTGGAATCTGTGATGCAAACGTGACACAAGCTCGGCGCGCTCGGCACTGATTTGATGCGTGTGGTGATTCTCAGGGGCGAGGCGCGACGACGAGTTCCTTTCTTTATTAGCTTGACACGGACCTTTCATAGACTACATATTGGTAGCTACGATAGTGCACGGACCTGTTTTGTAGTATATAATGTGTAGTGCGAAATCGATGGCTCTCTTGAACCGTTTTGCTTCCCCGTTTTGTTTCTGTCCGCTCAACACCTTTTGGTGATAATCACCCCACACCACACCAAACCTGGATTAGTAGTGTTACTGCGTCAGTGGAGGAGGTGGGGCTAGAGCAATATATTGCATCACTGCAGCACTGACCTTACCCTCTCTGGTTTGTTTACTCAAACAGAGGCGCACTCCAGAAAAAATCCGTGGGTGCCTAGTGTTTTGCATTTAGCTGTAATGTTGGAAATGTACAGGAACTTGAAAACTTCCAATTACAGCCACTTGCATAATTTTGGGCTCATGTCCTGACTCTGTTGCCAAGAAGTGTAGGGAATGTCATGGGCTACCCTGGGGTTTTCCAGGGTAACCCACACCCGTACCCGTCAAAACCCATACCTGCGTCCACAGGTATGGGTTTTATGGGTATGGGTCACGGGTTTTCATAAACCCTCAGGGAAATATATTATTTAATTTATTATTTACATAATTATATTATTTACACCAACGAGGAGGGGCATTACCCTCCCTGTCGTCGAAAGTACAAGTAAATGGCGATGAGGAGGGGTTTACCCTCCTCACTACTTGAGAACTGGAACGAGGAGGACATACCCCTCCTCGTCGCATCGAGATGTGAACAATGAGGGGAACCCCCTTCTCACCATTTCGAAACAGGATGACACGACAAGAAGGAGGGGCCTAGTACCCCTCCTTATCGCATCAAAATGTGATCGGTGTGGAGGGGGATTCCCTCGCTGCGTCGAAGTGGGATGACATGAGGAGGGCCTTACCCCTCCTTGTCGTGTCAAAATGGGAACAAAGACACGATGAGAAGGGGGTAAGTCCCTCCTCGCCGCGTCGAAATGGAACGGCACAACGAGGAGGAGGATTCCCCTCGCCGTGTCATATGTCTGTTGATTAGTCAGTATGTAAAATAAAAAGAAATTCATGGGCGCACCTAGATGCCCTGCCCTCTTGTTGCCCCCCACTCCTGCCCCCCACATGACGAGGATGGGTGTACCATCCCTACCATGTCAAAATAGCAAGAACCACATGATGGGGGAGGGTATGCCCCTCCCTGTTGTGTCGAAATCGCAATGACACGGCGTGAAGGGTGTACTCCCTTGCGGTGTCGAAATTGCAATGACGAAACGACGCAGAGGGGCATACCCCCTTGAAGTGTTAAAACCTCAAGGGTGGCACGACGGGGTGGGGCGTACCCCCCCCATCATGTGTCGTGATTCTGTGTTTCATGTATCAGTAAAATTAAATTAAAAACCATTTTTTTGGGGGCGCACCTTGTACAGCCCTCTTGGCCCCCACCATCACATTCCCACCATTTCGTTCACACCATCTTGTCTTTTGTGGTCGTTGCTGCTGTCTGGCAGTGTGGTTGACCGTTGGTGATGGAGCTCATCATTGCAGCTGGCCGTGACTTGATCACGCAGCTCAGCAATGCCCATGATACCCATCAAACCTGTGTCACGGGTATGGGTTTTTGGAGGGTTGGGAATTGCCAACCCGTACCCGTACCCATCACTATCCGTGACCTCAACCTGTGACATTCCCTAAAGAAGTGTTTTTCAAGTTTTTTCAAGTTGTCAAAGGGGAGGTAGAACTTGAAAGAGAGAAGAGAGACAGTACAGACAAATCACTTAGATCTGTAATTTCAGTTTGTGTGCACTCATTGAAACACTTTCCACCATCTAATAACAACACTGCCTGACAGTTTCTTGAAGTTGATTCCAGTGGTGTGAGAGTCCTGACAATGAAATGGGATGCATCTCTGTTGGGAGTCAGGATTCAGCCAATAGAAATCAAGATGACTGTTGTGTGTTTACCTTCACATGTGCTGCCAGCAAGTTGCTGAGACCTAGCCTGGCCCTTTACACTGAACAACAGGAGGGTTCTTTTTTCAAGGGGGAATCAGAAAGTTGATCTGTGACCCAATGTTCCCTGGAGGGGAGTGGGAGTCAGAGTGCTTAACAAAAATTTCTAATGCTTATATAACACTTACTAATGTGCTTGATTTTGGACAGAAATAAGTGGAAATACCTTTGAGTACACTCAAAAGCCAATTCAAGGCTGTCTGACAGCAGTAATTACCTATGAAATATAAATTTCCATCAAATTGTGTGAGGATCATAATCAGGTGGGATTTTCCAAGGGTGACAGCTGTTGAACTGCCATTTGGAGTTTAGATTTGACTGCATTTAGATGAGTTATATATAAATTCTGACACTTCTTTCCATGTGTGATGACAATTTTGAGGCAGATAAGATAAGATACTTATATAATATTACCAAATTTGGTAGTGATGTCTCATGAAAGGGGGGGGGTGTCAACCTCAAGGCCTTAAAAAAATTTATCAACCCTTTGTTGTTAAAATATTTTGGTTCCCCCTTGTCTTTTTTACATTATATTTATCCTGATATACTGACTACTATACAACAGAAAATTGCCAGCAGATAGGAAATACCACAGATAGGTAGTGCTTGAAGGTCCAGTCTCAAGACCAGTCCAAGACCGGAAAAAAACTGGACCAAGACCGGTCTTTAAGAAAGACTGCAAAAAGAGCAGTCTATATGGACTGGTTTAGACCGGTTCAAACTGGTCTTTTGTAGCCCTCAATTACCACTTCAAATATAGCCCAAGGACATAAAAATTGACCCAAAACTGACTGAGATATTCAACATTCAGTCAAAAGATCAATAATTCAATGAAAACTTCATATCTTTGTCAATTCTGACTGGTTTTAGATGATTAAGTGCTTAATTTGAAGCTTAAATATATTTTCAAAAGTTTCACCATGCCAAAAATAGAAAAAGACCGGTCTAAGACTGGTAAAAAACTGGTTTTAACCAAGACCAGTCTAAAAACCAGTCTAGACTGAAAAAGACTGGTCTAAAGTGGTCCAGTCTGTTCTTTGGATGATCTGGGATATTTATAGACCAGTCTTGGTCTCAGTCTTGCCAAAATAGGCAAAAGATGAGACTGGACTGGACTTTCAAGCACTACAGATAGGTCCAGGTACCAGTGGGAATGGGCACCTGGGCTGTTGTGCCATTCCCCCAAAAATGTATGTTTTTTATTAGAATTTTTATTCCACAGATATTTGACTAACCCATCAGCCTCCCACCCTGAAAACAAGCATGAATGTTGTGTGGCATGAAAAGGAATAATACAAATTCTTCTTTCACCTGGGCTTCGCCAGAAGTGACATTATTTGGGCTATTCCAGTTGTTCAAAGGTGGGAATTTTGTGCCTGTCGACTATCCAAGTTTAAGTAAAAGATAGAAGTGGACTCAACCTGCACTGGTCAGAGATAAGAAGAAGTCAATCAAACTGATAGTTAGACTAGCTAAGTATTGGTGGAAGTGTGTAAGATGTAAGAAAGTATAAGAAGCTTAACTAGTCTTAGGTGTCCAGACACAGACTAAGTCAAGGTAGGATGAGAGAAGAGATAAGATAACAGTAGATTGATTGAATAGATCAAACACTAGATTGAGATATTATAAGATCAGGATATAAGATATACTACTGATATAAAAATAAAAGAAAGTGAGTAGATGTTTGACAAAAGATAACTGATAACAAGATCAGTTAGATAAGCAAGGCTTAGGTAATGTAGAGGTAGGTCCTCTAGTCAGGTGATGCTTGTGTACTTGTGACACTTGAATGATACAGCAGCTAGATCCTCTAGATCAATAGCGAGGTCTTGTCTCTCTCCCACACTTTCCGGTTGGAGTGGATTTTACCAGATTCCACCAGACTTAATGTTTGGTGGGCCACCATACAAAGTTTCTGGACTGGACTGGATTTTCAGTCCAGTTGGACTCTACCAGACTGAAAGTCCAGTCAAGTCAAGTGGAATCCACTGGATTCTATCAGAATTAATATGTTAGTTATATATTTTAATTAATAATGGGGACACACACAAAATTATGCATTTTGTTCAGCTGGCTAGGTCAGGTCACATGACTGTTCCAGCACATCAACAAATGTGTCACACTTCATCACTTACATCATCACTTCTTCCACCACCACCACCACCCGCCGTCACCACACACTTCCCCTCCCACTACCATCGCCAACCTGTCGCATCAGTGCAAGAACATGCCACACAATGCCCCAGGAACCCCGAAACGGCACCAAGATGACCCTGCTGACAGCAGCACGACAACACAAAACGAGGAGGGTGTGACACGTCGAAAACACAATGGACATGATGGAACACACAAGGGGGGGCCAGGAGGGGCCAAAGGGGCATGGGAAAGCAACGGGCAGGGCATACAAGGTACACCCGCCTTTTTTTTCTTTTTTTTTCATGTCTACTAACATCCCCCCTCCTCCTAGCACCTCCACCCCCCACCATGTTTCAGCGCCACCCCCACCCCATCCCCTCCTTCCAAACCACAAAGAACACACCCTCTTGGGTGTGTTCTTCATGTTTGGGAACTCCTCCACCCCCCACCATCATGAAACACAAAAACACCTCAAATGGCGCATTTTTCATGTTTTGTGTTTCGGTGCCATCTCCTCCAACCAGACACACAAAACACATGGCATGTTTCATGTGTCTGGTTGCTCATCTGCTACTCCCAACCTCCCAACACAAAAAATGCACCATTTTGGGCGTGTTTTTCATGTTCGGTGCCTACTCTATCCCCCTACCTTCAAACACTAAAAACATGCCCGTCTTGGCATGTTTTCAGTGTTTGACCACCTCCAGCCCCCTTTCCTTGTATTCCATTCCCCTCCCTTCCCTCCTCACTCCTTCCTTGCCCTTCCCCATCCTTCCCTTTCCATTTTTTTTCCTTTTTAGGTACTTTCTATTTAGGTAATTACCATTTTAGATACTTTCCTTTTAAGTAAATTACTAAATTTGGTATATATATTTGTATATATTAAATAAATAATTTTATTTTAAAAATTATAGAGTCCAGTGGAGTCCACTGGATTCCACTGGAATCCGTGGGGGTGAGGAAAGTACTGTCAATAGCTGATGGACGTTAGGTGGTAGATAACTGATAGCAGGATCAGTTATGTAAGCTGGGCTTATGTAATGTAGAGGCAGCTTCCTCTAGTAGGCTTATGTAATTGCTTGACTTTGGCTTATGTAATCAGTGGCTGGATCCTTGTGATCAACAGCAGATAGACATTAGATCATAGATAACTGATAGCAGGATCAGTTATGTAAGCTAGGCTTATGTAATGTAGAGGCAGCTTCCTCTAGTAGGCTTGTGTAATTGCTTGACTTTGGCTTAGGTAATCAGAAGGTTAGACTGTATAACCAATGATGATAAGCTGTACACTTGTTGCACTATCAGTCAATGGGAGATAAGATAACTGAAATAAGATAAGACTATCGCTTAGTCAGATCTTAGAGACGAAATCACAAGGTGATTCTTAGTAAGCAGACTGGCTCTGCTGTGAGACTTTGAGTGATACTTGATTGGAGGTGAGAGAAGAAACAATTCTTAGCTACTCTGCAATGCTGCAAGGGCCAGCCTATTTATACCTTTCAGGCAGATCTGGCTTTGGTGATCTGCCACAGCCTCTATGTACTGAATCTAAGATCTATCTACCTGAAATTGTAAGTATGAGTAGGTAAACACAGCTTTGCATAGCTTTAGTATCTAGATTTTGGACAGCTTAGCATTGCCGCACACAGCTTTACAGATGACTAGGTGTTCTGAGTCACCGCACAGCTTGCCACAGCAATTGTGCAGCCTTTTAAGTTTCCATGGTGATGCACTGCTTCTACCAGGTAGCACTGCTGTGGTAGAGTCTTTTTTTTTTTTGTTTGAAGTGTCATGCATCATGAGCACATGTCTTGTCACTTGAGTAGCATCACAGGTTGCAACAGTGGTCTTGTGATTTGTTACATGTCACAGGAAATTAAAGTGCATAAGTGGGAATTGAACTGAAGGTCTTGGCAAGGGTCCAGAACTGTGCCATGTTCAAGACTGGTGAGCCATAGGGCCCACTCTCATCAGGTGTCCTTTTGGCCTTATGATCAGCAGGTGATCAGGTCAGGTGACTGCTTTAAGGCTTTGTTCAATATTGATTGTTATTGGGATATGTGCTCAGAGGCTTGACTCCAGTGTCTTCTTAGGAAACAAACTTTGTGCATGACAATGTGCTCATTTTTGGGATTCCAATGGTCATCTGGCTGCCACCACCATCCTCCAGCTCCAAAAGCAAGCACAACTGCTCATTTCCAGAGTTCTGCTTGCTGCCACCTCCCAATCACAAGAGCAAGCATGAATGTTCACTTTTAGGGTTCTGACTTTTCTCTCTGGCCACCCTTACCATCTCTCCAATTGCAAAACAAGCATTTGTACTCATTTTGGGGTTCTGGCTGTCCTCTGCTTGGCAGTGCTTGCTACTACCACCATCCAATCCCAAAGGCAAGCCTTTTGTGCTTGTTTTTGGGGTTCTGACTTTTCTCTGGCTGCCCTTACCATCCCTCCAACCCCAAAATGCTCGTTTTGGGGTTATGGCTGCCCTCTGCTTGCTACCACCACCTTCCAGCCCTGAAGGCAAGCCTTTCATGCTCATTTTCAGGGTTCCAACTGTTCTATGATTGCATCCCAACCTCAAAACAAGCATTCATTCTCATTTTGGGGTTCTGATACACTCTACCTGCAACCACCACCCCTGTTTTTGCTCACCACCATCATTCTTTCAAGGCTGACCACCATCTGCCTCATTTTGGCAAAACTGAGCCCCACCATCATTGTTTTTGCATGGTGGACCACCCTTGTTTTGGCAAAAATGTGGCCCACTGCCATCACTTTTGAATGGCCAATCACCCTCTACTCTCATTTTGGCAAAAATATAAGGTCCACTGCCATTGTTTTTGCACCAACCACCACCTGCCCCCTTTCAGCAAAACTGAGGCCCACTGCCATTGTTTTTGTATGGCCAAACACCCTCTGGCTCATTTTGCAACAATGAAACCACTGCCATTATTTTTGCCTGGCCTGAGCCACCCTTTTGCATACTATTTCTGTATTCTCTATATACCATCAATATACCAGTTTTCATGTTCCAATCCTCCTCCACACATGTGATATCATGTTCAGCACCATTCTATACACAGGCTGAGCACAAAACCCACCTATGCCATTACACCATCAGGTTTCCACTATTATTTATTGCTGCCCAAATGACCTGACACAATGATGATATAGAGGCTTTTCATTATGTGGAAACTTTCTTTTTCCATGTGACTTTCCAGTTTAGTTTTGACATAACAAGGGTATAAAACTCTAACCTCCTTGTTGTGTTCCTTCTTTTGCAACACAATGGAGAACCCTTGTTGCATTGTTTTTTTTTTTCAATATGTATTTAAGTACATTAACTGTGAATTTAAATAAATAATCTCTGTAATGTGTCACAGCCCAGCTGTGGCACTGCCAGCCTCACTGCCACTGCCAGGTAGTGATGTGCCAGCCCAGCTCAGCCTGAAAGTCATGGCTTAGACCTGGCTTTTCAAAGCTCAGGCTCACAAAATCCTGAGCCTGAGCTGAAAGCCCTGTAAGGCCTAAGCCACGGCCTGGCTTGGACTTGGGCTGTGGCTTTTGGTTATTATTCTAGTACAGTAAATGTTAAAAATTATATATTATAAAATTATTTATAGACAAATGTATGTTAAATAACAATATATATATAAACCCACCAAAATTGAGATGGTAGTCCCCACTGTTTGGGCAAGGGAGGGGTGGTAAGAAGGTGCTAGACAACAAGAAGGGTGTGTTTGCTCAGCATTGTATTGATAATTATGAGTAGTCAGTTAGTATGAATAAGGAAAAATAAATAAATGATACTACCTTCTCATTGTTGCATTTCACATTTTTGGAACAACATGATGAGGAGGGTGTACCCTACTCATCATTCCATCTTGTGTTTCATGTAAGAGAGGGGTGTGATGAGGTGCCAGACAACAAGACTTTGTTTCCTCTGCGTTATGTTATTAACTAAGAGTAGTCAGTATAAATAAGGAAACAAATAAAATACAAGGGCACACCTTGGACACCCACCTTCTTGTTATTGTGGTTAGAGAGGCCTATAGTAAGGGTAGTGACTTGGCAGGCCTGTCCATCTTATGAAACATGAGATGGGGGTTGGTGGTGATATGACAGACCTCTCCATCTTGCATTTCATGCAAGATAACAACAAGGAGGCAGGGTCATTGTGTTGTATTGATAATTAAGAAAGGCCCTCCTTGTGACAAGAGTGAGAATACACCCTCATCACAATGAAAACTAGAGGTATTACAAAAAAAAAGGACATGACATCAGATAATTTTTTAAGGCCTTAACTGATGACCCTCCCCCCCCTCCGTGGGACATCACTACTTGATATGGTAATATTATATAAGAATCTTATCTTATCAATTTCAAATCAAATATTATCAAAATTATTTATTTGTTTTTAGCTTGCTGAAAATGGTAATTTAAGTGTTACTAGTAGCTTACTACAACAAATCAACAATAAAATAAATGATTATATCATTTATATGACTATTAAATTAAGTAAAACCTGGTGTGTGATAGCTTTAGCCTCAGCAAAAATATCATCGTGTCCTTAAAAACACTATTTATTTATCTCTGACTAATGTTTTAGCTGCTTTATTGCAGAAATACCTCAGAAAACACTAATTTGTTATCAGAAATCAATTTACTAAAGATTTTATACTGGCTTCCAAAAACTTTTTTAAGCTGTTGCACAGGGGGACCCCCCTCTAACCCCATGTCATTCGGTTTATTTCTGTCACCCCCTTGATCTGTTCTTTTGGTGCTCTGTGGTATTTCTCTAACAACTGTCCCCTCAAAAGATTCTTGGTACTGCCCGCAATGGTTCTCAATGGCATAATACCTTGTAACATCGTTGAAGGAGCTTTCGACACCGAATTATTCTACACTTTCATCTCTTGCTTGCTGGACGTGATGGAACCTCTCCCAGCCCCAAATTCAGTCATTGTCATGGATAATTGCTGGATCCGCAAACATCCCGACATTCTCGAGCTTTTTGAATCCAAGTAATGCATCTTCTCATTTTCATTTCAACTTTCGTTGACAATTATCAGGGGTATGCGATACAAACTTTTACCACCTTATTCTCCTGACTACAACCCAATTGAGCTTGCATTTTCGTACATGAAGTATTACCTCTGCAGGAATGGCACATGGCACTGATGGAACTGACAGATAATGAAATCCATTGCACCCTACCCTGACCCGGGAAAGAATAGAAGTAGGAAATACAAACTGCATTGTAATTTAGGACTTATAGTTATTGCCATGATGCAGCTAGCAGCCACTTCCCCACAGACATCCAACCATGCCGAACGCTCCAATCAAAGATGTAGTCATATTGATATCCCTCACGAACAAAGAGATCATGGAAAAGTTTGCGAAAGCGGGAGTAGTCTGGCTGGTCATCAAAACAAAGAGTGCGAGTGTAAATCAAGAAGATGCTAAACTCAGCAGGCAATCCACAGCACAGTGCATCTGCGGGAATGGCCATCTTCTTCATTATAATATGGTTATACTCTTGCTTCTTCGTAGCAGCTTTGAGATCTTGCCAGAGAAGGGCGCCTCGAAGGAAGTAGATTAGAATGTACGCAAGGGATTCAAGATCATCACGACGGGCTTGCTCGACGCCTGAGTGGGCACCAATAGAGGCATAGTGGGCAGTTCCGGTGAGCCTCTTGTTCTCTCAGTAAGGAGATGGGTCTTGGGATCGCGGAACTGCTTTGCCAAACCAAAATCAATGATATTGACCTGACTGCCATCCCTTCCAATTCCCATGAGGAGGTTGTCAGGTTTAATATCACGATGAATGAAATTTCTTGAGTGGATGTACTTGATATGGGAAATCTGTGGCACAATAGAATGAGAAAGTTGGAAAAAGAAAGGCAGTGGACCAAAAAGAGATACCAATTGATCAGTAAGGAGAAGAACAGTCTTGAGACTGAATTTGCAGTTACAAAAGTTGAAAAGATCCTCCAGCGAGGGCCCCAGGAGATCAAGGACCATGGCATTGTAGTCATGTTCTGTGCCAAACCAGTGCACAAAAGGAACACCAACACCACCAGCCAGTGTGTTGTAGACTTTGGCTTCGTACTCTAGCTGAGGGTACTTGGTCTTTACAGATTCGACCTTGATGGCAATTACTGCACCCGAAATGATGTTGACACCCATGTAGATGTCCCCTGTAAGGAACTGTTGAGGGGTTATCCTAAGGGCCATCCATCAAACAAGAACGCACCGAAGGAGCCAGATCCAATCTTTTTACCAGGGACATATTTCCCGCCAACTCGTACATCTGATCTGTTTGAAGCTGGGTCTGCCATTGGTTGATAAAAGAGAGCAAGGAAAGGTGTCAATGTGTCAGCAGTGAATGGCAGGAGGGAAAAAAAGCATTACATGAATTTGGCCATTATAGGGGTTAGGCTAGTAACTTAGCTTCCTATTACATGTAATGTCAGATCAGCGACATGTTTGCGCCAGGCCACCCACTATCTGCTGTGCAACCAACACTCGAGAAGCCTGAACCAATCTTGAATAATGTTGTCTGCTGATGCTGATAAAATAACTTCTGCATATCTATAACTATCTACGTGTTTTTTAAGCTTAAGGCGACACCCCAACCTCTCAAACAAAAGAACACTGCTCCATTCGTCATCCAGACCTTTTAACATGATTGTATATGCTCTCGAAACAGGAGAGAAAGATTGAGGGTTTAGTGACCCGCCTGGCCCACCACCAAGTGCCACTTCCTGAACATGTATGCTCTCCCTTTCCCCTCTGGAGTACAGTACCACTAGCACACCAAGCAAGCTAACTCTTCCTCAACCACACGATGGTAATGTCCCTGTCTTGTTCAGGATCGACAACCTGGGCAAGTACACACAGTTGTCCGTATCGTTAGAAACCCAACCTCAACCTGACTGTTGCCCAGCACCTGCGAACATCTCAACTTCGACCTCCTCCTTTGCAAGAGCAGAAGCCGCCAGGATCGATATCGGCGAACTTGACCCGAGTTGGTCTTCAATTTTGATTCCAGATCTAGCATCCAAAAACTCCTTGCTCATCCTGACCTTCATCTCACACAGATACATGTTCAAACCTCCCTCAACTCCCCCTTTTTTCTTTCCAAACTTTCAGCTAAACTCTCCCTCCTCGAATTTCTGCCACCCCCAGCTCTTCCTCCTGCTCCAATCTCATCTAAGGTCCATCAGCAAGCACTCCCACAGCTCACTCATCCTACCAAGCGATCCAATTATGCCGAATGCAGGGCTAGGGTAGGGCATGACTGCTGGCGTCCCTGACGCCATCGCGTTCGAATTGGGATTGAATCGTTTATACCTACAGCATTCATGAGCCCCATCGTAAGCCCCATAGCTGGATGTGGGAGATCAGGGGAGGTAGGCGGTTCATCTGTGTACACATCATTGGAGTTGGTGTAGGTCTTAGTATTGTGCTTGTTCTGTGCGACAGAAATGAGTGTCGCGAGGGTGCTGCTGAGGTCAGTCTAGACCTAGTCTCCTTAATAAAGGAGGGGTTGGTGCTCCTGCTCCTGGTAAATCTGATTCAGACCCAATGGGGTGGCTTGTATCCATCACAGTGTTGATGGAAGAGAGCGGGAGAGACAGATTTACACCTTTCGCTTTTGCGACGCGTCGGTGAAGGCAAGTCTGATGTGGTTCAATGTGCCCTTTGCTTCTCATAACAGGGGACGCAGGGTTTCCAGTGGTGGGCATTCATTTGTTAAGGTCAGAGGTGGTGTCGGATGTATCAGTGTTTCCCCAGCTGTCCTCTCTCTGTCGTCTCGTGTTTCCTCCCTCCAAAAATCGGGAGTAAAGTCTCCAGCAGGTTGGAATGTGTCAGGATCACTGACAGAACGAGGGGCAGCCACTATGCCTGCCAGTGGGAGTCTCAGAATGGGCTTGGGTTTCGACGACAGGACGATCTGAGGTTTTACCCTCTACATTCGTATCTGTATGTGTCGCCGAAGTTGGAATGTAACCAGGAATTGGAGGAATGTCCTTGCTCTCTCCTTCAAGTTCGCTCTCGGTCATCATCGTAGTAGATGGTAGTGAGGCTAGATGTACTCCTTGCTCATCATGGACGATGGTGGTAGACCAGTTTGTGGAAATGGAGGAGTAGCTGACAGAGTTATATTATGTGCAACATTTGAAGCACTGGCTAATCCCTTCACCACCACCGGGCTTTGCATACTCAATGCTGTGGTGGCGAAGAAAGGAGATGAAAGGATTTCCACATTCGGCTTCTTCGATAAATCAGGGACATTCGCAGTTCCAGCACAAGCGTCGTCCAGAACTGCAGTAACACCCTTCACATCGGCGGAAACCAAAGGTCTAATTATCCTGGATTGGACAACGGGTGCCTTCCTCTGCAATCCAGTTGCAGCAGCATCGACACTGATAATAGGTCTTGACTCGACTGTCTCCTCGGAATCGGATGTAGCAAGAGAAGGTCAGGCAGAGTCGTCGGCGATGACGACAAAGCCATGTCGCCCCACCATTTGTTCAGCATGCTTGTGCTCGGCTTGTGAGACTCTTTCGTCTCTCCGATTCTTTCGTTGCTTTGACTCCAAACAAGCATGGTGTCCCTCCTTGTCAGAATTCGATATCAGACTCGCAAGCGGAGCCGTCTTCTTGGGAACCATTGAGTAACTCTAAGAGATGGCATCGAGTTAGCAGTAAAATAGGGGCAAGCTGGACCATGATTCACTTTTAAGGTGTTCTTCGGCGTTCCTAGTCACCAATACCAATCCATTAAATGCACCTAATATTTGACTTAGCGAGTGAGAAGATGAAAGTATAATAACAAACATTTAGCAGGAGCTGTTTCCTCGTAGGACTGGGAATTCGGAGACATTTGCTAATGTCGATTCTCCCTCCACCAGCATCTACAATGGCAAGGCCTTTACCATTCTGAAATTATTGTCAGATAACCTTAGGAAATTGCTATAGCATCTAGTCGCCTACCGCCATCGCTTTTTCTGCTAGACCCTTTTCAAAAAGTGCAAACTGGCTTCACCTTCAGTGACAAAAAAAAGGTCAGATCGTCCAGCTTCCGTATTCGGGATAAAACCAGCCAAAATGGCTGCTTTGTGCATCAGGTCCTGTTGTCCACCCTCCCATCCGTTTGGATGACCCAGCACATATTCTATCGTTGACTCCAATCTCTTCCACGTCTTGCCAAGTACCGGCAGGCATTGCTGAGCTCCACCCGGCATCTTCAGAAACCTTCCAAGCTTTGGGGAGGGCTCTGCCAAATGCCTTGAACTTCGACGTACTATCCCTTTCCAACGGTGAAGGGGACGTATTTCTATGGCTACTGCTTCCTTGTTTTGCCCTGCCCTTCCCTTTTGAGGTTGGAGGAATCGAAGACGACCGCAGAGTCTTTACCTTTCGTCCATAAAACACCGCTCATGAACTTCACGGTTTTCCCCAGCAAACCCCCGCTCTGATCACCACCCATGTACGATTGTGGCTTTGGGGGCAAGATATTTCTTGGAGGTGTAAAAAAGGTATCCTGCCGTGTAGGCAAGACGAGGTTCGGTGGAGAAGGTACAATTAACCTCTTGGATGGTGCTGGTGATGCAACGCGCTTGATGGTGGTTGTAGTTGTGGCAGAAGACTTGCTTTTGCTCGGAGTCTCCAGGGTTTCGACGGGCGCAAGTATGGCATTGAAACAGACGAGGCCGAACTAGGGGGAGTGGGGGTCGTTGTACCCGAGTTTCCCTTCCTCGGCGTGAGAGACAGGAATCTCGGCGTTTCCTTTTTCACATCCACCGGTAGAGTTGGAGGAGGAGCAATAGGGGGTATCACCTCGACGTCACTGCTTCTCTCAGCTGTAACACCCTCGTCCTCATCGATATTCATCACTTCCATACCGTTCTGATCTCTCTCGACATCTGCCTTGCTACCTTGAGCACTGACTTCGCTGATCCTCTTCATAACTAACATCCTTGTAGTGAAGAATGACGCCCATCCAAGCGTGTTGGATTCGAAAGAGGTGGCAATTGGATTGGAATCGGTCCCTAAAGGTTCCGGTTCGTGCTGTCCTGCATTGATTCCGTTGTCTGGAGGAAAGTCAACAGCTACATCCTGGGTCACAGACTGCGTGAACATCATGGCCAAGTCTGATGAGGGATCTGCTTGCACTGTGTTATCCTGTTCCTCGCCCCCGGTTTGTGCCCCTACAACCTGACCGCCAGACCCGTACCACGACCATGGCGCATACTAGACAGAAGGTCCAGTATCGTCTCGTGTCCGCTGTGACATGGAAACGGGTGAGGTTACCTCAGCAGGGAATGTCGTAGGTGGGGCCATTTCGGCATGCGTCGGTTCAACCCGTTCAATCTTCCCTTCGTCGACTGAGGCTTCTGTCTCAGCCATCGAAGTATTGTCCTTGTTAACCTTTACATCCTCAACCTGAGGGTGTTGAACATCTGCAGCGACGTCGGTGGCTTTCGAAGTTGATGTCCAACCAACGTATTCCCAGGTCGCATGTTGTCTGTGGTCAATCCTCGTTGATGGCGGGGTGTCTTGATGAATTTGGTCGATCGACCCATTTAAGAATGGCGACGATCGTGCAACGGGTGGGACACCAGTTAGGGGTGCGTCGTCAACTTGGGAAGCCGATGGTGTTCCAGAATTGACTCTCATATTTGGTGGTTCACCGGAATTTGAAACAGATTGCGTTGCAAGAACAGGAGGTGATTCCATAAGCATTTCCGAGGGTATTGCGGCTATAGGAAATAATCAATACGATGAGCGGC
>Ga0307508_10003339_pt1 | contig 16295 bp, 13 predicted proteins | sample 9_EM_MG_FD_203089 | JGI IMG/M metagenome (GOLD analysis project Ga0307508, IMG submission 203089) | Populus trichocarpa ectomycorrhiza microbial communities from riparian zone in the Pacific Northwest, United States - 9_EM | ecosystem: Host-associated > Plants > Roots > Unclassified | place...
ATCGCCCTCAATCCCGACGAGGAGGTAAAGGCTCGTCTGGAGCTTGTGTTCACCAAGTTCCGGGAGCTGCAGAGTGCGCGCGCTGTCATGCGCTTCTTTAGCGCGGCCGGATTGAAGTTGCCGGTTCGACCCGTGTTCGGACCGTCCCCGCATGAGGTAGTCTGGCGGGAGGCCGACAGTGCGCGGGTAAGAAGCATCCTTCAGAATCCGGCCTATGCCGGCGCCTATGTGTACGGCCGTCGGCAAAGGGATCAGAGCCGATGCCGACCCGGATCGCTCCGAGGAACTGTCAAGATACCAATCGCGGACTGGGCGGTTTGCCTTCAGGCTGCCCACCCTGGTTACATCGGCTGGGAGGAGTTCATGGCCAACCAGCGGCGGCTGACAGACAACACGAACCGCTACGAGGCGGGGCACACTGGCGCGCCGCGCAGGGGCGCGGCACTGCTGCAGGGCATCGCTATTTGCGGGCGCTGCGGGCGTCGTATGAGCTTGCGGTACACAGGGCCGAATGGCGATTATCCGGTCTACTGCTGCCGAGTCGACAAGAGCCAGCGAGGCGGCACGCTGTGCCAGGAGGTCCGCGCCCTGGCGGTGGATGAACTGGTCGAGGGCGTGCTCCTTGAGGCACTTGCACCTGATCGAATTGCGATCGCACTCGCGGCGGTGGGGGAGCTGGAGGAAGAGAGCCGGCAACTCGAACGGCAATGGACGCTCCGACGAGAGCGTGCCCGATACGAGGCCGAACGGGCACGGCGCCAGTATGACGCCGTCGAGCCCGAGAACCGTCTGGTAGCGCGCTCGCTCGAGCGCGCATGGGAAGAGAAGCTGCGCGTCGTCGAAGTGATTGAGCAGGAGCATGCCCGTTCGCGACCGGGAGAACCCCTCGCTATCAGCGACACGGATCGTGCGGGGCTGCAAGCGCTGGGCGAGAATCTGCCGCGAATCTGGCACGCCCACACCACGTCAGCAGCCGAGCGGAAGCGCATTCTGCGCTTCATCATCCGCGAAGTCGTGCTCGACCAAAAACGATCACAAGGTGCAGTGTGGCTCAAAATCATCTGGCAGACCGAAGCGATCAGCGAGCATCGTCTGCAGCGGCGCGTCCACACCTACGATGATTACATCGACATCGACCGACTGCGACAACGGATCACGGAACTCAACACCGCCGGCAAGATGGACAAGGAGATAGCCGCTATACTGAACCAGGAAGGGTTCGTTGCAGCCCGCGGCTGTTCCTTCAAGGGCGAGAACGTCTGGTTATTGCGGTCCCGCTGGCACATCCCGACCGTGAAGATCAATGGCGTCGACGCTAATCCGATGTGCTGGCCCGACGGCAGCTTCTCGATTCAGGGCGCAGCGGCGGAGCTCGGCATCACGCCGCAAACCGTGTTCGACTATCTTGCGCGCGGATTGTTGACCGGCCATCAGTTGGCCAAGGGACAGCCTTGGCAAATCGACCTATCTGACGAGCAGATCAAACAACTGCGGGCTCGTCTGCGACACACCAAACGTTCAAGAAAGGAGGCATCATGAAAGCGTCGACTCGCTGAAAACGCTGGGCCACTCGCCGAAGGCGAGGTTGGTGGTGACGATGCTACGGCAACTGCCTGCTCAGGTCTTTCGAGGATTCGAACAAGCGGCTCGTCAGTGCGCGCAAATAGAAATTGTAGGCGCCCAAATACCATTTCAAATCGAGGTTTATGCGCTGATGAACAAGACCAACTTTGATTCGGTTGGAAAAGTAGACGTCGTCGTAACTCCCTTGAGTCAGTTGAAGGAAATAATCCTTCTGCTTCGTCTTTACCCGCGAGACGGTGGCAGGTCTTTGAAAAACGCACGGGTCTCGTCGAAATTCAGAAGGTGTTCATAAAAGTCGTCGATGACCGAATCGGCAGACCTCTGCGCAATATCGTTCATGCCCTGGAGGGCAGCGACATCCTGCTCACCAAACTCCAGGAACTCCTTGCGGCGCTCGATCTCCGGATCGCTGAGATCGATGTCAGCGCGTAACAGTGATTCTGTGCTCGGCGACTGTTGAGATGCCATAGTCGCTCCATCCGGTGCTGTTCACTCCCTTTCAGTCGTGGGCAGAACAGCCCCCACAACGTTCAAGCGCCCGTCGCGATCGCCGGGCCCCTTAGGCTTCCGCTTATCGCAGCGAAGCCGAAGCTTCGCCGCGATGTCTGGTGCCGCCGCGGCCTTGGCGTTCCCGAGACGTCCTTCGCCCACGTTGCTTCCCGGCACATCTACCATTGATTCGACTCTTTTGGTCGGATAGTCGAACTACATTGGTCATCCCGCGCCTGATGCAATGCCACAGAGCGAACGGCGTTTGCTGCTCAAGCGGATCGGACCGAGTTGAGAAACTTTCCGACCTCCACCTTGAGGCGGTTTGAGTCACCCGACAAAGACTGCGCGGCAGAGAGCACCTGCGCGGAGGCCGTGCCGGTATCGGTGGCGCCGCGCTGCACATCGGTGATGTTGGTCGACACCTGCTGGGTACCTTGGGACGCCTGCTGCACGTTGCGGGAAATTTCGTGCGTCGCCGCGCCCTGCTCTTCCACTGCAGCCGCAATCGTCGAGGAGATCTCCGACAGTTTCTCGATGGTGCCCGAGATTTCCTTGATCGCGTTGACCGAGTCCTGGGTCGCGGCCTGGATGCCATTAATCTGCTGCCCGATCTCACCAGTCGCCTTGGCAGTCTGCTCGGCGAGCGCCTTGACCTCCGATGCAACGACAGCAAAGCCGCGGCCGGCCTCGCCAGCACGCGCCGCCTCGATCGTGGCGTTGAGCGCCAGGAGGTTGGTCTGGCCCGCAATCGTGTTGATCAGCTCGACCACGTCGCCGATCCGCGTTGCAGCCTTGGACAATTCGCTGACCCGCTCGGTCGTAGTGCGCGCCTGATCGACCGCCTCATTGGCCATCCGCGCCGAATCCTGCACCTGCCGGCTGATCTCGTTGACCGACGAGGTCATCTCCTCGGTGGCTGACGCCACCGACTGCACGTTCGAGGAGGCTTGGTCCGACGCCCCTGCGACCAGTGTCGTCAGTTCCTTCGAACGATCCGCGGTCGCGCTCAATTTGCGGGCGGAGGCCTCGAGCTCACTCGATGCGTGGGATACGGTCTCGACAATCTGGCCGACCGACGCCTCGAAGTTGCCGGCGAGTTCGTTCATCACGCGTTGACGTTCGAGGTCGGAACTCCTTTGGTCCTCGGCGCGTTGCGAGATGCTGCGATGGAGGTCTCCCTGCATCATCGTCAACGAACCGGCAAGAACCCCGACCTCGTCCGCCTGCTTGATTTCGAGCTTCTGATTGAAGTCACCCTTGGCGATGCCGTTGGCGAAATCCGCGCAGCTGCGGATCGGCGTCGCAATGCTGCGAGCGGCAACGGTGATCAGGAAGATGGCGATCAGGACCACCAGCAGGCCGACACCGAGTTGCCAGAACGTGCTCGACGTCGCCTGGCTGCTGAGGGAGGCCCCCAGTTCACGGGCCGACGCCAGCACGACGTCACGCGGCACGGAAATCACGATCGACCACGGCGTTTCCGTCAATCCGAGCTTGATCGGCGAATAGATATCGATATTGGGGAACTTCGGATTGTCTTCCACGGACCCCTTGCCGGCGCGAACGATCGCAAGGCTTTCGGCCCAGCGCGGATCGGCCTCGGAGGCGGATTTGCCGATGACGTCCTGATTGGCGCTATAGGCCACGATCAGCCCGGTATCGTTGAGGATGGCGACCTTGCCCTTGCCCTCGAACAGCGACCCGTTGATTTTCTGCGCCAGCTTTTGCACGAAATCCAGGTTGTAGTCAGCGCCGGCGAGGCCGTGGAATTTGCCGTCGATCATGACCGGCACCGACATCGTAGCCAGGAACACCGCCTTGCCCTGAACGATATAGGGCAGCGGTCCCAGGATGTTTTCCTTACCCGTCGTGTGCGGATTGATGTACCAGGCGCCCTTTACCAGACCATTGGCGTGACGCTCACTGCTGTCATATTCGACCAACGGCTGGATGGCGATCTGGCCGCTCGCATTCCGGGTCCAGTACGGCAGGAAACGGCCGGTATCATCCGATCCCATCTCCTTGCGGCCCTTGAAGGCAACGTCGTTACCGTCCAGGCCATTGGGCTCCCATGCCGAATAGGTGCCGTTGAACGCCGGATTCTGCTGCAGAACATTGTGGAGTACGGCGTTGAGCTGGCTGCGACGGGCGCTGTCCGGCGTGCCGTTGGTCTTGTCGCCCGCGAGCACTTCAAAGGCGTGCGCCATGTTACGCGCCGCATCGAATCCGACGTCGAGTTCGGCCTTGATCGCACCGGCCTCGGTGCCAGCCCGGTTCAACAGGCTCTCCTTGGTCTGGCGATCGACCAGCTGCATCACCTCGGTGGTGACGAAGTGATTCATGGTCTGCGTCGAGAACAGGCTGTATCCGATCAGGACGACACCCGTCACCGTCAGGCACAGGCCTGCGATCAGGGCGATCTTGAGCTGGATGGAACGAATTGCCGAAAACGAAAATGACATGATTCGGGTTTCTCCTGGCGGGGCAAAGCTAGAATTTTGGGCAATATTGCGAAGTAAAGATCTCACACCGTGAGAATACGGAAGGTCGTGGCTACAAACAGCGCGGCGCGGCGATGCCCCACGCACGATCTGGCGATGTTCCTGGCTAAGCAACTAGATTCGACAGTTGCCGAGCCCGCTGCTTCTCGAACTGGAGCAGGCCCTTCTAACTACCTTCCTGTCAGCTCACCTCCATAACTTCAGCGAAGAATTCCTGGCGAGGCTGTCATCGAAGAGGTCGCGCAGGTTGTTGGCGGTCGGGAATTTGAGTTCCGATGAAAGCGCGCCGCGCAAATCGCGTCAACACGTTGCGGATGGAGCTCTCGCTCTGCGAGACGACGACGCGCTGGTCTCCGACGTTGAGATTGAGCAGCGTGTCATCGAACGAGTTCGACTCCTTGGAAAACATGTCGCGCAGTCGCGGCTGCCTGGTCGCCCCGTGGTAGAGCCCCAGCCGATAAGCGTTGGCGAGCTACCTGGAATGGATCTGATCGCCGATCGCCTTGCCGGTCCAGACCTGGATGGCCGCGCGGCTCGCGGAGCCCGCATCCAGGGCCTTTGCGGGAGCAACAGCGGTAGTCCGCATCGTGCCAGACTGCCCCGAGCAGAAGGATCGACCCGAAGTCTGGCCCATACCGGCATCCCCTTCCGTGGTCGTGTGACCGAGGTAGCCGACGTCTCACCCTGTTTCACGCTCGTCTTTCTGGAGGAGGATTATTTCTGGAAGAGGGGTGAGTTGCGTCGCGCCGCTACGACCGAAGACTTCACGGGACTGCGGTGAAGCGCTCTTTGACATTCGTCTCCGTAGCAATACAGAGACGGTATTCCGTGGCATACGTAGACGTTGTTAACGTCATGGTGGCAACGACGCCCCATGCTCTCGCATTCCTTGCGGGTCCGGCTCCGAAAAACTAACGATGCTTCGTCATTGGCCGGCGCGAGAGATGGTCCTGGGATCTTCGAGAATGACGACAAGGGAAGCAATTTCTCTCGATCAGATTAGAGCCTATCTCGGGGGCCTGACACCGCAGGCCCGCACCAGCCTGCTCGTTGAAATCGAGCGGATGCAACTCTACGGCGAAGAGGTGCCGGGAGCGGATCTGATGCTGGCGGAATTGCGCGCCGAGTTTCGCAAGAGCGGGATGTCCAGTGATCGCGCCGGCAATCCGTCACGCCATTTCTTCAAGCCGATGGAAGGCCTGTTTGTCGATCGCCCGCCGGAACTCACCAATTGCGGCCAGATCTCCCGGGGCTCGCTGTCGCCGATCTGGGAATGGGTCAGCCAGATCCTCTTGCCGGCAATGGCGAGCGATTACTGCGAACAGATGAGGCGGGTCATTGTGACGAACGATACCCACGAGGCGAAGCGCATCGCCGGCGCATTCCAATCCAAGGTCCTGAAATACCTGGAGGCAACGCTTGGCTCGCATCAGGGGGTTGAGGGGGTACGGGCTGGACTCGGCAAATTTACCTGCTCCCGCGCCAGTTTCGACGATCTGGAGAAGATCGTCTCCGCCTTGCGGGCGCGCGACGGCATGACCGCCTTCAACGAGGCGCTGCCGCCCAGAATAGAGATCCTGGAGAGTGAGGCGCTTGCCAAGGTGCGAAGCCTTCTCGATGGGTTCGTGGCGAAGCATCCGGAGGCGCTGCCGTTTGGCTTGACCCTCGTGGCCAAGCGCCTCAAGACGCCGTGGCAGCTGGTTCATCTCGCAACCGGGACGGTGCGCCGCAAGTACGCCAGCGACATCGCGGCGACGCGATATGGGCTCAGCGTCCCCATGGTGATCGATCATCTTGATGACAGACGCGTGGCGCTGCGCCAGGCCATCAGGAGCAATCGCGTTGCGATCGCCAGGGATATCCTCGTCGACATCTACGATATCGAAGGTGCGCTGAAGGCTCGTATCGTGCGGCTTGAGCAAACCGACTGGGGCCAGCGGTTCGGTGAACTGATGACCGCGGTTGCCAACGATTTGCAAAAAGAGATCGAGACGCTCCCGGCGGATGTCCAGCACGTGCTCGGTTCGCTCAGGCTTCGCCGCAACCACTCCGCGCCCGGGCTCCTGACCAATCTGGTGCGCAAGAGCCGCGATGCCCTGGTCGCGCGCGGGATACTTTGAGTATGGGCGAAACCGGCCGCCACGCTTCACCATGTGACGGAATGATGGACGCCGCCGCACCGGCTAGATGTTGCCGCGGGCATTCGACTCCCGCAAAACAACAGATCAAGAAAAACAACATCCATTAACGGTTCGATGCCAGATTGTCCGCCTCGCGCAGAACTGGTTGGTCCGGCCTGACAATCTGCATCCGCGACAAAATGCTGGATCAACACCATGACAGGTGATCTCAGTCGCGGCATGGATGTCGACTATGTCCAGACCGTCGCCGACCGGGCCACGCGCGCGATGTCGCAACGATCCGTTCCGGCGACCCCGGACAATTTCTCGGTTTGGTTCAACTACGCGATGGGCGCCTCGCCGGAGTTGAGGCAGACCATCGATATTCTGATCGGCAACAAGCGCAAATTCGATGCGACGATCAATCGCGAACTCTATGTGACCTATATCGACGTCGAGCCTGAGAGCACCACGGCCGATTTTTCCGAACAGCTGCGGGGCGTCATCGACGGCGCCAAGCAGTTCCTTGCCACCGAGATCTCCAACAACAATACGCAGCTCAAGGCGCTGGGCGAGGCCTCTTCGCAGGTTCAGGCGGCCGGCGATCCGAGGCTGATCATCGAAAAGCTGGTGAACGAACTGATCAAGGCGACCGCGCGCGCTTCAACGCTGGAAGCAAATTTCCTGAAGACGTCGCAGGAACTGGACGAAATCCGCGATTCGCTGAGGGCGGCCGAGCCGCGCTCCAACACCGACGCGCCGACCGGATTGGCCAACCGCCGTTCGTTTCGACAAGTTCTTTCGTTCAGCTCAGATCGCCTCGATGGAAACCGGCGGGCCGCTCGGCATCCTCTTGATCGACATCGACCATTTCAAGAAATTCAACGACAATTACGGACACCAGATCGGAGATCAGGTGCTTCGCATGGTGGCCAAGGTGTTCCAGGAAAGCGTTCGCGATGTCGATTTGGCCGCCCGCTACGGCGGTGAGGAATTGGTCGCGGTGGTTCCCGGCGCCGATCTCGATCGTTGCGCCGAAGTCGCCGAACGCATCCGTAGCCGCATCGCCGAGGCTCGCCTGACCCGGCGCTCGACCGGCAGGGCGATCGCAAGCGTAACCGTTTCGGTCGGTGTCGCGCAGTTCCGGCTGGCGGAATCGGCGGAGGCGACTATCCAGCGCTGTGATCGCGCCCTTTATCAAGCCAAACGAGCGGGCCGCAACCGCATTGTCACGGAAAACGAGATCGACAGCGGGATCGCCGCTGCCTGATCGTCGTGAGAGTCGCTGAGACAGACACTATCCTCCCAGATTCCCTGTAAGTCTTCATAACGATCCGAAGACATCATTGACCTGAGCCCGTCGGCTTATCGGGCGATAGAAAAAGTCTTGCCGCAATCGGTGCGCAAGCGCATTGGTGATACAGCCTGATCGAACTTGAAACCTTTATTTTATAGAGTGCAGTGTGCGCAGTCCCACAAAAGGTCCGCTTCCACTTTGAGGCGATTTTGTTGCAAACCGCGGCTAAAAGAGATTCTGAATAGCGTTTCCATGTCACCTACGCGGAGCTCGGCGAGCTCTCCCCTAACCGTCTAGAACGCCGCGGCAACGGAAGGCTTCGGCCCGGTCGAGCCGGTGGTCACGGCTTTGTCCGGCGCAACAACGCTCCCGCTGGGAAGGTAGAGGCCACGTCGGCCCGGGAAGGGCTTGAAGACATCGGTCAGCCCCACCACAGTCTCGGCTGCGCCCAGCACCAGGAAGCCGTCCGGCTCCATCGCCTTTGCAAGGCGGTTGAAGATGTTGATCTTCGTCTCTGGATCGAAATAGATTAGAACGTTCCGGCAGAAAATCACATCGAAAACGCGGAGCTGTGAAAAATCATGCAGCAGATTGAGCTGCCGATGCTGTACCATTGCGCGAATGTCGGCGTTGATCTGCCAGAGTTCGCCGGTCTGCTTGAAGTATTTCACCAGCATTTGAATTGGCAAACCGCGCTGCACCTCGAATTGACTGTATATTCCGGACCTAGATTTTTCGAGTACCTCCTGAGAGAGATCGGTCGACAGCATCTCGACACGCCAGCCGTTGAGCGCCGCGCCCATTTCCCTCAGACACATTCCGAGAGAATAGGGTTCCTGCCCGGTCGAGCCGGCAGCACACCAGATCCGGACACTCTTGCGGTTCGCACGCGCCTTGATGATTTCTGGCAAGATCGAATCGCGGAAGTGATCGAACGGTACCTTGTCGCGGAAGAAGAACGTCTCGTTAGTGGTCATCGCTTCGACCACCTGGTTAATGAAGCCGCTCGAGCCGCCTCTAAGGTTCTGGACGAGTTCGGCGATATCGGACAAGCCGGCTTTGCGCGCGAGCGGCAGCAACCGGCTTTCGATCAGATACTGCTTGTCGGCGGACAAATCGAGGCCGGAATTGTCCCTGAGAAGCTTACGTAAATATTCATAGTCGAGCTGGTTCACGGAAGGCCTCTTGAAAACGCGATATAGGGATCAGGCGGATGCCGGCAGCATCTGGTCGATCAGTCCAACTTCCTGAAATTTCGCCGCCACAATATCCTTGTCGAAGGGCTTCATGATGTATTCATTGGCGCCGGCATGCAGCGCGCGCGAAATGTGATCAATGTCGTTTTCGGGGATGCAGACCACCACCTTGGGCCGGTCGCCATCGGGCAAGCGGCGCAGATTGCCGAGGAACTCGTAACCGTCCATCATCGGCATGTTCCAGCCGAGCAGCACCGCGTCAGGCAGGCTGCGCTTGCAGGCTTCAGCCGCCTGCTCGCCATTTCCGGCCTCGATGATCTGGAAATCCATGTCTTCCAGGATCCGGCGGGCGATCTTCCGAACCACGCTCGAATCGTCAACGACTAGACACGTTCTCATTTCTGTTCTCCTCCGTCGCCAGCCTGGGATTCGAGTTGAACGGCAGGCCGGCGCTTGGCCGCGATTTTGACGACGCGATCAATATCAAGGATGGGCATGAGCTGGCCGTCGAGGTGGAGGACGCCGCCTGCGAGCTTGGCCATGCGGGGATTGATGTTGACGGGCTTGTCAAGGCTTCCAGCAGCGGCAGGCCACAAGGGGCCCCCCGTCCCGCGATCGGGCGTACAAGCTGGAGAATGTTGTCGTGGATCTTCGTGTTATTCGGCTGCCGCTCAAACCAAACCGACAGATTGGCAACGGAGTCCAGCCTCTCCCTTGTCTCCAGCAAGAACTCCCGCAAGAGGTCGTCCATGAAAGTGTACTTTCCGGGAAACCAACCCTCGGCCGATTTTCGCACCTACACTTGACGTGATGGGCTGAAACAGCGGGACTCTCGAAACCGCACGTAGCTGTGCACGCCTTGGATCGCTCGGGGCAGCCAATCATTTCTCTCCGGACTTGATAACTCCTCCGCCTTGTCTTTAGCGTTAACGAAGAGCTCCGTGCTAATACGGGGCGGGGCGATGATCGATCTCGGGGCCGGCTGAATCCAGCTAATCGGGCGGCCCTCGATCGCACCGCGACAAATTGTCGGATCATATCGAACGTCGCTTCGGATCGAGGGGGATCGGCGGCTATTCACGCGCGTTAACGCGCAGACTCAGCTAGGAGGCCAGGGTCTGTTTCCCGTCCAGGCGCTGATTAAGCCATTGCCGGAAGATCATATGCTGCGCTTCGGTCAACTCGAACGCGACATGGAGCGCTTCGCTCTGTCGCGCCGGAACGATGAACGGCAGCGCCAGCGAGAGGCCGTCGAGGCACAACTTGCCTTTTTCATCGGTCCGCATCCCCGACGAAACAGACAGCTTGGCACCGCCTTCGGAGATATCCACCAACTCGCCGGTCAGTCGCTTGCCGGACACGTCCACGATCTCGGCCCGGGCGGCCATCGCATATCGTGGATATTTGCGCCGATTTGTATCCTCGGTCGAGGTGCGAACCACGCGCACCAGCGCCGCCCGCAGCCCGGCGATATTCTCGGTGATTTCTCCGATCGAATGGCGCACGCTCTCGGCTTGGCCTCCAACCTTGGCTGCGCCAGTGGCGAGTTTGCCAGAGTGCCAGTACTTAATGGCACGAATCTCGACGAATGGCGATTCATGGTCGCGGTGCGCGAAGCCCAGATGGGTATCCATGTGGAGGCATCGGGATATAGTGACGCCGTAAAAGGCTTCTACACGTCTTCCGCAGAGCCCAATCAAAAGATCTCGGCGTCGCTAGCTGACGTCATGTCGCAGTATCCGTTGGCCGATTATGGAAGCGCCAGTGAGGCTCTGGCGGCTGCGGAGACCGACAGTTTCATGGCATGTCCGGCGTTGAAGACCGACCTCCTCCTTTCGAAGTATGTGCCCGTATATGCATATGAATTTGTCTATCGTGACGGACCTTCGGACCTGCCGAGGTGAGCTTTCCGATCGGTGCTGCTCATTCCGTAGAACTTCAGTACCTATTCAAGGATTGGCATTGGGGACCAGAGACGACAGCCCAGCCGTTGGATCAGGTACAAAGCCTCGCGACTGATATGACGAGATACTGGACCAATTTTGCAAAGTCCGGCACGCCGAATGCACCCTCGTCCGACCGGTCGAAATTCGTCTCGGCTCAGGAAGGAATGGCGCTTCTTCAACCCGGAAGTTTCGTGATGGGCAGCGACTTCAGTGATCGTCCCAAATGCCGATTTTGGAACAAAGTATCCACTGACAATTGAGAATGCTTGGCTTGCCGGCTCGATTGGTGCGAAACGCCACTTCGATTCTGGCAAGCCCTACCCGACCGTATCAGCGCCCGGCATGAAGATCTGCCGTCCCTGATCGATGGGCTGATCGATCGCAACGCGGCACCGCATCTTGATGCGGTGCAGGCCACCGGCGATCCTGGCCTTCGGTTTCCGTTGGCCGGTTTCAGGGCATCATCAGCGATCAAGAGCTTGCAGGACCTCTTGGTCGCCAAGCTCGCATCGCCCGGCGATCGGCCCAAGGTCGTGACTCACGATGTGACCAGAGCATAAGAAGCCTTGTCGGGGCTGGCTTCGGCATTGGCGTGACAATCGAGGCCTCTCTCGGTGCCAGTTTCGCCGGCGTGACGTATCGAGAGGCAAGGGATGGTAGCGGCCCAAGCCGGATTGGCTATTCCGCGCATTGGAGAGATGACAACAAAAATCCAGCTCTGGGAAGTTTCTTGAAACTCTTGGGCGAGCGCTATCCTTTACCTATCGTTTGATTCATGCGGCGTGCCTTTCCAAAGGCACGGTCCGTCGCCATGAATCGCGCTAGCATCGGTGCGACCAGTTTTGAGGGATCGGCGATCGACTGTCCGGTTTCGTGGGCGAGCACCTCTGCGTAAGCTAGCAAATCGCGATGTACGGCCGCAGGCAGTTCGACGGTCAGTTTCACCGGCTTTTGATCGGCGATGGTACCGAGCTTGAGCTTTGCCATGTGCGTCCCTTAACCTTTGTAAGGCTCAAGCACGAGGTCGCGGTTGACGATCACGCGCACCGGAAACCCCGGCCGGGCCGTCAGCGTCGGCTGGATGTCGAGATTGCGTTGAACGACCTTCTGACCAGTCTGGTTCAGGCTATCGCTGGACCCGCGGCGGAGTGCTGAGATGACGTCACTATTGCTGCCAGTGCCGGTGGTAGATCCAAGTTCGCTGCCGACGCCCAGCAACGTCGACAGCAGCGCGGCCTTGAACAAGGCCCCCCAATGATTGTCGACCTCGTCCTCAAGCCCTGCATAGCCAGCGGTATCGGCGCCAGGCTGACGCTTCAGCACGATCGAACGCCCGTTCGGCATGATCAGGCGGGTCCAGACCAGCAGCACGCGGGACTGCCCGAACGCAACCTGGCTATCATAGATACCTATCAGCCGGGTCCCCTGCGGAAAGAGCCGATGTTAGCCATGTCACTTCTCCTTGATGTTTTCGAGCCCGCGACCACCGCGGCCTCGATGGCGATCTGGAAGCCGAAGGCGATCGACGCCGCACCCGCTCGGGCCGAAGCGCAGCGGAGGATGGCGGCGGAGAGACTTTCTTGGCCATCGAGAGGAATGGGCAAAGCCAGGGGAAGAAAGTCTCCCTGCCGCCGTTGCGGTTCAGGCGATCGAGGCGTAGCCGGCCTTTGGCCAGATTGAGCCAATGAGAGGCGAGGTGGTCGCGTGTGATAAACAGCATTTAGGAGACGTGCCAGCTATCGATTGGCCCACACAAGAGGCCTCGCATTCCGCGCGAAGGAAAAGCAAGCCTGGCGTGCAGAAAGCTGTCGCCGCGCAGACAGAAGACAACGCTGACGCAGTGACATACCGGGTCCTAGTTCAACGTTTCCTTGATCTGACTCATATCAGGCGGCCTTTTTGAGCTTGTAGGACCAAGTGTGAACGACCGGGTTCTCGTTGAAGTGATCCATGGCAGCCATGATGCGGTCCTTGAGTTCTTGTTTGGATGCGACGCGGATGTGGCGCAGGACGGAGCGCGCGAACTTGGAGAAGAAGCCTTCGACCAGGTTCAGCCAGGAGCCGTGCTTGGGCGTGAAGGTGAACTCGAAGCGACCCGGTCGGGCGGCGAGCCATGCATTCGTCTCTTTGGAGATGTGGGCGGAATGATTGTCGAGGATCAGGCGGATCGCGCTGTGCGTCGGATAGGCGGCGTCGACCAGCTTGAGAAAGTCGATGAACTCGCGGCTGCGGTGGCGGTCCTTGACCAAGGCATGGACTTTGCCGGTGACGAGATCGATCCCGGCCAGCAAGCTGACCGTGCCGTGGCGCTTGTATTCAAACTCGCGGGTGAAGGTCGGGTGCACGCCAGGCTCGGGCGGCAAGTCCGGGGCGGTCGTTGCAATCGCTTGAATGCCGGGCTTCTCGTCATAGGAGATGACCGTCACCGCCTCGCTCGGTTTCTTGTTTTTCTTCGCCGCCGTGGCCGCCGCCTTCTTCAGGACGTTCACCTTGCTGTAGACACACAGCACCTGCGCCATCTTGGCCTTGAACTCAGGGTCCCGGCGTTCGAGGTAGTAGCGCACCTTGTGCGGCTTCACCTCTTGTGCGTCGAGGATCTTGCAGACGGTGCCCTGGGCCAGCCCGCTCAGGCACGAATGCCCCTCAGCCGGTCCATGCTCGCGGGCATGGCGGGCCAGAAGCCGCGTCGTCCACACCTCATGCGGATAGCCCAGCTCCTTCGCCTTCCGGCAGGCCAACGCCACCACCCACGTCTTGGCCTCGACGGTGATCGTCGGCTCCTTGCCCGGGCGGGCACGCTCGTCGAGCGCCGCCAGCGCACCCTCGGCCTTTGCTCGCTCGATGTAGCGTTGGACCTTCTGATGATGCATGCCCAAGGCTTGCCCCACCGCATAGAAAGATGGGTCTTGCCGATACGCCAGCAGCACCCGCGCGCGCTCGACCCGGCCCACAGCCTCCGTGCGCGACCGCGCAATCGACTCCAGCACCGACAAATCCGCTTTCCCGACCGTAAACTTGATCACTCGCCGCGATGCCGTCATCACCTTCGCCTCGTTAAACGAATCAAAGCTCAGGCTACAAGGCTTCACTGGCCAGATGAATCCCATGCATAAGGCCAGTTTCATGGAATCGATGGTCTAGTCTGCTGACGAGATCGCCCGGCTCGATCGAAGTATGGGAGAGGACCGCGACGTCGCGGTCATGTTGGACGACCTGATATCGGCGCTGGTCCCAACCGAGAGCCGTTAGACCCGTGGAGTCACCTGCCCCAGGTCGTCGCCCCAATCGGCGGTTTGGGCTGGGACGAGCGCGACGCCCGGTCTAAGCGCGGGCTCGGTCGGGATCGACACGCGCGCCCAGGCGGTACTGCCGACGACGACAGCCCCAAGTATAGCGAACGAATCCCGCCACCATTCCGAGGGAATACCGATGTGTGCAAGGGCAACGATCACTTCATACCCGGCGCATGCCGCCGGAACCGCGAATAGGAGCCCAATGACAAGACGGACAATGGGCGAGCGCGCGACGGAGCACGCGTAACGCGCGAGCACGAGCGTGAAGCCGCCCGTAACCAAGCCAACGGCGATGGCACCGAACGGATCCGCTCCAACTTGAATTGAATAGATCCCCGCTGTGACCCCAAGGAAGAGCGGCAATGCATGGATTGCGAGCGTGAACAGTGCCCGGCAGAAGATGCCGAGCCCGACGATGTTGAGAAGAACGCCGATGATGAGCATGGTGATGGGTCCCGTGACAAAAGCTTCAAGGGTCGCGCCTTCCACCACCACCACGGCACGGTCCGAGCGATAGCCGATCCCGCCCGCGTTTGGAATCCCTTGCGGTCAAGTTTCAGGCAAGAACAAACAACGCGAGAGAGCAGCCCGGTCGCCGTTTCGATGAAGGCCAACATTCAACGGTGGCGCTAATGTACCGCCGTTGCCGGCCTTCGAGAGCAATCAGGAGGGCCGGCTTTCCATTGTCGTTACCCAAGCGGCCAGCTTGATCAGCCCGAGCTGCTGAAGCGCGGCGACGCCGTCATCGAGCCCGATTTCCTCGGTGATCTTGCCGTCCTTCAGCCTTAAAACAGTCGTGCCGGTAAATCGCATTTTCCGACCGGTGTTCGCGGGCAGGGAGCCGGCCAGGAAATCGCCGAACGCGGGGCCGGTGTGCGTCCCACCACCTTCCCAGCGGCCGACCACATAGTCGCCCTCCGCGATGAGATCGGCTGCACCCCAGAAATTGAGATCGGGAAAAGCCTTGCGGAAATCCGTCATGAAAGTCTTGATGTCTTCCCGCCCCCGACGCGGCTCGTGCAGTGAGTACTGAAGGAGCATATCCGGCGCGGCGAGCTCGTCGACGATTCCGAGATCGCACGTCTCACCCCAGAACTTGGTGAACCAGCGACCGACGCTGGCCTTGTTTTCCTCTTCTCTCGACATGCTCTATCTCCTCTTTGCTTCGTCGTCTCGACTGACGATCGGTCGCTCGATGCGATCGACCCTTGGAGTAGAGACGTGCGGTCCGCCACCCGATTTCCGCCCTCTTCAAGTCGGCAAGGGCGGCAGCCGTTTACAACCGGCGAAAGCAACCGTTGCAGCTGCGCAAGTCCGCTTAATGAGTAGATTGCATGCGAGATAAGAGGGTGGCGCTTACGCGCCACCGCTGCCGAATTTCCACACGGGGATGCCGAGCTTCCGTGCCTTGTCGGCCAGGTTCTCCTGAATGCCGGTGCCGGGGAAGACCATGACGCCGATCGGCAGCACGTCGAGCATCTGATCGTTGCGCTTGAACGGCGCTGCCTTGGCATGTCTGGTCCAATCCGGTTTGAAGGGGATTTGCGGAACCTTGCGGTGGTCGGCCCAGCGAGCGGCGATACGCTCGGCGCCCTTCGGCGAACCGCCATGCAGCAGCACCATGTCCGGATGCTTGGCGTGGACCTGATCGAGCTTGTCCCAGATCAGGCTGACATCGTTGAAGTCGAGGCCGCCAGTGAAGGCGACCTTCGGCCCGGCGGGCAATAGCACCTCGGTCTCGGCCCGGCGTTTGGCGGCAAGGAAGTCGCGACTGTCGATGACAGACGAGGTCAAGGCGCGGTGATTCACCATCGAGCCGCTGCGCGGATGCCAGTGCGACCCGATGTGGCGAGCGAAATGTTCGGC
>Ga0307508_10003340_pt1 | contig 16294 bp, 17 predicted proteins | sample 9_EM_MG_FD_203089 | JGI IMG/M metagenome (GOLD analysis project Ga0307508, IMG submission 203089) | Populus trichocarpa ectomycorrhiza microbial communities from riparian zone in the Pacific Northwest, United States - 9_EM | ecosystem: Host-associated > Plants > Roots > Unclassified | place...
GCGTCTTCAGCATTTCTTCTTCTTTTGTTCTACATACTTCTTGATAGCACAGAAATAGAAGATCATCACACGTCAACGATACAATCATCTCGTCATACCTCTTTCTCTCTCTCTTTCTCTCTGCTCGTGTGCAGACTCTCAGCGCAACGGAAATCGGGCAAACTTTTCACAGATATCGCCTTCAGTGTTACCGCTCTCAGCCGATACAATGTTCAACCTCTCGAGATGCATGCAACGGCTGCAAAGAGAGTGTTACGATACCTGAAGTGTACTTCAGGATTTCGAATTCACTACCGACGTCTTCCATCCTACTCACAATCTGTGAATACACGTCCTCACAACTCACGTCCTCACAACTCACATCCTCACAACTCACGTCCTCACGATATGTCTATCAACATTATCGGATATACCGACTCGGACTGGGCTGGTAACCTTAAAACTCGCAAATCGGTCGGAGGATGTGTGTTCGGTCTCGGATACACAAATGTCAGCGAGGAACTTGTCATGTCCGGACTCATCCATTGGCAAGCCAAATCTCAAAGTGTGGTGGCACTCTCAACCCTCGAAGCCGAATATATCGCCTGCTCGCACGCCACCCGGGAAAGCCTATGGCTTAAACGTATGATGAAGGAGGTAGCAGATGGAATGGCGATGAAGATCTCTGATGGACCGGTACCAATCGGATGTGACAACCAAGGTGCCATTAAGTTTATTGCCTCGGGAGTTGTACGACAAAAGTCAAAGCATATCGACGTGAAATATCATCATGTTCACGACGAACAGATGAAAGGCTCAGTTAAGTTTCAATACGTCACCTCAGAATCTAATCCGGCCGATCTGCTGACCAAACCTCTTGCTGTTCCCCGACACGAGCAACTACTGCAACTCACTGGACTCACTCAATTCAACTCGCATACGGAGAATCCCAATACGACGGACGAGAACGACCTCGGGAAAAAGGGGGTGCAGTTCTCTGGCAAAGAAAAGGGGGTGCGTGTGACAATGAGTGGAAGAAGATAAAAGGTTTTTGTTGAGCATGTTCTTGCATCCTGTCGGCAAGCGTGAGTCGGCACTCTTTTTCCTACTAGCAACTGTTTTTCCCACAGGGTTTTCACTGCGGAGGTTTTAAAGAGGTCGACGAGGTTTAATGGGATTGTTTTGATTTGGTGAAATTTGTTTGGTACGGAGCACGGGAAGAGAGGGTGTGTTGGAAATGCTTCTCGCCGCTCCGGCGTAGGTGCGTCGACGGGAGTGACGCCGACGGGAGCGACGCCGTGGCAACGGCGGGGGAGGCATTGTGCGACGGCTTGGCATTCTTCCATAGCGGCGTCTTTCTCTTTCTTTCTTCTCGACTCTTACATCCTGTGATAACACATAGAATACGAGCATTACTTCTTCTCGTATTGAACCATCACCACCACCATCGCCACTATCTGTCTCGCTCTCTCTCCCCCTCTCATTTCTCTCTCCGTGGTCGTGTCAATTTATAACAAAAAGGAAGTCCAGTATCGCCTCGCAGCACCTCCCATCGACAACGAGGTATCAAATCGTAACTAGTGCTTCTTCCGCCTGCTCTCCTTCAGCGATGCCTACGGGATTTCCTTCTCTTCTTTCCATTCTAGTCACATCTTGAAGCGGTAGTCACGTAGCTGTGTCCGACACCGGTGCCACCGGTGCCACCAGCACTGAGCGGTGTACCTCTCCCAAAGTCCGTTACTCACCTCAAGCGTGAGATTTCGGAAAAGCAATGAGTGGAAGCGTGCCAGTGGGTAGGGACCCCAGCCTCCAAGAGGAAATAAAGGATGTCGAAAAGCCAGAAGCCGAACGGCGCGGTTGCTGGGAGCTCCGAGAGGCTCGCCTCTTAGCTTTTCCAGCTTCAAACGGGTCATGCACGCATCCGAAAATAATTACACTGGGCTACGTGCCACCGTACCGATCATTGCTGGTGGCGCAAGGGCCCAACACAGATGACAAACCACTTCTTCAAGGAGTGTCCGAAGTGGAAGGCCCAGCAGATGACCCTGTGGCCAGGCGGTGCCGGATTATCTTCCTCTACGGAAATGGGAAGGCAGGTGCCGGCTTCAGAGGCTGGCGAGAGGGGCGACGTGTCATAGCGGGAGCTCCGGGAAAGGGAAGATAAGCTCAGGGCAGAGGCGGCGGCACTGGGTGCCGACGAGGAGCTCGGTGATGGGAAGGGACTACTGCCGTACCTACCCACTCCGTCTTTCATGGCATCGGAGGACGAGAAGTGGATGATGAGATACGGTTTCCCTTCTACCTCCTTCGTGATTCCCTTTGGTGGGTATCTACTTTCGCTCGCGATAGTTCGTGCGGAGGGCAAAAGCTGAGCTTGCCACGAGCCGCCGAGCTCGGACTGCGGTCTGAAACGGACTGTAGATATCCTCATCATGATCTTTTTATGTCTCATGCGAGCAATAAATAAACAGAGAAAAAAAACCAGCACTGAGCACTGGGGCGGCCCTTCGTCCACCGGAGGCACCCCCGTTAAGGCGGTGACCTCTTTGCACCTCGGAAAACCACGAGGAAACCCACGTGAATTAAGTAGGCACCTTGCCGCCCGGCTTCTGTCAATTCGGCATCTTATACTTCTTCTTGGACGCCTGGCGTCCACCTCGCTTCCTTTGCACGATCTCCCGCTTCAGCTGTGCGAGGGATCTGTGCAGAGGCCATGCGCGCGCCCCTCCCGGCCGAGTAGACTAGCCACTTCACCCCGTGAGTAAGTTGTTGCTGGACCGCGACCTTGGCCCAGTCGTCAGCCTTCACGTTTCTGGGGGTTTCCCAATACGCCAGACACTGTAGAGACACTGCCGGATCTTGATGGCGGCAGACCTATGTAGCACTAGCACCTGCTTTCTTGCCTAGAGCACGCACATCTAGCCGTGGCAACGGTCTTCTGAAGCCATCCGGCTTGTGCATCGTGTAGATTGTTGTTGGAATAATTGGAATTAATGGAGATGAAGAGAGTAAATCGTTCGATTGATTGCAAGGACGAAGGAGGAACATTCTCACAATATAAGACAGGTTAGAGGGACACTCCCGGGAGAAAGGATGGAAGACTGCCTCCCTGACAGTGTTCGTAGAATCGGGCAGCTGTCATCTCCGACTTGTCACCTCCGGTCCATCATCTCCGGACGCCGATTATTCGGACATCTCCCCTCGTATGGAAGAGGTAACGGAATACAGGATAGGAGGTGAAAAAGAAAACGGCCAGTATAGCAACAAACAGTAGCAGACGAGAGAAAAACAATGAAACCCGGAATCCTCGGATGTCTCCTTAACACCCATAACCGAATAAAAAACCTTATTGGAAAACCAGGGACATAAGAGAAAGAGTGCATACACCAACGAGCGTAAGCAGAGGGGAAGAAAACTTGTTCAACAAACTGCCACATGCTTCACCAGCAGCTTCCCCTGGTCAGCAGGCCGATCCCCAGGCCGGTCCTTAGGGTGGTCGGTCAATCGTCAGCAATGGGCGCGCACGGTAGCTCAGGCATCACCGAGTTCGCACGGCAGCCACATCAACATCGGGCACCCACAGCAGCTCGACCGACCGCGTACGGCGACCACACTTATCAGGTGCGCACAGCAGCTAGGCATCACCGAGAAGTTTCAAAAAAAAAGATAGAAACAAAAAGGAAAAAAAGGCATACCAGTAATCAGCTAAAAGCCGTGAACCACGACCTCATCTGAGTAGCCCCCGAGGTTCACCCGCACAGTCTGTGCAGTGTCTCTCGGAGATCATCTTTGTTTCCTGAGCCTTTCTGCGTCTTGCTTCAACCGGCAGTTCGCCTCCTTGTTTCATTGCCATGTGCAGTAAAATCACCGTAGTCCCTAATCGCCTGGCCTTTCGTAAGGATTCCCACCTCTGTCACCATTGACTTCCCGTCATTTGCCTTGGTGACGAGTCGTTCCTGCAAGCCCGTAATTGGTGGTGCCGGCGATGTTCATGTTCTGTTTTTTTGTTTGATCATACTCGCATTTAGCCCTATCACGACTACGGCGGCGTCCATTTTGTCAGTTTTTGCCGTCCGCTGTCCGCGAGGTGGCGGCACATTGCAGCTCCCCTCTTTCCTCCGCCCAGGCCTGGCACGAAAGCAAGTAGATTTGCAACAAGGAGAAACATGAATGAAATAACGTAGGAAAACGTGACCTATCCCCTACACCCCATCCGGTGATGCCATGAAGGAGGGCGTGGGTAGGAACAGTGATAGCTCCTCCCCGTCTCCCACCTCGGCAAGTAGCCCCTCCGGTTCCGCCCCCCTTTCCACTTCCCGCTATTCGCGTTCCCGGAGCTCCCATTCCGACATCTCGCTCCCTGCATCCTCCTCAGCCAGCACTCTCCTTCCCACATCTGTGGCAAACAGGGAGTCTAGTACCGCCTGGCTTCACCTCTCACCGGCCATGAGGTCCCGGATCTTCCACCGGCTCGTCCACCTCCCTGTCTCCTTCTGCACCTCCGCCCACAGAATTTTCTGCTGCATCTTCCATTCCGGACACACCTTAAAGAGGTGGCCTCTTGTGCGAGGGGCACTGGATCACCAGCAGTGTGCCGTAGGACGAACTTCCGCCCAGTGCAAATACGTTCGATGCGGCAGTTTCCCTCTCCTAGGTGGTAGAATCACGAACCGAGCCTCTAGGTACTCCCAGCGACCGTGCCGTCCGGCTTGTGTCTTCCTGACATTTTGCATTTTGTCCTGGAGGTCCGACGGCCTGCCCATTGCCGCGCTTCCGCTCACTTTTTCTCAGAAATCTCCCGCTTGAGGTTGGCAAGGGATGGCGCGAGCGGTATCGTACGCACTCGTATGCACTTCCGTCCCGCCTGAGTAATTCAGCCATTTCACCTTTTTTTTTTGTTTATTCATTACTCGCATGCGACCTATGGAGATCATGGCGAGAGTATGTACAGTCCGTTTCCTGTCCGCTGTCCGCGCAGTGGCAGCTCGTTGCAGGCACCCCTTTTGCCCTCCGTCCAGGCCTGTCCCAATGAAGAGTAGACGCGCCCAAGGAAAATGACAAAGGAAAGAACCAAAGCGAAAGCGCACCCCGTCCCCCTACTCTTCGCCTGCCGCCGCTATGAAGCCGGGCATGGGTAGGAACAGCGGTAGTTCCCCCCCGGCGTCCTGCCCCTCGGCCCCCGTCCCCTGCTCCTCTAGCCACTCCCGCACCTCCAGCTCAGACATCGCGCTCACGGCGTCAACCTCCTCCACCCCCGGCCACCCGTCTGCCCACGTCCGTGGTCAAGAGGAAGTCCAGCACCGCCTGGCTGCACCTCCCGTCGGCCAGTAGGTCCCGCACCTTGCACCGATCCTTCCCTTTTCCAGTCTCCTTCTTCACTTCCGCCCAAAGGATCTTCTGCTGCGGCTTCCACTCGGGGCGCTCCTTGGAGAGGTGGTCCCGGGTCTGGGTTCGGTACCGGCACCACCAGCATTGCGGGGTGGGTCGGTTCTTTGTCCAGTTGAGGTACTGCCCCGTTAGGCAGTGCCCCGTCTTCACCTGGTAGAACCGCGAGGCGATCCTCTTGGAGCTGTTGGCCACCGCGCCACCGGGCTTTTGGCTGTTCGGCATGCGGTACTTCTTCTTGGAGGTTCGGCCCCAGCCCACTGGCGTGCCTCCGCCCACTTCTTCTCTGAAATCTCCCGCTTGAGGTTGGCGAGGGACCGTGTCAGGGGCGCCCCCCGGACCACCGTTCGCACTGGGAAGTTCGGCCACTCTACCCCACGGGTGCCCGGCTTCTCTGCCCCTATCTTTGCCCACTCATCGGCCTTCTCGATGCCAGCGACTCCTTTGTGCGCTGGGCATTACCGCACTTCGATGACGATCCGAACCATTCCACCATGTAGGTGTCTGGCACCTCCGCCGCAATGTTCGCCCACTCATTGGCCTACTCGTTGCCTTCGATCCCGTTGTGGGCCGGACACCAACTGATCTCGATGATAATACCCGGCCTTTCCCCCCCTGGAGCTCATACGTCCGGCCGGGGCCAGGCTCCTCCGAGAACACCTGTTTGGTGGCTGCCGGTGCATCGGTGGAGATTGTGACTCGTTCCGGAGTCGTGTTTCTCCTCGAGGCGGATTCCATTGGGCGGGCGAGGCCGGCACGCTCAGCGTCGTAGGCTCCTGGTTGTAGCCCACATGGGTTTTGATGCCCTTCCAGGATTCGCCATTCTTCCATACGACTGCGTTTCCAGTCGCTCCGCCGTCCAGCCGGCGATGTTCAGGTTCGTACCAACTTGGTCGTTACGGAGTGCCATCGAGGCCTTGGCGAGGATGAACGCTGTGGTGAGGGCATCCAGAGTACGTTGGCGGCAGGCTTCTTCTTAATGATGCCGACGATGGTGGCGAACATCTCCGAAAGCGTAGAGAGGAGGTGGCCGATCAGAACATTGTCTGAGATACGTTCTTGAAAACGCCGAGCAGTTGCCAGATGTCCTTTAGTGTGGAGATATACGCTGAGACGGAGGTCCCTGGCTTCATTCTAGTCTTGTGGAACCGGTGAATGGTCGTAATTCGGCCGGACGGGGAGGCTGAAGTATCAAATGCTAGGGGCAGAGCAGTCCATACGCAGTTCGGTTCTTCGTTAGGGGGGTTATCGAGAAGGGGACTGCCTGGTTTCGTCCGATGACATGTTCATCAGCGAATAGACCTGACCGGAGAGTCACGGAGCTGTGCGGTTGCGCCCGGGTTCGGGAGTGCTTCCGTTGAAGTTACGATTCCGAATGCGTCTTCTGCGGTCAGGAGGCTTTGAGTCAGCGCTTCCAGGAGTGGTACTTGCGATCGTAAACTATCTCCGTTGAGCCATGCTTGCAGGTGAACTTTGTGGATTCCATGTTGTGAGGTACGGATCTTTGTGGTAGGATAACTAACGCTTGGTAATGAGGCTCAAGGGGTTGAGGCTTGAGTTCATGGATACGATATATGCGCAAGGCGGCAGGTACGGCAGGTGCGATTATCGCTGTGTAGCAGATTGCTCAATGCGGGCTCATAGCCTGTTGGAATATGGGGATCGACGGAGATGAAGATAATGAATTGATTAATTGATCGCAACGTCGAAGGAGAAACATGCTCTGTTTAACTACATATACAACAGGTTTGAGGGACTATCCAGGGGGAAAGGACGGAAGACTGTCTCCCGACCCGGAGCTCGGAGACTCGGGCAGCTGTCATCTCGCGACCTACCCGCGTGAGCCCAGGCTGTGACTCCTTAGTCTCGGACTTCACTTCGGCCTACAATTCCTGTACCAGTTCGACGTCGAGGGTCTCTGGCTCCTCTAGCAAACTTGTTATCTCCGTCCTGCCCGCATAGGTGAGGGCATTCGTGAAACTTCGTCTGACTGCAGGTAGGGCGCCAAAGATGCCGCTAGCCTAGTCACACTGTGAAAGGCTGGGCCACTGTACTCCGAGCCGTCGCTATCTGTTTTCCAGCTGGGCTACTGCTGGCCTCAGCCACAATTCCATTGGCAGGGCCCCAATGTTGGTTGTCCGGAAGCAATACACTACAGGTAGCCGTCCTATGGGTGCCTGATAACATCAGCGTGCTGCGCTGTATAGTGGTTATGGCGGACAGGGGTCGGAACCGAGAAGCAACACATTTTGGAGGTGGATGGGCGGGGCTGAAAATGTAGTCGATTTCGGAATGCGATGGCAAACGATAATTATGACAGGAGTTCTCTGGGGTTTGGGAGTTCGCGCGGTGCCCTCGTTAGTTCGTAGGTTCCATTCCCGTGGGACGCCCAATGGCTGGTTCTGTATGCCTCAACCTTTTTAGCCTGCTCGCTCGTCACCTCTTCTCCGAACTTGCAATCTTCGACCGCGTTTTAACCTCACTGCCATAAAATGCACCTTCCTGACTTACCTCGCCACGCCAGGGCTCTCCCTGCAGGTCACACCTACTTTGTTCACCGCCGTTGTGGGACCTCTACAAATAACCCGCCTCTCACTCTCGCCTCCTACGAGAGTTCCGGTGGACTGAAGGTGTTGGGATTTAGAGTGATTTCTTTTTGGGATATTTGCCTTGAAAACTCACCGGTTGGAGACACTGGGCGAGAGAATAAAGGATAGAAAATGGGATCAAGAGGAAGGCGATAACTATACGTAGGCAATACCTCCAATTCCACGAGCATAGAAAACAAGACTGCAGAGGACGCGTTGGTTCCGACTCGAAGAAGAACAGTGCAGCAGTAACCACCCCGAAAAAGAAATCCGATCCTATCCATCCTTACAGTGATACGGCTTCGCCAGTCAGACCACCGCCAAGGTTTCCGCCATCCGTATCGGTCTCCACGGGCTCGCTATCACTCCCTTCGACGGGGGACCTCAAACGATGTTCGATCCTCTCCCGACATTCCCTTGCGAAGCACTGCGGAGATCGCTGCGCCTCAAAGTCCAGATCTACCTTGGCTTCCAGAACGGAGTAGAGTTGCCGCGCTGTTAGGGTTCGCTGGCGTCCGTCAGCAGCCACCTAGGTAGAGGAAAGCCTGTCCCATACATAAAGGCGTTTAGGTGTTGAAGCCAGCGCTGGAGCAAAGCACTCTAGTGGTACAAACCCGTCCCCCGTGACACCTGCGCCAGGTTCCACTTCAGCCTTCATCCTGGTGATTTTCTTCGTCGGACGCTTCTTCTTTTTGTTTTCGAAAGGCGTTATTTCCTGCAGGGAAATGACATGATTGGGGGCAGCGTGGACCTCTAAAAAACGTTGTGGGTCAGCATTGCTACTGGATGTGTGTGAAAAAGAAGTGTGGGATGGTGATAACCATTCTTTGCCTGAGAGTCAGACGACCCTCCTGCACTATACACTGTGGCGGAAGCATTCGAGGGCATGATGCTCGGAATGGGGTTTGATTATTTCTTCTGTTAAGGCGGTTGCTGTTATTGGAGTCGTCCACTAGTTGGATGGTCTGTGCTGTGTGGGCATTACTAAAGAAGACGTCCGGAGGCCATTGACTTGTGCTTTCGGAGCGAGTGATTGCAATAAACTCCACGGCCACTCCAATCCGCGGTATGTAGATGTAGCTCAAATGGAGTCGGACAAAAGGAAATTTCCGGATGGAAAGTCCTGACTAAGTTTGAGTTTTTTCCATCTGTTCAAATCCATTAGGGACGGGACGGACTGTGTTGCTCTTTTATATTGATGTAATCATGATTTAACGTAATGAATGGCCTTCCTCCCTAACTCACCGGCTTCCGAGTTAAGAACTGCCGGAGACAGCCGCCACGTTTCTGTAGTACACACAGTCAAACTTAACCACGGAGCGCTATCAAATTGTACAATATCCCATCCCTCTGGCGATACCCAGGGGCGGTAATCATCCTGGTCAATTGTCCAGCCTGCCATCTTGAACACCCCTTCCAGCTGCACACCGGCAGACGGGGGTCTCAACAGTCCGGCCGAGCCAGTTCTGACCTCAGCCGGGACTGGTCTGCGAGTAGCATTCCGCGCTTGTCCACGATCCTCGGGACCACGGGCTGTTTTGGAGCCGGCCCGGTCCGGACTGGGTCGGCCGGCAGCCTGGCTAAGGAGTGAGATCTCAATATCCTGTAGCATTTTACGTATCTTGGGCGGGGAGTGGGTTTCCAGATTTTGGACTCTAGAAGTTCATACATTGGAGATTGCGGCCACCACCACAGCAGCGGGAAGAAAATCGTATACTCCAGTGAGAGTACGAAAGGGTAACACCTAAGCTCCCTATTTCCCTCCGCCCCGGCTGAGGCGCTTGGTATTTAGAGAGAATGGCCTATTGGAATAACAACGAGGTGTATTGATACTGGTTGTTTGAATGGCTCACATCTTCGTGGTAATATTTGATGGTATAGAACAAATGAAGAAGAGAAAGTGCCCAGAGAAGAAAGATCTTCAGCTCACACTTCTCCCCTTGCGCCTTACACAATCGTGTCCTCCACAATGTCTAAGGCACAAGTGCCAAATCTGAACAACGCGCTACAAGCATTTCCAACAAATAGTGCACCGCCATAGTCTCGATAAGCTACATGCGAGTACGATTAAATCAAAAAGAGAAATTAATCAGCAATCAGTGGTGGACTTCCTTCTTTATAGACATGAAGTGCTTCAAGTTTGTCAGTAACCTGGAGGGGTTCCCATCTTTGCCCTTCCTGGTCACTCTATCACCGAGGTCGCGCCGCGAGGGTCTGGCAGGATCGCTGACATCCGTTTTCTGGCACCCCCTTTCGTGCAGGTACTAGTGGGTTCGATTGTAGGTTCACTTTATTCTTCCCCATATTCGATAATTGATATCGGTGTAGGGCAGGCGAAAGGCAGGGAGTGAAAGAGTGGTCGATATCATGTTAGCTACAAAATATGATCCTAATCCAACTTGCGCAGAGGCTCGGCCGAGGAGGATGCAGTGAGTGAGGTGTCGGAGGCAGAGCTGCGAGAGTTTTTGGCGGAGCTGGGAGCGGGGGTCGAGGAGCCGGGTGTTGGGGGAACTCCAATGTTCCACCTGATGCTCGACTTCATGGCGTCCGCAGGAACAGTTTAGGGGGGTGGACAGGCCTTTCTTTTGTCTTTCCCTTTATCTTTCACGCACGCATCCCTTTCTTTCGTGATTTCCTTGGTGCGTATTGCATCTCCTCGGGACTGGCCTGGGCGAAGGGGAAAGGGGAGCTTGCAATGTGCCGCCACCGCGCGGACAGCGGATAGGAAACGGACTGGATATAACCTCGCCATGATCTGATTGGTCGCATGCAAGTAATGAATAAACAAAAAAATTAAAATTGCACAGAGGCTATTACCGAAATCCGATAGCGCCCGGCTCACAACGGAATCGCCAGCAACGAAAAGACCGACGAGTGGGCAAAGATCGCGGCCGAGGAGACAGACACCAACGGGGTGGAATGGCTGCACTAATCCGATCGGACGGAAGTGCGGGCGATGCCCATCCCGCGACCCCTCGCCAACCTCAAGCGGGACATCTCGGAGTAGAAGTGGACGGAAGCGCGCCAGTGGGCTGCTCTCCGGACCTCCAAAACGATGTATCGGATGCCGAAATGCCAGAGGCCGGACGGCACGCTAGCTGTGAGCTCCAAGAGGCTTGTCACAAGGTTCTACCACCTCAAAACGGAGCACTGCCTGACTGGACAGTACCTCAACTGGACTAAGGATCGGCACATCCCGCAATACTGGTGGTGCCAGTACAAGAAGCAGACCCTGGAACACCTCTTCAAGGTGCGTCCGGAGTGGAAGGCCCAGCAGAAGATTCTGTGGGCGGAGGTGCCGAAGGAGACTTGGGAGTAGAAGGATCGGTGGAAGATCGGAGACCTCCTGGCGGAAGAGAGGTGCGGTCGGGCGGTGCTTGACTTCATTTCTTCCACGGACATTGGGAGGAGATCCCCAGATGAGGGAGGGGACGCGGTGGCCGTGGTGTCCGTGGCGGATGTACGGGAGTAGCTGGAGGAGCAGGGGGCGGGGGTTGAGGAGCCGCGCGTTGGGGGACTGCCACTGTTCCTCCACCCGCCTGCCTTCATGTCGTCCGCAGGAGCGGTCATGTCGCTGGGCGGTGCTTTTCCTTTCTTATCTCCTTCGTTGTTCACGCTCGCTTCTCTTTTTTTTGTAATTCGCTTGGTGCGCATCACATCTTCGTGGGACAGGCCTGGGCGGAGGGCAAAGGGGAGCGAGCTTGCAACTGCTGCCACTGTGCGGACAGCAGACTGGAAACGGACTGTATATAACTCGTCATGATCCGATAGGTCACATCCGAGTAATGAAGAAACAAAAAAAAAATTGCACAGAGGCTACCACAACCTGAGGACGTCGACCAGAAGGGGTGGTGTTCGAATGGCAGCTCCTCGCGGAAGGATAAGACCTCAAATACGGGTCATGCAACAAATAGCTGCGATTTTTCCCTCCTCTTTCGGAATTTTTTTCGGTGTTATCATGCAGTGCTGGGGCAGTGATTACATGTGATCTTGGGAAACGGTCGCACAAGACTGTCAGGACACAATACAGTATTTGATCGCAAAACTTTGAAACTACGGTTCATGCATGTAGTCCTGTCTTCCACCCCGAACCCTAACCAACCACACTGCGGGTAACATCCTCTGTTCTGCGGGCCTTTTCATCCCAATCTATCATTGTATCATCATGTCATCTCCTTCTTAGTTCTTGGGAAGTTTATCCCGTTTTTACTTGATTATTTGCCCCTACCAGTCAGCCATACCCCCCACGCGACCAACCCTTTCAGCCCTCAAACGACAACAGTCACAGTCTACCAATACTTCACAAAGAATATTGTGCTTGCCATCTATCTCCCTTGCTTGTTTCATCCCTTTCTCTTTCTTTTTTTAAGGATCCTCTTCTCTCCCAAATTCTGTCCCTCCTTTGGTCTGAATTCCTCGCGATCCCAGATTTATTTTGTGATTGGCGTTCCAGTAATAACTTTTAGGAGAACCCGCAGCGGTCAGAAGAGTGGATCATGACAATCCTGTTCTATTACATATTCCGGCGAGGGAAAGGGATTCGCCTCGATCCGTGAGAATAGCGGTAACCTTTCCCATTCCAATTTCGAGTTGGAAGCTCCCACCAGATCACGTGGGTTTGACAAAAGTACTGCACTTCAGCCAATTGAACCGAGTCGATCACCATCCTTCCTGCCCACTGCGGATCATGTCCAATACGTTCGTTACGGCCTATCGTTTACTAAACACCCGTCATAGTATGCTTGCCGTGGACAGTCTACAAGGAAGATAGCTATGTCGCTAACTTCGTGGGATAGTGTTAAACACAAACACCAGAGCACCAACCACTACTGCATAGAAAAATCCCTTAGTGGAAGCCGCCGCCCTATTTAACTGGGCATACTCTATCCTGCACTTCACCGGCCCGGGAAGGGACCACCGCCTTACCCATCTGCTGGTGTCAAGCCGATGTGACAGCCGCGGAGGTAGGTCGACAGCGAAAAAGAGTGTGTACAGCAGGGACTCGAAACAGGGGAGACGGTGGAACAGGAGTTTCGACTTGGTATGCCTCAGGCTACAACCTTGCATTTTTCCCTTTGCAGATATTAATATCATTGTGGTTCAGAGGGTGTCAGGTGCCTACACAAAGCTCGTCAAACACCGGTGTGATGACCAATATTATGTCGACTGCTGATGACGCACTACCTCCCCTAATTATCACTTCCAGTAAGACCTCAAGGATGCAGAACCCGGAGTGTACCAGCTCCTAGGAGACGGATGAGGATGGAAGGGCAGCGGGGGCATACACCTATTAGACGGGTTTCCGTGGATCGCGCCACTGCGCGGTGGGGAGCACCTTCATGTCCACGAAGTAACAGGCACAACCCGCAAGAGATTACCGGCACCATTGGAAAAGGCAACCAGAACTTTATGGCGCATTGATACCCTCGAAGTGACTGCGGTCAGTATTCCTTATCTTTGTAGATTACCAACCTCTTCTAATAGAATTCAAGGAATTTTACTGGCCTCCTCCCGGCGAATTTTAGTCACCGCTCGATGCCCAAAGCTATGGGTTTAATTCATCCGACGGCTCAGGTGAACTCCATGCAATTAGACGGCTTAATTACCAAATAGGACTGATATCGGTATTCCATACTTACCTGTGTCTGCGGAATCTGCGAAAACTGGATGCACGGTCATTTCATCATCCTCCTCATGGCGATTTGGGTAGCTTCGCACGAGATCCTGGGCGATATGGTCAATGCTTCCGTCCTCACGGCTTCACTCACCGCAAACAAGCTCTTCAATTTTATCAGCCCTTTTAGGCGGGTTGAATGGCTGGTTGACACCGTTGACTGATTGCGGTAGTGATGGAGCAAGTGGAGGACGTCGTCGATCCGCATAGTGCTGGTTCAGGCGTTGCTCCATGTACGCTATATACTGGCTTCCTGCGAAATGGCTCTCGTGACGCGAGCGGCTTTTTCAGGGCCTCTCGTAGACCTGTTGCTACTGGTCCCCTAACGATATCATCTCGTGTTGGAAATTAAGGGGTCTGGGTGTTCCAACCAACAGAACGAACCAGAATTGCAACGCCCTCCTCGTGGAGGTTTCTGTGTCTCTGCAAGAGATCTTGAGCAATTGGGACTGGCGTCAGTACTCCCTACTTAATCGTGGATTGTTAATGTGTGCTAACTGGATCTAAAGTATTCCATAATCTCTCCACAGCGATTTCTCTATCACTGCAAGAAATCATACTCTTTGATACTAAACACGGGAATGCAGTCGTCAGGGAACGAGGTACAAGCGCTCAACGAGTGACGCTGACGAAGCCGCTCGCGACATGAGAGCCGTTTCGCAGGGAGCGAGTATATGGAGCACATGGAGTATCGTCTGAACTAGCACTACGCCGACCGACGGCGTCCTCCACTTGCACCACCACTACCGCAAACAGCCCGCCGTGTCAACCAGTCATTCAAACCGCCAGAAGAGGCCGCTCTAGCCTACCTCTTTGATTCCCGATTTCGTGTTGGCATCAGTATTCCTAACTCATTCGCGGATTATGTACCAATGCTAACAGAATCCAAAGTATAGTATTCCAACGTCCTCCTCACGGCAAACCTACATCTTCCTAAAAGATCAACAGAGATATTTCCGGAGCCAGCGACTGCACTCACTCAAATCAAACTTCCTGATTCTCTATTCGCGGCGAGCGTCGCTATTAATCACTCGTTTGTGAACTACAAACCTACGCTAACGAAATCTACAACTGAACCAGCGTTCTCCTCATGGTAATTTCTGTGTCGCTGCGGGGCGGCCGTGCTCTCTAAGTCCCAATATGGAAACACTGCCAGCAGGTAAGGGCTCCTCGAATGCCCATTCGTGCCGCTCGTCTCACGAAATCCGTTCCGTAGAAAGCGAATATATGGGATAAAAGGTGCAACACCTGAGCCCACACGAGGTGGTGCCGGTACCATGTTCAGACGCAGGACTGCCTGTTCAAGGTGTGTCCTGAGTGGAAGGACCAGCAGATGGTCCTGTGAGTAGAGGTGCGGAAGGAGACCGGGAGGTGGAAGAGCCGGTGGAAGATGCGGGGCCTCCTGGCGGACAAGAGGTGCAGACGGGCGGTGCTGGATTTTCTTACTTCTGCAGATGTGAGGAGACAGGTGCCGGCCGAGGCGGAGGACAGAGCAAGTGAGGCGTCCGAGGCGGAGCTAAGGGAATGGGTGGAGGGGCTGCAGGTAGGGGCTGGGGAGCTGGGCGTCGAGGTGGAACCACACTGTTTGTTGAACGAATGTCGATTCGGCGGCGAAGATCAATGCAGCGTATATTGAACAAGTATTTAGCACTGATGGAGAAGTACAAGAAAAGTAGCAAAAAATTCCACTTTTACGCTTCCCCGCTCTTACGTCTTGCGTAATCGTGTCCTCGACAAACTCAAAGGCATAAGCGCCAAATCCAAAAGACCGTCTCGGCACCTGAACATGTCGAACGCCGCGAGGGGAATTTCCAACACTGTTCTTACCCACGCTGGACTTAATGGCTCCCGCAGGAGAGGAGCAGCGTGAGGGTGGCGTTTTCTTTCGTCTACTTTCTCTATTTTCCACTCTCGTTCGGTCTACTTTCCCTGTGTAATTTCCTTCGTGCGCATCACCTCGTGGGGCGGGCCTGGGCGGGGGGCGGGGGGTGGGCTTGCAACGAGCCGACTCGCGCAGACAGGAAAACTGTGCGGGATGCACGCCGCCATGATCTATATAGGTGGCATGCGAGTATGAATAAACAAAAAAAAAAGAAACTCCTTTTCCTACTAGCAAGTATTTTCCCCACTGGGCTATCGTTGCGCAGGTTTTAATGACTCGACGAGGTATAATGGGATTCTTTGCATTTGATCAATATTGAATCACGAGGAGAGAAAGGGTGCTGGATATGTTTCTCGCTCGTCGAATGCCATGTATCTTAACGCAGCGTTAATATGGTGGCAAGGCGTGTTGCGCAATATCAACTGTGAAAACCTGTTATCATTTTTAGCAAACAACAGCTGGCCTTTTTTGATATTGTTCCTCTGGGCGGTGTGTACTCAGGTGGGGCGTTTTCGGTCAGTGGGTGGGCTTCCCCGGTAGGCACTGAGGCTTACCGATCCCCCGTTGGTAGATCAACGCTATTGTGATATCACCCCTTGCTGTGATTCTCCCTCTGGCTTTCCTTAATACAGCTGATGCTTATCAAATGCGCACTCCGGTTTTACGAGGGTGGAGAGAGGAGGTTCGTCGCTGGCTGTTCCCAGGCCGAAGAGAAAGGAGAAAGGAAAAAAGAAGAAGGTGGGCGGGAAGGAGAAAGGAAGAGAAGAAGAAATGGTCGAGGCCGCT
>Ga0307508_10003341_pt1 | contig 16294 bp, 14 predicted proteins | sample 9_EM_MG_FD_203089 | JGI IMG/M metagenome (GOLD analysis project Ga0307508, IMG submission 203089) | Populus trichocarpa ectomycorrhiza microbial communities from riparian zone in the Pacific Northwest, United States - 9_EM | ecosystem: Host-associated > Plants > Roots > Unclassified | place...
GGGCACCTCGCTGTCCGGCGGCCAGCAGCAGATGGTGGCCATCGGCCGCGCGCTGATGAGCAACCCGCGCGTGCTGCTGTGCGACGAGTTGAGCCTGGGCCTGGCACCCATCGTCATCAAGGAAATTTACGACGCGCTGCCGACCCTCACGGGCGAAGGCATGAGCGTGGTCGTCGTCGAGCAGGACGTGACGGTGGCGCAGCGCGTGTCGCAACGCGTCTACTGCTTTCAGGAGGGCCGGGTGGCGCTTCAGGGCCGCAGCGACGCGTTGACGCGAGAGCAGATCAGCGAGGCCTACTTCGGGCTCGGGTCGGGACTCAGCCTCAGCGAAGGCCACCCATGATCGAGACCTTGCTCCAGGGCTTGCTGCTCGGCGGGCTGTACTGCCTGTTCGCGCTCGGGCAGAGCCTCATGTTCGGCGTGATGCGGCTGACCAACACGGCGCAGGGCGACTTCATCGTGCTGGCCTCCTACGGTGCGATCTCGGCCACCACGCTGCTGGCGGTCAACCCCACCGTGGCAGGCCTGGTGCTGGTGCCGGTGGCCTTCGCGTTCGGCTATGCGCTGCAGCGCTTCGTTCTGAGCGGCACGCTGGGGCGGGACCCGCTGCCCTCGCTGGTGGTCACCTTCGGCCTGTCGATCGTCATTCAGAACGCACTGCTCGAGGTGTTCTCGGCCGACCCGCGTTCCATCGAGTCGGGCGGCCTGGCCACGCACAGCATTGCGCTGCCGGGCGATCTCGCGGTGGGCGCGTTGCCGCTGCTGATCTTTGCCACGGCCGTCGTGTGCACGGCCGCGCTGCAATGGCTGTTCAGCCACACGTCGCTGGGCCGCGCCTTCCGCGCCGTGTCCGACGACCGCGAGATCGCCGAGTTGATGGGCCTGGACAGCCAGCGCATCTTTGCCCTGGCCACCGGCATCGCCTTCATGGTCATCGCGCTGGCGGGTCTGTTCCAGGGCCTGCGCACGACAGTGTCTCCGGCCGACGGCCCCCTGCTGCTGCTGTTCGCGTTCGAGGCCGTGATCATCGGCGGCATGGGTTCGTTCTGGGGCACCTTCGTCGGCGCCATGGTTCTGGGGATCACCCAGCAGATCGGGTTTCGCATCGACCCCGGCTGGGGCATCTGGTTCGGCCACCTGGTGTTCCTGGCCGTGCTCGTCGTTCGGCCGCAGGGCCTGTTTCCGAAGACCCGCGGATGAAGAGAACGCCATGACTACTGCACACGTGATTCGCGGCACCGCCGCCAGCCAGGCCGCCTTGTGGCTGGGCATCGCACTCGCTGCGCTGGCAGCCAGCATGCCGTGGTGGGCCGAGTCGAGCTGGATGCGCGAGTTCGTGGAGATCGCCTGCTACTTCATCTTCGCGATGATGTGGAACCTGCTGGCCGGCTACGGCGGCATGGTGTCCATCGGCCAGCAGGCCTTCTTCGGCCTGGGCGGCTACGTGATGCTGATGCTGGGCAACTTCGCGGGCATCAACCCGTTCGTGGCCATTCCGTTGGCGGCGCTGGTTGCCGCCGCCATCGCGGTGCCGGTGTCGTGGGTGGCGTTCCGCTTGCAGGGCGGCTACTTCGCCATCGGCACCTGGGTCATCGCCGAAGTGTTCCGCCTGGGCTTCGCCAACATGAGCGTGGTGGGCGGAGGCTCGGGCACCAGCCTCACGGCCTTGCGCGGCATCGAGAAGGCCACGCGCGAGAGCCTCACTTTCTGGACCGCGCTGGTCTGCGTGGTCGCGTCGGTGGCATTGGTGTACCTGTTCCTGCGCAGCAAGCAGGGGCTGGCGCTGCTGGCCATCCGCGACAACGAGGTCGCGGCCGAAAGCCAGGGCATCGGCGTGCAGCGCATGAAGCTGGCGGTGTACGTGGTGGCGGCCTTCGGCGGCGGCCTGGCCGGGGCGCTGTACTTCGTGGGCAACCTGCGCATCAGCCCCGACGCCGCCTTCAGCGTCAACTGGACGGCGTTCGCGATCTTCATGGTGATCATCGGCGGCATCGGCCGCATCGAAGGCCCGATCGTCGGCGCGCTGATCTTCTGGGCGCTGAACAAGTTCTTCAGCGACTACGGCACCTGGTACCTGCTGGGCCTCGGCCTGCTGGCCATCGTCGTCACGATCTTCTTCAAGCGCGGCCTGTGGGGCTGGGCGCAGCAGAAGTGGGGCTGGAGCCTGTTCCCCACGCAGCGCCACCTCTCCGACTGAGATTGTCATGCGCTACGTCGTCTGGGCCACCGACCGCGAAGGCAGCCTGCCCGATCGGCTGCGGGTGCGCGAAGAACACCGCGCTCGGCTGCGCAACCCGGCACCGCATGCAGTGAACGTGCTGCTCGCCGGCCCCACACTGGAGGAGGCCGGCCTGAACATGAACGGAACGCTGCTGGTGGTGGAAGCCGCCAGTGCCGAGGCCGTGCGCGGCTTCATCGCCGATGATCCCTACATGCGCTACGGTGTCTACTTGTCGGTAGAAATCCGCCCATGGCACTGTGGCCTGGGGCCTCTGTCCCTGCCCGCCGAACACACGCCCTCCCCCACAACTTCGACTTCATCATGATCGACAAGATTGTTTCCAGCCCAGCCGCAGCACTCGCCGACGTGGCAGACGGTGCCACGGTGATGATCGGCGGATTCGGCACCGCCGGCCTGCCCAACGAGTTGACCGACGCGCTGCTCGCGCAAGGCGCCAAGGGCCTCACCATCGTCAACAACAACGCGGGCAACGGAGACACCGGCCTGGCCGCGCTGATTGCCGCCGGCCGCGTGCGCAAGATCATCTGCAGCTTCCCGCGCCAGGCCGATTCATGGCACTTCGACCGCGCCTACCGGGCCGGCACGCTCGAACTCGAACTGGTGCCGCAGGGCAACCTGGCCGAGCGCATCCGCGCGGCGGGCGCCGGCATCGGTGGCTTCTTCACGCCCACAGGCTACGGCACCGATCTGGCCAAGGGCAAAGAGACGCGAATGATCGACGGGCGCGGCTACGTGCTGGAAAGCCCCATCCACGCGGACTTCGCGCTCATCAAGGCCGAGCGCGGCGACCGCTGGGGCAACCTGGTCTACCGCATGACGGCGCGCAACTTCGGGCCCATCATGGCCATGGCCGCCAAGGTCACCGTGGCCAGCGTGCACGAGGTGGTCGAACTCGGCAGCCTCGACCCCGAGGCCGTGGTCACGCCGGGCCTGTTCGTGCAACGCGTGGTGAAGGTGGCGCGCAGCAAGACCGCGGCCGGCGGTTTCAAGAACGCGGCCTGAGCCCCGCGACAGCAAAGGAAAGCAAGACATGAACAAGTGGACCAAGGACCAGATGGCCGCACGCGTGGCCAAGGACATTGCCGAAGGCGCCGTCGTGAACCTGGGCATCGGCATGCCCACGCTGGTGGCCAACCACCTGCCGGCAGACCGCGAGGTGATGATGCACAGCGAGAACGGCGTCATCGGCATGGGCCCCGCACCGCGCGAAGGCGAAGAAGACTACGACCTCATCAACGCGGGCAAGCAGCCCGTGACCTTGCTGCCCGGCGGCGTCTTCTTCCACCATGCCGACAGCTTCGCGATGATGCGCGGCGGGCACCTCGACGTCTGCGTGCTCGGCGCCTTCCAGGTCTCGGCCACGGGCGACCTCGCCAACTGGCACACCGGCGCGGCCGACGCCATTCCGGCCGTGGGCGGCGCGATGGACCTGGCCACCGGCGCGAAGCGCACCTTCGTGATGATGGAGCACACCACCAAGAGCGGCGAGCCCAAGATCGTCGAGCGGTGCAGCTACCCGCTCACCGGCATCGCGTGCGTGAGCCGCATCTACACCGACCTGGCGGTGCTCGACATCACGCCGCAGGGCGTGCAGGTCGTCGAGATGGCGCCCGGCGTGTCGTTCGAGGCGCTGCAATCGGTCACCGCCGCGCCGTTGATGGGCTGATAGCCGGGCGCTTGCTGATTGGTTCCTTTCAGCCTCTCTTAAATTTCGAGTGGGTAAATGTCCCCCAAATACCGTTCGGGCTGAGCCTGTCGAAGCCCTGCTCGCACCGTGACTTCGCTCACCAGCCCTTCGACGGACGGGCCTTCGACAAGCTCAGTCCCTGCTCAGGGCGAACGGGTGGTGGAGGCGTTGTACCACTCAAAATTCAAGAGAGCCTCCCTTCAGCCGCTCAATCGACGGCAAAGCAATAGAACAAGCCCGCGCCGCCGGTGTTCACCAGGTTGGCCTGGCCGCACCCTCGCGTGCCGTGCGCCGAGTTCCACGAGGTGTTGCCACCGCCCGTGCGGTCGAAGTGGCCGATCTGCGCGGCGCCTTCGCTCGCGCTGCTGCTGAAGTTCTTGCAGGCGCCGCGGTGGTCTGCGCCTGCACGGTGAACGAGAGGCTCGCCGCGGCGAGGCACACGGCCGAACGGACGATTGAAATGCGTTGGTGCATGGTGGCTCAGTTCGAGTTGCGGAAATCGTCGTGGCAGCCCTTGCAGCTGCGGTTGAGCTTGCCGAACTGCTCTTTCACCGCAGCGGCATCACCTGCCTGCGCAATGCGGGCCAGCTCGTTGGCCTCTCTGCTGAAGTTGGCAGACAGCTCGCCGACGCGCGCGGTCTCGGTGAAGAGCGCCGGCTTCACCGTGGTGTCGTGCCAGCCCTTGCCGGTGTCGGTGCCCGGTGCGAACAGCGTGCCCAGACCGGTGTTGGCGAGCACGGCAATGGTGTTGGCCGCCTTGGCCACCTCGTCCTTGTTGTAGGTGCCGTCGAGCGAGGCCTTGATGCGGCCCGAGTTCCAGCCGATGACCTGGTAGGCCGACTGGCGCCACTTGATCAGTTGCTCGGGCTTGGGCGTTTGCTGGGACCACGCCGCGGTGGAGACCGCCAGCACGGCAGCGATGAGAGGCGATGCGAAGAGAAGTCGAGTGGAGAAGTTCATGCGAGTTTCAGTGGTCGATGGGAATTCAGGGCTTCTTGGCTGAAGCGATCTTCTGCACAGCTTCGAGCGCCTTGTGCACGTTGGCGTCCGGGGCAAGGCCGCCGACCGCGGCAGCTACCTTGCCGTCGGGCGTGACGATGAAGGTGGTGCGCTCGGCGCGGCCGTGGGCGATCTCTTCGCCGCGGGTGTTCTTGCGGCCGGCCGGCGTGTCGGCCACCGAGATGTCGAACGACCTGGCGATCTTGCCGTCGGCATCGGAGGCCACCGGGATCTTGCCGGCGCACGACTGCGGGTCGGCCGAGAACTCGTTGAGGCCGGCAATGCTGTCGAGCGACACGCCGACGATTGAAGCGCCCGCGGCGGCAAACTTGTCGGCGTTCTCGGCGAAGGTGTGCGCCTGGATGCTGCAGCCGACGGTGAACGCTGCGGGGTAGAAATACACCACCACCGGGCCGCGCTTCAGAGCGTCTTTCAGCGAGTAGCTGAAGGCCTTGCCGGCAAGCGAGGCCTGGGCCTTGAAGTCGGGGGCGGCATCGCCTTGTTTCAAGGCGGCAAGCGCCGGCAGCGTGGCGCCGGCCAGCAGCAGGCCGAGCCACAGCGGAGCGCGAGAGGGTTGTGTGTTCATGGGTTCGGTCCTTGGCTGATGTCGATCACTTGAAGGGCTTGTAGTTGTCATGGCAATCGTTGCAGGCGCGTGCCAGGGTCACGGCTGATTGGGTTGCGGCGGCGTAGTCCTGCCGGTCCAGCGCAGCCGGAATGGCAGCGGCCAGCGCGCGACCCTCGGCCGACTGGCGCACCGCGTCGTCGGCCTGGCCCAGCGCGGCGAAGTACGCCTCCATCAGCGCGTAGTAGCGCTCGAGTTCGCGCGCATCGGCCTTCGCGCCTTCATAGTTCTGCGCCGTGATGCTCTTCTGCACGGTGACGCTGCGCTTGTCGATGGCGCGCATCCACACGTCGAAGTCGAGCATGCTGGCCGCGCCCGCCCACGGGCTGGCGATGAGCGCCGCAATCAACCACCATCGTTTCATCATTTGTTCTCCTGATCGGCAACATTCCTCAGCCAATCTCCGTTCGCCCTGAGCTTGTCGAAGGGAGGGTGCGCCGTGCACTGCGCTGGCTTCGACAGGCTCAGCCCGAACGGAGATTGGGTGCGGCTGAGGTAGGTCGCTAATCAGCCTTGTTCTTGTAGACGTCGTGGCAGCTCTTGCAGCTGCGGGCCAGGGCGCTGACGGTGTCGCCCGCGCGATCGAAGTCCTGCGCTTCGACGGCGGCCAGCGTCTGCGCCGCCAGCTCATGCGTCTTGCGCGCGTAGCCCACCGCGTCGGCTGCATCGCCCTTCTGCGCGTAGAAGCCCTCCACCTGGCGGAAGAAGGCGACCAGCTCCTTGGCCTCGTTGACCGCGGTCTTCGCGTCTTTCAGCGCGACGTTGGAGTCGAGGCTCTTGGTCGTGTCTTCGATGTCGCGCATCGCGTCGGCGGTGATCTCGAAGGGGGCAGACATGACGCCGCCTAGCAGCGCGAGGGTCAGCGTCAAAAAAACGATCGGCGTTCGCATGCGTCCTCAGGCGAGGATTTCCTTAACCACGTCACCGAAGACCGTCGTCGCCTTCTCGGCGCGCCCTTGATAAACAAAGGTCAGCTTCTTGTGATCGAGCCCCAGCTGGTGAAGGATGGTGGCCTGCAGGTCGTAGGTGTCGACGATGCCGCTGACGGCCCGCAGGCCGATCTCGTCGGTGGCGCCGTAGGAGCCAGGCTTGATGCCGCCGCCGGCGATCCACGAGGTGTAGCCCCAGGGGTTGTGGTCGCGGCCGTTGCCGCTCTGGCCATACGGCGTGCGGCCGAATTCGGAGGCCCAGACCACCAGTGTGCTGTCGAGCAGACCGCGGGCTTTCAGGTCGGCCAAGAGCGCGGCCACCGGCTTGTCGACTTGCTTGCACATCACGCTGTGGTTCTTCTCGATGTTGTTGTGCGCGTCCCAGCTGTCCACGCTGTTATCGGGCGCACCGGAGATGCAGTGCACGAAGCGCACGCCGCGCTCGACCAGGCGGCGCGCGCGCAGCAGCGAGGTGCCGTACTCGTCGGTCTCTTTCTCGCCGATGCCGTAGGCGGCCTTGGTGGCCGCTGTCTCCTTGCTCAGGTCGACCGCCTCGGGCGCCGAGGTCTGCATCTTGTAGGCGAGGTTGTAGCTGCGTGCACGGGCCTGCAGCTCGGTGTCGCTCGGGTAGCGGCTCGCGTGCTGCTCGTTCAGAGACTTCAACAGATCGAGCGTATTGCGCTGCTCGGCCTCGCTCACGCCGTCGGGTCGCGCGAGGTGCAGGATGGGCGAGTCGCCCTTGCGGAAAGCCGTGCCCTGGTACGCCGCAGGCAGGAAGCCCGAACTCCAGATCACCTGGCCGCGGCCGCCACCGGCCGCACCGACGCCGGTGGGCAGCACCACGAAGGCCGGCAGGTCGGGGTTGGCCGAGCCCAGGCCGTACTGGATCCACGCGCCCAAGGCAGGCCGGCCCGGCACGAGGCCGGCGGTGTGCAGCTTCAGCGACGAGATGACGTGCGTGCTGCCGTCGGTCTTGCTGCCCTTGAGGAACGCGATGTCGTCGACCTGCTTGGCAATGTTCGGCAACCAGTCGGACACCCAGGCACCGGTCTCGCCGTGTTGCTTCCAGGTGCGCTTGGTGGCGAGCAGGTTGCCCACGCCGCCGTCGGTGGCGGTCTTCAGGCCCTTGCCAAAGGAGTCGGGCAGTGGCGTGCCGTTGAGCTTGATGAGATCGGGCTTGTAGTCGAACAGGTCGAGCGTGCTGGGTGCGCCGGCCATGTGCAGCCAGATCACGGCTTTGGCCTTGGCCGGGAAGTGCGGGCCACGCGGTGCGGTGGGGTCGAGCAGTTCGGAGGCGAAGGCCGATTCGAGGCCCAGCCCGCCGAACGCCGCACCGGCGCCGAGCTGGGCGAGGAAGTCGCGACGTGATGTGTTGCTCATGATGTGCGTCCTTGTGTGTGGAGATTCGTTTCGGGAGTCAGAAGCGGTAGATGAATTCGTTGGCGTTGGCCAGCGCATGAACCAGGTCGACGAAGGCAGCTGCGCGTGCAGGGTTGGCCTTTGCGGCACCCGCGGCCTTGGCGCTGCCCGGCGCATCGTCGTCACTGTCCTCGTCGTTGCCTGCCGAGCTTGTCTTCAGCTTGGCCTGCTGCTGGTCGAGGTACTTCACCAGGGAGGCCTTCTCGAAGCGGTCGGGCTCGCGTTTGTAGACCGTCTTGTAGAACCGGTCGATCTGCGCGGTGAGCTCGGGCTGCACGCCGAAGCCTTCGGGCGTGTTGAGCTTCTTGCCTTCGGCCAGCTGCTTGCGCGTGAGCGCCTCTTGCGCATTGAGGAAGGCCAGCAGGCGCGCCTTCTCGGTCGGCTGCGGCACACGCGCGTAGAGGATCTGATACAGCCTGTCGATCTGCGCCGACTCGCTGATGCCGGCCTCCTTGATCACGCGGCCGGCCAGGGCCTTGGACCACTCGAACACCAGGTCGCTGTTGATCAATGCCAGCGCCTGCGGGGCCGTGGTGGTCACGTCGCGGCGCTGGTGCACGATCTGCGGATTGGCCCAGTCGAAGGTGTCGAGCAGCGGGTACGGCGTGTTGCGGCGCACGAACACGTAGAGGCTGCGGCGGTTGTGGTCGTGCGGGTTTTCCGAGGTCGTCCACGCATTGCGGTTGTCCATGTTCACCGGGATGGGCGGGAACACGGCCGGCCCGCCGAGCTTTTCTTCGAGCAGGCCCGATGCGGCGAGCAGCGAGTCGCGGATCTCTTCGGCCTCGAGGCGCTGGCGCGGGTAGGCCCAGAGCAGCTTGTTCTCGGGGTCGCCCGCCACATCGGTGCGGGCATTGGACGCCTGGCGGTAGGTGCTCGACAGCAGGATCTGCCGCTGCAGCTTCTTCACGCTCCAGCCGTTCTTCTCGAAGTCGCCCACCAGGTAGTCGAGCAGCTCGGGGTGCGTGGGCTTGGTGCCGGTCTTGCCGAAGTCGTTGAGCGATTCGACGATGCCGGTGCCGAAGAACTGCGCCCATTGCCGGTTGACGAACACACGGCCGGTCAGCGCGTTGCTCGGGCTGGCAATCCAGTTGGCCAGCGCCGTGCGGCGACCTGATGAATTGGCCGTGGGCTGGATGAGCGGCTTCTCGTTAGTCAGCAGCGCCGGGAAGGCGGGCTGCACTTCTTCGAGCTTGCGGTCGTAGATGCCCTTGAACAGCACATAGGTCGGCGGCGCCTCGGGCCCGAGCTCGACCATGGTCGAGATGTTGCCCGGGTCCTTGGGCTTCAGGCGATCGAACTGCTTGAGCTCATCAGCAAGCGCCTGGTACTTGGCGTAGCCCTCCTTGTCGCGGGTCTTCAGCTGGTTGACGGCGTTGCGCGTGCGCCCTTGCATCGTCCACAGGTTGCGGTGGTAGATCCAGCGGTCGTAGGCGGTGCGTTCGCTCTCCGGCTTGGTGATCGACTCGCGCGTCTCCGGCACGAAGCCCGACAGGCGGTCGGACTCCGACTTCTCGATGATGGGCTTGAGCAGCGCGTCTTGCTTGCCGCGAATGTCTTGCGTGGCCTCTTCCCACTTGGCGAGCTTCACCTTGTATTCGGCCAGCTCCTTGCCGTTGACTGCGGGCACGTCGTCGCGCCAGCTGGCGTTCACCAGCAGGGCTTGCAGCTGGTAGTACTCCTTCTGCGAGATGCGGTCGGTCTTGTGGTCGTGGCATTGCGCGCAGCCGACGGTGGTGCCGAGGAACACCGAGCCGACGGTGTCGGTCAGGTCGTTGGCGACCTCCTGCTTCTTGAGGTTCAAGTCGCGTGCGTTGATCTCGTCGGGGAAGTTGCGCAGGAAGCCCGTGGCCACCCCGGCCTCGATGCTGCCGGGCCACAGCTCGTCGCCGGCGATCTGCTCCTTGATGAAGCGGTCGATGGGCTTGTCGGTGTTGAAGGCGTTGACCACGTAGTCGCGGTAGCGCCAGATGTTGGGCCGCGTGCCGTCGGCGTTGTAGCCGTCGCTGTCGGCATAGCGTGTGAGGTCGAGCCAGCGCCGCGCCTGGCGTTCGCCGTAGCGCGGCGAGGCCAGCAGGTGGTCGACCAGCTTGTCGTAGGCCTTGGGCGACTTGTCGTTGACGAAGGCCTTCACGTCTTCCGGCGAGGGGATCAGGCCCCACGCATCGAGCGTGGCGCGGCGGATGAAGGTGGCGCGGTCGGCCTCGGCCGAGGGTTTGATGTTCTTGGCTTCGAGCTTGGCGAGCACGAAGGCATCGAGCGGCGTTCGCACCCATTTCTGTTGCTGCACAGAGGGCAGCGCCACCGGCTTGACGGGCGTGTAGGCCCAGGCCCGCGTGGGTGCGGGCTTGGTGGCGGGCGCTGATTCGTCAGCAGCAAAGGCAGCGACAGAGACGGCTGCCAGCAAGGCGAGAGAAAGACTTTTGTTCATGCGTTTCACCGTTTTCTCAAAGGCAAGGTGGACGGAGGCTTGAAGGAGAAGCGCAACTTCTGCGCCATCGTTTGACGGCAAAAATGCGTGTGAATCCAACACATTCGCCGGCGCTGCGCGACGACCCTGCTGCGTCGCCAGCAGCGGCGCTGTGGCCGCTGACGCGTTCGCAACAGGGCGAACGTTCACAGCTTCGAGGTGAACAAGATTCCGAACGAGCGCGGGATCGCCGGGGTGTAGCTGTTCCAGGTCTTGGAGCGTGGCGTGTCGTCGTCGAACAGGTTCTTCACCACCAGGCTCACGTCGAAGCTCTTGTTGCGGTTGCCCAGGCCGATGGCCCAGTCGACCGACACGTTCTTCGGGATCACCGAGTAGGCGGAGAGCGAGTTGTCGGAGTAGTAGCTGCTGGTGGCCGCCACGTTGGCGCTGGTGTGGAACTCCTTGTCGCCCCGCACGGGCAGCCGGTAGTCGGCGCCGATGTTGAAGGTGTACTTGGGTGCGCCGGCCAGCGGCATGCCGCTCACGTCGCGGTATGCCGGCGCGTTCGTGTAGCCGTTCTCCACCGGCTGGGCGGCGTTGGTGAACTCTTTGTAGATGGCGCGGTTGTAGGCAGCCGAGAAGCGCAGCGTGAGGTTGCTGATGCCGCCGTACACGCCATCGACCTCGAGGCCCGACACCTGCACCGTCGGCACGTTGCCGGTGGCCGAGGTGTAGTAGAAACTGCCATCGTTGTTGAGCAAGGTGGTGTACTCGTCGACGATGCGCACCGCCTGCTGGTAGTCCTTGATGTTCATCAGGAACACGTCGGCGTTGAAGACCAGGGTCTTGTCGAGCAGCGTCGACTTGAGCCCCAGCTCGAAAGAGTTGGTCTTCTCAGGCTCCACGAGATAAGACACGCCATTCACCAGCTGCGAGATGCCCGCCTTCTCGCCGTGCTGGTAAGAGAAGTAGGTGGTGAGGTCGCTGTTGACCTTGTACGAAGGGCTCAGCACCCAGGCAGGTTGCGTGGCCTTGTAGGGCTCGGCCTGGCGCTGATCGAAGAGCACGCCCATCTGGCTCGCGCGGATGGCCTTGGCATCGGCCACCTGCTGCCGCTGCGCCGCGGTGAGCAAGGCGTAGTTCGCCACACCGAAGTACTTTTGCGCGATCAGGTCGTCGCTCGCGGCACCGGGGTTCAGCTCGGGCGCATTGCCGTTGCTCGTGATGACCGAGCGGCCCGAGTTCGTGCGGTCTTCGCGCGTGAAGCGCAGGCCGGTGGTCAGCGTGAGCGGCTCCGTCAAATGCCAGTTCGCCTGCGCGAAGACGGCCGCGCTCTTGTTGCGGATCTCCTGCACGCCCGTGGGCGCGTTGTACGAGAGCTTGAGGTTGGCCAGCGAGTTCTGCAGCAGTGTGCGGCCCGCGGCGTCGGCATCGAGCCGGTTGTACTGCGCGGGGCTCGCGAACCAGGCACCGGCGTCATTGCCCCACCAGCGCCGGTAGTCGGCCTCGTTCTTCACGTCGATGAGGTAGATGCCGCCCTGGTAGTCGACGAAACCGCCTGCGGTGGAGCTGATGCGCAGCTCCTGGCTGGTCTGTTTGTAGTCGTTCCAGAAACCACCGGAGTTGCGCTGGATGTCAAAGGGCGTGCCCTCGTCGTTGACCGCATCGAAGTGGTAACCCTTGTAGGCCGTGATAGAGGTGAGCGTGTGGCCTTGGAGCTTCCAGTTGAGCTCGGCGGTGGCGCCGCGGCTGCCGGTGACGAGCGGGCGCGCGCCGTCGTTGCTCAGCGAGTTGTAGTAGTCGCTGAGGCTGTAGCCCTCGTTCTGGGTGAACCAGCGGCGCGACAGGCGCGTGGCCGCGTCGGTCGAAAAGCTGTTGGCGCTGCCGTTGGCAAAAGTGGTGGGCGTGGGCGTGGACACCGTGCGGCCGTTGGTCGTTTCGCCGGCGCGCGGCTGCAGGTCGGCCGCGAAGCGCGCGCTGAAGTCGTCGCTCGGCGTGAGCAAAAACTGCACGCGACCCGAGGCGCGGTCGGTGTTGGTGTAGGTGACGTCGCGGTTGTACTGGTTGACCACGTCACCGCGGCCCTTGCTGAACGAGAAGCTGCCGCGCCAAGCCAGCAGGCCGTCGACCACCGGGCCGCCGATGGCCGCGGTGCCGAGCAGCCCGTCGCGCTCGCGGAATTCGAGCGTGTAGTCGGCGCTGGGCGTGAACGAGGGCCGGCGCGTGGTGATGTTGACCACGCCCAGGCTGGTGTTCTTGCCGAGCAGCGTGCCCTGCGGTCCGCGCGTCACTTCGACGGTGTCGACGTCGACGAAATCGAAGCTGGAGGTGAGCGCGTTGTACGCGTAGTTCACACCGTCGACGATGATGCCCACGCTCGGGTCTTGCGCTTCGGTCTGGCCCATCTTGCCCACGCCGCGGATCGACAGGCTGCTGGTGCGTTGGTTGCCGAGGTTCCACGAAACGTTGGCCGCGCGGCGCGTGAGCGCGTCGATGCCGGTGGCGCTCAGCCGTTCGAGCTCGGCACCGGTGACGACGGAGATCGACAGCGGCACGTCCTGCAGCTTCTCGATGCGGTTGCGGCTGCGCACGACCACCGAGTCGAGCGCCCGCGGCTGCTCGCCATCGGTTGCGTCTTGCGGTGCCGAGGCCGCAGCCGCGGGCGCGGCAACCACTGGTTCGTCTGCGGCACGGGCCATGCCCGACCCGAGCAGCACGCCGGCCGCGATCAGCGCAGCGGTGGGAGAGAGTTTGAACGGAACGGTGACTTGTTCTTGTGATGTTGAACGGCGCAATGGCTGGCGCTTCGGAGCTTGCGTGCGACTCACTGAAATCCCTTGTGTTGGTTCCTGATCGATGACATACATCAGCTGCACCCCATCTCCGTTCAGGCTGAGCCTGTATTCCCGTTCGCCCTGAGCCTGTCGAAGGGTGCGCAGTGCACAGCGCACCCTTCGACAGGCTCAGGGCGAACGGAGGGTGGCTGAGGTCTGTCACCAATCAGTTGTTGATATGAAGTACGCAGCTCAGATAGCAGGCGTTGTGCCCAGCAGGAATGCGTCTAAGCTCATGCGCACAGCGAGTTGGGAGCGCATGCGTTCGAGCGCGATCCACACAGGGCAAGGCGGCGCAGATGCACACAGCGCCGGATTGCGCGAACCGATCCGTACCAAGCTTCGGTTAGAGAGTTCACTGCTGCGCTTGCAGCAGCGGGTGCGCAGAAGCCAGCGGCCATTCACCCATGAAGTGCTGATTTCTCAAGCGTGATGGCGCCTCGCAGGCCTGCATTCACTGGCATGGATGCTGCTGCCTGGCCTGCATCCATCACACCGGTCGAAAGCCCAATGAACATCGCACGCATCCACACGACGCTCGCCCTCGCCTTGGCGCTGAGCGCCACGTTCGCATCGGCACAGCAAGCCGCTTCTGCGCCTGCTGCGCAACCCGCCCAGGCCTGGAAGTACAAGACCAAGCGCCTCGCCGCAGCCGAGGTCGACGCGCTGCTCGCGTCACCCGCCAAGCTGCTGGTGCTCGACCTGCGCCGGCCCGACGAGCTGATCAAGTACGGCAGCTTCCCCGTCTTCCTCAACGTGCAGAACAAGGACCTGGAAAAGTACCTCGCCTACCTGCCGAAGGACCGCACGATCCTCACCGTCTCGAACCACGCACAGCGCGCCGGTTCGGCAGGCGACATCCTCACCGCCAGGGGCTACACCGTCGCGGGAGCCACCGGCTCGGAAGACTATGAACAAGAAGGCGGCAAGGCGGTGGCGCACATCCAGCCGCCAGCGCCGCGAGTGGCTGCGGCGGCTTCGGCCACGCAATGAGCGCAGTCGGCGGCAACCTTGAAATCAGGCATGCCTGCAAGGGCATCGTGGGTTCGAACCTACTGCCTCCGCCAAGACAAGAAGCGGCGGGGTGGCGCTGGCGCACCGCAGCAATGCGTGCATGAGCCCACCAAATCGGCGGGCACAGACTGAGTTCGGCGCAAGCCAGTGCACGCCACTTTTCAGACGTCGGCTACTCGAGCCGGACCGGACGCTGATCGACCAAGGCGGGCGGTCAACACCCGACCCAGTGCTGCCGCTCAGCTTGCGACGGCGAACTACAGGACCAGACTGAAAGTCGACGTAGTGCCTCGCACACGCTACGTCTTCTTGGCTTCTTCAAACCGTCGATCGAGCGACGAACCATACCGCCTGTCGCCACTGAAGTGCGCCTTCTCGTGGGCGAGCTATGCGGGGTTGCTACGCCAGTTCGCGAATCCGCAACGATCAAGTCTGTCTTAGCTGCCTTCGTGAAGCCGCGCTAGTCGGTGAGCACATCGCAGAAGTGCTGCATCAGGAAGAACAGCCAAGGTATCTGACTGGCCTGAAGAATCACCGAGTTGAACGGTGCTGTCGCGGCCGGCATCGCCACAATGGACGACAAGTCCGAGATTTGGTAAACGGTGCCAGGTGCGTCAGCCTGTCCTGGCGCGATGCATGCCCGTATCAGGGCGGCGCAAACTTCTGTCAGACACAGTGGCCCTCCGAGATAGTCCCACCAGTCTTTTCCAATTCGCACCGAGGCGCTGCCTGGGGCATTGCCGAGCCGAAAGCTGCAGTCCCAGCGACTCCATGGCGGCGTGATTACGTCACCGGCGGGCAACTTCTGGGCAATGTTGCGAAGGATGTGCCAGTCCTTCTTGTTCGACTGCCTCTTGGTGCCGTACAAGACGCCATACGTGAAATCGAGTTGCGTTGCACCGTTGGCAGTCAACCAAGCCGCACCGTGCGACAGCACTGAGTCGGCGAGGTTTTCGCTCATGCCGTCGTTTAGGCAGCGCGGGCCGCTCTTCAGCGTTACTGCCTTTAGCACAGGGAGGGCTACCTGTTTTCCGTCTAGTGCCGAATTGACTGTGTGCATGCCGCTCGGCACGCCCTGCCATCCATACACAGGCAGCACCACGTCTTCAATCATTCTCCCGGCCGATGTTTCCATGGACGAAAACAACTTCGCGGGCAAGATGTCCCGCTCAATCTGACTCAGGCGCGTGTAGTGCTTCGCGTGGGCATAGATCAGCAGCACAAAAGGGCTGGTGGAGAAATTCTCGAGTGCGGCAGTTGCGCCCGTAAGCGATGCGACATGGCTGGCGACCCTCGCGCGAAATCCGGCTTCCAATTGGAGAACCCGTTGCTGCGCAACTGGGTCTTGATCAACCGCGAGAACGTTGGCCAGTATTGCCGTCTTCGTGAAGACAGTCGGCAACGGCGAGGGAAGGTGTCGATTTCGCGAAGCCATCAAGCAGACTCAATCGCCGCGGATCCCATGGTCCGCACTTTCCGTTGAGTCTTCGGCGCTCCGTACCTCATATCGCTGTCACCCTCATCTCCCCAAACAATCGTCTTGCCATCCTTGAACCAGCGTCGTGTTCGAACGTGCGACTGCAGGTACACGATACGAAAGCCTTCTCTGACGGTGGCGTATGGTTGCCACCGACGTGCGCTCATTGTGTCGAGTGCGTCTGCAACAACATTGCCGGCAACTAGCCCGAGTCGGGCGGGCACGGCATTGCCAATCTGCGTGTACTGCTCGGCGAGTGTTCCCATGAACTCCCAGTCGTCGGGAAACTCTTGGATGCGCGCGTACTCGCGTACAGACAGTGCACGGGTTTCCGTAGGATGGCAAAGGGATGTGCTGGCGTGATTTGGCAGCGTAATCAACGTCGGGCACGGCAGTTCAAGCGAGAGCCGACGCCACCATCCTGACCGCCCACCCTTGGCAAGCCAAGCCTTACCCATAGACTCGCGCTGCACCGGCTCAGGCAGGCTGCGCCAGTTTGAGCCGGGAGGCACCATGGCCAGAAACGCCTTCTTGCGCTCGCTGAAGTCCAAGACCCGAGGCTTTGCGTCAACAAGCCCCGCGATGGCATCGCCGAGCGTCTTCCATGGCAAATTTGCTTGCGGTTGCTCGTCTAACAAGGAACGCTGAACCGCAGCTT
>Ga0307508_10003342_pt1 | contig 16293 bp, 29 predicted proteins | sample 9_EM_MG_FD_203089 | JGI IMG/M metagenome (GOLD analysis project Ga0307508, IMG submission 203089) | Populus trichocarpa ectomycorrhiza microbial communities from riparian zone in the Pacific Northwest, United States - 9_EM | ecosystem: Host-associated > Plants > Roots > Unclassified | place...
TTACACGTGGAAGGCAGACTTCATGACGGCAGGGTTTCGACAGTCAAATACGTGGCCGTCCGTCGATACATAACCAACGCCGCGCGGTGCAGCGGCAGCAGCCGGATGGAACATGGGTAGCGTGCAGAACGATGGCTTGGCGGGTGTGTCCTCGCGTGCCTTGTGCTCCTCGCCAACGCATTCAGAGTCACTTTCATGACAGGCGGGTAAGGTTTCAGGTCGAATCGGTATCGTCAGGATATGTAACGTACCACTTGGCAAAATCCGCTTGCTCCTCGACCGAATAGGGGTCCTTGAAACCTGTTGGCAGGACATACATAAAATAAACAGATTCCCAAAATCGCTAAGGTTTCATACCTGAACGAGCCCAATGCAAGGCGTGAGTTATCCAATCCTTCGCCTTCGACGGGTCAGGTCCCATCCGCTTGGTAATGTGCTGCACCTCCCGGTGTGTGCAGTCCCTAGCACTCGACGAACGACAAAAAGCGATGTGCGCATGCCGCCCGAGCTCCTTGCATACCATAGAGCATAACATTGGCGCACCAGAGTCCCCAGCACTGAACTTCCGGCCCTGAATTTCTCGAACGGTGTCGTCATCGCCATCGATTGCCCAAGTCGTCTGCTCCATGGAACCATGGCTGGTGGAGTGTTCCTGAGCGTGGCCTATGACACAAACCCAGAAGTTCAACACGGCAGAGCGCAATGCGTGGGGCAGGTGTTTACCTAATGGTAGCGAGCAAACATATTGGCAATATGGGCATCGAGTTTCGCAGAAATGGAACACGTCTATCTTGAGAGAGTGAACATGGGCTCCGTCGTGTCTGATCTTGTTCTTTGGAATGCGCTGGACGCAGGGAAGGCGATTCGCAACTTGCGTATACTGCCGCACCATCCCAACGTTAGATATCAAGCGCTCAAACAGACAAAAAAGTACACGCGCCTTGGTGAATTGGAACGTTTCGCGCTTCCCGACGAACGTAGACTCCACAGATTTTGGCTCGGTCGCAATATGACAGATACCTGGGGAGGCGCACAAGTCCTCGCAAGGATGCTCTTGACTGTGGAAAGTCAGACAAATCGCACCGATCAACATCCCCGGTGGCGAAGACGTACCCGCACAGGTGAACGGCGCCATTTTGAAGCACATGACTGTGATCAGCCGTGGCACATAGGCGTGGACAAAGCTGACATTTGACTGGACATGTAAGCCTGTGGAAAGCGATCAGGAATATTTGATAATACACCCCTCATTTCCAACGCACCTATTCTCGCACGAGTGTCGTTCGTGCTTGGCGCGGCTGGGTATTCAAGCCTCAGGATGGGAATTTAACTTTCAATCAAGGCGTAAACGTACCAGTCGATTATGCAAGGCAATGAGCAAAGAGGTTTATCGTCACGAAGTATATTGCTCAAATGGCAAGGCCTGCCGCATGCATGCAGCTCAGCGTCGCACATGTGCTCTCCTTCTTTGTGTTCCGCAGACTGAGGAACAGGAAGGGTCGTGAATTAAGAAACGTTGTGCAGGCGAATAGACCCACCTTCACACATGAGCCTTGACAACCTTGCTTATCGCTGAGAGAACAAGGTGCTCCGCACAAGTGCAACTTGACATCACAACTGCATGGGCGTCGTCAGATCGGGCCGTCACGGTGTGAGAGCATTAACAACTCACATATGACTGCCCTGATGGCCCGCATTGAACCCACAACCACGCTCCTTGTCCAAAGAGCACTGATGTATGCATCGATGCGTCGTCCCGCAGTCATGCTCTCCGTCTAATGTACGATTGAGCACTCCCGCCGCGTAACAGCAAACAATGTTACTCACCGTGTCTCTTCCCTTCCACACAACGTAGTCCACAACTTGAACACTTCATGGCGCAAATCTCGACTCCAACAGCTAACTCGCGAGACAGTGTCTCAAACTGTCGACGAAGACTTTGGATCTCAGCATGTTCAGACGAGAATCTGGAGACGTTCGAGTCGATCCATGCGCCAACATGCAGGATGCGGGTGGTCACAAGACGTTGCAAATGCGCGGCCAAAGCGAGAACGTAATCCGCTTCTGGCGTCTGTTGCCGCTCTAGATCTGTATTCCAATCTTCCCGTAATTTCAGGAGCGCGTCACGCCTGGCGTAAGGATTAGTCTCATCGCGAGCAGAGAGCCAGAAGGTAGCATCGGTATCCTCATGTTCAATGACTTCGTCGGTGTCCAGATTCTGTATCAACAGATAAGTGCTCCTATGGCCAAAATATAATGGTGTGCACGCTGAGATTACCTTCAACTGCCCATCGCTGGCGTCGTTTTCAGTGACTCCGAACACCAGTGCATTGAAAAGCAAGGCTTGGAGAGTTTGGGCGCGGTACGTAGAAAGATTCTCTGATTCAGCTGACATCAGCCATCGTCACGTCCACATGAAGAAAGAACAGCTCACGGTCAAGTGCGCCCCAATCGCTCGCCTTCAACTTCGCCATCAAAGTCTTCAGAGTTTGAAGGAACATGGAAGCGTTGCCATGCGAGGGCTCTTGACTATCGAGGCGATCTTTGAGGAGACTCATAAGATCATAGAATTCCTTTGATTGGATGACGGGCCATGGAAGAATATCAAGGTTTCCGCGATGGAGCTTGGTGATGAAGTTCCCTTCTTGCTCGTCTTGGACTATCCTCTGGAACTTCCCGAAGAATCTAGAAATGGTGATGTTAGGTGGAAAACCTGATCAGCAACGTGGCATTGCTTACTCTCCAACGATTTCATCGGCATCTCCATCGGTCACATCCTTGATAATTATGCACAGAATGCTTCGGAAAAGTGTCGGATTCTGGTCCGGATTGATCAAAGTGGTCGACGACTGGAAGCTAGTAAAAAGGCCTAGTGTGTCGAGTGATGATTCACGCGTCGTTCCTTCGTCATACCCCATACATGCTCACCTGCTAAGTCCCGGGAGAGGGCGAAATTATTTCGGAAGAGTACAAGATTGCTGACAGCCACATTTAACAAAACCAAGAGCATGTCTTCTTGCGCACTGCGCTCAATGGAGTGAATTCCTACAAGATATGAAGTTCAAGTTTGCACGCGAGCTCTCGCGACGGAGCGGTCACCTTCGAAATCAAGCGCAACAATAAGTTCTTCATCAGTGGGTGTGACGGAGAGCCAAGCACCCTCTGTGCATCGCATAGCAGATCCGGCGAAAGAAGTGTCGACGAAGTGGTTCAGCGCATAACTCTTCCCTACAGACTGTTCACCCATGGAGGAAACAACTTTCACGGGCTGGAGAAGCTATCAGCAGGGATCTAGAAGAAATTGATTGCCGTTCACCTTGTTGGCCATGTAAGAAGCGAAAATGCTTTCATACCATCCAAGGGTGATACTGCAGAGAATATTTAGGGACGTCGACTAGTTGGAAAGCACCATAACCTTGCCTGTTCGCAATTTGCATGACATCAGCACCTAACAGTGATCTTTCAAACTCCGCCGAGGAAACACCGTTGGCCAGGGGGATGAACCGATTCCCGGAAGTGATGGCGAGATGAATGGGAATCAAGCAAAGGAGTTCAACGAGCCATTTCCCTGAAGGATAGGTTGTCACTTCGAAATCATGGCCTTCACTCCTCAGAGATTTGTGACTGATGGCATCGATCTTAATCTCCTCAAGTTTGCCATCAGTAGGTTTCTGTGTGCTCTTCTCGAACTGCTGTATAAGCCTCTTGAAATAATCCGAATATGTTTTGTCCGGTGAATCCGAAATGAATTGCAAGAGAGGGGTTTCGCGCTCGGAAGCGGGCGACGATCTTGTAATGGTGCTTGAGACCGGGAACTTCGTCCAGATTTCAGCATGAATATCGAGGAGGCTGTTGTGTTTAGTTGCCTGTCCCCCATTGTTCTGACGGGGACGGTCCTGAGCGCGGAAAGAGAATTCGCTGATGCGATTTCTGATGTGAAAGCGCTTCCCAAGCAGTTGAGTGTTTGATGGAGACCACGTCACAAGATACGCATTTGAGCGAGAGACGAGTGAGGTGAGAAACGAGGAGGCCCATTCCAACGAAGGGAGCTCGAACTCGAACCCTTCTTGATTCGTGCCGAATGACGCAGAGTGATAAACGCGGAACTGGACAGAACCGGACTCTTTGTTCCTGTTCATGAAATACAAGCAAGTGCCGTCGGGAGACGAAAATGTGGCGTCAGGGGCGAAAGGAAGGATCAATGATGCAGGCCTATTAACAAGGAAGCAGTTAAAGCCAGACGACAATCACGGATTATCTTGATCGACCACATACCTGAATTGTTCAGTGACCAGGGAGAAAATGCGCGCATTTCCGGCGTTGTCCACGATAACGATTTCTTCGGAACCTGATAGGAACGTAACAGACACGACAAAGATGTGATCATCCTCATTCCCTCCACTTAGCCATCGTCGGAGGTCAATGTCGGCACTCCTGGATTGCAAGCTGTGGAAATGTTCATCGATTGCATAATTGAACAAGCGATTCTGTTGGAATCATGGCGGCTATTCAGTTAGCTTCGTTATGGTCTTTGTGAAGGGACTCACGTCGCGCCTAGAGTACAATGCCACCAATCGCTTGGTTTCATTGACCGAAAAGAGGAAGTCTTCTCCGATTCTCGGCATATCAAATAGTTTCTTGGTCTTCCCCTCATGTATTGCTGATGCCATGAAGTTATCCTCTTCAAGATAAACCCTGACTTTTCCAGCTTGATGGTCATCGATTGCGACGAAACTCCTTCCGTTACCGAAGAGTTGAATATGTCTTCCGGGGACGGTGGTAGAGTTAGCATGGAGCGATCCTCAGTGTCTGTACTGAATCCCTCTCACCGCAGAGATGAAGTCAGTGGAACTTGGAACGACCATTTAGCATTGGGTCGGTGTATAGGCTTGGGGACATGGGCCGGATCCGCGTTCACGGCCTGTATGTCGCCTGCCGAAAGGCTAATAGGAAGGACGGTGTACAATACATGCGCAGGTTCCGTGAATTGCGCGGTCTCGATAATCTGGTAGTCTTGCCGCAAGTAATATGAGATCCGAGAATTACTTCTGTGCGAGACCATGAAAATATTCTTACTTTTCACGGGGCCCCAAGCTGATGGCTTTGCCTCTGTCAGAGAATGGATCTTCCAGACACGAGAGCTAACCAAATATACTTGAACAAATTCGATCCGGTTGAGCAATGAACCGACTTGCATACCCTGGATAATTCTCCACTTCCGCTTTGTTCACCTCTTCCTTCATTTTCTTGAGCCGTGAGATAAACATGTTTCGGAACGTATTTTCGACACGACCCCGGTAAGTCGGTTCCGCGGATCTGAATTGCTCGTCACTGTTCCGATGGGCATAAGCATTGCTCTGCGCCTCCAGTCTCTCGATAATCCACTGAGTTGCGACCGTGGCAAGTGCCGCGGCGGTAGTGGGCAATCGAAGGCTCCATTCGCTGCGCGTAATCATGTCAAGGACGCTGATATCTGCGAGGCGGCCCATTTTGCGCATGTTATGTGCGATAACTGCGTCACTGTCGTCGTAGTTCCCGACGGCCCAAGCCAGGGTGGCGCTTACCGCCTTGAACATGCCACCTGACGCGTCGGCAGCAACTGGGGGCCCCAGACCAAGATAGGCCTTGATCAGCTCGTTATATCTATTGCCACTAGTGATAGCATCATCAAGCATTGCGAACTCTTGGGCTGACAAGTCATATCCCTGAATTGCCTCGGAAGCGAGCACGAAGCGCTTCTTCAAAGTCTCGTATCCCCCGGAAGTGATGCGATCAAAAGCAGCCCGGCTGAATGCTTCATTCGATATGGTAGGGATATGGTGCCCACCACGGCCTGATTCAAACGAAAGCATGAGTATAAGACTTTGAGGATTATCAAATAAACGCATTCGAACCATCAGCGGGCGGGTCAATGTCCATGTCAATGTCGTGAGAAAGCTGCTCTTCGATAAAACTGGGCCACAAGGCGATGGATTCGTCAATACTTGCTTCTTTCCAAAATCGCGCAGGTACTAACGGATACATGCCAATCAAACGCCTTGCGAATTGTTGCTTGATATGGGCCTTCAAACGCGGAATGTCGGCGTCCAACAAGCGTCTGGCCTGATGTCTCTGCTCCGCAAGAGCCTCGTCCTGGGCGTGGCGTAGATCGGTCAGGTCCTTTCTCCACGTTTCACTGATTTTCTTATGACGAGTCCGAAGCCCAAGCTCAAAAAGATGATTCGCTCCTTCCACAGAGAGATGTTCCCCAAGGAAAATAGTGAGATCCGTCTCCCTTTATTCGCATGGTACGAGCGTTGTGTCAGTTCCGCACAACAATATGGAGCATGTAATACACAGCACGCACCTTAGCTGATGAGAAAGTGCAACTTTCGTAGCAGATCTGCGAATGTTTTGTTCGACCACTCTTTCTTCGACGTTAACTCCGTAAATAATGGCTTGTCGTATTTCCCCAGGCACGATTCTCGGCATGAGATGGGCATCCTCTGCTGAGTCGCTGAAATCGCCCAGCATCGGAATTGCCAACTACGCAGTTTTCCATCAGGAAAAGAGGGATAGCATGCGGATGATCTGCTATGCAAACCTTGAATCCATCATGCATAGACACATTCTCCTCTTGTTCTTTGGTCTTTTGCACCGCAAAGGTATAGAGCCGATTATGAGCTGCAGGTTTCTTCTTCTCCGGAGGGAGTTTTTCATCTTGGTCTTCGCCCAACACAATAGCATGAGAGTGCTCGTTCGACATAAGACAGATGACTTGATCGCTCAATTTTGTTAGGTACCTGTGCATAACATGTTCAGCAAATCGTAACATTCTCGACGGTTGAGATGCAGTGGTACCTCATGAATGTGACGCGATTACGCTTGATAGTGGAGGTGGCATCATCATCCCACGTCGTGTATTCCGGCCAGTAAATCAAGTATCCGCCGCGCTGTTTGAACAAAGGTGGAGAAGCATCCGGAATAAAGTATATTCCAGTTTTCAGGCTATGCTGAGGACGGCCCATATCATTCGGGGGAGCCAGCAGAAGCGCCTTGCTGCAGGAAGATATCGGTCCATTCCCCTCACATGTATAGCGTTCTGGACTCACGTTGACGAATCCGCGGCTCCCAGCTCAACCATGAAGTCAACTAGCGAAGGAATACTTCCGTATACGCCAATGGGCTGAAGCGAAATTTGGTCGAGCGATGCGAAGTCAATCTACAAACATACTCGTCCGTGAATAACGGTTGGGAAACCCAGTTTCCAAAAAACGGCAGACCTTAGTGAGGGACGAGTATGCCCCAGGATGCAGTTGCTCGACGAGCTGGCTGACGGATTCTTGACATATGATTATCTTATCGACGACGCCCCCTGAACCCTGCTCGGAAAAGAGCTCAAGCAGTCGATACATTCCCTTAACGCGGGGGAGGAGATCCATGTTAGACGAAGTCTGAGACGGCGTCGCCGCGATAGTTTCTGGTAAAAGTATTAACGAAGAGTTACGATCGGGAGAAAGTCACCTTGCGTCAGGTGTGGAATGTCCAGGTAAATCGGCAGGCGTACCTATGCCATTCTTGGGCGGCATCCCTCCAATATGCGTGATGTTGTCTTTGAAGGCATCTGCGTCGGCATTGGATAAGGATCGGTTTGGATTGACGCCGCACCTCGTTTCGGGGCCTCCGATCCCGCGCTTGGCTTCGTGGACGCGCTGTTCAAGTTACGATTGACACCGGGCGAGGTCTCCTCTTGGGTTGCGGATCCTGGCGCCATTGCCAGCTAGAGGCGAAAAGTGAAGGATAAGACTGTGAGAATGCAGAGGACAAGTTACACGAGGTGAGCTTGTGTAAAGTCGCGTCAATTCCGAGTTTGGGATAAATCTTATTCGAAATCGAAAATGGCATTCCTTGCGTGATATCCGTTCAGCGCCTATCAGACCCTTCTGTGTTGTTATCGTTATTATAGGAGCCGAACCTCTGGCCGCAGCTGCACCGCCTTGGAGTTTCCTTACATGAACAGAATTTCGTATGATGATTGTGGCAAATAAACGCAATCAACGCACACAGCTGAGGCGCCGACCGATTTCCGGCGGAAATGTGTTGTCCGCAAGGCACGCTTCATCGTAGATTACAATAGAAACTTCGTTGAGAAGGTCATCACGTCTCATACATCAGGAATCTCGTTTCGACGAGCTGTGCAGTTCTCCCTCGCTCAGGCAGATGCACCGAGGGTTCCTAACACTCCATGGCTCTATAATGTTCATAGGACATGGCTGGTACACTACATATACTGTATTTAAGAGCTTATGGGGTAGTTCGGCGATTCGTGGTCTACGTGGCTGGCACTGTGGTTGGTGTGCAACTGAACTGCGACCTCACGCGAGCATCAGCCATACTTGCATGTGAGGCGCTGATTAGGCGGTGGATCGAGAGTATCCGAGAGTCAGCAATGAGACACAATCTACTTCGACGCGTTCATCGTGCGTACGACAATGGATCCGAAACACAGATTTATTTTGCGCTAGAATGATAGTCACCGGCTCGAATGCTTCTTGCAAACGCTTGAGTATTCTATGACCGAATCAGGGCAGAACGAGCATGATGCATAAGGCCCAGGAACCTAAAGTTGAATCTGCATCCCAGTAAAGTTAGCGAGATGGTGTTCGAGAATAGAGATGGGAGCACGGCGAACCGTGTTGATAGCGCTCATATATGTGCACATCACTACAGGTGCAGCATCTCCACCACGGCAAGTGCTTGAATAAACATTCCGGGCAATATCTGACATTTGCGCCAGCACGGATGAGAACCTGTCGCGGCCACCGAAGAATACGGAGTGGAATCGTGGTGGTTTGCTACATGATAACAGTTAATTTTGTGGCGGAGTGGCGTCAGCGCGGGGATACTCACCCAGCTTTGAGGTAACCTGGCATTCATCTCCTGCTGTGGGGAATCCCGTTGGATATGAAGATGACGATGGGAGTTCTGAAACCGGACACGTTTCCGAGCCAGTCGGTTTTACCTATCTATGCTCCACTTCTTCTCCATCAAGGATCGTGCCTCCCGAATGGAGCCTGCAAAGTCATTGCGGTGGTCGAAAGAGAGTATCATGATGTGATTAAGAAGCTGGTCCGCAGAAGTATCAATTCATTGTCTAGGATGGTATTTGAGACAAAAGCGCGCTTCAGCACCCCAATGCAACTTGTACGACAGCCTCAGGAGCCGTGCCTTCCAGGATGATGGAGTAGGCATCTCGACGGGTGACGTCTCGGATAGCCCAGAAGCCATATAGAGTAGACAAGACAGTCCCACAGCAATCGTTCTGCGCAGCTTGAATCCTTGTGGTGACAGGTGTTCCAGCCAAGGGACGACAGTATCATTGAGCCCGATCGATCAGCGATAAAGATGCTAAGAAGATGCTGAGTAACAAAGGCCATCAAGGGCAACAGACTGAGCGGGCACACATATGGAAGGCAGCTTTCATGATTTCGACAACCAAACACAGCTAGAGGGTCGTTCAAATATGGCCTAAATAAGCCCAAACCAAATCGGATGCATTTCTAGAGGTCCAAATGTTCGTTTAGCCCAAACTCGATTATCCAAACTTCTGCCATACGTTTGTGCGATTTGTATTGGCATGAACTGAACACAACTTTGCACTAGGTTTGGATATGTATGTACTGAGAAAAGTCCGTTTAGACGCTGAACCAGTGACCAAATCTCATCTCTCATGCAACCAATGCAGTTCTGCAGCGCCGCCCTCATGAAAACCACCTACCCCTGCCAGCTTTCGACTTGACATTGACACGAACCTCCGTTTTTCCCCATGTTGTTTGCTCGAATTCCCCATGTCCAGTGCTGTGATCTTGGGGGTGGTTCAGCGGCAGCTCGCAAACGCATTGGCATCCAGACTTCTGTTCCCCACAAAAGTGGAAAACGCTTTCCTCCAGAGAATGCACGTGCGGACCTTCATGCTTGAGTTTATTTGGGGGAATCTTCTGTGCGCATACTCGCCTGGTCGCTTTTTGAGAATGCTATGACGAGATTTAGTAGCTACGAGCGCGGGATAACAAATCATCACCACTAACTTTCTTTGTGCGAGAGTCTCGTGGGGCCGGATTGTACCTCGTGGGGCTGACGTCGCAAATTCCTGGTGCCTCACACCATTGGCCACAGGGATGTTCCAGCCTAACATAATGTGTACAAACATCAGTCAAAGGCTGGCGCCATAGCTTATGCTCACACGTACCCGCACAAATGAAGCGCATTTTTCTCCAATGCATGACCATGGTCAGGGGTGGCACAGAGTTTACCACACAACTGGCAATCTGCTGGACACTTGAACCGATCCATGCATGCATGCTTATCATGCGGTTTACGGCTACATGGAACTTACTCAAACACGAAGTCAGGAATGGCAAGTGTGAAATGAGCTCACCAGTCAACTACACAAGCCAACTTGCACAACCCGACACTACCAAGATGACATGGTTCCCCACAATCGTGATTCGGAGCCTCACAGATGTGTTCTCCGGCGTGCCCGACGTCCTGGAGCTAGCTTAGTCTCACAGCCGAAAAGCATGGAACAAAAAATCGACCTTGGAGCAATCCTTGAGGCACCCTTTCCTGGCCTGAAGCGAGCATGTCTCGCCGCAAAGGTGCACTTTCACGTCACAACTACCAGCAAATGATGAGCTTACATCGCGCAGCAACATGCAGAAGAGAATACCCACATGTGTCTTCCGTCGTGGCCAGCCCTGTAAGTTCATTATTGAGCAGGCTGATGCGCGGTGCAAGATGCAAAGTTCACTTACACGAACCCACATGCTGCTTTCCCGTCCAAAGCACATAGATGAATGCATCGGTGATTGGTAGTGCAGTTGTGTTCACCATTATGATGCTTTGGTTGCAAACACAGCAGTTTACAATGTTCGCACGTTCCACCACAGACCTTGACGCCGTGCATAAGCTCTTTCTTTAAAGTTTCAAAATGTGTCATAAGCTTCGCTACGTCCGGCTGTTCCGGCGGAAACCTCGAAATGTTGACTTTAACCCAATCTTGAACTTTCCGAATGCGTATCTTGGCTATGGTCCTCAGATGTTTGTTGAGAGCATCCAGATAGTCGGTCTCAATAATGTGTTGGCGCTTCGCCTTCGGCGAATAGTCAGCAACAAGAGCAGCAAACCTGATATCTCTTGCAGCTGACGACAGCGTGTCGTCCGAAGCCAAGGAGAAAACGTGAGGGGTATTTTGCGCTGCATCAATATTTTGCCGTTTATCGAGATCCTAACGTTCGCATCAGTTACTGTACCAAGGCCATTGATGATCCCGTGACTGTTACTTTGAGCTGCCCTTCGTCAGGATCATCGCCAGTGTATCCGCGAGACAATGCTTGAACCAACAAATCCATGAGGATGGCCACACGCCCCTCAGCCAGATTGGCTAAAACTGAGACGTTAAAGAGGCTAAAAGCTATATTGCGCATCTCGCGTACTCACGATCAAGAGATGCCCAATCGCTTGCCTGGAACGTTGGCCATCAGATATGAATTTTGTGCAAGTTTGAGCGAATGTCTACCTTGAGCCTTGCCATTAAAAGCTTAAGTGTACGCAAGAACTTGGCCGCATTGCCGTGTGTTGATGACTTCCCTTCCAATTTGCTCCTGAGAATTCCCATTTGGGTATAGAATTCCTGGGACTGGATGACAGGCCAGGGAATGATATCCAGTTGGCCTCGGTGCAGCGTGGTGATGAAGTTCTCCCCTTGCTTGTCGCGCACAATGGCGTGGAACTTGTCGGCAAATCTAAAGATTGCTATCAGACTGGCGGCCGATCCAACGACGTAGTGTTCATACTCTTTGGCGATCTCCTCACTGTCAACGTCCACCACGTCCTAATTAATTGTCAGCAGCTGAACAACGAAACAAAACAGAGTGAAATATTTCACCTTTATTATGATGGCAAGTGATGACTGAAATAGATTTGGATGGGATGCTGGGTCTCCGAGAAGTGCTGCCGAAGATTGAAAGCTCTACATTTTCGGATGAATGAGCGAACAGCGCTGGGACAACAGCGACAATACACACGGTGAACATCCCGGCGACATCTCGGGACAAAGCGAAGTTATTCCGGAAAAGAACCTGAGAGGAGTGTCAGCGCAACTCCAGGAAACGAGTCAGATTGCAATGACCAAGTTGGAAACAGCCACGTTGAAAAGGACGAGAAGCATGTCTTCTTGGGGCGTCCGTTCAATCGAATGAATGCCTAATGATATAATAAATAAGCCCCGGTTCTGCAGCATCGGATTTTGTTGCACCTACCCTCGAAATCCAAAGCCACGACAAGTTCATGCTCAGTTGGAGTGACGGATAACCATGCACCTTCGGTACACCTCATGGCAGATCCAGCAAAAGATGTGTCCACGAAATGGTTCAAAGCATAGCTTTTCCCCACTGATTGTTCGCCTAAGTGACATGTCATGTCACGAACCGCCTTGAAATCACAAAATTTAAACATACCCATAGACGAGACAACACGAATTGGCTTCCCAGCAACAAGTCAGAGCCTGCGAGCCTTGCCGCCGTAGAATGAGGCCACTCACTCTGTTCGCATAATAAGAGTTCAAGATGCTTTCATACCAGCCAAGAGTGATGCTATGATCGCATGGAACGTTAGTATGGGACGATTTCACCACGAAAGAAAGCTCATACCGATCGGCAACTTGGACGTGATTCAGGCCCAAAATTGCACGCTCAAAATCCGAAGACCTCACCCCGTCCTTCAAAGGAACGAAGGCGTTCCCATCCGCAACGGCTAGATGCAATGGAATCAAGCACAGCAGCTCGATGAGCCATCGGCCTGCCGGGACAGTTGACACAGCCGGATGTTTTCCGCTCAGAATGGACACCTTATCCTGAATCGCAGTCACTTCGGTGATGCCAAGGAGGCCGCCAGTGGGCTTGTTGGTTTGCAGCTCGAAGTTCTGGGCCATCGTACGGAAGTACGAGGCGAAAGGCTTGCGATGTTGAGATGAGACGAAGCAAATCGAAGGAAGTTCGTTGTGAACGACAGGGGATGCACGCGAAATTGTTGCAGCGACTGGATAACGACCCCAAACATCGGCATGGCAATCCAGCAAACAGTTATGTTTCGGGGCTTGTCTACCAGTGTCCGAGGCTGAGGATCTCTTAAAAGCGGAATATTGGGCTTTGATGGCATAATCGCTGGACTTTGTGATCACTTGAACTTTGATAGTGTGCAGATGTGCAGATCCAGGAGTGGAGAATACTAAATAAGCGTTTGAACGGATGACGAATGAGGTGAGCTGCGGGTTGCAAACGGTCATCCCGGCGAGATCGAGTTCAAACCCGGAGGAAATTCCGAAAGAGGCTGAGTGATAAGCTTTCACTTCAATAATGTCACCCGAAGGTGCAAACGTGGTCAGGAAGACACAAGTGCCATCGGGAGAGTTCATAATCGAGTGCAAACCGGCGGGCAACTGCACGGTGCCAGGTCTGAAGATCCACAAATTCACGTCAGCATGCACACAAAAGCGGCTGACTCGAGAGAGCGCAAACTAACCGGAGCTTCTCATTTGTGAGCGCCAGTATCCGAGAAGTTCCGGTATCGTCGACGAGCACCACCTCATCTTTGCCAGGGATGAAGGCAATGTCCATGATATTCGTGCCGATGCCACCTTCTGCCAAGCCGGAAATATCCAACTCAGAGTCTTTTGGCCTCAGCACCGTGAAGGATTCGTCCATAACGTAGATATATATGCGGTTCTACGAAAATTGAGAATCCCAGAAGCATGGCCCAATGCAGGCTGACTCACGTCTAACTTTGATAAAATGCCAACGAGGCGCTTGGACTCGTCAACGGCGATGAGGAAGTCCAGACCTATACGTGTTAGGTCGATGTGGCGGGTGGACTTCCGCTCAGCAATCGCATCTCCCATTGTCGTATCGCTTTCGAGATAAAACCGAGCCTTGGACTCCTCTTTGTCGGCAACGACGACAAGATAGCGACCATTGCTGAATATTTGTATAGTCCTGCAGCAAACTCATAGTTAGGACATTACAAATGTGCGAAGTACTAAATTACCTTAACGACGAGCTATCAGGCAACCGAAAGCCCCACTTGGCACTCTCGAGAACAATTGGTTGAGGGACAATCTCAGGGTCCGCAGTTATGTTTTGAACGTCGGCCGCTGTCAACCCAACGGGCCGTACTTTATACTTGATATGTGGAGGATCTGTTGCAAATGTGGTTCTAGACAGCGTGTAATCTACAAACGGGTTTAGAGGCAGGTAATTTTGAGGGAGGGGACTGTCACATACGGTCGTTAGAAGCTGAGCCTCGAGCGATTTCGGCCTCCGATAAAGAGTGAATACGTTCAAGGAATTCACTTTCGGTGGAAATGAGCGGCGAAAGATAAGGGACGGAAACGGTACTACTGGTACATACCAAGGCTGTCGAGCTTTCTCTGCACTGTTCAAATCTTGCTTGAATCTCTTGAAACGTTCATCCTCTATATTCTTGAATCTAGCAGTGATAGCCGACTCGGATACTTCCAATGCTGATCGAAGCTGCTCATCGCTGATTTGATCAGCTATGATGGCTGCGTGCGTCTCAATCTCGGCAGACAGCCACTGAGTTGCCAGGCGGAACAACTCAGAATATGAGCGAGGCATGTGAGTCCGCCAATGAAGTGTTGGTAGTGTACTCAGGAAACCAATGTCCTCCTCCCCTCCTACACCCCTGACGAGGTCTTTTACCATACGATGATCCGTTTTGAATATATGCCGGAAGGATGTCTTGATTCGTCCAATGAGCGACTTTGACGGAGGATTTGCGGATGCGGCTCGGACCAGGTCGCCTACGATGGTGTAATATCCCTTTCCAGTCACGACGGCGTTGTCCAGCTGTCTAAACGTGGCCGGAGTTATTGAGTGATCCTGCAGCACGTTCGTCACCGCGATAAAACGAGATTTGACCATTTGGAAGTATTGTGAATCTATGCGGTTGAAGTTTGCGAGGTTCAGCCGCGCCGTGTCAAGAGTTTCGAGCTGATGCCGTATTACTCCTGGGGTGAGAATGGTCTGAGAGATACCATCGAATGAGACCATATGGTCCGACGCACCCTCATGGCTGGTGGACTCCAGTGGTGGTGTGGGTTCAAAGGACCCTTCCCCGAGCCAGCTAAGGGCAGGAATCAGAAAATACGAGGCGGTGATTACGCCGAACAGCAACGAACGTGTAAGTCGTGGTGACGTGAGCTAGAACTTGAGTCCTGATGTGATTCTTTAACCTCCCAAGATCAGCTGCAAGCGCCCTACGAGCCTCGCCGCTCCAGTGGCGAATAGAGTCGTCTTTTTCTGTCCTCGTATTCGTGACATCGCGGCGCCACTCATGGATAAGGTCGGAATGGCGTCCCCGAAGCCCCATATGCAGCAGTGTCGACGTCGCTTTTTCACTCAACTCGCCGCCAAGCTCAACCGTTCGACTCGTATCCCTAACAAGCATTTCGGGTGAGAAACTATACGAGTGACTCTCAAAAGTGGGAAACATACTTCATGAGGGCCTCAATCGTGGCCGCAGGCATGGACTTGGTGCTTTTCTTTCCCAACCATCGCGCAGGGAATTCCTCGCCGGATATCAGTGCGTGACGGGTCTCTCCGGCCATAAGGCGCGGTGCTAAAGGGGCATTGGATGGCCCAGCCTGAGAGTTGTCTTGTGGCATTTCGATCTAAGGGCAGCCGGCGTCAGTGAAGTGTTCGAAGCATCGTGCTATGAGCTGTGCGCACTATGGAGCCTGGAAGGGTGGACACGCTTTCTCGCTGTTCCTTTGTCCGCTGAACCTCGAAACTGTGGATGCGTTTTGCGAGGTGTGGCTTGACTGACCCGTTTGTCGACTTGGAGGATGCCGCGGGTTTATCGTCCTTCCAGACAAGAGCCATCGAGTGTTCATCTGAAATGAGGCAGACTACTTGATGCGTGATTTTCGTCAGATACCTCATAAAGGTTACACGATTCCTCTTCACGGTCGAAGTCGCATTGTCATCCCAGGTTGTAGGTTCTGGCCAATACAGAACGTAGCCGCGGAGCGCGTCTGAATTGTCACCTTCCACGCCGGGCACAAAATATAGACCTGTTGGGAGCTTCTGTCGTGATCCCACCATATGCCTGCACACAGAAAGCATATAGTGAGAAATTAGACCCAACAGTGAGGCGCGATGCTCACAAATGACGTAAGTCCACCCCAAGATGCGCAAGGAAGTCGACCAATGCGGTTTCGCTTCCATAGACGCCAAC
>Ga0307508_10003343_pt1 | contig 16287 bp, 20 predicted proteins | sample 9_EM_MG_FD_203089 | JGI IMG/M metagenome (GOLD analysis project Ga0307508, IMG submission 203089) | Populus trichocarpa ectomycorrhiza microbial communities from riparian zone in the Pacific Northwest, United States - 9_EM | ecosystem: Host-associated > Plants > Roots > Unclassified | place...
GGTCGGCGGGCAAGGCTCGAGAAGACATCCGGTCGGCGGGCAAGACTCTAGAAGACATCCGGTCGGTGCGCAAGACTCGAGAAGACATCGGATCGGTGGCGCACAAGTCTCGAGAAGACATCCGGTCCGCGCGCCAGACTCGAGAAGACATTGGATCGGCGTCGTATAATTCTCGAGGAAATCCGGTCGGTGCCCAAGACTCGAGAAGACATCCGGTCGGCGGGCAACACTCGCGAAGAGATCCATTCGGCGGGCAAGACTGTAGAAGACATCCGGTCGGCGCGTAAGACTCGAGAAGACATCCGATCGGTGCCGCACAAGTCTCGAGAAGACATCCGGTCAGCGCGCAAGTCTCGAGAAGACATCCGGTCGGCGCGTAAGACTCGAGAAGTCATTGGATCGGCGGCGTATCATTCCCGGGAAGACATCCGGTCGGTGCGCAAGACTCGAGAAGACATCCGGTCAGCGCGCAAGTCTCGAGAAGACATCCGGTCAGCGCGCAAGTCTCGAGAAGACATCCGGTCAGCGCGCAAGTCTCGAGAAGACATCCGGTCAGCGCGCAAGTCTCGAGAAGACATCCGGTCGGCGCGCAAATCTCGAGAAGACATCCGGTCGGCGCGCAAGACTCGAGAAGTCATTGGATCGGCGGCGTATCATTCCCGGGAAGACATCCGGTCGGTGCGCAAGACTCAAGAAGACATCTGGTCAGCGGGCAAGACTCGAGAAGACATCCGGTCGGCGGGCAAGACTCTAGAAGAAATCCGGTCAGCGCGGATGACTCGAGAAGACATCGGATCGGTGGCGCACCAGTCTCGAGAAGACATCGGGTCGGCGCGCAAGACTCGTGAAGACATTGTATCGGCGGCGTATAATTCTCGAGAAGACATCCGGTCGGTGCGCAAGACTCGAGAAGACATCGGATCGGTGGCGCACAAGTCTCGAGAAGACATCCGGTCGGTGCGCAAGACTCGGGAAGACATCGGATCGGGGGCGCGCAAGTCTCGAGAAGACTTAGGATCGGTGGTGCACAAGTCTCGTGAAGACATCGGATCTGTGGCGCAGAAGTCTCGAGAAGACATCCGGTTTGTGCCCAAAACTCGATAAGGCATCGGATCGGCGGCGCACAAGTCTCGAGAAGACATCGGATCTGTGGCGCACAAGTCTCGAGAAGACATCCGGTTGGTGCGCAAGAGAGAAGACATCCGGTTAGTGCCCAAAACTCGATACTGTATGGCATCGGATCGGCGGCGCACAAGTCTCCAGAAGACATCCCGTCAACGACGCGGTAACGGGCGCGCTCCTGCCGTACCTGCAGCTGGCGTACGACATCGGCCTCCTCTTCGTCGCGCTGGCCTATCTTCAACTTTGCTGCGTGGGCCGCCGCCGCGTTCTCGAACGTGCACTTGACCGTGCCCTTCGGCACTGGCGGCGTGATGTTGGTCGGCGCGTCGTTGCAGATGCTGGCAGACACGTTGTAGTTCTGGAAGCCACCGTTCGCGCTGTTTGTGGTGACGTATCTCGTCGCTGGAATGGCCATTGCGCTGCAGGACGCGCAGGCGAACTCGTTCGTGGGCGCTGTCAACGACGCCAATCGCTGGCTCGCCGTCCTCTACGCCGTCTACGGCCTGGGTGCTCTGATCTCGCCGCTGATCGTGACCAAGATGGCAAGCTCCACGCCGTACTGACACTACTTTTACTGCGTGCACGTGGGCATCGCTGCCGCCAACGTCCGCCTCACCCTGGCTGAGTTTAAGAAGGGATTGGGCAAGGGAGCCGCGGGCGTGAGAGCGTTCGGCCAGCGACCTGATGAAGACCATCTGCAAGAGAGTCATCATCCTCATGAGTCTCCTCTTCGTCGGCTACGTCTGTGCCGAGGTTAGTGCCGGCGGTGAGTCACCCCCCCCCGCCCAAACTCAGCACGATCCCGTCAGCTCACATGCAACCGGATGGGTCCTCAAATTTCTGATCCGCCTGCGTGGCGGCAAGCCCTCGCAAGTCGGCTACGTGTGTTGGAATATAGGGATCGATAGAGACGAAGATAGTGAATTGATTGATTGATACTCTATATACAACGCGCCTGAGGAACTGGCCAAGGGGAAAGGACGGAAGACTGTCTCCCGAGCCGGTGCTCGGAGACTAAGGCTGCTGCCATCTCCGGACATGTTGCCTCTGGTCCGTCACCTCCGGACGCCAATTATTCTGACACTTCCCCTCGTACGGAAGATGTAAAGGAACGCAGGAGAGGAGAAAACGAAACCGCCAGTATAGCAACAAACAGTTGCAGAGAAAAGCAACAAAAACAGTGAAACCCAGTATCCTCGGATGCCTCGTTAAAACTCATAACCGTGTAAAAAACCTCATGGGAAAACCACGGACATAGGAGAAAGAGCACATCCACCAAAGAAAGAAAGGAGAGGGAAAGGAACCTGTTTAACCACCTGTACGTGCTTCACCGGCAGCTTCCCCTGGATACTAGGCCGATTCGCAGGCCGATCCGTTGGATGATCTGTCCATTTGTCAGCATTGAGAGTACACAGCAGCTCCGGTATGGGGCACCACAGCAGCTCCGGTATCGCCGAGCGCGTACAGCAGGTCCATCAACATCGAGCGCGTACAGCAGCTCTGTCAGCATCGAGCGAGGACAGCAGCTCCGTCAACATCAAGCGCGGACAGCAGCTCTACCAACATCAAGCGCGGACAGCAGCTCCGGTATGGGGCGCCTCAGCAGCTCCAGCATCACCGAGCGCGTACACAGCAGCTTTATCAACATAAAGCGCGGATAGCAGCTCTACCAACATCAAGCGCGGACAGCAGCTCCGGTATGTGGCGCCTCAGCAGCTCCAGCATCACCGAGCGCGTACAGCAGCTCCGTCAGCATCGAGCGCGGACAGCAGCTCCATCAACATCAAGCGCGGACAGCAGCTCCGCTATGGGGCGCCTCAGCAGCTCCAGCACCACTGAGCGCGTACTCAGCAGCTCCATCAACATCAAGCGCGGACAGCAGCTCCGGTATGGGGCGCCACAGCAGCTCCAGCATCACCGAGCGCGCACACAGCACCGCCCAAACATTTTGGGGCTCAGAAGACATACCTGTTGAAATTAGCGCTATCACACCTATCTCCTATTTTTCCTATTTCTTGTTTTCTTTTGGTTAGTGGGATAGATTAGATATGTGGTGGCGGAGGCGGCGTGGTGAGGAGGGAACTCTCGGCGGCGTTGACATGTTCAGCACTCTGTTGAATTGGGTTTCGTTGACATGTTCTGGACTCCGGCGGGAAAGGAAGTTTATGTTGCGGAGGTCGAGACATTATGCCGACATCGCCATCTAGGCCAGGTGGCCGCTGCTGTATATCGTCTCTCATTTCTGCTCTCATAGATAGACAAGTCCTCAGTCTTCAATCAAATCGCAAAGCGCTCTTCCTCTCCTTCTCTCTCTCTCTCTCTCTCTCTCCTGTATCAAATCTTCTAGTTTCCAAACGACTCCCACTTCCGCAGTACGCCCATAACAACAATACCTGCAATCGGCTATAAGCCGTGGACCACAACCTCACTCGCGGAGTCCCCAAAGTTCACTTGGGCAGTTTGTGCGGAGGGTTGCTGAGAGCTTCTTTCTTCTTTGAGCCTCTCTGCCTCTTGCTTCACCCGGCAGTCACTTTCCTTGTGTCCTTCTTATGTGCAGTAAAAGCATCGTAGCCGTGAATTGCTAGGCCTTCTGTATGGCTTCCGTTTGCCGTAAACACTGTAGCCCCGTCGCTTGCCGTGCTGAGTTCTTGCTGCGAGTGCTTGACGGGTAGTGCCGGCGCTGTTGAGGTTTGAACCAACTTGGTCGTTCCTCCGTACGAGCGATGTCTCTTCCTAGATAAGGGCTACAGTAACAGCATCCACGGTATGCTCCTCCGAAGGTTTGTTTTTGAGAACGCCGACGGTAATTGCGAAACGATTCAGGTACGGTTCGAAGGAGGTGGCAGACGACGGTGGTATCCGAGATCGCTTCTTCAGTTCAGGCCAATTCTTGGCGAATGACGAGCAGGCAAGAGATGTATTCGGCGACCGATTATCGTGAAGACAGAGTCGTAGTCCTGGCTAAGGATTTCCCAAACGCGGGCTGCATAATCGATTTCGTTCGCGGGAGGACTTCGGATGAAGGTTCGAATCGTGGGTTCAACCGATAGGTGGATCGTCGAGGCAGCGCGGTCGTCGCATTGACTGTAGTCACGGCCTCAGCAGTAGGGAATGATCTCATGCCGTTCTCCACAAGCGGTAGTTTCGGGTTTTCGGTGGCTGCAAACGTGACGCGTTGTCTGGTTGAGACCATCTTGGCGATGTCGTCGGACGCGACGCGGCTCCAAAAGTTGAGGCTTAAAATACGAGAGTGCAGAGATGAGATGCAGAAGCGAGGCAGGTGCAAATATCGGCGGGTTCGATTATCGATAGGTTGCGGATTGGTAGAGCGTTCAATCCGGGCTCATAACCTGTTGGAAAATAGGGATCGATAGAGACGAAGATAGTGAATTGATTGATTGATACAACGTCGAAGGAAAACATTCTCTCTATATACATCGTGCCTGAGGGACTCGCCAAGGGGAAAGGACGGAAGACTGTCTCCCGAGCCGGTGCTCGGAGCCTAAGGCTGCTGTCATCTCCGGACATGTTGCCTCTGGTCTGTCATCTCTGGACGCCGTCTCCGGTCCGTCATCTCCGGACGCCCATTATTCTGACAACGTGGCCTCTGGCTTCTGGGGAGGCCTGACTGCCAGCCGCGTCCTGCTCGCGGACATCACGTTCCGTCTCGCAGAGCGGTGGATGATCTTCCTCTACCTCTTCGCGGCGTTCGCGGCGCAGCTGGTGTTCTGGTTCGTGCCAAACATCGTCGCGATCGCGGTCGTGATCTCGCTGCTGGGCTTTTCCATCGGCCCGTTCTTCACCACCGGCATCAGCGTCGCGACGAAGCTGATGCCGTGGCAGCTGCACGTGGCCGCCGTCGGCTTCATGGCGACCACCGGACAGGCTGGCAGCGCCGCGTTCCCCTTCCTGACGGGCGCCGTGGCCGCGAAGGTGGGCATGCAGGCCCTGCACCCGATATTGGCCGGTCTGCTGGCGGCGATGGCGATACGGCGGGCGATGGTCCCCCGGGTCACAAGGAGTCGGCGTACGCCCGGTACATATCGTCACTCTGTGTTGGCCGGCATCTATAGAGAATGGGGGGGAACAATCGAATGGCAAGCTTCATCAATTGCGGCCGTGATAATCACTGTGCCGCGAGGCCGATTCGGTGGCACCTGTCTCTCCGTAGCCGGCCGCCATCCCCGTACGCCGGGCACTCCATCACGACAGCCCCCACGGCAGTATTCAGTAGGCAGCCCGATTGTGCCACGACTCCCCGTGCCAACCCGCAATTCCCCGCTCGGCACCTTTGCCCGCGGCAGCGGTCGTCGTCGCAGCCACATGCGCGAAGCAAGAGCGAAGCCAATGAGCTGTGGGAGAGAGGGAATATATCTTGATTCCTTTCTCCGTCCGTCCCACCAACACCAAAAGACCAAGAACCAGAGCCCCCGCTATCCCCCCCAACAACCGGCGGAGATACTGCCAGCGAGCGGGGTAGTGGTGTCCAGGACGAAAGCGGAGCGCAAGCGGAAGCGGGATATATGCTTCGTATAGGTAGTGGAGACTGAGTGTCTACCAAGAACACCAGAAGCACCAGAAGCAGCAGGAAGAGGACGCCCTGTGGCGCGCCGAGGAGGCCGTTTGGCGGCCGGTCTGATGGACATGATAAACATTGAGCAAGGGGGAGCTTTTTTTCCCCATCGCCTGAACTTACACTATATATCGCACCCACGTATGGCCACACTGTTTGTACATTGCTGTGGTGTTTGGGGGGACGAGCCGTTTGCATGTGTCCATCGGTACGGTAATTCGCCGTATGATATAGCTAGTCATAACTTGTGGCAGTGTCGAGCTGGCAACAATCCACAGGCAGCCACAGCAGAAGTTCTGTATACCCGTACCCCGAAAGAATATGTAAATACCTACAAGACTGCACGTCCAAGTACCAGCATACTCCACACGGGGATTCTTGTGTTAGCACAGCAATATTCTTGGAGCAGGGGGGAGAGAGTTTCACAGACTTTTAAAATCGACACCACCGAGCCCAGAAAAAACCAAGACGGCCATTATTCCCCAGCTCCTGGACGGTCCTCTCGCAGCGATAAGTTACTGGCTATCTAAGGTTAAGGTGGGGTTGCGGAGGTGGAATACGGGAACCCTCAACTAATGCCAGGCCTGTTCTGTTACCTGCTGTGGATCTTGCAGCTGTCGCATATCTTCTCACTCGTCAGCGGGGGATGGACTCTTTGGCACTGCATCCAGGGGAGATCGATCTCGCCGGGCGTCCGCGCACCCCTACTACCCAACTCAAGCTCGGCCTTGGCCGCTGTCCTCTGCGTGAGCAGCCTGCTCTGGAAGAAGATTGTCTTTGGGGAAGCTATGGGGTTGCCATGATAGATAGAGCGTGCGGGAGGAGTATGCAGGGCCCAGAAGGAAGTCGCGCCCGCCTGATCGGTACATGCCACCCGACGGCTGGGTGGCTATCACACCCACCCCCCAGTAGAGCGTCACCCCTAGTTACCGATCCCACTGTGGGCGCCGTTGGATACGGACGTTGAGGTCTTGCCCAATGCGAAGCATACGCCTCTGGTGCTTGCGAGTGAGAAAGTGTGTTGGCTGCCTTAAATATTACAACCGACTTTTGAAGATCAACCCTGACCCCCGTACCACCCCTAAGGCGGGCCGGACGTCTTATTAGCCAAGCTGGCAAGCGACCCACCAGGAAGCAAGAAAACGGTGGGACTATCTACCGGGAAAGAGCTGTCGACTACTTTAGAACGGGAGTACACGCTTTGCCGATCCAGTTATGTCAGCACCGCAGCGTCTGCGGCTTAGTAACTACCTTTATGACCGCCCGAGTATAATTGACATTACCAAATCCGTTATGGGATAGGGATAGCATCGGCCGCTCTCAAACAGAGCATTAACCGGCCAGACCGGGGGTCAATTCCCGTAAAAGAAAAGACTTGTATTTTTTTGCTTTCTTTTCTTTTCATTTTTTTTTCCACCGCTAGGTGGTGCTGAAACTACATAGCTGCGTTCGCAGCCTTGGTTTCTCTCTTTCCATGGAGGAGGTACGTACTTCACCAAACTCTGGTGTTCCGTGGTGCTGCTCCCCTGGGGTTGCGGGCTCATTGGCAGCAGTTGACTGCTGGCTTGACTCCTAGCCATAATAGCTGAGGCAACTCATGCCATTTGTTAGGCCTGGGCGGAGCAAAGGGGAGCTTCAGAGTTCGAGGCCGGGGGTTCGGGTTGTGGCCAGTAGCCGGACAGTCTGTTTATCGCCATCATCCACACATAGGTGGCGCACGATTGATGAATAATAATAATAAAACACTGATCCCCTGTTCCGCGGGCCGAGACACGGACGGCAGGAGGGACGCGTGTGGCAGACTATGCAATACCTCGCCGCATTGTTGAGGAAGTTTACCGCACATCATATGTACGGCAGGGAGGGGGGTCTATTATTCTTTCACTTCCCGTCAGAACCGCATACACACGTACGGCTAACGGAATCGAACCGACCCCACCCCACCACGGGAGATACCCGATTGTGAAGGAGGGCTGGCGGTCCCACTGGCGTGTGCAACAGCTTCTGGTGTCCCTTCAACGTCCCGACAAACAGTCATTCTGATCGCTGAGGACGACGACCGCCCACTACTACTGCTGCCGCCGGATGAGGAGGTATGGATGTATGGATAGATGGATAGATGGATGGTGGTTGGATGGATTGACGCGGTCGCGAGTACGGACCGACCTTTCGCTGGGACTCATGCGTTCACCGGCCGCGCAGAAGACACCTCCCGGTTTACTTGGAGATATTGAACAACTTTGGCCAAGCGTGAGCGGAACTGCAAGTCCGAACCGTCTCCGAGAAAAAAAATACCCCCTCCCTCCGAGTGCACCGTCCAGCCTTGAGGTTCGCGGAGGAAGCCAACGTTATTTCTACCAGCACCCGCAACCAATGGTTCCCTTCGAGTTCGTAATATACACAGGTTGCAAATACACAGGGCCAGAACCAGGACAGAAAGGCGGCAGGTCAGAAAGGCGAACAAAAAACTTTTGTCATCTACACACCTGATGCTAGCGCTTGACGGGGAGGATCTTCCGCTATTCCTTCCCACCCCCTCATTCATGGCGGCGGCAGGCGAGGCTTAGGAGACGGGTCGCGCGTTTCGTTGGTTCTTCCTTTTGTTATTTTCGTTGGGCACACCTACTCTCTCTTGGGACAGGCCTGGGCGGAGGGCAGAGGGGGAGCTTGCAACGCCGCCACCGCGCGGACTGCGGACAGGAAAACCGCGCAAAAATGTACGCCGCCATGATCTGAATAGGTCGAATGCGAGTATTATTAAACGAAAAAAAAAACCTGATGCTAGCACCACAAACCCGGACAAAGGGGGGGAAAAAGCAACCCGATAACTGCCACAACTAGCAAAATGGTGCTTATTTGCACACTGGATGAGTATTACAGGAACAGCAAACAGAGAGGACCGCCGTCAGGTGCTTTTCGCCCGGAGAAGAAGCGGTGCCGGTCGAAACCGCATCCGAACAAAACGAAAACCGGCGAGCCTTCAGAAAGCATGGAACAGACGGCAGTCAGACGCAGGAAAGCATAAAAATCTTCTGCGCTCTTCCCTTAAAGAGCAACGGAGGCTGATACTCCTTCTCCTAGCTGCAATCCAGCTGACCCTCCTGCAAGCAGTTTGGGCACGTCCAGTTCAGACACCACCGTTCGACATTGTAGCACGAACGGTGAAACCACCGCGTGGGACACCTCTGCCGGCCAAGGTTAGTATGCTTGACGGTTGGGGTGGCTGATACTGGAAAATCTCACCTTTCCGCGGCAGAGCACCATTTGCGTCCGATCCCACGATCCTCTGCAAGTGCAGATGCCAAAGGCAGGCGTCGCTTTTGCTACCGGTTCGTTCTCTGCGGGTTCCTTCCCTTTCTGGGCTTGGTTGGGCTGGCTTGTCTGTGGCGACTCTTCACCAGCGTCGGTTGGATCATCGCGCGCTGGACCTCCAGGAATTCGCAAGATGCTGGGACTCCTTCGACCTGCAACCGGTGGCGTTGATGGTAAAGGCTCCAGTCCATCCGCTGCATACTCCTCTTTAAGTCCGATACCGCATTTGGTCTCTCCTACTGACGACCACTTGTCCTTACCGCCCTTTACAGCCACCATTACCATGCGCAGGCACTCGGCGTCAATGGTGCGGTGTTGGATCAGATTCAAGCAGTGCTTCCAAAACTCCATTAAAAGCGGCCCACTGCAAAGAACCTCTTTGTTCTTCATCGCGAAGCGGTACACCGAAGGGCCGAGGTGGGACATGCTCGGGATTCTGTTCACCCCCCGCCACCAGCCAGAATGGTTTGGTCAGAAGAGCCACCGAAACACAACACAGGCGGAGGAGCTTACCGTTCTTCGGACATATGCATATCCCACAACTTCATAAAGTCGTGCTCGGTCGCAGATATATCTTCATAGTCGCATATTGTCTAAGATGTAGGGTCAGTAAGCAGCAGCAAGCGGGACTCCAAAAAGATAAAAATAATCAATGATCAACTTCTCAAGCCTGCCAGGAGTTGCGACGATCTGCTGACAAGCTGCAGTTGGCCAACGATAGGAGTTCATCCATGTCAAACGCCAACTTTGGAGAATTCGAGACTTGCCAACACCCCACACTGCTATCCCCGTGGAGCTGCCCCAACTACGAGATGATTTGTACACACCTCTTCGTGTTTTCGAAGCAGCCAGTCCTCATCAACGTCATCGTCGCTGTCACTCAACACCTCCCCGACTTCAATGTATCGCTTGGATGCGGTTCGAACGTAGACCAATCCCTTCTCCGTATGCCGTGGCTTCGTCACCAGAAACCTTTTCTTTCCCCTCTGGGTCACATCACGTATATCGTTCCAGTCGAACTTCCTAGCCATTACCATCGGTTCCGGGGAGTCGGGCCCTGTACCTTGGCGATTGGATCCAGTGGCGCTACCCTTCTTCTCGTTCAGCCAAGTCCAATCGCCCTTCATAATCTTGTTGATATCAAATTGTCTGGCCGGCCTAACCCAGGCCATTATTCTGGGGTCCGGGGTGTCGTCACTAGCCGTGCTATGTGTCGTCTCCTTGGCTAAATCTACGACAACTTGAATATACAAGTCGGCGTACTGGCGTCCGCTGCGCAATCCCGGCTGTGGCTTCCTGGACTCGACCGTGAAGTGGAACAGCGCGTGGGCAGTGATGAAATGAAAGTGCAAGTACTTGACATCGCGGAACTGCCGTCCATCACACATGCAGCATGCGTATCCGGGAACAGTGAACACCTGCTGGCCCTTCGAATCCGGCGCGCCGAACGCGGCTTGTCCGTGCTTGACATCCGCAATGAAGGTGTAGCAAGTCAAGACCGAGGCATCAATATCCAACGTTGTTTCGAGATTCTTCCCCTCCAGGCTCGGGGCCGCCAGTCTTTGGGGGTTTTGCCGTAACAGAAGTCGTTTCCCCGGATTCCGCCAACCACACTCCACCAATACGCTCAGTTGGAGATTGTCCTTGGCAAGTGCAGGTGGCCTGAAGAAAGCTTCGAGCTGGCACGTTCTAGGGACTATGAGACCCTTTACATCCATCTGGATGACGACTTCGAGGCCACTAGCGTCCTGTCGAGAGCTGAGATCTCCCGTATGAAAGGGCGGCCATGTGGCGGAGGCATCGACGGAGGTTAGTACGAGCTCGTAACGGTAGCTATCGGCGACCCTGAGGTCTGTCTTATCGTCATATCGGATTATTGTGCGTAACTTGCTGACCCCAAGAACGAACCAGTCGTCCATATCTACTGTGGCCGAGTTGCCGCTGTCGTACGTGACGGTGCACAGCTCTGTCTCACAGTACAGTGGCCCGGCGCCACGCGGCACTTCGCCATCATGGAGATTCCACACCATCAATTTGACACGGCACCGGAACGACACCCCGCTCGACGCTGTCTCTTCCCCGGACCATCAGTACTCCAACCACAGCAAGCCGAAGTAGAAGGACGTTACGTGTAGACGAGGCACCGTTACTCCCAAGGTCGGTCGGCGTGCGCTTTATCCCAACGATATTGATCTTGAGTCTCCCTTCGTCTTTACTGTTGGCCTTGACTGGCTGTAGCCTGTTGTAAATCTCCGCGATCTGTTCCCCGCGCGGCTGTCGCTTTCTGAGAGCGGTACGGCTCCTTAACCGGCTCGCAGGCCCAGCTTGTTGGTCGTCGTTGAAGCTCTGATCGTGCGCAGTCCCGTTCCAATTGAGGACGGCATTAATGTTGCGGGGCAGGAAGACCCGCTGGCGGTAACGATACTGCTCGCGGTAGAAGATGATGTTCCCCGTAAACTTTCGTCGTACGGCCTCACTGGCGACCGATCGAGGCATGCTCGGTGAGCTGCGACTTGTCAACACGGAGGGGTAAGGTTCCTGAGTCCGCACGCGCCGTATCAGTGCCCAATAGACAGCGTCGAGGAAGGGGGACTCAGTTGGGCAGTTAAGACGTGTGCGCATACCTTCTGGAGGGAGGGACGCGACGATCTTTGTGGAGATCTGCCGAAGGGAAAGGTGATTACGGTTGGAACACTAGCAAGAAGGAGCTGGAGGATGCTGATTGTGTATCGCAGGAGAGTCGTTGCTTGTGTAAAACGCTTGATCTTTGTGAGGTGAGGGGGTGAGCAACTAGAGGACAGGAGAGTAAGTAGAAGAAGTATGTTGTCATTGGAGGAAAGCCAAGACCTGGGGGATTGGCATCTTGGCGGCTCGGCGACTTGGCGGAGGAATGTTTGCCGCCGGCGAGCGGCCGTTCTTTCTTCGTCAGACATCATGCATACTTCTCTCCACGTTTTGCGGACGGTTCGTCCGCACTTTTTTCTCTCCCGTGATTCTCGCCCTCGGCGCCCTTCCGGCCGATAACGTTGAGCCTATCGGTTGAGCGGTCCGCGCCGCCCGCTCAGCTCATCACATATGTGCTTGGGCTTAGTTAGTTAAATGTCTCGGAACATACCGGGGCGCCAAACAGATGCTACATACGAATGTAAGGTCCTATGCACACGGATAGGTCCACCGCACACCAGGGTGTGGCAGGCAACGAGAAAGCGGACGAGTGGGCGACACTTGCAGCGGACGTGCCTGATGCCCGTGGGGTGGAATGTTTTCCTACTCGGACCGAGCGGAGGCGCGCTCGATGCTGCTTCCCAGGTCGCTCGCAAACATCAAGCGGGAGATCGCCGAGAAGAAGAGGGCGTCGGCCCGACAGTGGGCTGTAGGCCGGACATCCAAGAAGAAATTCAAATGCCGAAAAGCCAGAGGCCGGACGGTACGGTTGCTGGGAGCACCAAGAGGCTCGCCTCGAGGCTCTACCAGCTGAGGACGGGGCACTGCCAGACGGGACAGTACCTACACTGGGCAAAGGCTCGCCCAACAGCCCAGTGCTGGTGGTGCCGGTACCCAACACAGACGAGGGACCACCTCAAGGGGTGACCGAGGTGGAAGGAGCAGCAAAAGACCTTGTGGGGGGAGGTGTACAAGGAGACAGGGAGAGGGAAGCGGCGGTGGAGGGCGCACGGGCTCTTCGCCGACCAGAGGTGCAGTCAGGTGCTACTGGACTCCCTCACGACAACAGACGTGCGAAGAATAGTGCCGCCTGTGGAAGAGGAAGCCGACGCAAGGAGCGAGGTGTCGGAATGGGAGCTCCGGGAGCGCCGCGAGCGGGAAGAGGAGCGCAGGGTGGAGGCGGAGGCGCTGGGTGCCGGGGCTGAGCTGCTGTTCCTACCCACCCCACCCTTCATGACATCGGCGGGGGAGGAGTAGGGGACGGGCGGGGGGGTTTCCTTCTGTCTTTTTCCTTTGTCTATTTCCTTGGTGCGCAATAACCTTTCGGCAGGGCCAGGGGAGGGCACAAGGGGAGCTTGCAACGAGCCGGACTGCGGACGGGAAAACCGTGCAAGATGTACGCCGCCATGATCTATATAGGCCGCATGCGAGTATGAATAAACAAAATAAAAAATGGATAGGTCCACCGAATTTTGAAGTCTGATCACGATTGAACGCTGGACAGTGCGTTAGGGGGTCACGCAAGTGCAAATACCGTAAAACAGCGGTTAATTCACACACAGCGCAGCACAGCTTCCCAAACGACCAAATACCGTATCTATAAACCCGGATAAGAGTCCCACTTTTGAAATTGGTTAGCGACACACTTGGCGGTCTTGGCGCACCCAAGGCCTGCGCTGCGATTAGTCAGCGCCAGATTGACTAGCGCATGCGGTCTCCGACCTCCTTCCTCCAACAGAATTCCGCACCAACATCATTTTCATCATCAGTAATATAGCGAACAGCTCTGCAACCACATACAGCCTATGCATTTACGCACTACCCCCAGTCACTTACTTCTTCGGCCTAAACCCACCGGTTCAACAGGAAGTTTCCCCTTGCTTGCGCTCTGTGCCCACTAAGGGTCGTCAAAGTTGCTGGAGGAGCTGTTGGTTGGGAATAGCGTGCATTAGCGGAAGCTGAAGTGTGGGAATGCAGTGTGATTGGCTGACGATTGGGCCACCACATGCCAACTGCCAACCAGCCAAATCGTTGGTTGGATGGATGGAAAATGAGTGTATGCTAACCTCGGATGCCGTGATAAGGATTAATAGGGCAAAAATGAAGGAAACTCGTAGATAGATAGCAAACTGGAGAAGCTACAAGTGAAGTTCAAAAACTATCAAACCACTAACACCATGCCCCGCGTATGACGGAAAAAACGCGTGCTTCAAACGATCAACACGACTGTGCGCGGATTGCAAATTCTCGACTTGATTTTCGATAGATTACAACAGAAACGTTATTGGAGACTACGGCAGAACCCCGAGACCCCCTTCGGTGCTCTGCATTGGTGGTTTGATTCCCTCTACCATCGCAACAACAGTCGCAAATTCCGAGCTCTATTTCGTATGACGCCCGAGCATTTTAGAAGTCTATGTTATCTTATCGAAAATCACATGGTGTTCTAGAACAAGTCCCAAAATCTACAAAATCTACAAAATCTACAACAGACACCCCCGTTACCAAATGGCAATCTTTCTTTACGGGCTGTTGTTATTGTACTTAGCTCCGTGGGCGCGGACGATATCCAGGCTCCATCCAACCATCTCTCAACCAGTCCCTCAGAGTTAACCGCTGGTTATGAGCTTTTGATTGGTTCTACTATCTTGCATACTCCACGACGCTAATTCCCAACCAACCCCTCCGCCAGCATCTTTGAGGACCCTTACTGAGGCTGCTGATACCAAGCCTGTCGAGAACGTGCCTTCAGAGAGCACGTGCACCGAACCTGGAGCTTGCCGAAACCGTGTCTGCTGAGCCTGCCGAGGATGCATCCGCCGAGAACGTGTGCGCTGAACCCGTCGTGCCTTTGAACACACGCCGTGCATGCTGAGGAAGTGTGGGTGGCTATGCGGAGTTGATGATCCACTGAGCTGGTCAGGTGCGGTGGGCAGGGAACAGCGAGTAAACTTGTGCAAGAGGCCTACAGTTGCCTGTCCCTCAGGACGGTCTTCGGTTTCGGGTTGCGAAGTGAGAGAGGTGGAGGGACTACCAGCCCCGAAAGGCCATCATCTTCATCTTAGTCGTCTAAAGCTTCGCCGGTAGCTTTTTGAAGTATAGGTGTAAGAACGAGAGCGGTGAATTGCAATATGGCTGTGTTAAGCGCGCTTGGTGCTGCAGTCACGGCGTGTGCCAGTTCGGTCCGGAAGTGTAGTATTGGCGATCGGAACATGCAATGCGGGAAGGTGGAATGCGGGAGGATGGAATGTGATGTCGTTGCGGGCGACGGATATCCTTAGAAGGAGCCGTCGCCCACCTTTCTTTGTCTTTTCTCTTTCTTCTCCTTTTCCATTCCACGCAACAACTTGTTTTACCTAGTTTCCTTGTCTGCACGTTTCCCGTCGTCCACCCGTGACTTGTCCCGTTCGCGGCACGCCGTCAGCGCGCTGCACGCCGACCTCCGCCTCGCTCGCCGCGCGCGTCGCTCGCTCGCCGGCAGTCCTCGCTCCTAGTTCTCCTCGTCCCTGTCGTCGCCTCGCTCACCGCGCGCCGTCTCGCTCGCCGGCCACCCTCGGTTCTCGTTTCCGTCCCCCGTCCCGCTACCGGGAGCCCAGCCGGCATTGCCCGTTACAGCAGCCGAACCGACTCTGCCGCTTCCCATTATTGCCTGTGTGATTCCCGCTGTTTTGGTTTCCGTGGGTATTTTGTAAAGACATGCAGAATCCGGTCGTCAGCGCAATCCGGTCGTCAGCGCAATCCGGTCATCGGCGTGCAGAATCCGGTCGTCGGTGTGCAGAATCCGGTCGTCGGCGCAATCCGGTCGTCGGCGCGCACAATCAGGTCGTCGGCGCGCACAAATTAGATATCGTCAAGCCTCCACTGCAACATCTACAGCGTTTCTGTCGTGTTGCATACAAGCTTATAGCCAAGGATCTCAGAGTGGACAACAAGATGGGTGCACACGCCAAACGATGCCGGATGACAAGCTATTTCCGCAACGCCACCGGTATCTGGCGCCTGTTGGATATGGAGTCCTAACGGATTATTTAATTTTCGGACGTCAAGTTTGATGAAGACTCACGCGTTGCCAGAAAAGGCCATGAGCAGTGAAAAGCCAGCTGAGCGGAAGAACGCAAACAAGAGAAAGAAGGAAAAGGACAAAAGTACGCATTCTGTGCCCACACTCGATCTATGAGGTACAAGGACAAGCAACTTCTTGCAGCGCGCAAGCCATGGAACCAATTGTTGTACAAGATAGAAGGCGCTCGGAATCCGATCAGCGCACTTATAGTTGATTCAGACCTACCAATTACGAATATGGGGTCCGATTTATACATGACCTGCAACCTACTCAGACAATGGCAGGAGGCCATGAGGCAAGAATGCGTGTCACTAATGAACAACATCTTTCCACCAGTATCCAAGGCAAATAGCCAGCCTATTGGCAGCAAATGGGTGACATGAGCAAATGGACGGATGGGAATCGTTTGGAAATTGAGATTACGTCTAACTAAAGTACTAGGCCAAAAGTTTCCGTACACCCAGGTACAACTGCCCATGATGCCCTCACTCAACCTTCTCGATCCCCACAACCACAATTTAGAAAGTCTCAGTAGTTGGCATACATCATGAAT
>Ga0307508_10003344_pt1 | contig 16287 bp, 3 predicted proteins | sample 9_EM_MG_FD_203089 | JGI IMG/M metagenome (GOLD analysis project Ga0307508, IMG submission 203089) | Populus trichocarpa ectomycorrhiza microbial communities from riparian zone in the Pacific Northwest, United States - 9_EM | ecosystem: Host-associated > Plants > Roots > Unclassified | place...
TATTTTCTTACCTTTTAGATGCAAAACCTCGATTTATTTCCCTCTGTAAGGCTTTACCTTACTCATTATTCTCAAAAACAGATATTTTAACACACTGCCCTGTAAGGCTTTACCTTACTCATTATTCTCAAAAACAGATATTTTAACACACTGCCCTGTAAGGCTTTGCCTTACTCATTATTTTAAAAACCAGATATTTTAGCACACTACCCATAATTGCTTAACTCGGTGTTGAGGTCCGTAATAAACTCCTCTAATGCAACGACAAATCCCGCCTTATTGTTTACAGGAAATATATCCAACAGGTAATTCTTACTTTTAATAATTGGCATCAATTCAGTCTCAAATTCTTCAAGAGTAACTGATTTAGGAATATACTTCTCCCAAACTCCATTTAAACAACTTTTGATAAAATCCTTAGCGCTCCACATTGAAAGTAAAACATTACTCTCGACTTCTGACAAGGCGAATTCTCCATCATTATTCTTTATTATCCATAGCATTCCAGAGTCAGCTATCTTCTTTATAAAGTACCTATATCGATCGAATGCCCCCATAGTAGATACGCTTTGAAGCTCTTTATTATTTATCATAACAATCATAATTATTGAACTTGTCGTTCTTTATTAAGGGTTCCATTTTTGTCATATTTGTGTTGAAGCTTATGCAATTCTTTCGTTTGCAAATTACTATGCTCGTACGAATAGCCTTTTGCGGCTTCTCTACCTCTCTCATGAGCCAGAACTTTACCGGGTGGTCTCCTTATTGCCGTTCTAGTCTTTCTATTTATTTGATTTACCTCCTGCCTTATCCATCCCTTATCTGCTGATGAAGCTTTAGTATCTTCTCCTATCGCCTTTAGTTTAGCTTGGTCACCTGTTCGATTAACCTTCTTAATTTGTGTGCTGCTGATTGAAGGCTGTGGTTCAGGAGCAGCTTCAATATTAGTTGCAGCTTTTTGCTGCGATGCGGGTTTAGCTTGCTGTGTAGGTAAAGGCTCAGCTCCAGATTCCTGGCTCTTGGGAGTTGTTACACTTTTACTACTTCTTCCATAGGAAACATAAGTCCCTATAGTGCTAGCGCCAACAGCAATACCCGCATCACTTACAAATCCTTTAAACTCTTGTTCGTCGCTAGTTAGGGCAGTTGAATACTTTGCTAAAGCCCCATCAGGATCTTGTGTAAACTCATTAAATAGTTGCTCAATATATGGGCTGCCTGTTTCATGTCCCTTTAAATTAAACGAATAAGTTTGCCCATTGTACTCAACATGTGTCGCTATATGATCATTTTCCCAAGTAATTGCACCCCAAAGAATCGATTGTTCTGTGGTTTTTTTAACAAGAGTAAGTTGGGGCTTTCCTGTTTCCTTATCAATTTTAAGTTTATACCATTCTTCCTCCTCACCGTCAAGATCTATATTCGCAATAGGGCTATTTCCTGCAAACTGATAAGGTGTATACCAGGGATATTTATCAATTAATGGGTCTTGACTCAAAAACCTTCCCAATCGTGGATCATAGATTCGCTTCTCATAATCAATCTGATTCCCATCCCCCTTCACATCCCTGTCATTCTCTTTCCCATTAAACCCATACCTATAGTCATTACTACCATAGTATCCTACCCTGCTTATCATCCCAAAAGGATAATAATCCGAAGCCTTAATGATATCCGGATTATACCAGCCTACTTTGGTCGTGTCTAATGGGTCCGCAATGCCGTACTTCTTATCACTGATAACACTCAATACATTCCCCAGGTGATTCGATATTTCATAGAACTTATTGCCGCGCCCACCATATTTGGTGCCCCCGCCAAAGTTATACTCCGCATAACTATTACGGTACACCTGGCCTACGCGGCTACTGCCAAAGATATAACTTTCCGACAGCAGCAAATCAAAATCGCTCAATGCCATCCCGCCGCTGGTATCCCTGCCCGCCGTATACACCTGCAGCGTATTGCCCTGCGCGTCCCGCACATACCAGGTGTAGTCCACATGCGTATTTCCAAAATAATTGGCCTTCTTCCCTACCCGGTTGCCCGCCGCATCGTAGCTGTACTGCACCTGCCGCGTATTGCTGGTGGCGGTGGCCGCCGTACGGCTGATCTCCGTTATCTTGCCATATACATTCCATTTGATGCCTCCCAGCGGGATGTTCTCGCTGCTGTCTTTGATAAGATTGCCTATCTCGTCATACGCATAGTTGCCCGATGGCTGGTCTTCTATATCATCGCTGCCGTGTACAGAAGCATAAGAGGTGTTCGCTTCTGAAACATACAACAGCTTATTGGTGCCCGTTTCATAATGATACGTCAGGCTGTCCATAATCGGGTCGTTGTAATACCAGTGCCGGTCATACCGCTGGATATTGCCATTGGCATCATAGCTCACCCGCTCCTTCCACGCATCGGTATGCGCCAGTCCGCTCCAGCTGTTGGTGGTCGTATCCAGCCCCGTATACGCGTCCTGCCCTGTCAGCCGGTTCAGCTGGTCATAGCTGTATTTATACAGGTACGGCTGGTTAAACGCCCCGATATTTACCCCCATGCTGCTGATATTGCCATTGTAGAGCGGCCGGGCCGAACTGCCCAGCGCCGCCGCATTGGCAAACGGTGTCACCGTATTCTTTATAGGCGCATAATCATTATTAAAGTAATTGAGGTCGAACCCTACCGCATCTTTCGCAGTATACTGGTGCGCGCCTGCGCTCTTTCCATCTTCGCCCATGTCGTATACCGACCGCAAACTGGTACTGTTCATCCCCTTCAGCCACCCCTGTATTGTATACGCATAATCCAGCCCCTGCACCTGCTGCTCGCCTAATACGGTCCTTGCCAGCGGGCCGTGCTTATAATACTCATATCGGGCATCCTTCTCCCATATTACGCTGTCCTGGCTCGTTTCCGTCAGCGTCAGCCGGTTCTCCGCATCATAGCTGTAGCGGTGGTAAAACACATCGGCCGGATTAGTGGTAGAGCCGGTCGTAATATCCCAATACGGCGTATTATACATCACCATATTCACCTTGCCGCTAATAAGATCGTACTGGTAGGTTATCCGCTTCCAGCGCGCGCTATTATCGTTCATGATATTGACCGTACTGCCAAACAAACTGCTGCCATAATCCTGTAGTAACGTGTCTACATTGCCATGAATATCGTAGCTGTAAAAAGTACCCTGGTTATAGTTGCTCGCACTGTTGCCATGGGTATAAGTAGTATAGGCCACGCGGTTACGCAGGTTTACGGCACTCAGCGGGATGGTGCCCACGCCCGGGTATTCCTGGTCATACACCGTTCGCGTTACCTGTTCTTTTTTATTCGTCAGGCCCAATAGCCAGTTGCCCAACAATGATTCATTGCGGCTGATGGAATCGGTCATCGCCCCCGTAGCCGTAGTATCATTGATTTGCCCTACTTCGCTTATCCGCCCCAGCCAATCGTATTGCGTATAGCTGTATTGACGGGCAGCACTGTAGGCGTTCTGACGGGCATTTTGCGAAAGCGCCAGCCGGCCCAGCCGGTCATACCAAAACTGGCTCAGCCCCGCATCCGGCGTTTGCTGCGCCACCAGCTGGTTAAGGGTATTATAGCGGTATTGCGTAGGCATGATATGCGCCGGCACTTTGAGCATACGGGCCGCACGGGCCGTTTTTACACTGTCCAGCCACAGCGAATCGTAATTGGCGCGAACGCCCGCCGGTGCAATGGTTTTGACAAGATTGCCGGCCTGGTCATAATAGTACAGGGTATAGTGATACTGGCTGACCGTTCGGGTAACGGTAAAGTTTTCCAGCTTATACGCCTGCATACATTTGCTGCGGTAGCTGCTGTCGAAATGATGGATGAGCGAATCGCGGTAAGCATTGTACAGTTCCGTGCCCTTGCTCACGGCAAAAAACGTAGAGTCGGAGCAATTGTCCACGGCATCCACCGATACCGGCGGAAACACCGGCGCGGCACGGCCGCAGAGCGTAGGCCCCGTAAGCGGGAGCGCACAGTAGTTATGAACGCACACGGTAGACTGGCTGCTCACCACGGCTACACCGATAGAATCCACATCGTTATACGAAAGGCTCACCGAATCATGCACACTGTAGGTATGCGAATAGGTTGTAATAGTTGCCGCCGTATTGGAAATGGTAAGCGAGGAATCGGAGCAATTGCCCCTGCCAAGGGTATCTGTTTTAAGAAGCAGCCCATGCCCGTCACTCAGGCCCATAACGGTAAATGTTCCATCGGTATTCTGCACCGCATTGTAGGCCAGCTGGCTGCCATCTATCTTTATACGGTTTGTCCATAACGGTGTGCCGGACAGCGTGCTTTTCTGCAGGTAAACGTCGCCGCCGCCATTTTCGCTTTCCACGGTAAGCAGGCCGCCATCGCTGGTGGGCGTCACCCACATGCCGCCGGTATACGACCCGGCCCTGGGATAATCTACTTTAAACGAAGTGGCCGATGTGCCGTTATCTGATACCTGCACCACATTGGCATACTGATTCGAACCCGGGTAGTCATCCGCCAGGCTGCTCAGGATAGTATACCCGCCGGTAGTATGAAACAAATCGAAAAACCAGTTGGACTTACTGTCGATATCATACGAATGGGCCCAGCCGATATTCCCGTTGGCCTGGCTTATTTTCATCAGTACCCCGTCGTAATAGGTGCTGCCATGCGCCATGGTGGAAGATATACACACCGCCCCCACTACCAATGAATCGCCTGCTTCTACGAGGCCGGAAGGTAAATCGGTATTGTCTGTGTTCAGGTGTTTGTTCCAAACCTGGTTGCCGGCAGAATCGAGCTTGATGACCAGCACATCGGCATAAGAAGGCGCGAAATCATAATAAGCGGTCAGCGCATAGCCCTTGTCTGTCGTTTGTATAATCTTAACACCTGATTCCCCGTTTGTCGTTCCCGCACTTATCTGCTTAGACCATTGTTTATTGCCGTAAGCGTCTATCTTCAACACCCATATATCGCCTGTCAGGTCGTTCTCATCGGCATTAATGGTGCCCGTGGCCACATACCCGCCATCCGCCGTAGGCTGGATCGAGTTAAGTTCGTCGCTCCACTGTTTGCCGTAGGTTTTCGACCATTGTACCAGGCCGGCTGCATCTGTTTTTATAATATAGCCATCAGTACCGCTGGCGCCAAAGCTCGTGGTTCTGCCAGCGGTTATATACCCGCCGTCCGGTGTTTTCTTCACGTCGGCCAATACATCGGTGCCGGTCCCTCCCAATGTTTTAATAAATGAGCTGGTTTGCGAGCAGTTGCCTATGCCGGCCGCGCAGGGGCTGGCAGCCACACCGCAACCGGTTGCATACAGGGAATCTACCTGGCCCGGGGTATATGCCGTGCCCCTGCGCAGGTTATAATAGGTAGCAAACCGGGTATCGCACACCTGGCAATTGGCAGCAGGCGTACTGTAACCCAGGTTATGCGCATCCGAGAATTCTTCGTCGTAATACATACGCCCCGATGTGTCGTAAATACGGATATAATCCAGCGATGCGCCAAACGAGAATACATTCGAGCTCCAGTTTTTAATGGTATCCATGGGATCGGTAAGCGGCATATCCACCGAAACCGAATCGTCTACTGAAGTATAAATATGCCGTCCCCGCACTTTTAATTTGAATACCCGCCAGTCGTTAAAATCAAAATGGTGCGGTATATATACATAGCTGCCCAGGGGATCGGTTATATGCGTTATAAGAACGAGCGCATGCGGCGTGACGGCTACCTGTACCTGGCCCGCAGCTTTATTAGGCTTCAGGTTAAACCAAAAAAATGCTGAATCAATGCCTCTCCCATCATGCACACTGTCGGGCATCTTTATTCGCATCTCGTACGTAAAGCCAGAGGTGTCGATGCAAAGCGTATCATTAAAATGATCGATATCCACATTTTTATAGTTCGACGGTATCGTAGCCGCATAACTTTCCGGTATATGGAATACACCATTACCAATGACCTGTCCGAGCGGCACCCCTAATGTATAATATACACCGCCAAAATCAACCTTAAAAAAAGTAGTATCCGCCCCACTCGCATCCAGGTGCGGGATATGCCCGTTATACCGAACATAATCGTTTTTTATCTGAGCAAGGCTGTCGCAATGTGTCGTAGAAGCGGCATGCGCATAACAGGTATCAATAAATGCCAGGTAATCATATGCTTGTTTTGAATAACCGAGGTGGTTATTCATGTAATTTTCAAACAGGGTATTCCTTGCCAGCTGGGCGCTGTCGGTAGTACTGTCTGTATAGGCCGGCCACGCATTTAAATAGGTGGTTTTATAGTTATCATACAGCGACCCTATTACGCTGCAATCGGCACACACATCCCCTGTATTGCATTGCATGGCCCCCGGCAGGTAAACAGGCGTTGCCAGGTAGCTGCAGGGCGACGGCGTGGTAGAAGAACAAAGCGACAGCAGCAGGTTGGCCACCGAATCGGTAAGCGTGGTCTGGTATACCTGCAGCAGGTATTGACTAAAGCTGCTGTAGGAGCCCGATACCTGCAGGTAGCTGTCGTGCAGGCGGGTTATCTGCGCGCACTCACATTCATTCGGCCTGGTCCACACGGGTTTGGCGCTGTATACCAGCTGCCGGTCGTAAGGCTTGGGCGCAGTAATAAGGTACGCATTGCACGCGGTAACATTGGTAATGCCGTGGCTGGCATTATAAGCGTTGATAACGTCTTCAAAGCTCTTATAGCTATTGGTGCTTGTGGGCTTTACTGAACTGGCCCCGTAAGGATGATTCAAATCCGATCCCTCCCGGCATACCTGTACCAGCAGCGGCATGATAACGGCGGTATCCACGCTGGTATAATTACAGGGGGCCAGCTGCTGCAACCATTGGGTTACGTAAGCACGGCAATTGGCGTTATAAGAAGAGTCTACGACGGCCTGCCCCTGCGCCTGCATGGCGCTGGCCTGGGTCATATCGGATGGATTGGGTATGCCCGTGGCCGACATCATTTCTACAGCGTCGCCAAAATGGGGCTGATGGCCTTCTGCCAGTAAGGTTGCGGCGGCAGGCACACTGCCGCAGGGCGAAGTCTTCAGCTGGGTATTGATCTTTTCGCGTTTAATATCCTGGTATAGCTGCCGGAAGGCGCGCCAGGCAACGTCAAGATCTCCGGCGCATTTGGAAGGATCGAATACATTCGCTTCCGTGGTGTAGGTGGTAAGACAGGCCGGCGTACTGTTATCCTTGCACAGGGTAGAAAGGTTTGCCATAGACCACATGCTGATGCCGCCGTTAATCGTATTGCCGCGGTATACCTGCAACTCAGTTTCCAGCTCCGATGTATAATCGTGCCCGCTTAAGGAAAGGATGGGGTCGATGTCAGCTGTTTCTGTAGCATTGTATTTGTTAAATGGAGCACCCGAATTATGCGTCGGGTTCAGGTAGCCCTTTTTCATGGCATCGGCATACGTATCGGTAGCCTCAAAACGCCTGTCCCATTCCAGGCTCGCTTTGAGCGCCTCATATTTTTGCAGCTTACAGTATTCGGGATGGCCATACAGCAGCGCCTCTGCCCACGATAGTTTAAACTTACGTACAAACGCCTCCATGCTCAATTGCTGCGGGGATACCAAAGCATCCACGTCCTCGTCGTATACCTTGTCCGGATTACCGTATTCATCTTTATAATCGGTAGGCTTTATAAAATCCGGGATCGTATCGGTATTAGGCGATTCCGCCACCTGTGCATAAAATATAGAACGGGGATCGGTTTTAATATCAGGATTGGCGTACTGGCCCGAAGGGGGCGTCATATCCAGCAGCATGGCCTTTCGGATGTCGTCGTATTCGCTGGTCTTATCGCATAGCTGGTTGCAATTGTCCAACGCTTCCGCATAAGCCTGCGCAATTAACCCGTTATAGCTGGTGTCGCCGGAGTCTATGCCCGTGTGCTGCTTAAAGCGGGTGCCAAATTGCTCCTGGGTACCCAGGCTGTCGGCGCAATGGGCACAGGCCGGCTTGCACATCTCCACCGCCGCCTGGATGGCCCGCTGTGCATTGATAAAGCTGTCGGCCGTATTGCAGGTATTCTTTTTAAGATATAGGCTGTCGCGGTAGTAATCCTTGCCATAGCGGCTTACCGCCAGGCGCTTGGTGATATCATAACTGCCCGGGACCAGGTATTTGCTGAAACTAACAGTAAAACCCACCGCCCCGGCGGCACAGGTGGTATCTATAACAGAAAAATTATGCAGGGTCGTATCAAAGGCCTGTCCGCCCAGTTTCTGGTTATTGCAATCGTCGGTAATGGCTATTTCGAGGTCGTACAAACAATCATAGCAAACCGGCGTGCTGTCGCAGCCCGGCAGCTGCAGGGATTCCGGGCTTAGCTGGTAGGTAAACGTATGCCAGCCGGCTTGCTCTACCAGCAATCCCTTGGAGCTTTCCATTACGAGGTCTTTGATCACATTGGTAGACGCATCCGACAGGCTGACCGTTACGTGGGCTGAATCGTAAGAAGATAGCTTATCGAGATGGATGCTGTCGGGCACGTCGCCGGCAAGCGCCGTAGCGATGGTGCGGCCATGCATATCCGTATAGCTTACGCTGTACTGGCCGTTGGCATCGCGCACCATGGTTTTATAATAATGCGAATGATCGCCTGCCTCGGTGCCAAATAAGGCATCCAGCTCGTGCTGGTCGGGCGTGCCATAAAAATAACTGGTTTCATGACCGCTGCCCAGCTGGTGAGCCGGTCCCACCCCGCCCTGGCGGCTGATACGCCCGGTATTATCCTGCGTATAGGCTGTCTCGGTAAATGGATAACCGCCCGCATCGGGAATGAAGCGATGAAAACCGGAATCTTTCAATGAATTGCTGGCAGAATAGTAACGCGCTGCGCCGCTGTCGGTAGACATCGCTGCCGCCCCCGCCCCGCAGTACAGCGACGGGCTATATAAACTATCGAAATCCGGCTTGTCATACGCATTGCCATTGAGACCGGTATTAAAGTTTTGCGAGTATTTGATAATAGTACCAATCGTCGGGGCCGGCAATACCTGTATTACCGGGCGTCCCTGGTAGTCATAATAACTTTCACTTACAATGGTGGTATGGGTCGTATTGTCTTTGGTAACGGTTTGCCGGGCCCGCAGGCTGCCATCGTAATACTGCACCACCGTTTTTCGCTTTCCCTCTTCGGCAAAGCTGGTGGTAGCCTGCCAGTTAAGGTTTCGCTGGTGGCCGTTGTACAGGAAGCGGCCCAGGCCCGACGAATTATCTGAACTCCAGTTGGCCTCGTACCGGCTCCCGTCTGCCTTTAGCTGCGCTACCCTTACCCGGAAGAAAAGGGTACCCTTGTTATCATATACCAGGGGTATCTTATAGCTGGTGCCGGTAATCGTTACGCGGGTGGCGTTGTTATCGAAAATAAGCGCGGGGCTGGGACTGGCAGAATCGCCATAAGTGCCCGCCGACAAAGCGCTGGAATCTACATAGGTCCATTCAAGATCGTACTCATCGGCCTTTATTTTATTGGGCCAGGATACCGCCAGCTCATCGGCATCGGTGCCAGGGTCCAGGGCCCCGTAGCTAATGGTTTGAATAGTATCCGTGGTACACGAAAACTGGTAAACGGGCATACTAACCATCTCGGCTTCTACCGACAGGGCCTCCCATACATTCCAGCCCACGTTGGCGCTGGCAGACAACACTTCCACTCTCACGCGGTACACGCCTTCAAAAGGATAGCTCACCGTGGCATTGTAAGAGCCACCGGGATTATACTGCACTTCGAAATATTTATCCTCCGTATAGGTAGAATTATCTGCGTACGTATAAGTAATGCGCAATACCACCGATGCGGTAAACGCACTCCGCAGTAACACATTGGCGTCTTCGTTGATGCGGAAAGTAATTTTGCTTTTAACCGGGTATGGCTTAACAAGGATACTGTTATAGCCCGCGTCAAAAAATTTACTGTCCTCCACCGTTATAACCGAATCCGCGTGTATCTGCGCCCCTCTCAGCACCTTCAATACGGGCGGATCGCCACCGGCCAGGGCCAGGGGCCTGATATACAGTACCAGGCAGCAGATAATGGCAACACAGCGAAAAAATATTCCTTTTTGCATAGCATCAAAATTATAAGCCGGTTTTACCCAAAAAGATTTTATATTGATTGTAGGCGGCAGTAGTGGTGTAACTACCGCTTTCTTTTGTACAATAGCGGCTGGTTTCAAACACGCCGGTATCAAATTCCTTTTGCCGGTAATGGCTAAACACCGCTTCTACCAGTGCATACGAATCTGCCGGCGTAATAACGTTGCGCACCGTGGGGTCATACAGCTGCTCCGATTTCACCACGCTTACCATACGGTTTAACAGGCCCGTTTTGTCATCGATATGGTATTCCACTCTTTTATACGTATAGCCCTTGCCAAATTGTATGATTACCGTCGTTTCATCACCCACATGTATGATATCGTATTGAATACCTTCCTTTTTTGTAAGAAAGCTGTCCGGCAGGGCAATCGGATTGGAGCCCGCGGTTTGCGGCGACGGCGCCGACAGATACATGAGCTTATCCTCCCGGTAGAGCACCACTATCAGCTTGCCGGTGCAAACCGTCTCCGTACTGTCCAGCAAATACCAATAGCGTTCTCCATCCATCTTACAGCTGCCGCGCAGCGAATCCATATAAACGCCCGGCGCCTGCTCGCTGCTGTACCGGTACAAAACATCGAAACTAAGCAGGGGCGTTTGTGCATAATGCCTGGTTAGCTGATGGAGGATGCCCAAAGCCGCCTGCCGGTTGTCCGGCTGCGCGGCAAGAGCCACTGCCCATAAAAGAAATCCCGTTATCAGTATATGCTTCTTCATGTGGATGGTCTGTTTATGTTAGTTATTTCAACAGGGCGCTTCTTGTTTCTTTTATCGTTTTAATGCCCCGTTGTGTTTCCTTTTTCACCCTTACCAGCGTGCCATCGTCGTCGTATTCGTAAAAGCTGGCGTAATTGTTTTCGTCCAGCTCGGCCATCAGCCGCAGGTTGGAAGGATTGTACACAAACGATTTCATATTGGCATTGAAGGGGTGAATACGCACATCATCGAAGTTCACCGTCGCCGTGTCGGTAGATTCCAGGGCTACGTTCATCGAGCGTGCATCCGGGGGGATATCGAATACCCCTTCATAACGCTGCCAGCCTTCTATGATGCTCCCCCAAGGATGAAAGACCACCGATGACGGGCTGCCGCCGCTAAACGTAATGACGATACGGTTTTTGGAATATGATACGCATTTACAATCCTGGTTCTCTCTTACCCAGGCGCTCACCACCATCCGCTTACCCTGCGATGGATAAAAAGAAGGCAGCAGGGCGGCGCTATCCGTTTTTACGTGCTTTAACAGGCTCGTGGCGCCGCCATTAACACAGGCATCGGTTTGCGTAGCCAGGGTAAGCCGGATGCTGCTGGTATCGGCAGTAGAATCGGCCACCGCAAAACCGAGCGCCGCCTCTTGACCTGCTTCCAGCCGCAGGCTGTACTTGCCGCTGTGACGCACCGAGGTATCCAGCATGCTTTGGTAGGCGGTAAAGTCGAAATGTTTAGCGGCAGCGCAAATCGTGTCGCATACCTGGGTCACAAATCCATAATCCTCAAAACCATCGAAAGCTGATTCGCGGTAACGGGCATTTTGTACCACGGCGGTAGGCATGCTGAGGTTATAGCCGTACAGTCCCGCATTATAACGCCCGAGGGGATCCTTATTTTCCACCTCTACACCTTTCGGGTTAAACAGGGTCGTCTCACTGTTCCATACCCAGCGGGTACTGTCGTACTGCGCCTGCAATGCGCCCGACGCAAAATCCCAGAAAGGCGCAAAATGGTTAAAAGTGCCGTTTGTGCGGATATCGGTTTGGGTAGATGGGTCCGATTCCAGCCGTCGTCCGAAATGGGTGTAGCCTTTACCATTACGCCAGTTACCCAGTATGCCCGCCAGGTAGGGATTGAGCGTAGTATCGGTAACGGTGCTGTAGCAGGTGCTGGCGTAAATAGTATCGATAACATCGGGACATGGCGTGCGCCGGATACAAAGGTGGGTATCGATTGTTGTGTCGAGGCCATACCCGAGCGGACAGGAATAGCCCCCGGCAAATAATTCCTCGTTCCCTGCGGCCGATGCCGTCGAAAACAGCGTGTTGGCCACTACAAGGCTCGTATCGCCAATAACAAGCTGGTTCCTGGTAAGGTTATAAATTTCGGCGCCAAAGGAGGCTTGGTGCTGGTAATTCCAGCCCTGGAATGTAAAACTGTGGTATCCCTGTGTGAGGTATTTGGGATATATATACCATTTCAGGAAAGGTGCTGCGTCTGAAGTATGATAGAGTGGGTCCTGCAATACCTGGATGCTGTCATACTGATCTATTATCACGCGAACCTGGTTGTCGCCGGCAAGACCAATAAAAACAGTATCCGATTTAGGGATGTAAATAAATTTCGAAAACCCGAGCCATGTTTCGGCAGGCCCGCATTCAATACCCACGCAGCTGTCGCATGCCCAGATGCCTACCCTGTTAAGGCGCCCGTCGGTATGATTACCGGGGTTTTCCCAGAAACCGGAGTCGTCGTCAAAAGCAATGCCGGTGTGATCTGATGTGGACGAAAAAATATAGGGGCCATCAGCGCTATAACTGTTTTCCTTTGCAGGTGAAAAACAAGTGCTCACCGAGGCAGGCTGATAGGTAGCCGGTATCGTATCATTGCAATGATCCAGCGTATCCCTGTGATAGCTTACACTGTACCCCTTTCTCCGCTGGTCGTCCACTTTCCACAGCTGTTTAAACTCAGCTGCACTTGCATTGACCACCTTCGCGGCGGTATTCATCGCCAGCCGGTAATGGCCCAGGCTGTCTTTGCGTACGGTGCTGTCCAGCGAAGTAACGCTACCAACAGCGCCCAGCTGGTTCCTGCGGCCGGAACGGGTAATTTTTAAGGACACGCCATAGCCATTATACGGCTTGCCGTCCCTGTCTACAAAATAAAACACTTTGGGCCCCTTCCTGATCAGGCTACTATCTATAACCCACAGCTTATTATACAACGGGAAGGTGGAGTACAAATCGTTGCAGGAACCGGCGCCCGTGCCGGTCTTTTGCCTGCCTCCCACCATTATTTCATCGCCGCCGCTGAACAAAAGACTGTCGGCCACCGAAGTCCCGGATACCAGGCGGCCACCTTTTATTACTACGTTGTTCAGCTCCACCCCAATATTTTTATACGCCAGGCCCATACCGTCGTAGGCCCAATGCGAGGGATAACTGAAATTGTACACGGGGTCGTTAAACTCGTTTTGCGTTCGCGTCAGGATGGCATCTCCTGTTTCACTGTCGTACATCACATCCCGGGTAGATACTTTACTGCCTTTATCGATATGGATAACGCTGTCTATTATGCCGTAACGCTGGATAATTTTGGTGACCGCTGCCGAGCGAAACAAGTTTTCCTCGCGCTGCGCGAGGCTTAGCATCGATGGCAGAAGCGTAAAAGGCGGCACGGCGGGTATGGAAAACAAATCGCCGTTTACGTTAATATTATATGCATTCGTTATCGACAGCTGCTCGCGCATCGCCACCATCAGCTCTACGTCCTTACCGATAACAGCGGTCGTATCCACGCTTCCATCGGGCGCCATTACCTGCACTGTATTCGACAGGTGTTTGCTGTCGGCCGCCGGGTCTTCTACCTTATAGATATTTTCCGTATAGGTAACCGGGTGCAATGGGTCCGTCTCGGCATACGTTGCTTCAGAGCGGAGTTTGCCATGCATATCATTCAGCTCCACCTTAAAGCCCTGCGACATCACCAGGTGATACCTGGCATTGATGCGCAAAAAATTGGCCAACGAGGGTTTGTACCGCTTCTTGGTATCGCCATCGAGCATCGATCGGTCGGTATATACGGGAAAATCATAGGCCGTGTAGAACTGTGTTTCCGAATAACCGTTGGCTGATTTCTTATGCTGGTAATTAATGGTCTTTACCCTTACTTTACTGTAGCCCACACTGGCTCCCGGAAAAAAGGATTCGCCTAAAGGCTCTTCGTTATACCCTAATGTAACAGGCCCGAGCGGGGCCACTTTCTCCACATATTCTATAGGCACATGCAGCGGGTTTTCGTCGCCGCCTATCCCCGGTTCATAAGAAGCCACACCGCTGCTGATGGTAAGCCAGTTGCCGTTTGCCTGGGTGGTGGTGGTATAGTTATATTCCTGCCCGTATACAGCGCCGCGTTGGCCCGGCACCATTTTATTCCAGTTGTCGTATACCGTAACACGCTTTACCCGCTGACCGCCACCGTATTTTTTATAATCGGGGCTGTTAAGCCGTACCCAGGTACGCATCGTATCTATCTGGGTAGCCCAGCTCCTGTTGCGCGCTATCTTGTCAAAAGAAGAGAAAGCCGTAATGATATTGCCGGCCAGCGAAAAAACCATCTTAACCGCATTGGAAAGATCTACATTATCTCCTACTTCCGAGCCGGGGTAAGCTTTCGAGGGAAGGTTCAGCCGCAAAAACTGTATGGCTGCCTTGGCCAGCGGGCTGTAGCTGCCATCTTCCGTGCCCGCCAGCGAAATACCGCTTAATTTTACCCAGATAACATTTCCGCTTACCCGTCCATAACCGCCTGAAGGGTCGAGGTCGGCATAACAAGGCACATACTCGTAGCCTGTTCCGTAAGGGTCGTCGGGCATTTTTACCGACAGGCGGAAGTACAGCTTACTCAAATCGTGCAGGTATTTATTGTATACCTCCTGCACACTGTTTACAACAGAAGGCACCCTGATGTGTACATATAAATTTTCGGCCGATGAAGTATACAGGCGCGATGAGTCACTTCCCGGAAAAGTGGCGCTGCTGCCCAGCCCTATCACCCTGCACATTTGCGCAGCCCTTTTATGCTGTACATAGGCGTAGTCATCGCTTTCGTAATCTACTCTAATCGCACCACCGGAAGGCAGGGAGATGGAATCCAGTGTCCAGGCAGCAGCATTGGCCGCCGCCACGGCACTGTCCTGCAGCGCATAGGGATATTCATCATTCCTGAGCAGGTTGCCGGTAGTGGAACCGGGATTTTGCAACGGGTCTTTGTAGTTTCCCCAGCGATCATACGATTTAATGTTATAAGAAGGGTTCTTACTGTTATACTGGAACACGTAGGGGTTTAACCGGCCTTTCTGGTTGTTGTTATAGGTAAACCATACTTTTTTAAGGGTTAACTTGCCCGAGTCATTTACAGGCTTATTCATGCCTTTGCACAGCTCGTAAGAATAGTCGAAATGAACCGTTTTTATCGGCCTTGCCGCGGTGCCCTTCTTTAAAAAATCACTTTTGCTGTACAGGTTTATCTCTTTAAGCCGCCGGGCAGGATTGGCCCCACTCTTATTCCCTGCTTCATCTATGGGGTTCAAATCAAGCCTGTTTTCCAGGGTAAAGGTGGCCACCATGGTTTTAGACTCTATGGAATGAAGATACCATAGCTCCTTGCGGCCGTACACATAATTACCCTTGTCATCGCGATAATCGGTGCGAAACCCTTCATTAAAAGTAGCGCTGTCCATATAAGGCGCTCTCCATGAATAGGGATTGCCAATACCGCATATTTTCGAATAGTTGAATTTCACCGCATCCCCCAAATCGTCGTCGGAAATACCATTTGCTGTTACGTCAACATAATCGGGCGAAACGATGCCCGTGAGCAGGAAAGAATGTGCGTAGGCCGGCACTTCCTCGCTGTTAAAGTACCAGTCTTTGCCGTTCTGGTTTTTGGTATTGTCGTCCTGGCCGGGCGTATACTTTACAAAACCGGTATTTCTATTACCCCTGTCTTTACCGTTCACGGCAAAGGTGGCTTCTTTTTGTTTGAGGTTGTATACAGGTATTCCATATACATACCGCCTTCCATCGGCGTTCAGTACATCAATCTCGGAAATATGGGTTGCTTTTCGAAAAGTATTAACCCGTTTTTCTTTTACCACATAATTATTGATCTTAAAAGTATCCACAGCGGGAGCATACAGGTTGTTCTGTGGTATAATCATTAATACGCTACCGCCGGGGGGCCGCCAAAACAGGTGAATGCGCGCATACCCGCCGAAGTCTGCATATTCCATTCTAAACTTATAAAATTCTCCTGCTACCAGGTTCAGGTGTATCGAGTCCCATTTGTCGCGATGCCCCACCCAGTCGTTTATAAGTAGGGAATCATTTACCCATAGGCGCACGGCATCGTCCACAAAAACAGC
>Ga0307508_10003346_pt1 | contig 16284 bp, 12 predicted proteins | sample 9_EM_MG_FD_203089 | JGI IMG/M metagenome (GOLD analysis project Ga0307508, IMG submission 203089) | Populus trichocarpa ectomycorrhiza microbial communities from riparian zone in the Pacific Northwest, United States - 9_EM | ecosystem: Host-associated > Plants > Roots > Unclassified | place...
AATTACCTTATCGTTGGGTGTTTTTACCTCACTGCCATACCCCATATGGTATTTTACGTCGCCGCTGCCCATGGTTTGGTCCAGCTTGGCGGTGCCTTCAAATTCGCTGAATATCTGCTCATAGGTCTTACCCATGACATTGGCCAGTATGTTGAGGCGGCCGCGGTGGGCCATACCGATAACCACTTCCTGCACGTTCTGGTCGGCAGCGGTATTGATAATGGCATCGAGAGCTGCAATGGTGGTTTCTCCTCCTTCGAGCGAAAAACGTTTTTGCCCGATGTATTTGGTGTGGAGGAATTTTTCGAACATAACGCCCTGGTTAAGCTTTTCCAGTATGCGTTTTTTCTTGTCCAGCGAAAGCGGGGTGAGAAACTTCTTTTCTATTTCGCTCGTCAGCCAGTCTACTTTTTTCTGGTCGCTGATGTATTTGAACTCGATGCCTACATGTGCCGCATAGCACTTCTGCAGGTGGTTGAGAATATTGCGGAGGCTGGTAGTGCCGAGGCCGATGAGGTTGCCGGCATGAAATTCCTTGTCGAGGTCGGCCTCGCTGAAACCGTAAAAGCCGAGCTCGATATTGGCTCCGCGGTCTTTGCGGGGGCGGATGGGATTGGTTTTGGCCAGCAGGTGGCCTTTATTGCGGTAGCCGAGTATCATGCGATAGGCCCGTACTTCGCGGAGCCAGTCAATATCGGCGGGGGCTGCTGCCGTGCCGTTTTTGGCGGCGGTGGCGGCACCGTTGCCATTGGCTTTGGCGCCCACGGCGAAATCGAAGCCTTCAAAAAACTTTCTTAATTCGGGATCAACGCTGTTAGGGTCTTTCACAAAATCCTGGTACAGACCCTCAATGAATTGCGGATGCGAGCTGGTGATATACGAGAAATCCTTCATGAGGAATATGTTATTGGGCCACAAATATCGGTTAAAAATATGGTTCTCCCGCCACGCGGGAAACGGATAACGCGTTTTTGCAGCAAAAAATATACAAAGAACTGTTTTATAAACACTTGTTAGTCATCTGTGTACGGTGAGCCACCCCCCTTTTGACGTCTCCGGCAAGGGTGGCCCGCCGGCCAAATCGCCCGCCGGGCGGAGAGGCGGCCGGACGTGACCGGGGTCTATTTTTAAAAATATTGGTTTTATCTTTCCTTTTTTGATTGGTTTCCCCTACCTTTGCCGTCCTAAATTTTTCGAAACACATGGCTAATCACAAGGCTACCAAGAAGGATGTGCGTCAGTCCGCCAAACGTCGTGAAAGGAATAAGTACTACGGTAAAACCACCCGTAATGCTATCCGTGACCTGAAAGAGATAAAAACCGGTAAAGAAGCCGGTGAGAAGCTGGTGGATGTGCTTTCCATGGTGGACAAGCTGGCCAAAAAAGGCGTTATCCACAAGAACAAAGCAGCCAACCTAAAGAGCAAGCTCACCAGGAAGGTGAACACGCTGACTGCAGCCAAATAGGCATTCCCCATCTTTTTATATAAAAGGCATCCTGCTATGCGGGATGCCTTTTTATTTTACTGAATCAATAACGAAAGGTAGAAAAGGTCCCAGGACCCATTTGCGGAGGTTTGAGCTTATCCCGGCAGGTGCTGCAATAATTATCGAGGCAGTTGTCGATGGTCTTTATGCTGCCGTTGGTATCATTCATGATACAGCCCTTGTTGGGGCAATGGGGCAGGCCGAGGTTATGGCCGGCTTCATGAATGACTACCGTGCGCAGGCGGTGCTGAAACTTTTTATCATCGGGCGTTTTCATCCTGAAATTGCTAATCACACAGGACTTACCGGGGCAGTAGCCCAGGCCCATAATACCCCATACGGCGTATTTGCGTACCGGCTTTTTTACCTGCCCGTTCTTATCCAGCACGCTTGTATAAATGTCTTTACCGGTTACGCCCACTACCTGCAAAATACTGTCGTTGGTCAGCTGTTTCAGGTATGCGATTATCGAATCTGCCGAATAGCGCTCGCCTTTTGACTTATTCAGCCAGGATGGCTGCATATTTATTGCAGGCAGTATCCGTACGGGTACCTTAAAGAAGCTGTCCAGCTCGTGTTGAACAAATGCCAATTGCTTTTCGTCATACGTTCCAATGGGCTGGAGCCCTATCATTTTTGGGTAGTCGGGGGGGTGCTTACCTGTGCAGCCGCCCAACAGTTGTATAATGAATATTGCTAAAGCCAGGGTACGCATAACTGCTGTCGTTATTAAATAAAATACAACCGGTGGCCGCAAAATTGCCTCTTACATACCAGCTGTAATAACTCCTTTGAAAAAACCTGTCGATTCTGCAATGCCGGGCAAGGGATCGGTCATGTCTTTTTCATACTCGATACTGCACAGGCCCTTGTAGCTGATGCCGCGAAGCGCTTTAACCACGCCGGGAAAATCGATAACGCCCCGCCCTATTTCGATGGCTTTGGCTTCTTTTAAGGCGCCTGTAACGTCCTTAATATGTAAATCGAAAAGCCGGGGGCCGGCTTCTTTTATAGCCGCTTCCAGGTTGGCGCCTGTTCTTTTTGCATGACCGATGTCCATGCAAAGACCCATTTTCGTATCTCTTGTTTTAATACGTTCGAGCACTTCTTTGGGACTGGGGTACAGGAGATCTTCCGGGCCGTGGTTATGAATGGCCAGCCTTATATTGGTCGATTTTACTTTTTGCTCAGCGTAGTCCAGTAAATCATAATTGGGAACACCCACGATCATATCCACCCCTACTTTCTTTGCATAGCTGAAAGCAGTATCCACCGCCTCCTGTGTTTTCATATAGATAACGCCTACCGTGTATACTTTTATACCGGCTGCGGCAAACTGCGCAAGCACGGCTGCTATTTTTTCGGGGCTGCTATCCAGGGGCAGGTGAAAGTCTTTTACCGAAAGATAATGCAGATCCAGGCGCTTCATCATAGCGATGGATTTTTCGACGTCGAACTTTGCAAACGTATATCCCGCTATACCAACGGGCAGGGCAGGTGCGGCTTGCGCGGATACTTTTTGGGCAATAGCGGCTTTGCCTGCAAAAGGAATGGCCATCGTGGCTGCAACGCCTAACGTAGCCTGTTGAATAAATTTTTTCCTGGATTGTTCCATATTGATTGTATTAGATGTTCAATGAATGATTAAATATAGACCATCTCTCAGACTTTCGGTTCCCAACCGGGCTGGTATTCGCGGCCCCATAATTCCATCGCCTGCCGGTCGCCGGTGATATGCCCGTTAGCAGGGTCAATCTTCAGGGTATGGCCCACCCTATGCGCAATATTTCCCAATTGCACCCACAGCGTGCTTTTATATCCTATTTCCACATCGGCATTGGGTGTTTTGCTCAACCGGATACATTCGAGGAAATCAGCGATATGCACGGCATCAAGCTCTTCATTGGGGCTGGAGGTATTCCGCCCGTCTACCACGGCATCGGATTTGATCTCTTTTAGCTTACTTCCTTTTTCATCGTATATGGTATACCCGTTATGTCCCGTTAGCAGGGTGCCTTTCTCACCGTAAAACAATACGCCCCGGTCTGCGCCTTCCACTTTAAACGGGCTACAGCTACGGCCTTCCCAGATAACGGTGGCTTCCGGCGTGCCGAAAGTGATCAGTTGTGTGTCTGGCGTTTGCCAGTCGTCTTTAAAATAATATCTTCCCCCGGTAGAATTCACCGTAAGCGGGTAATCGATTCCCAGTCCCCAGCGGGCAACATCTATCTCATGGGTGCCGTTGTTTAAGGCTTCGCCGGTACCCCAGTGCCAGAACCAATGCCAGTTATAGTGGATCAGGTTGTCTTTATAGGGCATTCTTGGTGCAGGACCCTGCCAGAGATCGTAATCAAGCCCCGGCATAATGGCCGTTTCCCGGCCTGTACCAATAGACTTCCTCGAATTAGTGTACCAGCATTTGGCAAGGTGCACTTTACCTATCGCACCTGCTTTCAGCTCTGCTATACCCTCCCGCAGCAGTTTCCAGGATCTCCGCTGGGCGCCCATTTGAACCACCCGCTTGTATTTCCTGGCAGCGGCTACCGCCAGTTCTCCTTCATGCGGATTATGGGACAGGGGCTTTTCAACGTATACATGCTTTCCCGCCGCACAGCATATAATGGCGGCCGGCGCATGCCAGTGGTCGGGGGTAGCGATATACACTGCGTCCAGGTCTTTGCTGGCCAGTATTTTCCTGAAATCATTTTCTCCCCTGGGAGCGTCTTTCCCGGCCTTTATAACGGCGTCAATCCCCTTTTGCCTGGCCTTCTCTTCTACATCGCACACATATGTAACGGCGGTATTGGGCTGTTTGGCAAAGATGGCGGCCATACCGGCCCCGCGCCCATTAGCGCCTATAACGGCCAGCCGTATGCTGTCATTGGCGCCGATAATGTTTCTATAGCTTTTTGCACTGAACCCCTTCGCCACACCACCGAATGCCATAGCGGCAGAGCCGGCGGCCATATTCCGGAGAAATATCCTTCTTGAATTTCCCATAGTTGGTTTTTGTTTAAAGTACAGCTTATTTTTACGTCCTCCAAAACCATACACATGAGAAAAGTCCTTTTGCTCCTGGTTGTTGCAATACCGCTGTGGCTCTGTGCCCAGCAGCCCGTCACCCGCTTCGAGCTTTCGCACGGCGCCGAATCGCCCGCCTACGATGAAATCATCGCGTGGTGGCAAAAGCTCGACCAGCTCAGCGACAAGGTAAAGCTCTTTATCATGGGGCCTACCGATGCCGGTTATCCCCTGCACCTGGCCGTGGTATCGGGCGACAGGGATTTCAGTTTTGAAAGCCTGCGCCGGAAAAACAAACGCGTTATCCTTATCAATAACGGCATCCATCCCGGCGAGCCGGATGGCATCGATGCGAGCATGCTGCTGGCGCGTGCTATCGTGCATGGTAAAAGCCTGCTGCCCGATAATGTGGTGCTGGCCATCATTCCCGTGTATAATATCGGTGGCTGTCTTAACCGCAGCGCCCATTACCGCATCGACCAGAACGGACCCACGGAAAAAGGATTCCGCGGCAATTCGCAAAACCTGGACCTGAACCGTGATTTCATCAAGTGCGATTCCAAAGAAGCCCGCTCTTTTGCCGCCATCTTTCACCTGTGCGATCCCGACGTATTCGTGGACAACCACGTGAGCGACGGCGCCGACTACCAGCATATCATGACCCTGCTCACCTCGCAGCACAATAAGCTGGGCGGCGCCATGGGTGAATTTCTTAATAAGACGTTTGAACCGGCGCTGTATGCCGCCATGAAAGAAAAAGGATATGATATGGCGCCCTATGTCAATTCGTTTGACGATACGCCGGAAACCGGCTGGCCTGCTTACTGGGACAGTCCCCGCTACAGCAGCGGTTATGCCACCCTGTGGCAAAGTTTCGCCTTTATACCCGAAACCCATATCCTTAAAACGTATGAGCAACGCGTGAAAGCTACCTATGCGCTGGAAGAAAGCTTTATCCGGTTTACGGGCGCTCACAGCGTTGAAATAAAAGCGCTGCGTGATGCCGCCAGGCAGGCGGTCAAAACACAAACAACTTTTCCGATTGCCTGGAGCCTGGATAAATCCCAGTCTACCGATGTCCTTTTTAAAGGTTATGAAGCGGGGCATACACCGAGCGCGGTTTCGGGTTTGCCACGCCTGTATTATGACCGCAGCAAGCCGTTTGAAAAGAAAGTTCCTTTTTATAATACTTACCAGGTAAAAACCAGTGTCAGCAAACCACTCGCTTATATCATCCCACAGGGCTGGTGGAAGGTAATTGACCTGCTGAAGCTGAACAAAGTAACCCTGCAGCCTCTTACCCATGATACCATCCTCGCCGTAGAGGTGTATCGTATTGATGATTATAAGTCGTCTGCCCGGCAATACGAAATGCACCACCCCAACAGCGAGGTCAAAACAAGCAAGACCGTACAGCTCCTGCCTTTTCGCAAAGGCGACTATTATATTCCGCTTAACCAAACAGCTAACCGATTTTTAGTAGAAACGCTTGAGCCGCAGGCGGGCGACTCTTATTTTGCCTGGAATTATTTCGATGCCATTCTTGGCCAGAAAGAAGGCTATAGCGATTATGTATTTGAAGACAAGGCTGCGCAATGGCTGGAAACGCACCCGGACGTAAAAGCAGCGCTCAGCCAGCGCTGTGCTACGGATACTGCTTTTGCAAAAAATGGTTCCGCGCAGCTGGATTTTATATTTGAGCACTCGCCGTATTATGAGCCGGATCATCTGCGTTACCCGGTATACCGAGTGGTGAGAGAGGTATCGCTGAAGCTATATTAAAAACAAACGTACCTTTAATGAACTGATAAAAATACAGTTGATATATGCACCCGGTCGCCCATATAACAGTGAAACGCATTCAGCCGGACCATGCTTCGGAAGAAGAGGATAGCCTGGCCGTGGAGCAACCGCTTGAAATAGCTATTGAATACAAATCCCTTTCGGGCCGTATACAGCAGCCCATTTCCATTACCATGCGCACGCCCGGCAACGACGACGAACTGGCCGCCGGTTTTTTATTTACCGAGGGCATTATCCGCCATCGTCCCGAAGTAAGAGAAATAAACCAGGGCGCCGGCAATGCCAACCAGGTATTGGTGCGCCTGGAGGATACTGTTTCTCCTGCCCTTCCGGCTGCCGCCAAAAGCTTTGTGACCACTTCCGCCTGCGGTGTTTGCGGCAAACAGGATATCGATGCCATTCGCACGGTGTCCATATACCAGCCCGGGGCCGACAGCATTTGTATTAATGCAGGGGTATTCTACGGACTACAGGATGAATTGAAAAAACAGCAATGGTTGTTTAAAGATACCGGCGGTATCCATGCCGCCGCCCTGTTTGACCTGCAGGGTAACTACCTGCAGCTGCGTGAAGACGTGGGCCGCCACAATGCGCTCGATAAAGTTATTGGCGCAGCGTTCCTTAGCAACCAGTTACCGCTGGGTAATGCCATACTGCTGTTGAGCGGCAGGGCCAGTTTCGAACTACTGCAAAAAGCTTTTATGGCAGGCATCAAAATTGTAGCAGCTGTGGGAGCTCCTTCCAGCCTTGCCGTGGAGCTGGCGCGTGAATACGGCATTACGCTGATTGGTTTTTTACGCAACGAAAGATTTAATATCTACAGCGGCGCACAGCGGGTACAGTTATAGCACTACCCCTCAACAACTTCATGAGCGAAGAAAAACGATACAACGATGGTTCGGAAAACCCCGAACAGCTCACCGGCCTTCATACAGGACCGGTTAAAAAACTCGCTGCCGGCATCCCTGCCGTGGTAGAGAGCTTTAAGCAGGTGTTTGGCGAAGCGGGTGTTTTGCGCGGGTTAAAGGCATTGGGCAAGCTCAACCAGAAAGATGGCTTCGATTGTCCCAGCTGTGCCTGGCCGGACCCGGATGATGAGCGTTCGGGCATTGCCGAATACTGTGAAAACGGCGCAAAGGCCGTGGCCGACGAGGCTACTGCAAAAAAACTGGATGCCGCTTTTTTTGCCCAACACAGCGTGGATGAGCTGGCCGGGCTAAGCGATTACGAGATAGGCCGCAAGGGCCGCGTTGCCCAGCCGATGTTCCTGCCCGAAGGGGGCAGCCACTACGAACCTGTTTCATGGGACGAAGCATTCAATAAAATTGCCGCCGCGCTGAATCAATTACCATCACCCGATGAAGCCATTTTTTATACCTCCGGCCGCACCAGCAACGAAGCCGCGTTTCTTTACCAGCTCTTTGTGCGTGCCTATGGCACCAATAACCTACCCGATTGCAGCAATATGTGCCATGAGAGCAGCGGCGTGGCCCTGGGCGAATCGCTGGGCATCGGCAAAGGGTCGGTTACGCTGGACGATTTTTACCAGGCAGAGGTTATTATGATACTCGGCCAGAACCCGGGCACCAATCACCCGCGTATGCTTACCGCGCTGCAAAAAGCAAAGGCCGGAGGCGCCAGCATCATATCCATCAATCCCCTTCCCGAAACAGGCCTGATGGCCTTTAGCAACCCGCAAACGTTTAAGGGCATATTACAAATTAACACCGCATTGACCGATCTTTTCCTGCCGGTAAAGATCAATGGTGATATGCCCCTGCTGCAGGCGCTTGCCCTGCTTTTATATGAGGCCGAAAAGCAAACGCCCGGCAGTGTATTCGATCTTGATTTTATTAACCGGCATACACAGGGATATAGTGATTACCTGCACCACCTGCAGCAGCAGGATATCCATATGCTCTCTGAGCAATGCGGCATCGGCCTTCCGCAATTGCAGGAAGCGGCAGGATTGCTGAAAGACAAAAAGAAGATCATCGTATGCTGGGCCATGGGCCTTACCCAGCATAAAAATGCGGTGGATACGATTAAGGAAGTAGTGAACCTGTTATTATTAAAAGGCAGTATCGGCAAGCCCGGCGCGGGCACCTGCCCGGTACGCGGTCACAGCAATGTACAGGGCGACCGCACGATGGGAATTTTTGAAAAGCCTTCTGCGGAACTTTTACAACGGCTACAGGCCAATTTTAATTTCAATCCCCCGCAGCGGCACGGCTATGATACCGTGGCATCCATCAGGGCCATGCAGGAGGGAAAGGCCAGCGTTTTCTTTGCCATGGGTGGCAATTTTCTTTCCGCCACGCCAGATACCCATTATACTGCCCGCGCCCTGCGCCAATGCCGGCTTACGGTGCATGTATCGACCAAGCTTAACCGCAGTCACCTGGTGCATGGCCGGGAAGCCATTATTCTTCCCTGCCTGGGACGCAGCGACAGGGACACGCTCAACGGTGAAGACCAGTTTGTATCGTGCGAAAATTCGATGGGCGTTGTACAATCCTCCAAGGGAATACTGACACCCGTTTCCGACCAGTTGCTGAGTGAGCCGGTCATCGTATGCCGGCTTGCCAAAGCTACGCTGGGGCATGGCAGCGCCATTAACTGGGATAGTTACCTGCAACACTATGACCATATCCGCAATGATATTGAGCGTACCATCGACGGTTTTGAGCAATACAACACGCGCGTGCGCCAGCCGGGCGGTTTTTACCTGCCCAATGCCAACCGGGGGCAACGGTTTACTACCGCTTCCGGCAAAGCGGGGTTTAACTGTGCGATTTTTACACCAACAGCGGCAGCGCCGGGCGAACTGATGATGATGACCATCCGCAGCCATGACCAGTTTAATACCACCATCTATGGACTCGACGACCGCTACCGCGGCATCTACCATGAGCGGCGGGTGATATTGATGAACGAAGAAGATATGCGGGAACGGGACCTTGGAGACAAGGATATCGTCGACTTACACGGCATTTATAACGGCATAGAAAGAACAGCCCATGGCTTTATAGCAGTGCCCTACCCCATCCCCCGGGGTTGTACGGCTACGTATTTTCCCGAAGCAAATGTGCTGGTGCCCATTGACAGTGTGGCCGATAAGAGTAATACGCCCACTTCAAAACAGGTTTTTCTACGGGTGAAAAAGCAGTGATTTAGCGGCAATAACCTTATTTTTGAGCCACAAGCCACCTACATGATGAAAAGCCTTTTTCTTATGGATAAAGGTTCTGTGCTGCTTGATAAGAGAGACAGAACATTGTATTTTTTCCTGTTGTTTTTTTTCGCGACCCTTTATACGCCGGTAACACCGGTGCCCAACGGTGTATGCATGTGGCTGCTGTTTGTTTATACCTTTTTTTACAGCTCTTTTTCGGAAAAATGGCAGTTGCTGAAGCAACGAAAGGAGATCATCATTATCCTGTTGTTTTACCTGCTGAATTGTATCAGTGGCCTGCTATCGGAAAACCGGCATGAGGGTATTTCGTGGATGGGTATCCGGATAGCTTTATTTGCCATGCCGTTTGCTATTGGTACGATATACATTAAGCCTGCACTGAAAGAGAGATTACTCTATGCGTTTGCAACAGTTACGGCCATTGCTGCTATTGCGAGCCTGGTGTGGGGGGTTATCCGCTCAGTCCGCCTGCAAGATGCTTCCCTGCTGTACAACGACAGCCTGAGCGAGGCGCTCAACCTGCAATCCATTTATTTTTCCATGCTCATCAATCTTGCCATATTCAGTTATATATACCTGCTGGTAAAGGATTCGCGTTTTATTAACCGGAACAGCCTGCTGATTATTATCCTGCTTTTATTTATTACTCACTTCCTGCTGGCAAGCCGTATCGCTATTATTATTCTGTATAGCAGCATCCTGATTTTTTCCCTGGCGCATATTATCCGACAGAAAAAGGTGCTGGAAGGAATAACCCTGGCACTGGGGCTTTTTATCGGGGGCATTTTCCTTTTTAAGGTTTTTCCAAAGACGATTAATCGTTTCAAAGAGCTTACATATACCCAGTTTAACTATACCAGCACTGGCCCTGAAAGTCATTACAATATGGCGGTTAGTGCTGACCAGTGGAATGGCGCCAATATCCGGGAAGCTGTATGGCAATGTGTTTGGATAGTGATTAAAAAACATGCCTTACTGGGAGTAGGATTAGGCGATAAGCTGGACGAGCTCAAAAAGGAATACGCCCGGAAAGGGTTTGAATTCGGGATACGTACGAACAGGAATACCCACAATAATTACCTTGATATATGGCTTAGCATGGGCCTTGTGGGGCTTGTTATTTTCGTGACCGGGTTTACCATTATTCCGATGATTAAGGCCATAAAAGACAATGACTGGCTTGGAATCGTTATTCTTGCTGCCTTTATCATTTCGATGATCCCGGAAACATACATGGATCGCACAGCCGGCAACGTATTACTAGGTTTTTTCAGTGCATTCATTGCTGCCTATAAAAAACCGCGTTTGCCGGTGAAGGGTAATCAATGATTATCTTCCATATACAGCGCTATTGCTCTTTCGGGATCTCCGTAATATTCCAGCTTGCCATGTTTCATAAAAGCGACACGGCTGCAATATTTTCGTACCGTATGCATACTATGGCTTACCAGGATAACAGTGCGCCCCTCTATCCAGCTCGATTCAAATACTTTAATGGCTTTTTCCTGGAATTTCACGTCACCTACAGCGAATATTTCGTCGAGGAACATAATGTCCGCGCCTGCATTAACAGCGATGGAAAACCCCAGCCGGGCTACCATACCGGATGAAAAGAATTTAATCTTGGTATCAACAAATTCTTCCAGCTCCGCAAAGGCAATGATATTATTAAAAATAACATCGACTTCCTTTATCTTCATACCCAGTACCGAAGCAGATATATACACATTTTCCCTGGCAGTCAATTCATGGCTCATGCCTACTCCCAGGTTCATAAGGAGGGTGCTTCCATTAATATCTATGTAACCGGTATCCGTGGGATATACACCGGCCAGAACCCTTGCCAGGGTCGATTTACCACAACCGTTGCGGCCGATCAAGCCTATACATTCACCCTTTATTACCTCAAAATTCATCATTTTCACCGCTTCGACATGCTTAGTCCGTGGCGGATTGAAAATATTAAAGAGACGGTGTTTTACTGTATTGTGGCTGTCCTCCGTGATATGAAAGGTCTTACTGATATTTTTTGCTTTTATTGCGTATTCTTTTTCCATTCTTATAACTTTTCGGCGGCTTTAGCGCCCATTTTATTTAAAAAAATGCACCCTGCCAATAAAAGAAAAATAGCAACGCCAAAATCAAAGGCCATAAGATTAAGATCCGGCGGGGCACCTTCCATCATTACTCTTCGTGAATTTATGATTATACCTGCTATGGGATTTGCATAGTCAAAGGAAGGAAGACTTTGCTGGAAGGTAGATAGTTTGTAAATAATGGGAGACAGGAAAAAGAAAAACGAAATAAAGACCGTCCAGATCTGTGTTATATCTTTTGCAATGATATATATAGTCGAAAGTATGAGAGAGATACCCAAAGACAGTATAAACAGGTTAATAAAGAGCGCTATAATCCAAAAATTGTAGATTGACAACCCGGTAGAATTCTTTTCTATACAATTGTAAAAGACCAGGAACATCAGAAAATTGAAAAAAAGCCCTATACTATTAGCTAATAAAGTAGAAACGTAAATCTCCAGTTTATTCATATTACTATACTCATACAAGTATTTTTTAGTACTTAGTATCTGAATGGTACCGGAGGTAGATTCCACAAAAAAATTCCACAATATGAGACCTATAAAAAGGTACGAAGCAAATGCAGGTACATTTTGCTTCATAATCGTCTGGAATACGATGTAATAGATTAGAATATCCATTATGGGCTTTATCAGGGCCCATAATAACCCCAGTCTATTTTCATAATAGCGGAGTTTAAATTCAATTTTGGCCAACAGCCACAATCTTTCAAGCTTATTGGACCTGCTTGTCCAGTCTTTCAGGATGCTGGTGCTCATTTGCCGGGATTTATTTTTTTAATAGTTAAGAAAATCTTTTTTAATTTTTCGTTTCTTCTGACATATTCCCGCAGTTTGCCGACAAAAGGGTTTTCTTTTTCCGATCTAACCTCGACCTTCAATCCGAAACTAGGATTATCGTAGAGGTAACCGGGTCCGTTTGCGTTTAAAATACCAATTATTTGCGTGGCAAATTTAGCGTAATAAGCCGAATGTTTTTCGGCAATATATTTATTTGAATAAAGCAGTTTTTCTCTTGACATGCTCCTGAACATAGAACCGGTGCGGACACGGTAATAGAACAGCACTTCAGGCAATATTATCCCGTTTAATCCATTATGCAACATGTTAACTACACTCTCGAAATCTTCCAGGCCATAGAGTAGTTTTTTGTCATTCATGCCACCGGCCAGGAATGCCTTTTTTTTATACACCAGGCCGCTGCTGTTGACGGTGTTGTGTACCAGCGCATAGGGCGGCTGGGGCGTAAAAGCCGGCCAGACCATGTTGCTGTTTTCAAAATAGCGGACCCAGGAACCGGCAAAGAAGGCGTTTTTATTGCGTTTGAGGGCATGAATAGCTTTTTCATAATACGCCGGGGCAACCATATCGTCTGCATCCAAAAAAGCGAGGTACTTACCATTGGCCATGGTTGCACCATGATTTCTCGCAGCGACCAGGCCTTTATTGGGTTGATGAATAACTTTTACATATTGCGTACCCGTAGCTGCTTTGTTTAGCTGATCGATGCTTGCAGCATCCGTACTTCCGTCATTGATGATAATTATTTCTATATCCTTGTAGGATGATTGAAAGATTGATTCAAGACAATCTGCCAGGTAAGGGCCCATATTGTAATAAGGAATCACTACAGACAGCAATTCACCTGGTTTCTCTTCTTCTGTGCCTGCTATAGATTTTTCCTGGTGAAGGAAAGGGAAATAACCCGGTTGCAGGACAGAGGGTATGCTCTGCAGGATACCTGTCTTTTTAGGATAAATTATACCCGGTGAATAAGTCTCTTTTACTGTATGGCTGGCGTTTTTCCCTATCTGCTGTATCTTTTCATTTGGAAGGGAGAGGATTTTTTTAAGCTGGTCGCCAAAAGAGGAAGGATCCTCATGGTCAAATAAAAACCCGTTTACCCCGTCAGTAATCATTTCCCTTTGCCCTCCCTGAACGGATGCCAGGACTACCTTTTCCAGGCTCATAGCTTCCATAACGACATATGGCATGTTATCCACGATACTGGGAACGAGAATGACCTGTGCATCGAACAGGTATTCTTCTATTTGCGATGGCTGTATTTTGCCATGCAATTGCAAAAGTCCTTTTTCGAGGTAGGCGCCATATTTCTTTTTTACCAATTGCCCCATTGTAAGCATTTCCGGGTGGAATACAATGTCTGTACCCCCAACAATGTGCAAGGGATGTGCAAAACCATTATCCCATAATTCTTTGAAATACGCCAACAACTCGAAAGTTCCTTTCTGGGGAGAAAGCTTGCCGTAGTAAACGATTTTACCGCGGGTGAAAGAAAAAGTTTTACGGTAAGCCGGATCGGTCCTGAAAGGGTTGGGCAGAATTTCTACCTTTTTGCCGGACAGGTCTATATGTTTTTGAATTTCTTTTACCAGGTATTGGGAAGGAGATATCAGGATATCAGCCGCCATAATACTGTGCTTTTCCATTTCGCAGGTCCAGAAATCCGGGAAACGATAAGTAGGTACTTTATTATATTCAAGGTAAATAAATGCGGGAGAATGCAGGGTTAACACGATGGGAATACCTGCCATAAATTCATAGCCGGTATGCTTAAACTGCGTAAGATAATAGGCTATGCCCAGATAGTCCTGCGCTTCGATGAAGTCGGGTTTTCCTTTAAGTTGTATCACCGTTCTTACCATGTCTGCAAAGGCATAGCTCAACCGGGCAGTGTACCCCAGTGTATCGAACAATTTATTTCTGTTACTGTTGAAACGAATAAGCGTTATGCCTTCTTCTGCATCGGAGATAATATAATCACCGACAGCATCATCGGCAATGAATACCGTCACAGAAGCGCCGCCCCGCGATAGCATTTGCGCCGTGAGATCGCAATAAGTGGAAATACCTCCACCAAAGAAGGGCGGATATTCAGTCGTTAACAGCCAGTAATTCAACTTTATCGTTTAAAAATTATCATTATGCAGATTTTCTGCCTGTTCTGCTATTTTTCAAGGATGAAATAGAATTCATTTGCATGTTCATGGGGAAGGTGGGGATAATAGGTAATATTTGACCAGGGCTTTATATTATCTGAAAAATAGTTTACCATACTTAGAAAGCTTACCTCATTCCAGACATGATAATGAATATCGTTAAATTGATTGTTAAATTCCTCCAGGGCCTTTTTAACCGGATTGGGCGTCACAAAAGCTTTTTCATAAAACTCTATAAAATGTAGAAAATCCCGCTCTTTCAATGGACGCTTATAGTCCAGTATAATATGCTCGAGCGTAGTCAGATCCCTTTTAGAATCAAATGTAAGATCCATGTGAGGCACCAGTAGAATAAATTTACCATTTGGTTTTAACTTGTGCCAAACTGATTCAATAGCCAGTAAAGGGTTTCTTACATGTTCAATAACATGGCAGGCGACCATAAAATCAACCGACTCATTGGGAATGTCATTCATTCTTTCAATGCCGGTGATATACTTGCAAGTAACAAATTCCGCATTTGTATAGTGTACATTTTGTGAATATGGACTGCTGGTCAAAGAATGATCATAGATATCAGCATACTCCATCTCGCTATCCGGCGAGGTGGGAAAAGGATTGCTCGCCGCACCAAACTCAAGTCCTTTTCCTTTAAGTGTTGCACCTATATAGTCATGCATAATGACCGGGGACATTGTTGCCGGATCATATTCCAAAGTTGGATTGGGTAACGCACGGCCGGTAGAAAAGGATGAAATATAATCCGGCGATACAATTTCTATATCCTCCCATTTAAAGCCATAAGCATCCATGTGGTGCCCCGAGGGTATCCACCGTTTTTTATTATCTCTGACAAAGTATACCCTGCCGTCATACGGTGTCTCATTACAACATAGTAATCTATAATTATTCATACTTAAACAACTTGGTTAGTTGGCAATTATTTTTTCGAAGAACACACAAATTGGTAAATTGATTCTAGTTCTGTATCCCATTCCGCATGATTCATCTTAATATTATTTACAGCATTAAGAGTTAGTTTGTTTCTCAATGTATTATCCAGAAGCAGTTTTTCAATCGTTTCTGCAATTCTTGTAGCACTGGCTTCTGTCAGTAAGCAATTCTCTCCATCCTTTAAAAACCAACTTGTATCGTTGTTGTAATTGGATACCACTGCACATCCGCAGGCCATCAATTCAAAGGGCAGATAGGACGGATGTTTTGTAAACATCATAATTAAACCTACATCACAGAGCCTGTATAGGTCGCCGGTTTTTACAAAGTCCATCCGACCCAGATTAATTACCGTATCTGCAAGCCCATAATCGGCAGGATCCCAATCAGAGCCCGCACAATATATCTCCACCTTATCCTTAAGTCTGGATTTTAATATTTTTAAAGCGACGGAACCAAGTTCAAACCCGTTTCTCGTATGTCCCGGTCTGCCATAAAAAAATACTCTTGATACCGGTTTATCAGCCACAATTCTCTTATTTCTATAAAAGACATTGCCGTCAATGCACGGCTTTAAGTCAATAGCCTGTGCATTGTATTGGTCCTCGTAAATCTTTCTAAGTCCAAGTGTGTTAGTAATACCATAGAATCCAAATTTATAGGTGGTCTCTGTCTGACCATATGTGGAACCTGCGGGATAAAACAGGGGCTCATAATCCTGGATAAAATAAAATTTCCTTTTCGTATCCTTAAAACGTAAAAGGT
>Ga0307508_10003348_pt1 | contig 16280 bp, 16 predicted proteins | sample 9_EM_MG_FD_203089 | JGI IMG/M metagenome (GOLD analysis project Ga0307508, IMG submission 203089) | Populus trichocarpa ectomycorrhiza microbial communities from riparian zone in the Pacific Northwest, United States - 9_EM | ecosystem: Host-associated > Plants > Roots > Unclassified | place...
TCAGTGCCCCAATCTGCACTGCGAGGGTCGTAGTTTACGGCTTGCTTTCCGGTAAAACATATTGTGTTGAAAGGCCCAGGATACGCGGCGTGTCATTCTAGTGCCGTATAAGTCCAAGGTCAATAGGCACTAGGCTCAGCGTAGCTGGCCACGAAATTGTTATTTTGTGACAGGGTCGGCGGCAAGGGTCACGTGAAGGCGCAGCCGTTCGGCGCCTGCGGAGTTGAATTCCCCCTGCTGGCACAGCTCGACTGTTCCTGCCTCACTTGCATTTCAGATCATTTCATTTGTGCCATTTCGTTGAAGTGCGTGCACAGCTTCGAGGGCTCAGTTCCAGGAATCATCGTGCTGCACGACCCTTTGCCGTGTGAAGCACTGGCACAACTCTTTGGCATAGACGTCGGTGTTCTTGGGACTTCATCAAACCTAAATTCGCTTGTCGCCCCAACGAATCTGGCATTTCGAGTCCATCATACTCCGATTTTATATCAGATGTATCACGGATCCGCAGCTCTATTGATCAAACAGCCCACCACCTTCGAATAGCTCAACGTTGCTCCACATCTCATGGACCGTGTCCTGGGACCAAAAGGTTGTGATCTTGAGCCTAATGAATGGCATGAAGATCCGAGCCCAACTACTCCATTGCACTAGGCGCGAAATCTCGCCGTGTCTTGTGTATGCTTGCACTTAGTGGGAATCTCATCTAGTTGCGGCGCTCAATGGTGGGGCGGTATTGAACACAGAGGTGAAGGGGCTCCTTGACATTTTGTATTTAGACACATTCTCGCATGGTTGGAGGCGCTCAGCATTATTGGACGGGCGGATGCGGCATACTCCACTCTCGATGCGATTCGCACTATGGAGATCAAGACTCATAAAGTGAATGGCGTCGTGAGATTTTTTCGCAAATGGTCTAGCAAAAGCGATAGCGGCAGCCCTCCCAAGGCAATGGTTATGATTTATCCAACGATGGATGCAAACTTATCCAGCGGAGCCCAGGCGCTCTACGCTTGTTTCCAACACAGATCCATCACTCCGCACTTCCTTTTGCACCACGTAATTCTGCTTCATTTCGCACGTACGGGGGGCTTTACACACGTAATGTGGGCGGCATTTTTGGTTCCGCATCAGATTGGAACCTCGCAATGGTTACTCTAAGAGGTCACATCGATCGCGTGCTCTGTGTACCTTCCTCGGTGAATGGTTCAAGACTCGCGTCAGCATCCGGAGACTGCACGGTACGACTGCAGGTTGACAGAACAGGCCAAGAGATCACCACCCTACGGGGTCACGCCAAGTCGGTTAATCCGGTATCATTTGCAGCGGACGACGCAAGACTCGCCTCGGCATCCAGTGATCGAACTATACATCTGTGTAAGGACGGGTCATTATATCCCCCCTGGGCTGTGCTGACTTCGTCAGTTCCGTGACATTCTCACCGGACGGATTAAGATCCGCTTCAGCATCTTATGATAAAACGGTTCACCTATGGGACGGCCGAACTGGGCATCTTATCACTACTCTCTGCCGCCACTCTAACTTAGTGACATCACTGGAATTTTCTTCAGATGGTACAACACTTCTGCACATAATGACAGAACAATACGATTGTGGGATGGTGGAAGAGGTCGATGCATCACCACCGTCACAAGCCACACACGCGGGGTGGATTCCATGGCAATCTCGCGCGACGGCTCCATACTTGCTTCAGCCTACGATCACTACATACGGCGGTGGGATAGCGGAACGTGTCGTCGCATTGCCACCATCAAACACTATCGTGATCAATGGTTTACATCGACCGTATTTTCAGCAGACGGCTCAAGACTCGCTTCGGGATCCAGTGACAACATTATCCAGCCGTGGGACGGAAAAACTGGTGCTCTCATTGGCCATTCCGCATCTGGTAGATCCGTGGTTCTCGCTAGACGGTTCAAGGCTCGCTTCTACATCCTACGATAATACAGTACGGTTTGGGGACGGCAGAACGAGCTGTCATGTTGCCACCACGAAGGGTTTTCCACTCACTCATACACACAACATTCCCGAGGTTTGCGTCAGTGCCTTATGATAAAGCGGAACGACTGTGAGACAGTGGCCCCAGTCGCTGCATTGCCATACTCCCGGGTCATTCTGCCACAGTGGATTCCGTGGTATTCTCGCAGGACGGCCCAAGACTGGGACTCGCTTCAGCATCTTGTGACAAAACAGTGCGGTCATGGGATGGCAGAATAGGAACTCATATTGCTACTCTCAAGGGGGATTCTCTTCCGGTCCGGTGCTCCACAGATGGTTCAACCCTCGCTTCAGCGTCTTCAGACTACGAGGTTCGGCTGTGGGATTGTGCAACAGGCAACACGTTACCGGACATTATGGACCGGTGTCATTTGTGGCATTCTCGCCAGATGGATCCATGCTGATTTCGATGTCACTTGATTTGGAGGGCGCAAATCGTTTATGCGTTACGAATACCATTCTGATTTTAGGACACCACACGGCCATCCGTGCTATGCCAAAAAACTCCTCTCAATGCTACCTACATCATCACATGCAACTGCGCACTTCTTGGAGTCCCAAACGGACACCAGTTTTTGTCCTTGAATCGAGGCGAGAAACTGTTTGACACACAACTCATGCATTGGTTCGCTCCCGACTTTTCTCCACGCTATGCTGCTGTACTATGTACTGTACCATCAACTGTACCGAGCGACGATAATCGCCTTCTCCTTGATGTATCGAAAGCCTTCATCTCATGATTATGTATTCATTGGAGTTTGTTTCCTTCCGATCATAATTTAATTTGGGCTTGAGCTTTAGCATTACGTGTAAGGTGTAACAATATCTCGACGTCGCTCAAAATAGTTTTGTTTCGCTACTTGTCCGCGTACAACGAACTTATGTCCTGCAACTGTACATATTGACGAGAGGTATGTCATGCACATGATATAGCGAACTGGAGTCGCGCTCGGGGATCATTCGGAACTTGTATCTTTCTGGCTTCGTGCGAGGGCTGCTGTCCGTGGGTTCCCAGTCAATATGCCGCTCAGGCTTCACTGTATGTTTGAAGACCGACCTCATTAGAAGTTGCAACATGAAGCACAAGGAGCAAGAACGGAAGTTTACCTGATCACTGTATCCAAGATGTCGCCAACCACCTGTCATGGAGGAGACACAGGCCCCTGTCATGGCGATGATCTCCACGCAATCTATGGGATCCAAGACCATTCGCCGTTTGGAACAGGTCACACAACAAAACCCGTTAGATATCCAATTGCGTGATGGTCCTTGTTTTTTTTTTTTAATGTTAGCTCTTCCGCACCGGCCGGCCAGCAATGCGCCTCGCAGTACGAATGTAGATCACGAATCGGTAAAGTAGGCCACCTTCCAAATCGTAGGCTCTAGAAACGGCGAGGAAGCCCGATGCCGCAACGGATAACAGGAAACGGAGTGAATCTCCGGACGTATTAGAGCTTGCATGAGGGTGTCCTGATCGGGCACGACCTGTGGAGTTGTGTCAAGCCGCAATGATCAAAAAACTTGGCAATGAGCAAAGATTTTGATATCAGCTTTGGATCAACGGTGTAACACATGCAATGTCACATGACGCCGCACGGTGAATCGCCTTGCATAAGTCTTCCGCAGCCGCAGTGGGGACATATTTGTGACTGGGGGCATAGCAGCGGGTGATTCAGACACGAATGATTTTGCAATTATGGGCGGCAATTGACGCGGCATTGCCCGTAGGAAAAGCGATGTTGGGCCAAATGAGTCGTCAACTTGTTTGGATGAATTGCGGAACGACTGGGCGACATTGATAAGATGAGCAAGGGCAGGTGTATTAGGCCTAAACGTAACTTGACGAAAGGGCGCGCCGGGGAAATTCGCGGGAGGTTGCGTTCTGTGGTGTGGCTTGGAGCGAGGCAATATTTTAGGATCGTGAGTCAGCTATGCAAAACCGTTGGATTGAACCCGGGGCAAGGCTGTTGAATGCCGAAGGAACGAGAAATTGTGTCAGTCGGGTCAGACAGCTGAAGAGTGGTTGGTGTTGCGCAGTGCATGAATGGCGCCCGAGAACACCTTCAACGTTCATCCGCGGAGGAGGCGATGTGGGCAGCGCCGGGTCAGTTGTTCCCCGCGTAAGCGTTGAACAAGTGCATCCAGACGCAAGCAGCACTTGTAAAATTCTGATGAGTTGGTTATCAATTTAAGTAATGAGACAAACGTCCACGGTGATACAGAGAGATTTTCGGCCTAGAGTAGTTTTGAGGATGAGTCAAGAGCTGGGTTGCTGGAAACGACGCGGGCGAGTTGTCATTGTGGATGGTTCGATATGTGGTCGTCATTCCGGGGCGCGCGATGGCCGTTTGGTGTGATAACCTATTGCATTAGCAAGGGCTGAACTTGGGGAATGGCGCGTAAAGTCTAATACTTTGGTGCGCGGTCAGAAGGATGGATGACGATTACCTGAGAGTCAAGCTGTTCGTGAATGTCATGCACCATATTGTTTCAGCATGAACAAGTGGCAAAAAGTCTTCAGACCGTAGAATGGCTACGGTACCTCGCTTGTGGAACGGTCGCCATCTGCGGTGTTCCACGAATCTCGGTCGCGACGATGTGGAGAAAGGCGAAAGATACGAGCGTGATTGAGGAACGAAATAATGAAACAGTATCCTCATGCGGTGAGGGGGCATAATGTACGCGTTGATGTTCAGGGGGTGTGCGACGACGTTCTGGTGCGTTTTTGCGACGATCTCAGTTGGGTTTTGTTTTCCCGCTTCGAACTTGAAGTTCGAATCGAAAGGGTCCAAGTCTCACTTGTACCACAACCTCGTCGTGTCTCGCCACCTTCCGCTACGCCATGCCGTCATCCAGTCCGTCCTCTTGACCCCGCTCTGCAAGGCTGAAAGTTCCCTCGCATGCAGCAGCGGAGGTCACTTCGCCTTAAGTAAGCAGGGACCAAGTCCTGGCCAAAACTTCGATTGTGAATCCTCCATCTTGCTGCACTAGCTGCCCTCCGTGGGACTCTACGGCCACCAGAGGCGTCGAGAAATGGTGAAGTATGACCGCGCACTACGTGCGATGCACTCGTCGCCTGAAACCCAAGGCTGAGCTCTACTCTAACCCTGGTCACTGAGCTGTTAATAGATTTCTGGTGTGATGACCATCATCTACAGCTCCGATTGACGGCGGTTTCAGTCTTGGGGATCCTGATACCCCTGTTTGTGCTATTCATCCGCGCACCCAGCAAGTCGGCGTATCCGCGAGTTATCCATTTTTTTCCACCTTCCGTAATGTCCTTGCTCGATCCAAATGCGACGTTTTCTTCCGAAACTCGGTGGCTTTCGCGCCTTTCATTAGGATCCCCGCGATCTGAATCAAGTTCTAGACGCCTTGCTACCACAAGACTGCTAGCACAGGACTGCTAGCACAGTGCTTTGCGTCCCCCATAGCGCGCGTTTCCTAGCCAATAGGCCTATGATTTCTTCACAGTCACTGGACAATCGGCTGTCGGCTCGAGACTCGTGCTCGACGTCTGAAAAAATATCAAGGTTAGAGATTGTTCAGTTGACTTTGACTTGACTGTATAGCACGTAACTTAGGCATATTCAGTTAGGCAAGGAATACACCTCCGCCCCTAAGTTCTTTTCCGTGCTTTTAGTCGACGAAGCAGCTGACTCTGCTTCTGTACACTTAAGGACCCCAAGGAAGCGTTCCGGGGCGCGCCAGGCCGTAGATGTCTTTCTTGGAGGTTTGTGCCATCTTGGATCAATACGAGTTTCCCTTGGGACGCCTTCAGGTGCCATATTTCCCGGAGATTGTGAGGGGCGTTGTTGAAGTTCTCATCAATTGAGCTTGTTCAAAATCATTACACGATGCGGACTTGGTTTTGGGAAATATTACGCCACCTGTTCCTTGTTTCGCTCGGTCGTCCTCTGGCAAGGTGGATCTGGCCGTCATATCTCCACAGACAGCCTCGAGATGATTGTCGAAGGAAGTTAGTAGCAAAATTTGGGTTTGCTAAGCCCCTAAGTCTTTTTGATTGCTTCGCCAGCGTTGGTCTTGTGCTCAGCGACGGTCCGCCATCGTGAATGCTAACGTTTGGTTTTGTTTAGAATTCGGTTTTTACCCCTCCCCTCCCACAACTCAACTTGTTTGTGCGTTCCCCACCCTTCCGGGTCCGACATTCCAAATATTGCGGGGAAGCCATCCGGATATCGTGTTCGAGCACCTCGCCCACTAGCGGGGGACGTCTGCGCCGTGTAGTAGACGTCTTCGGTCCGCCCTAAACCGTCACTCTATCGACCGCTAGCTAGGATGTCATTAGCATTTCGGGGTAGCGCTACGCTCGTGCTACCAGGATCAAGTCAAGAACCGCTCTGGGTCCCGAATGCGGAGGACTTCGTAGCAGTGGTTTGGAACGGCGGTCGTTCGTTCTTCGTAGCAACCCCGGGGTCGTTCTCCCCTTCACATAATATGTTTTATTTCGTGCTTCGAGTCTCACACACTATGGAAGGAGTGTGGTACGTCTGGACTCCCGTGCGATACCAGGACCGTATACGGGTCAGCGATGACGCCAAATTGTCCCGTCGCGAGTGACAACTGATGCATCCATCTAGGTCAATGGACAAGTAGTCGATCCTCACCTCCAAATGATTGGCGATGGCGATGTGATATCCGTCCGTCCTCCTAAACCCCGGGAGGAAACCCTTTCGATTTCGTTTTTTTTGCCAAGCTCGTTCTTAGGTAAGCTCTAACGCTTCTTGCTTAAGGTTTGAAGTCGTGTACTCATGAGAAAATTAGACGACTATACTCCTAGAGAAACCTTGAGATGTGGGGTTGTGAGCAGGACTTACGCTTGCCGCCCAACTACAACCCAAATAAACCCACACTCCAATTTGGCGGTCAAGGTCGTTCGAGCCTCCCGCTTCGCCAACACCAGGTCTTTCGAGACTCGCATTCAGCGCGAACGCGCCATAGTCGATTTTTTGAGGAATCGGGGTGGCCATGTACGTAGTTTGGACCCTGGGGATCAATGCGTCTTTTGCTAACATGAATACCGCCGGATAGCCTCACGTTATTCATTTTCACGATGTTTATCATTTTTCCGCTTCAGCATGTAAGGTGGTCTTTCTCGACCTTGCTCTTACGATGGCTGATTTGCCTTCAGACTTTGTGACGGAGCGCTTCGATCGATATCTTGATGACGTTCTCAATAAACTGCGGAAACAAAGTATTAGACTCGGTGAGGCCTTCTAATATCGTGAAGCGAAGACAGGTGGTATTGATTGTCATCCAGCTATGTGGGAGGTTCGTGGCTACGTGTGGGGCATTATCTCAGCTACACTGGTGGGTGTGACCTTGCCGCGCTCGCGGGTATGATTGTGACAATACTGTACCTTCAGTTTCTCCACTCTGTTGGCATAGTACTCCGGAACATCTCCACGAAAGTATGTGGTATCCTTGCCAGATTGTGGTGTTCGGCGAACTCGCTGACATGCATCCCAGAACATCTGCCTTTGTGGGGGCATCCCGAAATTGAGCGACTTCACTGCAGCAGGCATCCTCCCTCTCGACGTGGAGGGTGTTACGGTATGTGCAAATAGTTTTAAATGACCTGTGGTGTCGCCAATGCACGATTTCCAACCCGTCGGCCTCTAGGGATTGGTAAATCCGGTGGACCATGTATACTTGGCACCGGAAGTGCTGCAAGGGGCAGTGGGTCAAAGTAGAAAGGTTGATTCCTGGTCCATCGGGATGGTCCTCAAAGCATTGTGAGTACGCCGCGTCAATGACTTGGTCCCCGCCGCACGCTTACGATGGCCATCAGGTTGCTTGGGCTTCCTGTCGTACGAGGATTCCGCGAATATGAGCTTCGTGCCGCCAATTTATCTGAATTGAGTGCGTATCCTTCACTCACATCAAACGTCGCGCGCCCTTGACAGAACATTCCCAGCCATTGACGTAGTGAGACGTTTGCTGCGCGAGAATCCCCAAGACCGACGTTCGATCGCCACCATCCTGGAGCATCCTTGGTTTGCAGGGTGATTTATGTCTTTTTTGTGACTGATTTGGGCTCCGTTTTCTTGGTATATTTTGGTAAAGTAGATCCACCTAGTCCAACCTTGCGCATTTGCAAGCTTCTGCTGGTTGACCCTCCTGCATCGCATGCATGACGCTCAAAGTGCGGACTTTCTAGTAATTTCTCCAAATGCTCTGACCGTACACATGATTCTTTGTTCCACCTCACTGTTAACGACATCCCCGTGCCTGTTGGTTTTGCCTTGCACAAGCGAGAATATTTTGTTTTGACCGCGGAAATCGGCCGAGGAATGCAATCTAAAGTTGTCTCGTTATTTCTGAGGCATTTAGGGTTCACATGCGTACCTCACGAGAACAATAGCGGACAGTATTGTGCTGAAGTGGGATCACGCCAGTGAGTCAGTGCGCGTGTACCATCACATGTCATAACAAGAGTCAACGCGAAGTGAACCTTCCAAAACCTCATCCACCATACCCATAAAACCGCCACTCTCCCCACGGTAACGCCAAAACCATTAATTGCACTTGAATTCCCTCGCTGACAATGTCTCATTGCCTAAACTGACCCGCCTCAGCTCAGCGAATATGTGTGTATCAGCCTTGGTTTCATTGTAGGATGATGTTCGTCGCGCCGCGCTGAGTGTCGCGTGCACGGAATGCGATGGCATTATGTAGCGCGAAGGGTGCTGTGTAGTGTCTCTACAAATGAGCTAAGTGTGGTCACCGTCCGACGGTGAATATCAAGGCGGTCAAGATGAACTCTCGTTCTATCACTGTTAATCCTGTTGCCACAGCTGAGCACTACTCAGCAAATGGACGCTCTAGCATGCATATATATCGTGGCGGCGAGGAACTTGGGATCACCCAGCGGCCGGCCAACTGCAACGCGCGCGACGGTCGAGTTTACTCGCCGATGGTTCGTATGCGGAGAACCGTGTGAGTATCTCCACATCATGTACGAACATGTATATGCTTGGCACCGAACGGACTTTCCCAGCAGAATATATTATTATGTCGCACCTCAGTATTTCGGCGGTGGAGTACGAGTTACGAAATGATCGCGCGCCGGACCAGGTACCGACTGGCAATCTGTAACTCGATCGTTTGATTCATGGATGTCCTTCATCTTGCAGCATGAGGCATCATGGAACATTCTAATGCTGGCGCTATTACTTCCATGATTTAGAACGCTCGGTGAGCGTTTCCGGCTTGGGGCCTCTTGATGGCGATTGCGCGCGATGAATGTCTCCTTTCGGGGGCGTGTATATGCATTCATAGGAAGTAGAGCGGGCTCTCCAAAACCAGACGCACTTCGGAGTCTAATTCCCCTGAGCGCTTGAGCTTAATTACATAAGCACGGCTTCTATCTACACCGTGACGTTTATAAACGTGGTTCACATAGCAAGGACTCAAACCTAGCCGTGGTCGTCGGAGAGGGTGCCAGGCGCATTTACTCGCTGACCAGTAAGTACAGCTCGACTCCAGTGTTCAAGGGATTGAAGACATGGGATTATGAGCCACCCGACCCTCGAAGCGATCTCAGGAAAAACTTCTGTCGATCTAATAGTCCTATTCATCGCCTCAAGCTGTGTGCCAAAGCGGACTCCGCACCAACCACCTCGAAAGGAGTGCGAAATTTGTGGCCGACCCTTGTGCCCTCATATTGCGCTACAGTGAATGGCTTGAATATAATCTGGATGATTTATTATGTTGAAACAGGTGATGTCAAGTTGCAGATATCGAAGTCAATTATCGATTTGCTGTCTGGAAAGCGCAACAATTAACTGCCGTGAAATGATGACTTGTAGTTGTGATCTCTTGCGGTCCGGATCCATTGTCGCTGACCGCTGGACACCCTCATCTCAGGCGTAGCCGGTGTCAGACGCAATACAAACGAGGATGTCAAAAGATCAAGACGTGTTGGAGGGGAACAGCACCCGCAGCATCCGTCGAACATCGATAAGGCAGTCCCGTTGTGGTCTTTGAGTATAAGTCTGACAGATCACCTGTATTACGCCAACGCTGCGTTCGAGTGTTGCGGAGTTGACATGGCAACAACTCATCAACACCGGGATGGTCTAAGGGATCTGGGACTCTGTGCTACGCCAACCGCTTGGAACAGTTGGAACAGATGAACATATCCCATTGGTGTGCTTAAAAACACATGGAGCAGCCAGTTAAACGCCTTCTGGCAGGAATACCTGCATTGCCTGTAAAATATCATGAAGCCAACCCTGTTGCGGACTTCGAACACAAGGAGTAAGCATGAAGGCGAAGTCTGGCCGATCATGATACCCACAAACTCATGGCGGCCTGCCGGCCTTTGAATTTCATGACCCCATCCCCGACAAAGTGGTGCTATAAGCTGTCATGAAAGGGTCAAAAATCGGCCTTAGGCGAGATCATGCATAGTCCCGTCAGAATATGTGGCGGCGTCTTGGGCCGCGTGGCAATGATGAGTCCCGGTGCCAGCCCTGCTGGCATCAGGGTGTGCGGAGACCTGGGTGCCATTTCAGACGATGGGGGCGATCATAGGGGCGGTTTTGGCGATTTTTCTGAATGTTTTAATTTGGCACTTCAACATATTGGAGCTAGATACAGAATCCCGCCATCAAGTGGCCCAGAGGGCATATCGTAGTCCTGGCTTCACGGCCCAGGGGGCACAAAAAAGTGTATCCAGCATGTTGCCAACGCCATGTTCGAGGAATCCTGTCGGGGGGGTTGCTCAACGCGACATTAATCTGTTGGATCTAGAACCTTTCGCTATTTCGAACAGGTTTGTATTTTATGTAATCCATTAGAGATCCCCTTGTTCATTTCACCTTTTCAACATACCCCAGTCACCTCGCAAGGCGAAGGCGGATTCAGGCACGCTGGCCCCATGGACTCGTTCTAGAAGCAGCCTCATGCCTTCAACAAACACAGGAAAATTGGGTGTTTGGACGAGTGAGAGATTCCACGTAGACTCGATCGAAACATGAAAGCACTAGATTTATTGACTAATTTTGCTTTGTCGAGTAAATGTGGCAAGCCGCAACGACCAAAGGATTGTCATCAGCTCCAGATCTTCAGCGGCGTAATACATCCTCGCGGTGAATCAATTTGCACAAGCCTTCCACAGCATCGGGGTAAACTCGGAGAATGCTCTTGCGAGTGGGACACAAGAGCGGAAGCACTCCCACACGAATGGCTCTACGAATATGAGTGGCAATTAGACTTGTGGGAGCGGTGTTGCTGGACCAAATGAGTAGTCAACTGAATGGATGAGGTACCAGACATTGACAAGGCCATGAGTATTAAAACTAATCTTCACCAGGCGTAGGCGCACATGGGGAATTACAGGAGCCGGCGTCCCATCGTGTGACTGGAATGAGGTAGGACTTGGGGATCACGGACCGGGTGTGTAAACACGATATAAATTCAGCATAATTTCAGAATGGACTCGGAGCACAAGGTTGTTGAGTGTCAAAGGGACAGCGGAAATGATGAGGTCGTTCGGTGGGCGGGTGCCGCACCGTACGGTTGGTACCCGAGAAGACCTGCAACGTTCATCCGCAAAGGGGGTGATCTAGGCAGCACCGAGCCGGTCTTTCCTAGTGCGACGTGTCGAAGGAAGCACACCTCGACGCAAGCAAAAATTCCGGTAAGTTGGCTACCCTTTCAGCAGTGAGACAACGCTTACGGTGATATAGAGAGATATCTGCTCCCTGGCCTAGGGTTACGGAGTTAAGGAGTCGAAAGCTCGGTTGCTTGAAATGACACGGACGAACTGTCATTGTGGATGGGTTGATGAGTGTGGTCGTTATTCCGAGGCGCACGATGGCCGTTGAATGTGGTAACCTGTCACATTAACAAGATCTGGACTCGAGGAATGACGCGTGGAGTTCAATCTTGGGCGCAGGTTCAGAAGGATGATAACCAGAAGGATGAAAACATGGACGGTTACCTGAAAGCCAAGCGTTTGGTTAATGTATGCTCTATATTGCTTCCGCATGGACAAGTAGCAAAGAGTCTTCAGACCGTAGAATGGCCACGGTATCTCGCTTGTAGAACGCTCACCATCCGCGGTGTTCCACATATCTCGACCGCGACGACGGGGAGAAAGACGAGCGTAATTGGGGAATCAAATGGCGGAATAGCACCCTCATGCGGCGAGGGGCATAACAAATGATTTGATGTTCAGAGAGTGTACGATGATGTTCTGGTTGCGTTTTTGGGGGAATCTCAGTTGGGTTTTGTTTTCCCGCTTCGTTCCCGTGTTGTCGGTTCGAAAGGGTCCAGTCTCATTTGTACCTCCCCTTGCCGCGTCTCGCCACCACCCATTACGACTTGCCTTTAGGTTCGTTTCGCCCTCCTAACCCCACTTCGCAAGACTGAATGTTCCGTCGCACGCAGCAGAGGACAGTCGTCTTAAGTAAGCAGGAACCCAACCGCCGAGATTTCGTTCGTGCATATCGCGGCACTAGCTGGACTTTGTGAGACTCTACGACCACCAGAGGCGTCGGGGGGCGGTGAAGCCTGGCCGCGCACTACGTGCGATGTACTCGTCGCCTGAAATCCAAGGCGGAGCCCTGCTCTAACGCTGGTGGCTGAGCTCTCAATAGATTTCCGGTGCGATGACCACCATCCGCAGCTCTGATTGATGACGGTTTCAGTCTTGGAGATCCCGGTGCGTCTGTCCGTGGAATCCATCCGTGCGCCTGGTAAGTCGGCGTATCGGCGGGTGATCCAATTTTTTCACCTTCCGCAATGTGCTTGCTCGCCCCGAATGCGATGTATTCTCCCGGGAATCCGGTGGCTTTTCCCGCCTTTCATCGGGACCGCTGAGATCCGAATCAAGTTCTGGACGCCTTGCTACGAGGGTTCCGAGAGGGGTGTTGGCACAGTGGCTTGCGTTTCCCCGGGCACGCTTTTCCTCCCCAATAGGCCTATGATCTTCTCAAAGTAACTGGACAATCGGCCGTCGGCTCGGGACCCGTGCTCAACGTCTGAAAAAGTGTCAAGGTCAGACTTGCTCAATTGACTTGACTGCTGTAGGAAAACAAACTTATGTGTAATAAGTTAGACTAGGGCCTCACTTCCGTTCCAAGGTGGTTTTCCGTGCTGTTGGTCGATGGAACGACTGTTGAGGATGGTAAGAACGTGTTTTGGGTTGCACCAAGCCATAGATGTATTCTTGGAGGTTCGCGCCATTTTGAACAATACGACGTGCCATTGGGACGCCCTTGGGACGCCCTCGGGCGGCATATCCTCCCGGAGATCGCGAAAGAGCATGTCGTCGAAGCCCTTGCCAACTGGGTCTTTTTCGAATCCATTACGTGATATGGACTTGGTTCTGGGTGGCGCTACACTGGTGGGCGCACTTTGCCCCGCTAAGTCTCATCCTCTGGCAAGGTAGAGCTGGTTTTCATATTTCCACAAAGGGCAGAGGGCCTCGAGGCGGCTGTCGAGGGAAGCAGGTTTGTTGAGCCGTTAAGCTATGTCATTGCATCGCTAGTACTCGATGATGGCTCGCCGCAATGGAATGCTAACGTTTGGTTTTGTTTAGAATTTGGCGTGTTTTTTCCCCCCTCCCTCACCAAACGCAACTTGTTTGTGGGTTCCTCCACCGCCTTCGAGTCCCACATTACGAGCATTACGAGAAAGCCATCCAGGCCTCGTGTTCCAGCACCTCTCTCCCAAGCGAGGGACGCGAGGGTCGTGGATTTGGACCCTCACTCTGGCGACCACTGGCTACGGCACTGGCTACGATGGCGTCGACATTTCGGGACAGCGCCATCCTCGTGCTACCAAAACGAAGTCAAGAACCGCTCCGGGTCCCGAATGCGGAGGACTTCGTAGCAGTGGTTTGGAACGGCGGTTGTTCGTTCTTCGTAGCAACCGCAGGGTCGTTCTCCCCTTCACATAATATGTTTTATTTCGTGCTCCGAGTCTCACACACTCTGGAGAGAACATGGTATGTCTGGGCTCCCGTGCGATACCAGGACCGTATACGGGTCAGCGAGACGCCAAATTGTCCCGTCGCGAGACATCTGATGCATCCATCTAGGTCAATGGTCAAGTAATCGATCCTCACCTCCAAATGATTGGGGATGGCGATGTGATATCCGTCCGTCCTCCTAAACCCCGGGAGGAAACCCTTTCGATTTCGTTCTTTTTGCCAAGCTCGTTCTTAGGTGAGAGCTAACTTTCTTGCTTAAGGGTTGGAACCCGTGTACCCACGCGAAAATCAGATGACCACACCCCAAAAGACACATTGAGATGTGGGGTTGTGAGCAGGACTTACGCTTGCCGCCCAACTGCAACCCATATAAACCCACACTCCAATTTGGCGGTCAAGGTCGTTCGAGCCTCCCGCTTCGCCAACACCAGGTCTTTCGAGACCTACATCCATCGCGAATGCGCCATCGTCGATTTTTTGATGAATTGGGGTGGCCACGTACGTAGTGTGAACCCTGAGGATAAACCCGTCTTTTGCTAATATGAATTCACCGGATAAGCCTCATGTTATACGGTTTCACAATGTTTATCATTATTCCACTTCAGCATGTAAGATGGTCTTTCTCGACCTTGCTCTTACGGTGGCTGATTTACCTTCAGACTTTGTGACGGAGCGCTTTGATCGATTTCTTGATGACGTTCCTAACAGACTGTGGAAACAAAATACTAGACTCGGTGAGGCTTTTTAATATTGTGGAAGCAAAGATAGGTGGTATTGATTGTCATCCAGCCATGTGGGAGGTTCGTGGCTACGTGCGGGGCATTATCGCAGCCGCTCTGGTGGGTGTGACCTTGCCGCACTCGCGGATATGATTGTGACATATTATACCTTCAGTTTCTCCACTCGGTTGGCATAGTACTCCGTAATATTTCGACCAAAGTATGTGGTACTCTTGTCATATTGAGGTGTTCGGGAACTCGCTGACATGTGTTACAGAACATCTGCCTCTGTGGGGGTGTCCCGAAATTGAGCGACTTCACCGTAGCAGGTACCCTCCCTCTTGATGCGTGGGGTGTTACGGTGTGTCCAATCACTTTAGATGATCTGCAGTGTCTCCAACACGTCGGCCTCTAGGGATTGGTAAATCCGGTTGACCATGTGTACTTGGCGCCAGAAGTGCTGCAAGGGGCAGCAGGTCAAAGCAGGAAGGCTGATTCTTGGTCCATCGGGATGGTTCTCAAAGCATTGTAAGTACGCCGCGTCAATGACCTTCCTCGTTGCCCCACCCCACACTGATGATGACTACAAGGCTGCTTGGGCCCCATGTCGTGCGAGGATTTCGCGAATATGAGCTTCGTGCCGCCAATTTATCTGAATCGAGTGCGTATCCTTCACTCACATTGAACGCCGCGCACCTTTTGATCGAGCATTCCTAGCTATTGACGTAGTGAGACTTTTGCTGCGCGAGAATCCCAAAGACCGACGTTCGACCGCCACCATTCTGGAGCATCCATGGTTCACAGAATGATTCGTACTTGGTTTGCGACTCATTTTGGTTGCGTACATCTTGGTAAAGTAGATCCACCCGAGTCCATGCTTCGCGCCTTTGCAAGCTTCTGCGGGTAGACCATCCGGCGTCGCATGCATGCTGCTCGAAGTGTGGGCTTTTTAGTAACTCCCCGAATGCTTTGACAGTTCATATGATACAAGACATACCTCTGTTAACGACAGTACCCGTGCTCCTTCTGCTTTGCGATGGCCGAGAATATTGGTTTTGGACCGCAGAAATCGGCCGAGCAATAGAACATAAAGTTGCCTCATTGACTCTGAAGTATTTGGGGTTCATATACATACCTCACAGCGGTGACTCAGAGCGCGTGCGCCATCACAAATCACAACAAACATCAACGCGAAGTGAAGCTTCCATTACTAGTGCTGATACTTCCTGCTGCATAATCAGCAAAGTGAAGCTGGACCTCGCCCCCTTCTCTCGGGCCTCATTCAATATGCCCGTGAAACTAACTGGACCACTGCTCGCTCCACAATCTCTTTTGCAGCAGTATTTTGGACCCTTCTGTTGCAGTGTTCCACGCCTCGGCCCTCCGCCACCTTGACGACCCATCTTGTGACCTAGGAAACGCCAACCACATCACATTCACTCCCCACCTCGCTCGCAATGTCGCAAATGTCTAACCTGGCCGCCTCGGCCCCTCCAAGTTGTCCACGGTTGATTTCGCGTTTTGCCGCAGCCTGATGTTTGTTGCAACATGCTGGGTACACCCACACAGGAGGGAAA